>ENA-OUQL01000340-OUQL01000340.1-human-gut-metagenome-genome-assembly--contig:-NODE-340-length-22105-cov-5.11424_pt1 | contig 22105 bp, 16 predicted proteins | sample MGYA00237945_ERZ548829 | MGnify/ENA primary metagenome ERZ548829 (study PRJEB26490, sample SAMN05194708) | human gut metagenome | biome: terrestrial biome; feature: human-associated habitat; material... | reverse complement strand
CGGGTGATGGGGCTGTAGCCGTACTTCTTCTGATAGGTCTCGTTGGTGCAGACGTTCTCAGCGGTCATGCCCATGTGCTTGTTGAAGCCGCAGGCATCCCACAGAGCATCGTTGACCATGGTATCCACGATCTCGCTCTTGCCCATAGGAGCGCCCATGCGGTAGCCGTAACGAGCCTTCTGCAGTGCGAAGGGAGCCATGTCCATGTTCTCCATGCCGCCTGCGACCACGATGTCAGCATCGCCGGCCTCGATCATCTGAGCAGCCATGTTCACGCAGTTCAGGCCGGAGCCGCAGACCACGTTGACGGTGACAGCAGGAGTCTCGACGGGCAGGCCAGCCTTCAGGGAAGCCTGACGAGCGACGTTCTGGCCCAGACCAGCCTGGATGACGCAGCCCATGTAAACATGATCGACCTGCTCGGGTTTCACGTTAGCACGGTTCAGGGCCTCCTTGATGACGATGGAGCCCAGCTCTGCAGCAGGGACGTTTGCCAGAGTGCCGCCAAACTTACCAATAGCGGTACGGCAAGCAGATGCGATAACAATTTTCTTCATGTTAATAGCCTCCTGAATTTATATGTTTCGGGGTTTCGTAAAACTATTTATCAAAAAGCCCGAGGGCCTTTCTGCATTATAAAAGGTATCAGAACATCTTTCCTTCCGCCCGGAGCTGCTCCACTTTGGCGTGGATGGCATTCTCTACGTTGGGCGTCACGAACTTGGAGATGTTGCTGCCGTAGCGGGCAGCCTCCTTGACGATGGTGGAGGAAAGGTAGCTCCACTTGATGCTGGTGGCAAGGAACATCGTCTCGATACCGGGCATCAGTGCATGGTTCGTCTGGGCAAGCTGTATCTCGTTTTCGAAATCCGTCACCGCCCGCAGGCCCCGCACCATCACCGAAGCGTGGCGCTTCTTGGCGAACTCCACGGTCAGGCCGTCGAAGCTCTCCACCGTCACATTCGGGATGTCCTTGCAGCACTCCCGCAGCAGCGCCACCCGTTCTTCTACGGTGAACAGAGGGTTCTTTGCGCTGTTGATGAGCACTGCCACAATGAGCTGGTCGTTTATCTTTGCAGCTCGCTTGATGATGTCGAGATGTCCTCTCGTGACCGGGTCGAAGGACCCGGGGTAAACTGCTGTTGCCATCGGTATGGTCTCCTTTATTTGCGCGCTTTGGAAAAGCGCATTTGGTGTTGCCATGATAGCACTTTTCAGTTTCTGCTTCAAGTACCAGACCGCATCGCCATCGCAATATCGTTAATTTTTAGTCAATCAACGTCGCACTGGGGCGCATCATCTTGGTACACCCTTAGTAAACCATATCGTCAAAATTTTATCAAGTACTTTTTCGAAAAAAATTGTTTTTGCTATACCAAACAATCGCCACAAATACCTAAGAAATTTAGTCAAATTGTCCTGCGAGACATTTTTTCGCGGAAGAGGGCTTGATTATAATGTTTGTTAATGTTATAACTAAGCTGTGCAGGTGTGCCGCTGCCGGAGGCTTCTGCCCTGCCGACCCCAAGGATACCGCCGGGGTGTGATAAGACAGTGTCCGGACTGGGAAGAAACGGTAAATTTCCGGCTAAGATTTTGTCCCGTAGAATTGTAAATAATAAATTTACAATTCTTTTATGTTCTTAAAGGAGAGGATGGTTTATAATGGATTTCATGGAAATGTATGCCCAGAAAAAGATGACTGCCGAGCAGGCTGCTTCTCTGGTCAAGAGCGGCGACTGGGTGGATTACGGCTGGTGCGTCAACACCCCCGTGGCCGTGGACGCCGCCCTTGCCAAGCGCCTGCCCGAACTGGAGAACGTCAATTTTCGCGGCGGCATCCTGATGTGGGTGCCTGAGATCTTCCAGATCGACGACCCCGCTGCCCACATGACCTGGAACAGCTGGCACATGGGCGGCATTGAGCGCAAAGCCATCGCACAAGGCTTCTCGTTCTACTCCCCCATCCGCTATTCGGAGCTGCCCCGCTACTACCGCGAGAGTCCCGACCCGCTGGACATCGCCGTCTTCCAGGTGACTCCGATGGACGAGCACGGCTACTTCAACTTCGGCCCCAGCGCTTCCCATCTGGGTGCCGTCTGTGAGAGGGCCCGGAAGATCATCGTGGAGGTCAACACCAATATGCCCCGCTGCCTCGGTGGTATGGAAAACTGTGTCCATATCTCCCAGGTCACCGGCATCGTGGAGGGCAACAATCCGCCCATCGGCCAGATGGCCGCTGCCGGCCCCGCTTCCGAGGTCGATTTGAAGGTCGCAAACCTCGTCGTGCCGCAGATCCCCGACGGTGCCTGCCTGCAGCTGGGCATCGGCGGTATGCCCAACGCCATCGGCAGCCTCATCGCCCAGAGCGATTTGAAGGACCTGGGCGTCCACACCGAGATGTATGTTGACGCTTTCGTGGACATCGCCAAGGCCGGCAAGATCACCGGCGCACACAAGCAGCTGGACAAGGGCCGTCAGGTCTACGCCTTCGGTGCCGGCACCCAGAAGATGTACGACTACCTCAACAACAACCCCGAGTGCATGTCTGCTCCCGTCGATTACACCAACGACATCCGCAGCATCTCCGCGCTGGACAACTTCATCTCCATCAACAATGCGGTGGACATCGACCTGTTCGGCCAGGTGAATGCGGAGAGCGCCGGCGTCAAGCACATTTCCGGTGCAGGCGGCCAGCTGGACTTCGTGCTGGGCGCATACCTTTCCAAGGGTGGCAAGAGCTTCATCTGCCTGTCTTCTACCTTCTTTAATAAGAAGACCGGTCAGCTCGAGAGCCGCATCCGTCCCACGCTGGAAAACGGCAGCATCATCACCGATACCCGCGCCAATCTGCATTACCTCTGCACCGAATACGGCTGCGTCAACCTCAAGGGTCTGACCACCTGGGAGAAGGCCGAAGCCCTCATCAATGTGGCACACCCCGACTTCCGCGAGGAGCTTATCAAAGAGGCCGAGAAGATGCACATCTGGCGCCGCAGCAACAAAATCTAAACATCGCCGTACCGGCTCCTGCCGTCTGCGGCAGGAATGGAGTCACACATGATGGACAAAAAGCCGCACATCAAGCCCTATATCTACGGAATGCTCGCGGGCTTTGGTGCGATAAGTCTAAGCATCCTGTTCTTCTTCTTCATCTACCGCTTCGACGGGTTCGGCGATGCGGTCTCCAAGGTGACCGGCATCCTGATGCCCTTCATCTACGGTGCCGTCATCGCCTATCTGCTCAAGCCGGTGTGCAACACCATTGAGGGCTTTCTGCACCGCATCTTCCCCGAAAAGCTCCACAGCATGGCCAATATGCTTGCCATTGCGGCGACGCTGCTGTTCGGTGTGCTGGTGGTCTACGCCCTCGTGATGATGGTGGTGCCGCAGCTCATCACGAGCGTCACCTCCCTCTACTACACCGCGCAGACCAGCATCACCCGGTTCATGCGTTGGGTGAACACACAGAAAGTCTTTTTGGATAATGAGACACTGATGGGCTACTTCAACAATGCCTACGATGCCATTGCTGACAATCTGACCACTCTGCGCACCACCCTGCTCCCCTCGCTGCAGAATTTACAAGGCATCCTGAGCGGTGTGGGCGTCGGCGTCATGAATGTGGTGACCTGGTTCAAGAACCTGCTCATCGGCCTTATCGTCGCTGTTTACCTGCTGGCCAGCCGCAAAAAGTTCGCCAAACAGGCCAAGATGATCCTCTACAGCGTCGTCAAGCCCCGCTGGGCGCAGCTCATCCAGGAGGAAGTCCTCTACGCAGACAAGATGTTCGGCGGCTTCATCAACGGCAAGATCATGGACTCCGCCATCATTGGCGTGCTCTGCTACTTTGCCTGCATCATCTTCAAGTTCCCGAGCGCGCTGCTGGTGTCGGTCATCATCGGCGTCACCAACGTCATCCCCTTCTTCGGCCCCTTCATCGGTGCCGTGCCTGCAACGCTGCTCATCCTCATCCAGAGCCCCATCAAGGCCATCTGGTTCGTGCTCTTCGTGCTGGTGCTCCAGCAGCTGGACGGCAATGTCATCGGCCCGAAGATCTTGGGCAACACCACCGGCCTTTCAAGCTTCTGGGTGCTCTTCTCCATCCTGCTGTTCGGCGGTCTGTGGGGCTTCGTGGGCATGATCGTGGGCGTGCCGCTGTTCGCCGTCATCTATGACGTCATCAAGAAGTTGGTCTTCCACGGCCTGCGCCGCAACGGCCAGCTCGACCAGATGACCGTCTACCACGACGAGTTCGGCGATCCCGGCGACCCGGCTCCCGCGCCTGTAGAAGATGAAGGAACGGAAACCGAAATCGTCATTGATTCCGGCGAAGAATAAAATAACAAGATAAAGCCCCCATCCTCCCGGCTGCCTCAGCCGGTGAAGATGGGGGCTTTTCTGCGCATTTTTATGTTTGAAAGACCGATAAAGTCATTTCGCGTGAGCAGTGGAATGCGCCGGTTCCCAGTCCTTGTAATTCTCGTACCGGCTCTCCCTGAGGGTGACGTGCGACCAGATCTCGTCGGCTACAGGCTGCCAGTCGGCAGCATACGCACCGCACTTATCGCAGAGGTGGTCTACGCTCTCGGGCGACTGCAAGTCGGTGCTGTGAGCACCGGTGTCGTGCACCATCTGGCGCAGAAGCTCGGGGTTTTCCAGCATCGGGCAGGGACGCAGATGGTTTTTATTGAAGGGCTGGCCGTTGTGGTAGGCCATGAAGAGCGGGCTGCGGAGAATATCGAGGATGCTGCTGTCGTGGATGTTGGCGTTGGAATAGTGGATAAAGACGCACGGCTCTGCATCGCCCGCCGAATTGATATGAAAATAGTTGCGTCCGCCTGCGATGCATCCGCCCACAAACTCGCCATCGTTCTGGAAGTCCATCGGATAAAACGGAATATCGCTCTTTTCTGAGCGGAGATACCGGATGCGCTCGATCATGTACTTGCGCTGAGCAGGCGTGGGCATCAGCTCTGGCGCAGCCTCGTTGCCTACCGGCATATAGTGGAAGTAGAATCCGAAGTGCGCGCCCTTGTCGCAGAGCATCCGCATAAAGTGGTCGCTGGTGACGGCTTCGAGATTGTCTCTGGTATAGCAGATGGAGGTGCCAAAAAGGATCCCGTGGGCCTTGAGCAAGTCCATCGCATTCATGACAGCGGCATAGTGGCCGTCGCCCCGCCGGGCATCATTGGTAGAGGGAGTTCCCTCGATCGAGAGCATGAAGGCGATATTGCCCAGTTTTACGACCTCTTCGCAGAACGGCTCATCGATGAGGGTAGAGTTCGTGTAAATCGCAAACTGCACGTCGTTGTGCTTTTTTGCCAGACGGAGAATATCCGCCTTCCGCACCAGAGGCTCGCCGCCGGTGAGCATATAGAGATAGACCCCCAGCTCCTTGCCCTCGGTGATGATTTTGTCCATATCCTCAAAGCTGAGGTTGTTTTTGTGGCCGTACTCGCCCGCCCAGCATCCCACGCAGTGCATATTGCAAGCCGAAGTGGGGTCGAACAGGATCAGCCACGGGATATTGCAGTGGTACTTTGTGCGGTTCTCGCGGATGGTCTTTGTCCCCCGGAAGAACGCCTCATAGCCAAGGTTGAGCGCCGTGGTGCGTGCTACGCTGGGCGCGGTCTGGTCGAGCACACAGTTGATGAGCTTCGACCACTTGCTGTCCGCATCGGTCAGTACTGCGCGGGCGTGCTCATACGTCTCCTCGCTGAACGAGTCGCCATAGAACTGCTTGGCGACGTCCACCATCTCGGCAAACGCCTTCTGACGGTCTTTGCTGACATGAGCCAGTGCCACATCCACCATTGTTCCGACAGCGGTACGCTGTACCTTATGGTTCAACGACTCCAACGCGATACTCATAAAAGTCTGCCTCCTTGTGTGGGTCTTTGCCAGCCCTTTGTTTTGACAATACTTTAACATTTTTCCGACAAAGGTTCTATAAACAAGCAGAGCAGGGTGATAGTTTTTCTATCATCCTGCTCTGCTTGTTCAAATTTTTATCAGTCGTCGATTTTTGATGCTCTGCCGTCAGTACTGAAACGCAGCAGCGCCCGCTTCAAATCACCATGCATCATGATGTTGAGCCGTTCGGCCATGATGGCCGGGTCGGTCTTCATATCGCGGCGTATCCATTCCAGCACCATACCCACAAAGCCATACTTATAAAAATCAATGATGAACTGCTTATCCTCTTCCTGCACCGGGATGTTTTCACGCTCTACAAACATCCGCAGCAGAGGGTCAAGCATTTTATAGAGATACTGCTCCACCTGTTCCCGGCTGATGGAGCGGTAGACATTCAGCACCAGCACCCGGTTGGCCTGCACCTTTTCCAGCATATCGCGGAAGGCGTCGCTCCACGTCTCAAAGTCCTGATGGCCTTCCAGTGCCTCTGTGGCATCCTCCACCAGGATCCAGTCCACCAAATCGTAAATATCCTTGAAATGGTAGTAAAAGGTCATGCGGTTCACGCCGCAGTCCTCGGTAATGTCGTTTATCGTTATCTTATTCAGCGGCTTGCGGAGCAGCAGCTTTTTGAGCGATGCTTCCAGCGCGCGTTTTGTCGTCTGTGCCACGAGAATGCCCATCCTTTCGCGTTTGCCCCGTTCTATGCGGAGTTTCCCAACTTCTATCTATTATGATACCTCATCCGCCCGTGCAGGTGCAAGCACCTTTTTCGACTTTTTCATGAACTTTTTATGTTTTCTTAAGATTTGGACAGCAAAAAAGCCTGCTCCGCCGCAGCGCGTCTATCAGGAGCTTTCCGAAAAGCTTTGACATTTTCCGGCTTTCCTCTTGATTTCTCCCCCGGCCCTGCTTACAATGGAGACACAGAGGGGGCATCTCCCCTGTTCTTTTGATTGGGAAAGAGGGTTTTCTTATGCTGAATACCATCGGTTTCTTAGGCTGCGGCAACATGGGCGGGGCTATCGCCCGGGCCGTCTGCAAGGCGGCAGACCCGCAGAACGTCTGGCTCGCCAACCGCACCGCCGCCAAGGCAGAGGCTCTGGCCGCTGAGCTGGGCTGCAACACCACCATCAACGACGAGGTGGCAGGCCGCTGCGACCTTATCTTCTTAGCCGTCAAACCCCAGATGATGGAGGAGCTGCTGGCACCGCTCCGCTTTACGCTGGCCGAACGGCCCAGCCGCTTCGTGCTGTGCAGCATGGCGGCGGGCCTGTCCATCGCCCGCATTCAGGAGATGGCGGGCGGCGACTGCCCCGTCATCCGCATCATGCCCAACACGCCCGCTTCGGTGGGGGCCGGTATGATCCAGTACTGCACCTCCAATGTCACCGCCGAGGAAGAGGCCGAGTTCCTGAAATTGATGGCCCCCGCCGGGCGGCTGGATGCTGTGCCGGAAAGCCTCATCGACGCGGCCAGCTGCGTGTCCGGCTGCGGCCCGGCCTGGGTGTACCAGTTCATCGAGGCGCTGGCCGACGGCGGCGTGGCCTGCGGCCTGCCCCGTGCCAAGGCGCAGGAGTACGCCGCCCAGATGGTCCTGGGCAGTGCGAAGCTGGTGCTTGAGAGCGGCCAACACCCCGGCGCACTCAAGGACGCCGTGTGCAGCCCCGGCGGCAGCACCATCCAGGGCGTGCGGGTGCTGGAAGAAAAGGGCCTGCGGGGCGCGGTGATGGACGCCGTCATCGCCTCCTACAACAAGACCAAAGAGATGGGAAAGGGTTGATCTATGCGCATCGTAGTCAAAGTCGGCACCTCCACACTGGCCCACTCCACCGGACGACTGAACATCCGCCACACCGAAGAGCTGGTGAAAGTGCTCAGCGATTTGAAGAACGCCGGACATGAGGTCATCCTCGTGTCGTCGGGTGCTATCGGCATGGGTGTGGGCAAGCTGTCGCTTTCCGCCCGCCCTACCGATATGTCCTCCAAGCAGGCTTGTGCCGCCGTGGGTCAGTGTGAGCTGATGTACACCTACGACCGGCTGTTCAGCGCCTACGACCACACGGTGGCGCAGATTTTGCTCACCGGTGTGGACATCGAGCACGCCAGCCGCCGTGAGAACATCCAGAACACCCTCACCCGTCTGCTGGAGCTGGGCGCACTGCCCATCATCAACGAGAACGACACCGTCGCCACCGACGAGATCACCTCCATCGGCGACAATGACACCCTCGCCGCCATCGTCACCTGCTGCATCAAAGCTGATCTGCTGGTGCTGCTGAGCGACATCGACGGCCTCTACACTGCCAACCCCCACACCCACCCGGACGCAAAGCTCATCCCGCTGGTGGAGGACATCACGCCCGAAGTGATGGCGCTGGCCGACGGAGCCGGCTCGGCGCTGGGTACCGGCGGAATGTCCACCAAACTCCGGGCCGCCCGGATGGTGACCTCCAGCGGAGCTGACATGGTCATCGCGAATGGCGCCCACCCCGAACTGCTCTATGACATCGCCGAGGGCCGTGCCGCAGGCACCCGCTTTGCGGCCCACAGACAGGAGGCATAACATGACCACACAGGAAATTCTGGAAGCCGCCCGCGGGGCCAAGACTGCCGTTGCCCTTTCGGACAGCGGCACCCGTGATTCTGCCCTTCTCGGGATGGCTGATGCCCTCTGCGCCCCTGAGTCCATGGACGCCATCCTCGCCGCCAACGCCGAGGACATGGCCGCCGCCAAGGGGCACATCAGCGACGTCATGCTGGACCGCCTTGCCCTGACGCCTCAGCGCATCGAGGCCATGGCCAAGGGCATCCGGGACGTTGCCGCCCTGCCTGACCCGGTGGGTCGGGTGCTGAGCCACATCGAGCGTCCCAATGGCCTCGTCATCGAGAAGACCGCCGTGCCGATGGGCGTCATCGCCATCATCTACGAGAGCCGCCCCAACGTCACCAGCGATGCTGCCGCCCTCGCCATCAAGAGCGGCAATGCCTGCATCCTCCGCTGCGGCAAAGAGGCGTGGCGCTCGGCCAACGCCATCGTTCAGGCCTTGCGGCAGGGTCTGCGGGCAAACGGTCTGCCTGAAACAGCAGTCTGCCTCATTGAGGACACCACCCATGCCTCGGCCAACGCCCTGATGACCGCCGTCGGCTATGTGGACCTGCTCATCCCGCGCGGCGGGGCCGGACTTATCCGTGCCTGCGTCGAGAACGCAAAAGTCCCCTGCATCCAGACCGGCACCGGCATCTGCCACATCTTCGTGGACGACACCGCCGACCAGACCAAGGCGCTGGACATCATCGAGAACGCCAAGGCCAGCCGCCCCAGCGTCTGCAACGCCGAGGAAGTCTGCCTCGTCCACAGCGCCATTGCGAGCGAGTTCCTGCCAAAGCTGGCCCAGCGCCTCGGCCCCGACCGCACCGCCAAGGGTCTGCACCCGGTGGAGCTGCGGCTGGACGAGCGTGCCGCCGCTCTCATCCCCGGCACCCCCGCCGGGCCGAAGGATTTCGACACGGAGTTCCTCGACTACATCCTTGCGGTGAAAGTCGTGGACAGCGTGGAGGAAGCCATCGCCCACATCGCGGCTCACTCCACCGGCCACAGCGAAGCCATCCTGACCCGGACCGACGCCCACGCCGCCCTCTTCACGGCGGCAGTGGACAGTGCCGCCGTCTACGTCAACTGCTCCACCCGCTTCACCGACGGCGGAGAGTTCGGCCTTGGCTGTGAGATGGGCATCTCCACCCAGAAGCTCCACGCCCGGGGACCCATGGGCCTCGGCGAGCTGTGCAGCTACAAGTACATCATCCACGGCAACGGCCAGACCCGGTAATTTTCGGATTTTTCCGGGATAGCGCACCGCCGTGACAAAAATTTTCTCCACAGGCCGGGGCCAAATGCCCCGGCCTGTATTTTTGTTTCATCGAGATGGACCGTTTTTCTCTCAAGCACACTTTTGGATGAAAATTTTTTGCAAATTCATCCGAGAATAATTCCTTGTATCCAAATTTTCTCCATTCTCCACAAAGCTATAGTCATACTTTTGCCATTTTATCTTGCAAAAATCACAACAAACCTCTTGACATACGGGCCTTCTGCGGGTTAAATTTAAAATGAAGGTGTGATTCGACACAATCTCACTGGTTTAGTCTGTTTATCGAGAATTGTTCTCCGCAAGACTTCAACTTTTCAGGCCGTTTTACTGCGGAGAGCACTCTTCCGAGCATATCCGCCCACTCACAACACTATACTTAGAATGAAGGAGAGAGCGTTATGACGATTGCTATTCTTGCACATGATTCCCGCAAAGAGCTGGCGCTGCAGTTCTGCACAGCTTACAGCGGCATCCTATCCCGCAACACAGTCATTGCCACCGGCACCACCGGTCGGATGCTGGCGCAGGCCACCGGCCTGCCCGTACACTGCTACCTCTCCGGGAAGCTGGGCGGCATCCAGCAGATCTCGGCCCGGGTGGCCTGCGACGAAGTAGACCTCGTGCTCTTCTTCCGCGACCCGCTCAAGGCCGAGACGGGCAGCAGCAGCGAGCAGAACCTGCTGCGGCTGTGCGATATGCACAGTGTGCCGATCTCTACCAACATCGCCACCGCCGAAGTGCTGCTGCGCGGCCTCGACCAGGGCGACCTTGACTACCGTGAGGGCATCCATCCCGACATCGTGGAGCCGCTGCCCGTCCATCGGGCCGTGTGCTGAGCCTGTTTTTAAGACTTTTCCGCCATTTGTGGTTTTGTGTATAGAGGGTTTTCGACAAAAAAAGACACCGCAGAAGCTTTCACACTTCTGCGGTGTCTTTTTATCTTATGCGCTCATGTACCACTGAGGGATAACTTATTCCAGACCGCCCATCTGCTTGATTGCCTTGATGGCGTAGGTCAGGGTGCGGCCCATAGCCACGCCTGCCATCAGGCAGGGATAGTTGTTGGCGAAGAAGGAGCCGGACATATCGCCGGTGACATACAGGCCGGGCATCGGCTTGTTATCGTTGTCCAGAGCCTGACCCTTGTCGTTGATGGCAATGCCCTGCTCGGTGGTCAGCAGAGAGGCACCCAGCCAGCAGCCGTAGAAGGGAGCGGTGCGGATGGCGCTCAGACGGTAAGCGGGCTTGCCGAAGTCCTCGTCGTTCTGCTTGTCGTACAGCTCGTTGTAACGCTCAACGGTAGCGAGGAAGGTGTCCTTGGCCTCACCGGTGAAGCCCAGCTTGTCGGCCAGCTCTTCGATGGTGTCGCAGACGAACAGGGTGCCAGCTGCAACAGCCTCATCGACCTTGCCCTGGAAATACTTCTCGCCGCCGGCACGGGTCTGGGCAGAGCAGCCGATGGTGTGGAAGCGCTTTGCATCCTCCAGAACATTGGCGTCGCAGATCTGTGCGTAGACACGACCCGGCTGATGGGCAGCAGCGTAAACAATATCGTTGTAGGGGCTGCTCTCGTTGGCGAAACGCTCACCGTTGCGGTTGACCTTCAGGAAAGGCTGAGTGCCGGGGTTGTACTGACGGATGGGGCCGGGGAAGGCCTTGCCGCCGAAAGCGGAGTCGCTTGCCACATAACCACCGTCCACGCCGGGAGCCACGATGCCGCGGTCGAACAGCATGGGAGCAGCTTCCTTGTCGAAGTTTGCGCCGGCCCAGACAGCGGCACGGATGCCGTAGCCCTTATCGGCCGGAGAGTAGGAGCAGGCGGTGGTGACGGAGGTGCCCAGCGGATCCAGCTTCTCCATCATGTAGGGGTTGCCGGGGAAGCCGCCGCAGGCCAGCAGAACGCCCTTATTGGCGTTGTAGCGGATGAAGTGGTCATCTTCGGTGCTCTGGGCGATGATGCCGGTGATGCGGCCAGTGGAGTCCTTCTCCAGCTTTGCCAGAGAGGTCTTGAAGTCAACATCGTAGCCCAGCTCACGGATGTAGTCCAGCAGCAGCTCGTTACGGGCTGCGCCGGAGCTGCGGTCATAGGTGTACTCGATCTCGGGGTACATATAGTCGGTGTTGTGCTCGGCGTTCTCAGCAGGCCACTTAGCCTCATCGCCGTAGGTGTAGACCATCTTGACACCGTACTTGTCTTCCATGATGGAGCGGATGAACTCGATCATCTCACCGGACTCGTTGATCCAGGTCTTGACAACGCGCTGGTCGCACTTGCCGGAAGCGTAGCGGGAGATCTCGCTCAGCAGCTTTGCACGGTCCATCTTGATGCCCTGTGCCTGTGCGCCGAAGCCGTCCACAGCGCCGACCCAGTGACGGGTATCCTGCACGTTGCCGTTCTGCTCGATGACGCGGAAGTTCAGGCCGTGAGCAGCAGCGTAAGCAGCTGCGCCCATACCGCCGTTGCCAGCGCCGACGATGAGGATGTCGGTGTCCACGGTCTCGGTGATGGCAGCCTCGTCGATGTCAGGCTCCTTGCCCAGCCAATCGTTTTCGTCACCGGTGGGCAGCTGGACGGAGGTCACAGTAGCTTCGCCCTTGGCCTGAGCGTAACAGCTCTTGGCAGCCTTCATGACAGCGTCGGAAGTGATGGTGGAGCCGGAAACGCCGTCGATCTCAGCAGAGCCTGCAGCCATCAGCTGCTCACGCAGCTGGTCGGCAGCAGCAGCGCCGTAAGAAGCGGTCTCGCCGGAGGTATCGACCACAACGTCGGTCACAGCGCTGTCGGAGAAGGTCATAGTGACCTTAACGGTAGAAGAGATGCCCTCAGCAGTACCCTCATAGGTGCCGGGGATGTAGGTACCGGCTGCACCGGAAGCAGCAGGTGCGGCGGTGGAAGAGCTGGCAGCATTGCAGGCAGCCAGAGCACCGGCAGTCACACCAGACATGGCAGCTGCGGCAGCGATCTTCAGAAAACCTTTACGGGAGATCTTGTTCATTTTGCGTGGTTCCTTTCTTCGTGTCTTTTTCTTCTTCTCTATTCTTTCTCATAGCTCCGTGCGGCGGCAGACCTTCTTGCACTGCCGCCCACATCGTTCGATAATAATTTAACACAAATTCAAGGGTCTGTCTTTTAAGAATCCTTAAACATCCTAGCCATTTCTTCGTTCAATTCTGGACATTCTCGTTAATTATTTGCTTAACAAGTCCAAAAAGAGCGCCGACCGCTTAAGTTTCCTTAAGAAGTCGGCGCTCTCATCAAAACGATTCTTAAACCTTGCCGCCGTCCGGCTGGAAGACATAGCCCTTGCCCCAGACATTTTTTAAGTAGACAGGCTTTGCCGGGTCGGGTTCTATCTTGCTGCGGAGGTTGTGGATATGTACCTGCACCGTCCGCACATCGCCGAGGCTTTCCTTGCCCCATATCTTCTGGTAGAGCTCGTTGGCTGTGAAGAAGGTGTTCGGGTAGCGGATGAAGAGGGTGAGGATGCGATATTCCATGTCGGCCAGATGGACGCTGCGGCCATCCTTCTCCACGCTGTGGCTGTTGGCATCCAGCGTGAAGGCCGCGCAGTGGTAGCCGTTGACGCTGGGCTCTGCGCCGTCCATCTGCACCCGGCGGATGTTGGCCATGATGCGGGCCAGCAGGATCTTGTTATTATAGGGCTTTGCCAGAAAGTCGTCGCCGCCCATTTCCAGCGCGTGGACGATGGTGTCGGTATCGTCCAGACAGGATGTGAAGATGATAGGGCAGTGGTGCCAGCTGCGCAGACGCTGGCAGAGGTCTACGCCGTTGGTGTCCGGGAGAAGGATGTCCATCAGGATGACATCGAACTTTTCCCGCGCATGGCTCAGAGCGTCGCCGCCTGTCTCTGCACAGACCACCTCAAAATTCTGCTGACTTTTCAGAAAATAGCATGTGGTGTCGCGGATCACGGGGTCATCTTCCACCAACAATACGCGGATCATCCTGTCAGCCCTCCCCTTTTTTCGCACGATTTGTTATACTATAGTATACCTTATTTTTTGCACATCTACAAGGGGAGGCATCGCCATGAAGCAAAAATGGCCCATTCTGATTTTCTCCGCCCTGCTCACAGCCTTCATCGTGCTGGCCGGTATCTGGGGCAACGCACAGTTCGAGCATCTGCACAGCGGCAGTGTGCTCACAGCCCAGCACGCCGTCCAGGGTATCGCGCTGGACGGCTGGCGGCAGGAAGCCCCCGGCCAGTGGCACTTTACTTTCACTGTGGGGGAAGACATCCCGTCCCTCACCCTCTGCGTCACCAACACAGCGGTACCGCTGGCCCCTGAGAGCCTCACCAGCCTCGAGCACTCGGGGGAGCTGTATGCACTGGACGTCACGCCCGGCGAGACGGTGGAGCTGGTGTTCACTTGCGGCCGCAGCCCCCAGACATGGCTGATGACTTCCGCCTTCGCCTCCCGGGCATTCCGCTTCCGCACCATGACTCAGCTCATCGCTCTGACGGCCTTTGTGACCATGGGGATGGTGCTGCTGGCGCTCTACCACTATAAGCACCTGCCGGAGCTGGGGTACTTTCTGCTCTACCTCGTCATTATGAGCGTCTGGGCGCTGATGGTCTTCTTCTTCCCGGCCATCCGGAACCGTCTGCTCCAGCGCATCCTCCGCTCCTTCTTCTCCCTCACTGTGCTGGCCTCGGCACTGCTGGCGGCAGGGCTGCTGGGGGTAAAACTGCCCCGATCCGGGCGGGGGCTCCTTGCGCTTGCCGCCGGATGCGTCGTCTTCTTTGCGCTGTCCATGAGCAGCTATTCCCCGCTGCGGGTCGGGATGCTGGTAGCGGGCATGTGCCTCTGCCTTTATTACTTAATGGCCGCCGTGAACGCAGACCATGAGGGTGCCGCTCTGATGCTCCTGCCCGGTGCTGTCACCACCGGCTTCCGGGTCTGGGCGCTGATGCCCGGGCTGGACAGCGCGCTTTTTGTGGAGTCTGTCCCCTTCTACCTGCTGCGCTGCTCCCGCCTCTACGACCTTCCCTTTGCCATCGGCTGCATGGTGTTCGTCTGCCGGAGGTTTGCTCTCCTCTTCGACCGCACCGAGCAGCTGGCCCGGGAGCTGGACGCCCGGGTGGCAGAGCGGACAAAAGAGCTGACCGCCGAGACCGAGGCCCGCAAGAGCATGATGCTCAACATTTTTCACGACCTTCGCAGCCCTCTCTTCGCCGTCAGCGGCGGGCTGGAAACACTGGAATCGGCCCCCGAGGCCCTTCCGGCCCTGCTTCCGGCTCTGCGTCAGCGCATTGAATTCCTGCGGCGGCTGACGGAAGACCTCTTCCTCGCGGCAAAGCTCGAGCAGAAGCAGATCCTGCTCAACGAAGACCGCGCCGCCCTCAACGAGGAAGCCGCCGCCGTCTGCGCCGCCTGCCGGAGCGAGGCCGACCAGAAGGGCGTTGAACTCCATGTCAGCGCCGACACGCCTCTGCCTGTCTGGGGCGACAGCGTGCGGTTACAGCAAATTATCCAGAACCTTGTCACCAACGCCATCCACTATACTCCCGCCGGGGGCAGCATCCATGTGGACTGCCGCGCCGAGGACGAAACGGCCTGTGTCAGCGTACAGGACACCGGCTGCGGCATCGCACCGGAAGACCAGAGCGCTGTCTTTGACCGATACTTCCATACCACCGCCGACAAAAAGCACGACTCCACCGGCCTCGGCCTGACCATCGCGCAGGAGCTGGCCCACCTCCACCACGGCGAGATCACATTGCAAAGTGAAGTCGGCAAGGGCAGCATTTTCACGCTGCGGCTTCCCTTACTTACAGACTGAGCGGGCAAGGCCGCTGATAAGATCCATCGCTTTATAGCCAAAGAGGACATCACGCAAAAACCTTGCATGATGTCCTCTTTTTTATTATCGAAATTTTCAAAAATAGTGCCGGTCAAAACTGCATCTTTGCGATATGCTGTTTGAATGTTGCGCTAATTTCTTGACTTGCGATAAAAACGCAAACTGCTATATTTCAGCAGCTCCGTCAGCTTTGCCAGACGATGCACCGCCTCGTCCAGCACATCGGTGCCGCGGGCAAAATGCATCCGGATGAGGTGGTTGACCGGCTCTTTGAAGAAGCTCGAACCGGGGACAGCCGCCACACCGATGTTCTTTATCATCCACTCACAGAATTCCAGGTCGGTCCAGCCCTTGAACTGGGGCAGGGCGAGGAAATCCGAAATGTCTATCATGACAAAGTAGGTTCCCTGCGGGACGTTGTGCTTGAGGCCGATGGCATCCAGCCCGGCAAGGAAGTGGTCACGCTTCTCGGTGTAAAGAGCGCGCAGCCCTTCATAGTAGCTTGCGGGCATGGTCAGACCGGCGACGGCGGCTTCCTGCAGAGGTGCGGCCGCACCGACAGTCAGGAAGTCATGCACCTTGCGGGCACCCTCGATGACGTAGGCCGGGCCGATGAGGTAGCCCAGACGCCAGCCGGTGATGGAGTAGGTCTTGGAGAGGGAGTTGCAGGTGATGGTGTGCTCGAACATACCGGGCAGGCTGGCCATGCAGATGTGCTCTGCCGGGGCGTAGACGATGTGCTCATACACTTCATCCGTCACCACAAAAGCGTCATACTTGATGGCAAGCCTGGCGATGGCTTCCAGCTCGTCGCGGCGGAAGACCTTGCCGCAGGGGTTGGAGGGGTTGCAGAGGATAAGCGCCTTGGCACCCTCGGCAAAGCCCTTCTCGATGAGGCTCAAATCGAACTCATACTCCGGCGGCACTAACGGGATGTAGATGGGTTCAGCCCCCGAGAGGATGGCGTCTGCGCCGTAGTTCTCGTAAAACGGCGAGAAGACCATCACCTTGTCTCCGGGGTTGCAGATGGTCATCATGGCGGCCATCATGGCCTCGGTGCCACCGCAGGTGACGCAGATTTCCGTGTTGGGGTCCACCTCGTGGTGGAGGGCCGGGCTGGTCTTTTTCGCCAGCGCCTCCCGGAAGTTCTGCGCACCGAAGGTCACGGCGTACTGATGGGGGCCGTCGTGGGCGGCTTTGGCCAGCGCGTCGGTCAGCTCCTTCGGCGGGTCAAAATCAGGGAAGCCCTGCGACAGGTTGATGGAATCGTATTGGTTGTTGATGCGGGTCATCCGGCGGATGACGGAGTCGGTAAAGGTGCCGACGCGGTCGCTTAATCGTGGCATTTTTTGATCCTTTTCATCTTAGCCTCCCCCTCGAGAGGGGAGCTGTCACCGAAGGTGACTGAGAGGTTCAGTCCTTAAAATACGCATTCTGCACAGCCAGCAGGACGCCTGCGCGGCTGGCGGCGAAGTTCAGGCCGCCCTGCAGGTAGCAGGTATACGGCTCACGCAGCGGGCCATCGCAGGAAAGCTCGATGGTGCTGCCCTGGGTAAAGCTGCCGCTGGCCATGATAACTTCGTCGGTGTAGCCCGGTTCCGGAGAAGGTTCCGGGGCGGCATAGCTGTCCACGGGGCTTGCGGCCTGAACTCCCCGGCAGAAGCCGATGAGGGCGTCCGCCGTACCAGCATCAAAGCAGGTGACGATGTCGTTGTGGGCCTCGCAGTAGCGAGGGATGGGCTTTTTGCCCACCAGTTCCAGCAGGCACTGGGCGTAGATGGCCGTCTTGATGGCCTCGCAGACCACGCCGGGGGCGTAGTAGAAGCCCAGATACATATCGCGGGGCGTCTCGAGGGTGCAGCCCAGCTCCTTGCCGAGGCCGGGGGCGTTCAGGCGGTAGGCGCAGAGCTCCACGAGGTCTTTCCGGCCTGCGATATAGCCGCCGGTGGGGGCAATGCCGCCGCCGGGGTTCTTGATGAGGCTGCCCACCACGAGGTCTGCACCGGCCTGGCAGGGTTCTTCCTTCTGGGTGAACTCGCCGTAGCAGTTGTCCACAAAGATGATGATGTCGGGGTTGGCGGCACGTGCGGTGTCGGCGACCTTGCGGATGGTATCGAGGTCGAAGGCGTTGCGCTGCAGGTAGCCGCGGCTGCGCTGGATGTGGCAGACCTTCGCGCCCGGGGCTTTCTGGGCGATGAGCTCATAGTCCGGGGTAAAGTCGGCCTTCAGCGGGGCCTCGTCGTACTTGATGCCGTAATCCATCAGGGTTCCGGTGCCTTTGCCCTTGCCATCCAGACCGATGACGCCTTCCAGCGTGTCATACGGACGGCCCGTGGCAGCCAGCAGGGTATCGCCTGCCCGCAGCAGGCCAAAAAGAGCCACGGCCAGCGTGTGGGTGCCGCTCTGGAACTGGCTGCGCACCAGTGCATCTTCGGCTCCCATCACCTCGGCAAAGATCTGCTCGAGCTTGGCGCGGCCGGTGTCCCACAGGCCGTAGCCGGTGGTGCCCAGCATATCGGTGGAGGACATCTGGGTGTCCGCAAATGCTTTCAGCATCTTGAGCTGGTTGTAGTCGCGGATGTCCTCCATCTGCTTGAAGTAGGGCTGGCAGAGCTCGAGGGCTTTTTCATCCAGCGCCAGAACTTCGGGTTTATAATCGAAAAAGTGATTTAACATTGACATTATAATGAATCCTTAATTGTTATTGTACTTCATATCGTGCATACTCCCCCATCTTCTCAAAGCCCAGACGGGTATAGAAATGCACCCTCTCGGGGCTGCACAGGAAGACAGGCATCCAGCCTTCGGCGGCGAGGGCATTTGCCATCTCGACGATGAGCCGCCCGCCGACGCCTTTGCCCCGCAGAGCTTCCACGGTCTCGCCGCAGGCCATGTATGCTTGACCATTTGCCAGCGCGTAGGCTCCCACAGTACAGATGATGTTTCCTTCCCGTTCCAGCGTCCAGACCCGGGCAAGGCCCCGGCTGCGCTTGGAGCAGAGCTCAGAGTAAAAGTCGTCCCGTTTTGAGGGCCTGTCAGGGAAGAGCAGATCCGCTGCTTTTCCGGCGGCAGGTTCTGTGTTTTTGGCAAGACTCTGCCAAAGGGCAGCGTCCGCCTCAGGCAAGGGCAGCTGACGCCCCGGCGCAAGGCTGAAGACGCTGTGTGTCTTTGCCCGTTTCCAACCGGTGGGCGGCGGACACTCGGCTTCATCCAGCACCACGGCCTCACAGCCGCAGAAAGCCAGAAAGCCCGCCAGCTCCTCGGGGTTGGCGTGACCCGCCAGCCACGCGGTGCTGCCGCCGACATCCAGCGCCAGCGTCGGCCCGGCGAAAAAGCGGCCCGGCTGGCTCTTACCGAAGAGGGCGAACGCCAGCGGCATGGTCGCCCCGAGACAGAGCTTGCCCCGGCAGGCGTTCAAAAAGCGCTGCTTCTGGCGGGGCGTTTTGATTTGAGCGATCACTTCAGCGCGTTGACGATGCTCTTGAACTCGCGGCCACGCACTTCAAAGTTCGGGTAGAGGTCGAAAGAAGCACTGGCCGGTGAGAGAATGATGATGTCACCGGGCTTTGCGCAGGCGCGGGCCAGCTCCACGGCGTGCTGCATGTTGTCGGCGTGCTGGATGGGCAGCTCGGCCTCGTTGAAGTTCGGGTCTTCGCGCACGGCCTTCTCGATGCGGGGGCCGGTAGCACCCATCAGCACGAGGTTCTTGACATGAGCCGTGATCTCAGGGGCCAGCGGCTCGTAGGGGATGTGCTTGTCGTAGCCGCCTGCGATGAGGATGACCTTCTGGTCGAAGCTGCGCAGACCGGCGATAGTGCGGGTGGGGCTGGTGCCGATGGAGTCATTATAATAAGTGACGCCGTCCAGCACGCGCACCGGCTCGATGCGGTGCTCCACGCCGGTGAAATTACTGCCCACCAGCTGAATGGCCTCCACAGGCACCTCGCCCCAGACGGCGGCGGCAGCGGCCAGCAGGTTCTCAATGTTGTGCAGGCCCCGCAGCTTCACGTCCTTCTGGGCGAGGAAGGGAGTCACGACGCCGTTCTCTGCCATGCAGAGCATCCCGTCCTCCCGCAGGAACGCGCCGTTGTCCGTCTCGTGCAGGCGGGTGAACCAGACCTGCTTGCCCTTGCAGTCCTTCTGCATGGAGCGGCTGATCTCGTTCTCATAGCCGAGGACAGCGCGGCAGGGCTGCTTCTGGTAGAGCAGGATATTCCGCTTGGCGTCGATGTACTCCTGCATATCCTTGTGGTGGTCGAGGTGGTTGGGGGTCACGTTGGTGACGACGGCGATGTTGGGGCTCTGGTGCATACTGATGAGCTGGAAGCTGGACAGTTCCACCACGGCCACGTCGTCGGGGCTCACCTCGGGCAGCATGGGCAGCAGGGCTGCGCCGATGTTGCCGCCCAGATGCACCCTGCGGCCTGCGGCCTCGTAGAACTTGGAGATAAGGGTGGTGGTGGTGGTCTTGCCGTCAGAACCGGTCACGGCCACGATCTCGCAGGGGCAGAACTGGAAGAACAGCTCCACCTCGCTGGTGACCATGGTGCCGGCGGCCATGGCGTCCTGCAAAGGCTTCTCGAAATAGCCCACGAAGCCCGGGGTGCGCATGATGATGTCCTGCCCCTTGAAACCGTCGAGGTAATTCTCGCCGAGGCTCAGATCGATGCCCAGCTCCTTGATGGTGGCGGCGTAGTCGCCGAAATCTTCCACGCTCTTTTTCTGGTCGCAGAGGGTGACGTGCGCACCCAGCTCCACGAACTCCCTGATGAGCGTCTTATGGCTGACGCCCGCGCCGATAAAGGCAACCTTTTTGCCCTTGATGAGGTTTGCAAGCTCCTGCTGTTCCTTCTGCATAAAAAAGGACCTCCTCTATAAATGTATATTACCATAGCACCCCCGCCGCACACAGCCGCAGGAGAAAATGCATTGCCGTCCTCCATTATAGACCATTTGTTTCCGATTGGCAACGGAAAAACACAAACCGTGGCTCAAAATGTCCACTCAAATCAACAAAATGTCGATTGTCTTTTCTGCCTGTTTCTGTTACACTTATAGCGATTTCGATTTTTGGCGCAGCATCAACAGCATTGCGCCGGCTCAACACCAAAATTTTCCTGCGCCTGTCCGGGTGTAGTTTTCGTATTTCTTATCACTTTCTGAGACAAACAGGGCCGCACCGGCCCGAAAGGATGCATCTCTTGAAACAGCTTCGCTTTGTCGCGGCCCTGCTGGCTGCGTTTTTCGTTCTGAGCCTGACCGCCTGCGGCTCCGGCTCCAACAGCTTTACCTGGTTCGTGGACTCCATCCCTGCGAACCTCGACCCGCAGGTGGCGTCCAGCGCCTCGGACATCATCGCCTGCGAGAACCTCTACAGCGGCCTCGTCCGCCGCACATCGGACGGCAGCCTCGCGCCGGAATTGTGTGAGCGGTGGGAGGTATCTGCCGACCGGCTCACCTATACATTCTATTTGAAGGACGGCCTGACCTATACCGCCTCGAAGGGAGATCCCTCCGACTACGCCATCACCGCCGAGGACTTCGTCTTCGCGTTCCAGCGGATGTTCCTCCCCGGCACCAACTCCCCCTACGCCGTGGAGTTCTCTGCCCTCGAGAACAGCGCCGCCGTTCTGGCCGGTCAGAAGCCCGCCAGCGCGCTGGGCGTCACCGCTGCGGAACCGCTGAAACTGGTGTTCCGACTCTCCTCGCCCGACGAGACGTTCCTCTCCAAGCTGACGCTGCCCGGCGCGATGCCCTGCGACGAAGCGTTTTTTGACAGCACCCGAGGCACCTACGGTCTGACCAGCGCCTCCACCCTTTCCAGCGGACACTTTTACCTTTATAACTGGACGTCCAGCGGCCTTTTTCTCCGCCGGGCAGCTTCGGGGAGCCAAATCGACAGCCTGCGCCTCGTGGAAAACACCACGAGCTCCGGCCAGTCCGCCGAAGAGCTCATCAATAACGAAAAATGCACCGCCGCCCTCGACGACAGCGGCACCCCCACCTCGCTGCAGAGCGTGTCCTACTCCGACACCACATGGGCGCTGCTCTTCAACTGCGACTCCATCTTTGCTTCCACTGAGCTTCGGCAGGCACTGGGCAGTGTAGCCGCTTCGGCAGTGGAAGTCCCCGGCGGCGGGCTGTTCGCAGAGGCAAAGGGCCTCATCCCTGACGGCCTGACTGTGGACGGCATCGACTACCGGCAGACGGCGGGCGATGTCCGCCCGGCCTTCGGCGACCCCCGCGCACTTTACATCGCCGCCCGCGACGGCGGCGTCTCCCCCTCCGACTTTGGCCGCGTCTCCCTGCTGCTGCCCTCCGGCAGCGGCCTCAGTGACACCGCCGAGCTCATCAACAGTGCATGGCAGAAGGAGTTTTCGCTCTTCTTCTCGGTGGAAGAGATAGAGCCGGAGGAGTTCCAGAAGCGGCTCGAAAACGGCAGCTACACCATCGCCCTCGCCCCCGTGCAGGCCGAAGGCGGCAGTGT
>ENA-OUQL01000333-OUQL01000333.1-human-gut-metagenome-genome-assembly--contig:-NODE-333-length-22613-cov-4.94703_pt1 | contig 22613 bp, 20 predicted proteins | sample MGYA00237945_ERZ548829 | MGnify/ENA primary metagenome ERZ548829 (study PRJEB26490, sample SAMN05194708) | human gut metagenome | biome: terrestrial biome; feature: human-associated habitat; material... | reverse complement strand
GTTATGCGTCCGGTATGGGGCGATGACTACAGCATCTGCTGCTGTGTATCTGCTACAGAGACAGGTAAAGAGATGCAGTTCTTCGGTGCTCGTGCAAACCTTGCAAAATGCCTTCTTTACGCGATCAACGGTGGTGTTGATGAGAAGACAAAACAGCAGGTAGGACCGCAGTATCAGCCGATCACTTCCGAGTACCTTGACTATGACGAAGTAATCGCAAAATATGATCAGATGATGGACTGGCTTGCACATCTGTATGTTGGAACACTGAACATGATCCACTACATGCATTACGTCTCGTGGGCTCGGAGATGTGTATAAGAGACAGATACAAAGGTTGACCGTTCCTTCGCAACAGGTATCGCCGGATTCTCACACGTAGTAGATTCCCTTTCCGCTATCAAATATGCAAAAGTAAAAGCAATCCGTGACGAGGACGGAATCACAACAGACTTCCAGGTTGAGGGTGACTTCCCACGTTATGGTAACGATGATGACAGAGCAGACGAGATCGCAACAACTCTGCTTTCCACATTCCTTGAGAAGCTGAAACACATCCATACCTATCGTGATTCCAAGCCAACCACATCCATCCTTACCATCACATCCAACGTTGTTTATGGTAAAGCTACAGGATCTCTTCCGGACGGAAGAAAAGCCGGCGAGCCTCTGGCACCGGGAGCAAACCCGTCTTACGGCGCAGAGCAGAACGGACTTCTTGCTTCCCTGAACTCTGTTGCAAAGCTTGACTATGAGGATGCCCTTGACGGAATCTCCAATACTCAGACGATCAACCCGGATGCACTTGGCCATTCTGAGGAAGAGCGTACAGAGAATCTTGTAAATGTACTTGACGGATACTTTGACCGTGGTGCACATCACCTCAATGTAAACGTATTCGGTAAAGAGAAACTTATCGATGCTATGGAGCATCCGGAAAAAGAGGAGTATGCAAACTTCACGATCCGTGTTTCCGGATACGCTGTTAAGTTCATCGACCTTACAAGAGAGCAGCAGCTTGACGTTATCGCAAGAACCTGCCACGAAAGGATGTAATAAAAAATATGGACGACCAGAAAAAAATCACTGGCTACGTCCACTCACTGGAGAGCTTCGGCTCTGTTGACGGACCAGGAGTCCGGTATGTGATCTTTTTGAGCGGCTGCGCCATGCGCTGTCAGTTCTGCCACAATCCGGACACCTGGCAAATGAAAACAGGGACGGAGTACACAGCAGATGAGCTGCTTGAAAAAGCCTGTCGATACCGCTCTTACTGGGGAAGTAAGGGCGGTATTACTGTGAGTGGAGGCGAGCCACTGTTACAGATCGATTTCCTCACTGAGCTGTTCAGAAAAGCAAAAAAACTTGGGATCCACACAACACTTGATACCAGCGGCAACCCTTACACAGAAGAGGGTCCGTGGTATGAAAAATGGGAAGAGCTGATGAAGTACACAGATCTTGTCATGCTGGATATCAAGCACATTGATGAGGAACAGCATAAGATCCTCACAGGATGTACCAATAAAAATATCCTTGCCATGGCCCGGAAGCTTTCCGATATGGGCGTATCCATGTGGATCCGTCACGTACTGGTTCCAGAACGCAATGACCGGGATGACTATCTCCACCGGCTGGCTGACTTTATTGCAACACTGAAGACAGTTGAGAGAGTGGAGGTTCTTCCATATCACACACTCGGAACCTTTAAATGGGAAAATCTGCATATTGATTATCCGCTGAAGGGAATCAATCCGCCAACGAAAGAACGTATCGAAAATGCGGAAAAAATCCTGGGAGCAGGTACACAGTAATAAAAAAACCATATCTTATGTCGAAAAACAGACATAGATATGGTTTTTTTGATGTTCACACCAGTTCTTTGTTTTTGATCAGCATTTCTTTGATGATATCCTGTGTATAGGAACCTAAGCGGCGCTGAGTATCCCGGTCAAGCTCTGAAGGAATGATAGGCTTGCCATATTCGATCACTACGTGTGTAGGTGTCATCTTCGGGAAATTGGCCTCCCAGATATTGGCAGAGTTGCTGATCGCAATAGGAATGATCGGGCTTTTGGCTCTGGCTGCGATCTTGAAGCTGCCGTCATGGAAAGGTAGCATTTCTGTTTCATCAGCATTCTTATTTCTGGTTCCTTCCGGGAAGATACATACGGAAATGCCGGATTTCACATAGTCTGCGGCCTGAAGGATCGTTTTCAGACCCTGCTTGATATCCTCTCTGTCGAGAAAGAGACAGTAGAGATTGCGCATCCAGTTGGAGAGCAGCGGATAATGCTCCATTTCCTTCTTAGCAACATAGCCGGTGCGGATCGGACAGCGGCTGTAGGTGAGCAGGATGTCGAAATAGCTCCGGTGGTTTGCTACATAGAGAACAGCCTGATCCTTTGGAACGTTTTCTTCGCCGATGACGGTGACTTTGGCGCCTGTGATCCACAGGATGAATTTGAATATGGCCTGTACCATGCGCAGAGAGCTGATATCCTTAGTCATGGGAGAAAATTTCCCGATGATCCATTCTACAAGGAGAACCGGAATGGTCAGCACCAGATAGGCGATCACCACGATACAGACAAGTATGAATCGAATCATGTCTTTTGTCCTTTCTGTTATAGATACTAGCGGAGAGTTCCGCAGTAAGATGGTATTTTTATATTATACGAAGAAAATCCGATAGTTGCAATAAATCTTTCCCTGCTCACATAGAATAAATACTGAATAATGGTTACTGTTTACTGGTGATCTTCCGCAAAGCGTGTTACTGAGAACGGGGTGAACAGTAACGAATCATGCAGGTGGCTTATATTATGAAAAAAGCAGTATTTCTGCGGATCGTGCTGACAGCTGCCGTGCTGGCACTGCTGCTTTCCGGGTGTCGATTTGTCCGGGTGGAGGAAGAAGAACGAAAACCGGTAGATTACATCGTTGTGGAACGCAGGGATATCCCGGAGGAGCTTTCCAGGCTTATGGAAGAAAAAAAGGAAAAGGAATTTCAGCTGAGTTATGAAACCGGAGAGGATCTTTACCTGGCCAAAGGGTACGGGCGGCAGATGAGTGGCGGATACAGCATCCAGGTAGAGGAGCTTGGAGAATCCTCGAATGGGATCTTTTTTGTTACAAAACTTCTTGGACCGGAGGATCTTAAGGAGGCAGGAGTTCCGTCCTATCCCTGCATTGTAATAAAAACCCGGAAACAGGAAAAGCCGGTAACGTTCCGGGAAAGCAGCAGTCCGGTGAAAAAAGAGTCGGAGAAAGGGGAATAGACTGTGGAATTAAAAAAAGAAAGCATGCAGATATTAAAGGAAAAAAGCAGGGCAAAAAGTCAGATCACTTTTGATGAGGATTTTAATGTACCGGATGCAAAACCGGATGCAGGAAGACTGATCCAGAATAAGGGCAGGATCATTATGGATGATGTCCGTCTTACTGACGGGAAAGGTATTCTTACGGGAAATCTGCAGGTAGATATCCTTTATGTGGGGGAAGAAAGAGGAATCGTCAGCAGTCTTACTGCAAAACTTCCATTTGAGGAAACCTTGAACCTGAAGGATATCATAAACGGGGATAAAATGTGTCTGAAGTGGGAAATTGAAGATCTTACGATCCGCCTGATCCATTCCAGAAAGCTTAATATCAAAGCTTTGGTAACTTTTTGTGCGACTGTGGATGAAACGGAACAGATCCGCCTGCCGGTGGCGCTGGATGCAGAAGAGGTATCCGTCAGAAAAAAAACAGTCCGTTTTCTGGGACTTACCGTACATAAAAAAGATACACTCCGGATCAAGGATGAGTATACCATTGCCTCCAATCGTCCGGATATCGCCAGCCTGATCTGGTATACTATGGATGTACGGGGGCTGGATCTGAAGCCGGAGGAAAATGTGGTAAAGGCAAGAGGAGAGCTGTCCGTTTTTGTGCTGTACGGAGCTGAAGATACAGAAGCCCCGGTGCAGTGGCTGGAATATTCGCTGCCTTTTTCCGGAGAAGTGGAATGTCCGGACTGCACGGAGGAACTGATCCCGCTGATCGAAGCTTCGGTGATGCATCAGAGTCTGGAGGCCAAACCGGATGTCGATGGGGAAGAACGGATCCTTGTTTCGGATGTTGTGCTGGAGCTGGATATGAAATTTTTCAGGGAAGAGGAATATGATCTCATTACCGATGTGTATACACCGATCCGTGAATGTGTTCCGGAAGGAAAGAATGAGGTACTGGAACGGCTTCTGGTACGTAATTTTTCCAGATGCAGGATCAGTGACAGGATCCAGGTAAAGGAGACTCAAGGAAAAGTCCTCCAGCTGTGTCACAGTCAGGGAAAAGTGAAGATCGATAAGACCAGGATCGTAGAGAACGGTGTGCAGGCAGATGGCGTGGTCATGCTGAAGATCCTGTACATTATTGGAAATGATGATATGCCGTTTTATTCCATGGAGGCAATGATACCGTTTTCCCATATGGTGGAAGCAAGAGGGATCCGACAGGACAGCTGTTATCAGTTAAAAGCAAAGCTGGAGCAGCTTTCCGCATCCATGGCGGATGGAAATGAGATTGAGATCCGGGCAACTGTAGGACTGGAGCTTCTGGCAGTTGCCAGAGAACCGGTATTTATCATTGAGAAAGTAGAGGAAAAACCACTGGATATGAAAAAACTCCAGGCTATGCCGGGAATCCTGGTTTATATGGTAAAACCGGGAGATGAATTGTGGGATATCGCAAGGAAATATCACACATCTATCCAGGAGATCCGGACGATCAATGCTCTCAAGGAAAATCAGGAACCCTCTCCGGGAACTCCGCTTCTTGTTGTGAAAAAAGTGGAAGGTCAGATCAAATAAAAAGTGGAATATTTTGCTGTTGAAAAGAATGTAAAAATCATATAAAATACATGTATAAATACTGTATACAAAGTACAAATGGAGGGGCTTATGCGTTTAAAAGCAATGGCAAAGATCAATCTCGGACTTGATGTTCTGGGAAAGAGAGAGGACGGTTATCATGAGGTACGCATGATCATGCAGACCATCCGTATGTATGATATCCTGGATATCAGAAAGACCAGACGGCCGGGGATCGTACTGACGACCAATCTTCCGTTTATTCCTACAGACCAGAGAAATCTTGTATATAAGGCAGCACAGATGCTGATGGAGGAGTTCGATGTTGAAGAGGGACTTTCCATCAAGCTTCGTAAATTTATCCCGGTGGCAGCAGGCATGGCAGGAGGCAGCTCCGATGCAGCGGCCGCATTTGTGGGTGTGAACCGGATGTTCCATTTAGGGCTTACCGAAGAACAGCTGATGGAACGTGCAGTAAAGGTCGGAGCAGATGTTCCGTATTGTATCATGCGGGGAACAGCTCTTGCGGAGGGAATCGGAGAGAAGCTGACCAGACTTCCGGAAGTTCCGAAATGTTATGTTCTGATAGGAAAACCGGGAATCAATGTTTCCACAAAAACAGCCTATGAGAATCTGAATCTGGAAGGGATCGGAAAACATCCGGACATCGATGGACTCATCGGAGCTATCAGAAATAATGATCTGTATGCCATGGCATCCAGAATGGAGAATGTATTTGAACCGGGGATCATCCGACAGTATCCTGTGATCGGCAATATCAAGAACCTTATGGAAGAAAAAGGTGCGCTGAAAGCCGTGATGAGCGGAAGCGGTCCTACTGTGTTTGGAATCTTTGATAATAGGGATAAGATGGCCGCGGCAGCCAGAAGCCTCAGAAAGAGCGGGCTTGCAAAGACTGTATTTGCCACGGATATTTACAATAGAGATGGAGGAGTTACAAATGACAAGTGATTTTTCTGTGGATATGAATGAATATCTGCCGCTTCGGGATGTTGTTTTTAACACCTTGCGGCAGGCAATCCTGAAGGGAGAGCTGAAGCCGGGCGAAAGACTTCTGGAGATTGCCCTTGCAGAGCGTCTTGGCGTGAGCAGAACACCGGTGCGTGAGGCTATGCGCAAGCTGGAGCAGGAAGGTCTTGTAGTGATGATCCCACGCAGAGGTGCACAGGTAGCCAGCATCACAGAGAAGGATCTGAACGATGTTCTGGAGGTGCGTATCGCCCTCGAAAATGTTGCCATAGAAAAAGCGTGCAAGCTGATCACAGAGGATGAGCTGGGAAGGCTCTGGGTGGCAGCCAAGGAATTTGAAAAAACAAAAGCAGAGGGAAATCTGGTCCGTCTGGCGGAAACCGATGTGGCTTTCCACGAGATCATATATCAGGCTTCTGATAATAAGCGTCTGAATCAGGTCCTGAACAATCTCCGTGAGCAGATGTATCGTTATCGTGTAGAGTATCTGAAGGAGGAGCAGACAAGAAATCTTCTGGTCAGTGAGCATGAAGAACTGGTAAAAGCCATCCGTGAAGGAGATGTGCAAAAGGCGCAGGATATTTCTTTCCATCATCTGGAGAATCAACGAAAAGCGATCATCCGTACTATCCGCGCGGAGAATGAGGCCAAAGAGGCCGAGAAAAAAGAATAAGAACCGGATATGCGGGAATATTAAGAGAGATGTCATTGGGGCATCTCTTTTTTTAACCGAATGCGGATGCTTTTATCCGTCTGACTGCATAAAGGATGGTGACTTTATGGAAACAAGGAAGATATCGATATCTCTTCATGAAAATGAATCATATATCCGGAAACGGTGTGAAAACTGCGATGATATCCTGATCAGGCCCATGCGCCTTGGTGAGGGACATAAGGCGGACTGTCTGATGGTCTATATTGAGGTTGCGGTTTCAAACATGATGCTGGAGGATTCTGCTATCGGAAAAATGATCAATCATTTCTGGGAGATCCCGGAGGAAAAGATCCGGGAATTTATCCGCCGAAACAGTCTTGGAATTGCAGATGTGAAGGAGCTGTCTTCCATGGAGGAGGTATTTGGTGCCATTCTTTCGGGAAATGCAGTTTTCTTTCTGGATGGATACGACAAAGCAATGAAAATTTCCAGTAAAGGATATCCGGGGCTGGCTGTATCAGAGGTGAAAACGGAAAAGGTCCTCAGAGGCTCCAAGGAGGGGTTCTGTGACAGTGTAAAAACCAATGCGGCCCTTGTGAGAAAGCGGATCCGGGATACCAGGCTGAAGGTGGAGCAGAGCAGCATCGGTGTACGCTCCAATACGGTGGTACAGCTTCTTTATGTGGAGGATCTGGTCCATGAGGAGCTTCTGACTGCTGTGAAAGAGCGCCTGGAATCTTTTGCAGTGGACGGGATCCTGGACAGCGGGATGCTGGAACAGCTGACAGAAGAAGCATGGTATTCTCCCTTTCCTCAGTTTCAGACAACGGAGCGGCCGGACCGGGCTGCCCAGGAGCTGCTGAATGGAAAAGCAGTTCTGCTCTGCGACAATTCGCCGGTGGCACTGGTGGTTCCCGGAGCATTCAACAGTTTTATGGAAAGCAGTGAAGACTGGTACAACCGTTTTGAGATGGCATCCTTCCTGCGGGTGCTCCGGTATCTGGCCATGGCTGTGGCAACGCTGCTCCCCGGACTTTATCTGGCTGTGATCCGACACACTGCATATCGTCGGCAGCGTCAGATGTGTATAAGAGACAGTTCATACACAGATCCTTCCGGCGAATCTGATCCTTTCCTTTGCACAGGCAAGAGAGGGCGTTCCATTTTCCAGTGTAGTGGAGCTGGTGTTCCTGGAACTGTCTTTTGAGTTGATACGGGAGGCTGGTGTGCGGATCCCGGGAGCTCTTGGAAATGCCATTGGGATCGTAGGAGGACTGATCATCGGACAGGCTGCGGTGGAGGCCAATCTTGTCAGCCCGGTGGTAGTGATCATCGTTGCACTGACAGCACTAGGATCACTGGCTATACCTAATGAGGAATTTGCTTCTGCATTCCGGCTTCTGAAGTACGCTTTTCTGTTTCTGGGAGGATTTCTAGGTATATTCGGAATCGTGTTGGGACTGTATCTCACCATGGCGCATCTGGCAGGACTTTTAAGCTTCGGTGTCCCATATCTGGTACCTTTTGTAGAGAAGAACAGTGAGGCGGAAACCGGTGGAAGGATTTTGCGACAGCCCTTCCGGAAGCGGAAATTCCGGCCGCTGTATGCCAGAAATGCCCAGAAACGCAGGCTTCGGACAAGGCCATGGAGCCGGAAAGGATAAAGGTTATGAGATTTGCGGAGAATAACAGGATTTCCCACAGACAGCTTTTTCGGCAGATCATACTGGTGTTTCCGGCGCCGTTTCTGCTGTGCCTGTTTAAGAATGGAGCGATGTTGGGCATCAGTGCCATGGCAGGGACAGCTGCTGCGGCCGTAGTGCTCTCTTTTTATGTAATCTGGCTGATACGTCTGACACCTGCATATGGGGAGCTTTCCAAAAGGACAGGAAGTTTTACTGTACGATTTATTGGCCTGTTCTTTTTGGTATATGTGATCGCAAGTTCGGCATTTCTTTCGGGCCTTCTGGGGGAGGTGATCCCGGAAAGTCTGATCAGCGGGATTTCCGGAAAATGGCTGTCTCTTCTTGCAGTTGCAGCCTGTAGTCTGGGAACGCATCGCGGAATGCAGAGAAGAGGGCGGATCGCTGAGGTGTCCGGAAGGATTTTTCTGGCAGGGATCCTTCTTCTGATGCTTTTATGTGCAGGGCAGGGAAAAACAGAGTACTTTATGGAAGTGATGAAAGATTCGGAAACAGGATTTACAGGAGAGCGATGGCTCCATGATCTGTATACACTTTTGTGTGCTTTTTCAGGAGCAGGACTTCTTCCCTTCGGGCTGGAGTATGCAAAAAAACAGGGAAGTGCCAGAAAACCTGTGATCCTGGCTTTTCTTACAGTTTGCGGGATCATTTTTGGAATGCAGCTCCTTCTTCCGGCAGTTTTTGGAGGTGCACGCCTTAAAAACGAGATCTGTCCGGTACTGCCTCTTCTGGAGGGTGCAGATCTTCCGGGAAACGTACTGGCGAGATTTGATGTGATATGGATGGGATTTCTGGTATTCGGACTTTTGTTTTCTCTGGGAAGTTTGTTTCATTACGGAAATCAGATCGCGGAAAAAACCGGATTCGGGACCGGTCGGTACTGGATCCCGGCAGCAGGCTGGCTGCTTTCCCTGTATGAGAGAAACGGGATGGGGATCCGGGAGTATTATGGCTGGTATCTGGGGTACATCTTTGTGCCGTTTCTGCTTGTGATACAGCTTTTTCTCAGTACGGAAAACCGGGGAAGACGGAAGAAAAAAGTAACTGTGGCAGGACTTGTCCTGGTCATCACTTTGACGGGATCAGGCTGTGCGGCAGTAGAACCGGAAAAAAGAGCTTATCCGCTGGCACTGGGGGCCGGTGTTTCAGAGAATGGCTTTGTGCTGAAATATGCAATGCCGGATATGAGTACAGCTACCGGACAGGAAAAACCGGACGAAGATCCGATTTCTGTGCTGACTCTTTCCGGCCGGGACTTTCAGGAGATCGAGGCAGTCTACAACCGGTCTCAGGAAAAATTTCTGGATCTGGGTCATCTTGAAGTGCTGATCCTGGATGAACAGATCTTGGAAGAGGGATCCCGGGAAGCACTGATCGGATATCTGAAGCAGGAAGAGCATATCGGAGAGGATGTCTACGTGTTCCGGACGGATATGCTGGGAGATGTTTTTCGCTGGAAAGGAGCCCGGGAAAGCTCCATAGGGGAATACCTTCAGGGAATCCAGGAGAACCGCACATCCGGGCAGCAGAAGAAGGGTGTGACTCTGCGGGAGGTATATCATCAGTTCTGTCAGGATGGAACGCTGCCCTGGCTTCCGGAGATATGGGTGGAAGGTGAGCTTCTGGAAGTGGATTACGGCAGTAATGAATAGATGGGAGCCGGACTGTTAATAATACAGATGATGATCAGTACGATAAATCGTACAGTATATCTCTGGATAAGATCATCAGAAGATTTTTGACAGGAGGGCTTGCTCATGGAGCATATAAAAATGAAGAAGCATGTATTAAAAAAAGCAGGAGGGTTCCTTTTGCTCACGGCAGTGATCCTTGCAGGGAGTACCTGGGAGAGAAGAACTGCCGGTGATCGGCAGCCACAGTTTTATGCCTGGTGGGGAACGATCTACCCGGAATTCTGCTTTGAAAAAGCAGAGGACAACGGGGAAAATAAGCCGGTGAAGATATCCTTCTGGCTTGCGCAAGCCCTGGATTGGTGATACAATATTTCAACGGACCAATCACGTTCGATTAATTATTTCAGGAGATAAGATCAATGAATATAGACAGAAACGCACCGGTGGGTGTGTTTGATTCCGGTATCGGAGGACTGACAGTAGCCCGGGAGATCATGCGCAATCTCCCATCGGAAAAAATCGTATATTTCGGAGACACAGCCAGAGTTCCCTATGGAAGCAAATCCAGAGAAACGGTGATCCGTTATTCCCGCCAGATCATTCATTTTCTGCAGGAACAGAAGGTGAAGGCCATTGTGGTGGCCTGTAATACAGCCAGTGCATTTGCTCTGGATGCGGTGAAGGATGAACTGGATATCCCGATCCTTGGAGTGATCGAGGCCGGTGCCAAAGTTGCTGCCCAGGAAACCAGAAATAAACGGGTGGGCATTATCGGAACGGTGGGCACGGTAGGAAGCGGTATCCATGCCTCTTATCTGAAGGAACTGGATCCGGAGATCACCGTGATCGGAAAAGCGTGCCCGCTGTTTGTTCCGCTGGTAGAAGAGGGCTGGTATCATGATCCGGTCACCGAGGAAGTTGCCAGAAGATATCTGAAGGAGCTGCAGGAGCAGGAGATCGATACACTGATCCTCGGATGTACGCACTATCCTCTTTTAAGATCTACCATCCGCAAGATCATGGGTGAGGAGGTCTGCCTTGTGAATCCTGCATATGAGACGGCGCTAGAGCTTAAAAAGTTACTCTCCAGACTGGATCTTGCCAGCAATGAGGTAGCACAGGAGGAATTCCCGTATCGCTTTTATGTAAGTGATCTTGCAGAGAAGTTTAAGGATTTTGCCAATTCCATCCTGCCGTATAACGTAGAAAAAACACAGAAGATCGATATCGAAAAATATTAAACAGATCTGTACATAAATGATAGGAGAAAAGAATGCAGAAAGAAGTTTTGATCCATGTAAGAGGGCTTCAGATGATGGATGCACAGGGGGATCAGGAACCTATAGAGATCATTGTTCCGGGACAGTATTATTTCCGCAATGGTTCTCATTATCTCAGATATGAGGAACTGCTGGATGAAACAGCAGAACCCACCATCAATTACATAAAAGTATCCGGAAAAGGTCTGGAGGTCAGCAAGAAGGGACTGGTCAATGTACACATGGTATTTGAACAGGGCAAAAAAAACATGACCTATTATACTACCCCTTACGGAACACTTCAGATGGGAATCTCAGCTACGAATCTGGAGCTGACGGAAAGCGAAGAGAACCTTCAGATCAAAGCAGATTATGCGCTGGATATGAATGAAGAACATGTGGCAGACTGCTATCTGGCGATCCAGGTACAGCCAAGAGACTGCAAGGATTTTGTTTTATAGATCCTGCAGAAAATAAAAGATATATAATTACACTACATAAGAACAGCCGCCATGCATCAGGGGAATTCCTGAAAGCATGGCGGCTGTTTTGGATTCTGATCATTTACGGAATCTTGCGAGGAAGCCTTTTTTCTTCTTCTGTGGTGCTTCGAGAGAACCACGGATTCCTTTTACGCCAACGATGTAAAGGCCGCTGACTTCAGCTTTGATCTCTTTTTTGACCGGGATCAGATCAAAAACTTTTTCATCTGCAATAAGGATGTTGATCTTCGGACCGACTTTGGCTTTTACGATCGGAAGCTTGGACCGGCGCATAAGCTTAGGTGTTTGGTCGATGACCATCTGTGGAAGTCCGGAATCTTTCAGCGGCATCCGTTTTTTATCGATGACCAGCATGGAAACTGTCTGCTTGTTAGCCTGGATCTGAGCCTGCTGTTCGTCCTGTTTTTTCTGAGCTTTTTTTCCGAAGAAATAGAGTGCGATCACTGCTGCGATCAGAATAACGAGGATGACCAGAAGAACGATGGTAACTGTACTCATTTGAGAATCCCCCTGTATATATATTTGTTTCGCAATCGGTTACATTACGCAAACAACATTTTAGCATTGTTTCGTCAAAAAGGCAATTAAAAAAGTGAAAAAGACAGGTGGAACGGTGGAAATTTCAGCAGTTACCAGTTATAATGATTACGATGCAGTTCATCTGTGTATGCTGCAGAGAATACAGGACATAACTATCTTTGAGCTAACATATGTAATGGATAAACCAGAGATGGAGGAAATATTATATGAAAGAGAAAAAGCCCGGGGGAACCCGACCGGAAATGGGGACTCCTGAGTACGAAGAATGGCGGAAAGAGGTATTGAAACGCCGCAGAAAGCGCCAGCTGAAGGAACGCAGAAAACGTCTGGCCATCATAACAGCGGCAATGATCGTCGCAGTCGGGGCATCAGTAGGAGTCGGTGCACTGAAGGGCAGAAGTGAGAAGGCTTCAAAAGAGAAGATGGTTTCTTCTGACAAACAGAAAGAACAGACTGTTTCCGGAGAAAAAGCTTTAGAAGCAGGTACTAAAAATATAGAGACCGCTTCCAAAGATACTCTCGCAGAGGCAGAGCTTCTGGCCAGTCAGTATAACTATGACAAAGCTATCGATCTTCTGAAAAAGGCTCCGTCCTATGATTCTGATAAGAAGATGCAAGCAGCTGCAAAAAAATACGAAGACATAAAAGCAACCTGTACGGCATGGCCCCTTGAAAAGGTGACACATGTCTTTTATCATATTCTGATCAAGGATCCATCCAAAGCGTTTGACGGAGACTACAAAGAAGCAGATTATAATCAGGTCATGACAACCATTGATGAGTTTAACAAGATCACGCAGACCATGTATGACAAGGGCTATGTGATGGTAAGCATCAAGGACATGGCAAAGGCAGACGACAACGGGAATATCACAGAGGGAGAGATCCTTCTTCCGCCTGGGAAAACGCCGTTTGTCCTCTCACAGGATGATGTATGCTATTATCATTACATGGACGGTGACGGCTATGCCACGAAGCTGATCGTGGATGATAAAGGAAAGATCCGCAATGAATATGTGGAAGATGACGGAAGTGTCTCCGTGGGAGATTACGACATGGTTCCGCTGATCGACCGTTTTGTGGAAAAGCATCCGGATTTCTCATATCGCGGTGCAAAAGGAATCCTGGCACTTACCGGATACAACGGGATCCTGGGATACCGGACCGACGAAAGCTATGAGACCCGTCCGGCAGATCTGGATGAAAATAAAGTACAGTGGCTGGATGCACATCCGGATTTCAGCCTGGAAAAAGAACGGGCAGCCGCAAAAAAGGTTGCCGATGCCATGAAGGCAGAAGGCTGGGAATTTGCGAGCCATACCTGGGGACATCAGAATGTGGGACAGGTCACACTGGAGAAGCTTCAGGCAGATACCGAACGTTTCAAGAAAAATGTAGATCCGCTGATCGGGGGAACGGATGTTATCATTTTTGCTTTTGGAACCGACATTACCAATGACCAGGAGTATTCCGGGGATAAATTCGAATATCTGAAGGGGCAGGGATATAATTATTACTGCAACGTGGATTCCAGCCAGTATTATGTACAGATCCGGGATCGGTACTTCCGTCAGGGAAGACGGAATCTGGATGGATACCGTATGTATTATAACCCGGAACTGTTATCCGATCTTTTTGACGTAAAAGATGTTTTTGATCCGGCAAGACCGACACCGGTACCGCCGATGTAACGGTCATATCCGGAGATACGAGGGGACTTTTAGAAAGGGGCATATATATTATTATGAAGAAAAAAATTGCAGGTGTACTGACAACAGTGCTTGCGGCGTCACTTCTTGTGGGCGGAAACCATCCGGTCACTGTTCAGGTGGACAATATGATCTCTGGGACACAGGATGACGAGGATACACAGTCTGATGAAGCGGAAGCAGAAGCTGCAGAAGCCGAAGAAGAACAGTCCGAAGAAGCCAAAGTAGCAGCGGACCCGGAGGACCAGCCGGCAGCTACCGAGACACCGAAGGAAGAAAAAAAGGCAGAAAAAGAAACACAGAAAAGGGAAGCTGCCGAGAACGGCTCCGACAGTACTTCCTCAGACGAAAAAACACTTCTCAAAAAAGCCAAAAAACTGGCACAGCAGTATGATTACACCGGCGCGATCTCCGTGTTGAAAAACAACTGGAAATTTGCCACCAGTGACAAGATGCAGGAAGCAGCAGCAGCCTACATGAAAAAAAGAGATGCCTGTGTGGAATATCCACTTGAGAATATCACCCATGTATTTTTTCATTCCCTGATCGTGAATACCTCACTGGCCTTTGACGGAGATTCCGATGAGGCCGGATATAATCAGATGATGACCACAGTCAGCGAGTTCAAAAAAATGCTCCAGATCATGTATGATAAGGGTTACGTACTGGTGAGTCCTCATGATATGGCTGTGATCAATGATGACGGAACCATGAGCAGGGGAAAGATCATGCTGCCGGAAGGCAAGATTCCTTTTGTTCTTTCAGAGGATGACGTCAGCTACTATCATTATATGGACGGAGACGGATTTGCCACAAAGCTGGTGATCGACGACAACGGAGATATCAAATGCGAGTATAAGAAGGCAGACGGTACAGTTGTGACCGGAGATTACGATGTGGTGCCGATCCTGGATTCCTTTATCAAAGAACATCCGGATTTTTCCTATCATGGAAGAAAGGGTATTCTGGCAATGACCGGTTATAATGGTGTTCTGGGCTACCGTACAGATGGGGCATATAAGACCAAGAAGAATCTTCAAAAAGCAGCAAAAAAAGTGGCGAAGGCCATGAAAAAGGACGGGTGGGAATTTGCAAGCCATACCTGGGGGCACAGAAACGCTACAAGCTCCACAGCAGCGGAGTTGAAGACCGATAATAAAAAATGGGAAAAATATGTGGCACCCATCCTCGGAAAAACCGATATGATCATTTTTGCCTTTGGTGCGGATATCGGCGACTGGGAAGGATACACCTCGGATAATGAAAAGTATGAGTATTACAAAAGTCGTGGCTACCGCTATTTTTGCAATGTAGATTCCAGTCAGTATTTTGTGCAGATCACAAGTGAATATTTCCGTCAGGGAAGACGGAATCTGGATGGATACAGAATGTATTACAATCCGGATATGCTCAGTGACCTGTTTGATGTATCGGAGGTGTGGGATTCTTCCAGACCGACACCGGTACCGGAAATGTAAGACAGCAAACACACTTTACAAATCTGTATAAAAAAAGATTATAATCGAACCGACAGTACTTGATGAAGGGAGTAGGTTATGAAGAAAAAAGCATATCTCATGGTTCTTGCACTGTGTGCGGCACTGGCGATCACTGCATGTGGCACATCAACAGACCAGAAAGATGACAAAAAACCTGCAGCAGAAGCGCAGGATACAACAGATAAAGAAGATTCCGGATCTGCAGATTCCAAAGAGTCAGAAGAAACGGATTCCAATAAAGACAGCGAAGAGGCAGCCTCCGGAGATACAAGGCTTGTTTCCGTGGATGATGTGAGCAAATATGTGACCATCGGAGAATATAAGGGACTGACTCTTGATAACACAGTAGAAGCCGTAACCGATGATATGGTTGACGGAAGGATCAAGGAAGAACTTCAGAACAAGGCTGAGGAAGTAACGGAAGGCAGTGTTCAGAACGGAGATGTGGTTATCATTAATTATGTGGGAACCAAGGACGGAGTGGCTTTTGACGGCGGTACTGCAAATAATTATGAGCTGACCATAGGCTCCGGAACGTTTATCGACGGATTTGAGGACGGGATCATCGGAATGAAAAAAGGTGAGACCAAGGATCTCGATCTGACTTTCCCGAAGGAATACTCTTCGGAAGAGCTGGCCGGACAGGAAGTGGTATTTAAGGTCACTCTGCAGAGCTTTAAGCGTGCACCTGAGCTTACCGATACCTGGGTAGCCAAGAATACAGACTGCAAGAGTGTGGATGATTACAAGAAGGAAATCCGTACCACACTGGAGGATGAAGCGAAGACAAGTGCACAGAACACATTGCGTGAAACTGCATGGAACACAGTGCTCTCAGCATCTGAAGTGAAGGAATATCCACAGGAGGATCTGGATACAGCCAAGACAGAGTTTCGCAGTCTGTATGAGAATTATGCAAAACAGGGTGATATGACGCTGGAGGATTTTGTAAAAGCTCAGGGAATCTCCATGGATGATTTTGAGGAGCAGAGCGGTCAGTATGCGGAGTTTAAAGTAAAGCAGAACCTGATCGTACAGGGGATCATGGATGCGGAGAATATGACACTTGAAGATAAAAAATCTCTCAGTATCCAGGATGAACTGATCAAAGCATACAGTGTGAAGGATCTGGCTGCGCTGGTAGATAAATACGGACAGGCAGCCGTGGATGAATCCATCGGACTTCTCAGAGTGGAAGATTTTATCCTGGACAATGCAACGGTTGAGGAGAAGGTTTCTGCCGGTGATACCCAGGGAGTAAACGGAGATGATCCTTCCTCGGACGGAAGCAGTGCGGAAGGTACCGTGGATGAAGAGCTGGAAGCGGCAGAGGCTACAGATATGGTGCCGGAAGACGGCGAGGCGGATCAGGATGCAGACAGCAGCACATCGGATGCAGCGGGGCAGGAGTGATCTGACAGTATCAGCAGCTAAAAAAGTGTGGTGCCCGGAATGTGTTCCGGGTACCATTTTTTTTACATGTGCATCGCGAAGTGTGTTACTGAGAACGGAGTGAACAGTAACAAATTAAGAGATTCTTTCGGGAATTTCCATTGTATTTAAGCGTTAAATGCGGTATGATTAAAGACAGACATTAAATATCAAAGAAAGATATGAGTATATAAACGGGGATGTAAAAAATGGACAAAAGAGTTTTGCGTGAGAGGATGCGCAGAAAACAGCAGCAGTTAAGACGGCGGCGGATGATGAAGCGGATAACCTGTGTAGTTGCGGCGATTCTTCTGCTGGTTTTTGTTGTTCGAGGGGTAATTCTTCCCATCGTCAACCATGCAGGCGGCGGAAGCAATAAGGATGCGGAGACAGTAAATGTCCAGGCAAATACCGCCGGAGTTTCCACAGGCAGCAGTACGAAGGACGGTACGGCATCGACGGATACGGCTGCTTCGGATACAGACAGCGTGGATTCCGGTACGGATGCAACGGTGATGCCGGTAAAGGGCAGTGCAGCAGGCGAAAGGCTTTCTGTTATGACTCCGGGATGGCATGAGGATTCTACAGGAAAGTGGTATCAGAATCCGGATGGTACATATTATGTAAATGGTTTTGCGGATATTGACGGAACAACATACAGCTTTGATAAAAAGGGATACATGCAGACCGGATGGGTGGAGAAAGGTGTGAAGGACTATTATTTTAATGAGGATGGCTCTTATGATCCTTCAAAGAAGCGCCCGATGATCGCTCTGACCTTTGATGATGGTCCTGGAGAGTATACAGAGACACTTCTTGATACTGTTGAGAAATACAATATCCATGTTACGTTCTTTATGCTGGGACAGAATGTGGAGGGCCGTGAATCTACCATACAGCGAATGGTAAAGCTTGGCTGCGAGATCGGTAACCATACCTGGGATCATCCGGAACAGACGCTGCCGAATATGGATCTGGATTCTGTTATGCAGGAGTTCCAGAAGACGGATGATGCACTGGTAAAAGCCTGTGGGCAGGCATCAACGGTATGTCGTGCACCGTATGGCGCGATCACAGATGAGCAGATGAGTGCAGTTGGCAAGCCTTTCTTCATGTGGTCTACGGATTCTCTGGACTGGAAGCTGATGGATGCGGATGCAGATTATAACCAGATCATGAATGATTCCTCACTGGGAGACGGTTCTATCATCCTGATGCATGATATTCATGAACCATCTGTGAAGTGTGCCACAGAGAAGCTGATCCCGGCACTGATCGACCAGGGATATAAGCTTGTAACAGTCAGCGAGCTTGCAGAAGCGAAGGATGTTACGTTACAGAGTGCTTCCTATTCTGACTTCTGGGACAGCTCTCTTCAGGCTGGTCGTGTTGCAGGATATGCAGGAAATTCCAGCGATTCAGAGGATTCCTCTGAGGATGGCTCCGATGGAAGCGATTCTTCTGACGGATCGGATGTCAGTGACGGATCTTCCGATGAAGGGGACTATTCCGATGGTTCTGACGAAAGTGATTATTCGGATGGATCTTCCGATGATGGAAGCTATGATGATGGTTCCTACGACGAATCTTATGACGATGGAAGCGAAGAATATTAAAAAATGACAGGAGAGACCTGAATGACAAAATGTGCGTCATTCAGGTCTCTTTTTTGACTTTATCTGACACTGTCGGATAATAGACACATATTAGCCGGAGAGGGTTTTTCCTTGACTGAAAATATGGGGATTGGTATAATTATAGAATAAAAAATTCCACTTAAAATTGGGGAATGGACGGTGGCAGAACTATAAAGGGAGGTACCTGAAAATGGGAAAAAAATTACAATTTACGGAGCTTGACCAGTATCTGTTCGGTCAGGGCACGAATTATGATATTTACAGGAAGCTGGGAGCACATCCAGATACGCAGAACCGAAAAAAGGGGGTTTATTTTGCAGTGTGGGCACCTAATGCACAGGCGGTTTCTGTTATAGGTGAATTCAACGAATGGGATACGGAGAAGAATCCCATGAAAAAAGTTGGACCCATTGGCGTTTATGAGACATTTGTACCGGGAGCGAAGATCGGACAGCTGTATAAATTTTACATTACAGGTGCACATGGTGAGGAGCTTTACAAGGCAGATCCATATGCCAATGCCGCTGAAATGCGTCCCGGAACAGCTTCTCGTATTACAGATATCACCAACTATAAATGGAAAGATGATACCTGGATGAAAAATCGCGAGAACTTTGATCCGGACACAGGTGCCATGTCTATCTATGAGGTGCATCCGGGTTCCTGGATGAAGCATCCGCAGACAGCAGAGGATGAGGATGGTTTCTATTCCTACAGAGAACTGGCGCCGAAGCTTGCACAGTATGTCAAAAAAATGGGATACACCCATGTGGAGCTTATGGGTATCGCAGAGCATCCTTTTGACGGTTCCTGGGGCTATCAGGTAACCGGCTATTACGCACCGACTTCCCGCTACGGAACACCGCAGGATTTCAAATATCTGGTGGATTATCTTCACCGTCAGAAAATCGGTATCATTCTTGACTGGGTACCGGCACATTTTCCGAAGGATGCACACGGACTGGTTAACTTTGACGGAACTGCTGTATATGAGCATGCAGATCCGAGACAGGGTGAGCATCCGGATTGGGGAACCAAGATCTACAATTACGGACGTCCGGAGGTGAAGAATTTCCTGATCGCAAACGCTCTTTACTGGGTAGAGGAATGCCACGTTGATGGTCTTCGTGTAGATGCGGTTGCATCCATGCTCTACCTGGATTACGGTAAGAAAGACGGTGAGTGGATCGCCAATAAATACGGCGGAAACAAGAATCTGGAGGCCATTGAATTTTTTAAGCATCTGAATACCGTTGTTCTCGGAAGAAATCATGGAACTGTCATGATCGCAGAGGAATCTACCGCATGGCCGATGGTAACAGGTAAGGCAGAAGACGACGGGCTTGGATTCTCTCTGAAGTGGAATATGGGCTGGATGAACGACTTCCTGGAATACATGAAGCTGGATCCATATTTCCGTAAATTTAATCATAATAAGATGACATTTTCTATGACTTATGCATACAGTGAGAAATATGTTCTGGTTCTGTCTCATGATGAGGTAGTACATCTGAAGTGTTCTATGCTGGAGAAGATGCCAGGAGAGCTGGATGATAAATTCAAGAACCTGAAGGCCGGATATACTTTTATGTTCGGGCATCCGGGTAAGAAGCTTCTGTTTATGGGACAGGATTTCGGACAGTTGCGTGAGTGGAGTGAGGCCAGAGAGCTTGACTGGTATCTTCTTGGCGAGGAAAATCATCAGAAGCTGCAGCAGTATGTCAGTGATCTTCTGCATATCTACCGCAAATATCCGGCACTTTACGGTGCAGATAATGATCCATCTGCATTTGAGTGGATCAATGCCAACGATGGCGACAGAAGTATCTTCAGCTTTGTGAGAAAATCTCCTACAAGACGTAATAATATCCTGATAGTATGCAACTTTACACCGGTAGCACGTCCGGATTACCGTGTAGGCGTTCCGAAGAAAAAACAGTACAAGCTGATCATGGATGAGCAGGGGCTTCTTCCGAAGGGCAAGGCATTTAAAGCCGAAAAGAAAAATTGTGACAACCGGGAATTTTCTTTTGCATATCCGTTGGAAGCTTATGGAGTTGGTATATTTACATACTGATATTCTGTATAGCGAAATCTTTGAAAGAAAATATAAAAGATAAAATAAAAATACCGGAGATCTGTGTACCTTTGAAGTGTTGGCTTCAGAGGTGCCGGATCTCCGGTATTTTATGGATCTGGGTATAAACTGGTTACGAAAAGTTATCGCTATTCTTCGCTATCATCGTAGGAACCATCATCGTAGGAACCGTCGTCGTAGGAACCATCGTCGTAGGAACCGTCATCGTAGGAACCGTCGTCAGAGTAACTGTCGTCGTAGGAACCGTCATCCGAGGAGTCGTCTGTGCTGCCTGAGTTATTATCAGCAGAGTTAAAGTCTTCGGAAGTGATGTCAATGCCTTTATCTGCGTAATATTTTTCTGCTGTGATGGAGTCGGTATCTTCTACGACATTTCCGGATGCATCGATCATGTTCAGGTCTGTGTCAATGGTCACATCCAGGAGGTTGGTTCCTGTGGATGGAGTGACATTCATGGACATGATCTCGTTGAACTTCTTTTTCAGGTTGTCAAGAGTGAATACACCGGAGCCAATGTATGACTGTACACCGTTCTGAGATGCAAGTTCTTCTGTGTAATCGGAAAGCATATATGGTCCGAATTCACCGGCATCGCTGTTGTAATGCATGACCAGAGGTTCCACTGTAGGGGTCAGGATCTCAATTGAGGTCTTGCCGTCCTGTACGGTTTTCTGAATGGTGAATTTTGCCATTCCGCCGAGAAGTTCTTCAAGCTTCTGCTGGGTGGATACGAAATTTCCCAGAGAGTAGAAGACTACAGTTTCATTGCCTTTGTCATCAGTAAGGCGGCCATATGGCTGGAGTACATGTGGATGTCCGCCGATGATGACATTCACGCCCTGCTCCATAAGGTAGGCTGCCCACTGTTTTTCGTATTCGTTTGGCATGGTTTCGTCTTCGGTACCCCAGTGTGCTACAAAGATGATGCAGTCGGCCTGCTGTTTTGCTTTCTGGATCATGGCTGTGATCTTGTCTTTGCGGATCATGTCGATCATGTAGTCTTTTCCTTCAATGCCGCCTACGTTTGTGCCGTAGGTGTAATCCAGAAATGCGATCTTGATACCGTTTACTTCACGGATTTTGACGGTGTCGGCATCTTCCTGGGAGTCGTGGATCCCCAGAAGTGTGACATCCGGATATTTGGTTTTCCAGAAGTTCAGTGTGTCTGTGAGGAAGCCTTCTCCGAAGTCATCGATGTGGTTGTTGGCGGATTCTACTACGTTGAATCCTGCTTTTATAATGGCGTCTCCTACTTCTGTGGGTGTTGCAAAGGATGGGTAGGAGCTTACGCTGTCATGGTCGGTTGTGAAGACGGTTTCCTGATCAATCATTTTGATGTCTGCGTCCTTGATGGCGTCCTGGATGTGGGTGTAGATCTTGTCGTAGTTCCAGTTGCCGTCAGAGGATGCGCCTGCGTCGATGAGACTCTGGTGATAGAGGTTGTCGCCTACTGCGATGACGGAGGCAGTGGTAGTTTCGGCAGTGGTGTCGGCTGCTTCCTGATCGGCCTTGGCTTTGACTGCCGCGGCTTTTTTCTGGGCGTCTATAGCTGGTTTGCGGATGAGGCGGTAGTCCAGTTGATTGAAGAAGAGGACCAGGATCGCAAGGACGATGACGGATGCCATAAGACTTACGCGGGCATTGCTGCGTTCGCGGAAGTTCAGGGGGATGTTGTCCTTGGGGTTGCGCCGGGGTTCTCTGAGGGGATCCGGGGTGGAGCTTTTTTTGAAGACTCCTTTGAGTGAGTCGGGGATTTTGATGTTGGGTGGAAATTTCATTTATGTTTTACCTTGTCTTTCTTTGGATTTTGAATGCGATTGATTGGTGATTGTTCGCTTTGTTATTTTTGATTTTTGTTGTGTGGTTGTATTATAGCAGATTTTTATTTTTGTGGGAAGAGGGTGGTGGGGGTGAACGTACGCCCGAGCCGGGGATGCTGTCTGGTCTGCGGCTTCGTCGGGGGCTGGCTTCTAGGCTGCCGGGAATCTGCTAAAAGCGTTTTCCAAAAGTCCGAACTCGCGTCTTGCAGCCGCTCAGACAGCGGACTTTTGAAAAACAACGCAGATTTCCGCCAGCCAAGAATCAGCTCCCCTCCTGCAGAG
>ENA-OUQL01000313-OUQL01000313.1-human-gut-metagenome-genome-assembly--contig:-NODE-313-length-24253-cov-16.5433_pt1 | contig 24253 bp, 18 predicted proteins | sample MGYA00237945_ERZ548829 | MGnify/ENA primary metagenome ERZ548829 (study PRJEB26490, sample SAMN05194708) | human gut metagenome | biome: terrestrial biome; feature: human-associated habitat; material... | reverse complement strand
TCGAAAAGACTATTTCGACACGCTGACAGGCCGGAAGCACTTGCTTCCGGCCTGTGAGCCTATCAAAAAAGTGAGAGCCTTTCGTCAACGGGGCGGAAGGGTGTGTGCGGGAAACCCGGGAAGGGTGTCCTGCACGATAATGATCCCCATTTTTCAGAACTTTTTGAAGTTCTGAAAAATGCCTCAGCGTGTCGAAAAGACTATTTCGACACGCTGACAGGCCGGAAGCACTTGCTTCCGGCCTGTTTCTTACATTTATTTCTTCCGCACGGCATAGATGACCACCAGTAGACCCACTGCGGCGCAGATGGTGCAGAACAGCAGCATCCCATTTACGCCGGTTCGATCCAGCAGCTGGCCGCTGACGAAGTTGCCGAAGGCGGAGCCGACGCCGGTAGTGGCCATGCCCATGAGGGACTGGCCCTTCACCTGATTGGCCGGGTCGATGTGTTCGGCCACATAGTATACCGTGGCGGGAATGAAAATGCCGTACTCGAAGAAGTCCAGCGCCGCCGCCAGATACAGCACCGGCACCGACCGGGCTGCCCAGAACAGCCCGGCCCGGATGACGAAAAAGGCGGCGCAGAAGATCAGCAGCCACGCCAACGGCACCTTCCGCCGCATCCGGCTGAACAGACCCATGGCGGGCAGCTCCAGAAACGCCGCCACCGCCAGCGCCGAGCCCATCATGCTCTCGCTGCCGCCCACCTTGCCAACGATGTGGATCATGTAGGTGCAGGTGGCGCTGTGGCAGGCCATCAGCAGCGCACAGCCCACCAGCAGCCATGTGTAGGCGGGGTAACGCCGCAGCAGCTGTCCCACGGACAGCACCGGGCCGCTTCCTGCGGTGGCCTCCATCGTGCGGGAGGCCCGGAAGCGCCATGTCAGCAGCAGGAGCAGCAGCATTTCCCCGGCAAATACCGGCAGCACCGCCGTGGGGGCGTACCGCTCCACCACCACGCCCAGCACCAGTACCGATGCGGCGTAGCAGGCGGAGCCGAGACCCCGGCTCAGGCCGTAGTTCAGGGCCACGCCATGCTGCTGCAGCTCCATGGCCATGGCACTGTGGAAGGGGGCCGTGGCCGTCAGAGAGATGCCCACCAGCACATACAGGGCCGCCGTCACCGCCATGCTCCCGGCGGAGCACCACAGCCCCACGGCGCACAGCAGCAGAAGTCCCGTCAGGGCCATGGCCAGCCGGCGGCTGGTAAAGCGTCGGTCCCGGTCCGCCAGCGACGCCAGCACCGGCTGCACCGCCAAGGGCATCAGCAGCGCCAGCGCAGACACCGTACCGATCTGGCTGTTGCTGAAGCCACGGTATAGAAGCAGCACCGACAAAAAGGCCCATATGGCGGCAAAGCCCGCCCAGTAAAGGCTCTGGATCCCGGCGTAGCACAGGTTCAGCTTTCGCAGCTGTCCGCTCTCCATGAATATCCCTCCCTATGGTTCAAAAGTGTAGTATCAAAAGCGGGTCATGTCAAGAAGCGATTTTTCTTGACATTTTTGGCCCCGGCACTATACTTAAATGCAATCGATTCCATTATCCGGGAGGAACACGCCATGTCTGTCATTATCCGGGACGCCTGTATCTCCGATGCGCCCCGTCTGCTGGAAATTTACAGCTACTATGTTCAGCATACCGCCATCAGCTTCGAATACACCACCCCCACGCAGGAGGAGTTTTGCCGACGGATGCGGCACATCATGAGCCGCTACCCCTATCTGGTGGCGGAGGTGGACGGCACGGTGCAGGGCTACGCCTACGCCGGGGCTTTTGTGGGTCGGGCCGCTTATGACTGGAGCTGTGAGCTGACCATCTATCTGGCCCGCGACGCCCGGAAAATGGGGTTGGGGCGGCAGCTGTATACGGCGCTGGAACAGCGGTTGGCGCAGATGGGGGTGCTGAACCTCTACGCCTGCATCGGCTGGCCGGAGGCGGAGGACGAGTATCTCACCCGCAACAGCGCCCAGTTCCATGAGCATCTGGGCTTCACGCTGGCCGGGACCTTCCGCCGCTGCGGCTATAAGTTCGGCCGCTGGTACGACATGGTCTGGATGGAGAAGCTCCTTGCGCCCCACCGGCCCCAGCAACCGCCCATTATTCCCTATCCGGACCTGCCCCACGGCGAAAACGTGTGAGGGAGAGAAATAAAAAACCTGCGGTACCGTGTACCGCAGGTTTTTTGTTGATTTTTTCGGTTTTCCGCAGGAAAAACGGGACAGAGAGCTTACTCCACCGTGACGCTCTTGGCCAGATTTCGGGGCTTGTCGATGTCGCAGCCACGCTCCAGCGCAATGTAGTAGCTCAGCAGCTGCAGCGGCACCACGCCCAGCTGGGGCAGCAGCATCTCCTCGGTGTCGGGAATGGTCATCAGCATGGGGACACGCTTGCTCATCTCCCCGGCATGGCTCTCAGTGGTCAGGGCCAGTACCTGTGCGCCACGGGCCTGTACCTCCACCACATTGCTCATGGCCTTGTCAAACAGCGGGGTATATGTCCCCAGCGCAATGACCAGCGTGCCATCCTCAATGAGGGAAATGGTGCCATGCTTCAGCTCGCCGGAGGCGTAGGCCTCAGAGTGGATATAGCTGATCTCCTTGAGCTTCAGGCTCCCCTCCAGCGACAGGGCGTAGTCCAGATTCCGACCGATGAAGAACACATCCTCTCGGCCGGCGCAGCGCTTGGCGATGTCGTGGATGTGCTCCGCCTGCTCCAGAATACGCTCCATCTGCTCCGGCAGCTTTTCGATGCCTCGAACCATAGCGCTGTACACCTCGTGATCCAGCGTCCCCATGACCTGACTGAAATACAGTCCCAGCAGATTCAGCACCGCCATCTGGGTGCTGTATGCCTTGGTAGTGGCCACGGCGATCTCCGGCCCGGCCCACGTATACAGCACCGTATGGGATTCCCTTGCGATAGAGGAGCCTACCACGTTAACGATGCTCAGGATGTGGGCGCCCCGGCGCTTGGCCTCCCGCAGGGCCGCCATGGTGTCCAGCGTCTCGCCGGACTGGCTGATGACGATGACCAGATCGCCCTTGCCCACGATGGGATCGCTGTACCGGAACTCGGAGGCGAGACACACCTCCACGCTGCGCCGCAGCATCCGCTCCAGATTGTACTTGCCCACCATCCCCACGTGGTACGACGATCCGCAGGCCACAATGAAGATCTTGTTGATGTCCCGGATCTGCTGATCCGTCATGTTCAGGTCCCGCAGCACCACCTGACCACCTTGGATGCGGGCGGCAGTGGCCTCCCGGATGGCACGGGGCTGCTCGTGGATCTCCTTGAGCATGAAGTGCTCGTACCCGCCCTTCTCGGCGGCGGCCACGTCCCAGTCCACATGGCGGTGTTCCTTCTCGATGGGGCGCATCTGGCTGTCGTATACCCGGATGCCCTTAGCACTGAGAATGGCCAGCTCGCCGTCGTCCAGATAGGCGATGTCCCGTGTGTGGCGGATGATGGCCGTCACGTCGGAGGCGATCATGTTCTCTCCCTCACCGAAGCCCAGCAGCAGCGGCGCATCCTTCCGGGCGCACAGCAGACGGTCCGGGTAGTCGGCGCAGATGATGCCCAGAGCATAGGCCCCGTCCACGGCGTGGAGCATCCGGATCATGGCCTCAAAGATGTCGCCGCAGTCGGCATAGTAGTAGTCCAGCAGCTGGGCTACCACCTCCGTGTCCGTCTCGGACCGGAAGCCGTAGCCCTTGTGGAGCAGCTGCTCCTTCAGCTCGGCGTAGTTTTCGATAATGCCGTTGTGTACCACAGCGATGCGGCCACTCTGGCTCACATGGGGGTGGGCGTTGATGTCGTTGGGCTCCCCGTGGGTGGCCCAGCGGGTGTGACCGATGCCCAGATGGCCCGGCAGATCCGCCCCGTCGTGGGTCAGATCGCTGAGCACCTGCAGCCGGCCACGGGACTTCTTCACCCGCAGCTGCCCATCGCCGCACACGGCGATGCCCGCCGAGTCGTAGCCCCGGTACTCCAGACGGCGCAGACCGTCCAACAGGATGGGAGCCGCTTCCTGCTGGCCCACGTATCCTACAATTCCGCACATATCTTAAAATTCCTCCTGAAATCGCTTGATTCATCGGCCCATGCGGATACGCAGTCCATCCGCATGAGCCACTCCGGTCACAGCCTCTCTGTTTTGCGGTCACCCGCATATTTACCGGCTGCGTCACGCACCCGAAGCGGCACGGGAGAGCTTCCGCCGAAACGCTCGATCCTCTCTCCTCCTCGTTGTCCTGCCGGAGGGCAGGCACTGGCGCTTGTGATGGGATATTCCCATGGCCTCCTTTCTCTGCTGCGTCTTTATAAAAACAGCCCTGGCTGCTTCTATCGTGGATAATTTTCCCTCCTGCGGCAAATACTGCCGGAAAAGGAGGGCGCTTATTCATGGCAACGGCATTTTTCCGCACCGTCATTCTTTATCTCCTGCTGATTGCAGGACTTCGCATCACCGGCAAGCGTCAGATCGGAGAACTGGAGCCCATCGAGCTGGTGCTGACCATGCTGCTCAGCGATCTGGCCTCCGTCCCCATGCAGGATTTCGGCATCCCTCTGGTTAACGGCATCGTCCCCATCGTCACGCTGCTGTCGCTGTCCATGCTCCTCAGCTATGGAAGTCTCCGCAGCGTCCGCTTCCGCACGCTTCTGTGCGGGGAGCCGACCCTGATCATCCGCAGCGGCCACATCCTGCAGGATGCCATGCGCCGCAACCGCCTGACGGTAGATGAGCTGCTGGAGGCTCTGCGGGGGCAGGGCATCTCCGATCTGCGGGAGGTGAAGTACGCCGTGCTGGAGACCAGCGGTCAGCTGTCCGTCCTGCCACGGGCGGACTGCCAGCCGGTGACACCACGGCAGCTGTCTCTCCAGCCGGAGGACCCACAGACCCTGCCCATCGTGGTCATCAGCGACGGCCGCCTGCTGCGCCGCAGCATGGAGCGGCTGGGGCTGGACGATGGGTGGCTTCAGGCCCGGCTTCGGGACGCCGGGGTCCGGTCGCCCCGTGAGGTGTTCCTGCTGTCGGTGGATGAGGCGGGCAGCGTGGTATGCCTGCCCAAGGAGGGGAAGGCATGAGACGTGCGCTGATCCTGCCGACGGTGACGATCCTTCTGCTGCTGGGACTGTGCATCGCCAACGGGCTTTTGCTGCGGCAGCACACGGACCGGTGGTCCGGCATGGCTGCCGAGACCGCCCGATACGCCCGGTCGGAGCGCTGGCCGGAGGCCCGCCGGGAACTGGACGCTCTGGCGGCAGACTGGGACGAAGCCCAGAGCTATCTGCATATCGTGGTACACCACAGCACCTTAGGAGAGGTGCAGACGCTGCTGACCCGCTGCCGTACCCTGTGCGATACCGGGGACTCGCAGGCCCTGCTGCCGGAGCTGGCAGAGCTGCAATGTCAGCTGGATGCGCTGGATGCGCTGGAGCGCATCAGCATTCGGAATATCCTGTGATCATTTTTCGCTGAGGAGCTTGTTCAGCTCACTCATGAAGGTGTTGATGTCCTTGAACTGACGATACACCGAGGCAAAGCGCACATAGGCCACCTCGTCGGCCTTTTTCAGTTTCTCCATGACCTTCTCGCCGATGATCTCGGTGCTGACCTCCCGCTCCAGAGAGTTCTGCACCTCCTGCTCGATCTCACTGGCCATGCGTTCCATGTCCGCCACCGGCACCGGCCGCTTCTCGCAGGAGCGCTGGATGCCCCGAAGGATCTTGCTGCGGTCAAAGCTCTGGCGGCTGCCGTCCTTCTTGATGACCACCATGGGCAGGCTCTCCACCGTCTCGTAGGTGGTGAAACGCTTCTCGCAGGACAGGCACTCCCGCCTGCGGCGAATGCTGCTGCCCTCGTCGGCGGGCCGTGAATCCACGACCTTACTCTCCCGGAATCCGCAATAGGGACATCTCATATGCTTCCGCCTCCCGTTTTTCGGCGGATAGTCCGCCAGTTTGGGAGTAGTATACCACATTCCTACAAGATATGGTAGCGTAAATGTAAATTTTTTATGTCTCCCGGTCCTCCAGTGCAAAAATGGCCCACTCCCGGCCCCGGAGGGTTCGGACACTGGCCAGACAGAACAGTCCCGTCAGCGGGAAGGGGCCGTCCTCCCGGAAGGGCAGGGCCAGATACCGCCGCCGTCCGGCCCGGCGGCACAGAGCGCCCTCCGGCAGTGCCAGTCCGGGAAACTCTCCGGCCCATACGGGACGCCAATCCTCCGGGGCGGATACCGGCTCCGCTGCCCCGCCCAGCAGCGCTCCCAGCCCCTCCGTCAGCTGCCGGGAGAATCGCCGCTGGAGGATACCCTGCCCGCCCTCGGCGCAGCCCAGCAGCAGCCGGTTCTGACGGCCCACAGCGTAGAGCCGCCACAGGCCCTCCGTCAGCCGGTATTCTGCCCGGAAGCAGGTGTCTGCTCCCTCCGGCGCCGCCGTCAGGCGGCCTACCTCCTGTGCGCCCCAGCGCAGGGTGGTTCGATTTTCCATGGTGACCTCCTTTCAGTGGAGCATTTTGCATAAGGAACGTGCCTCCGGCGGCCTACTTTTCCCAATAGCTGGAAAAGTAAGCAAAAGAGCCAGCAGAAACCAAGGTTTCTGCACTTCCTTCCCGGTGTGCAAGAGTTGCTGACTAAATCCTGCCGAAGCAGGGAATTGGCGTATTTCTACTCACGCTGCCGCTACCCGGTCAGTTGAAGAAGTTTGCTGTTCTACCGTGGGAATCCGCTCCCCGGCGGTAGACCCACACGCCTTTTCACCTGAGTGGGAGCGGCAGCGGGTCTATTGCTGAGCCAATTCCCTTGACGGCCCATAACGAACGAAGCTCTTGAAGGTAAAGGAAGTCCAGAAACCATGGGTTTCTGGCGGCATTTTTTGCATACTTTTTGCTGCTGTTGGCAAAAAGTATGCCGTCGGAGACAAAAAAGAAATTGGCAAAAAGTAGGCCGCCGGAGACAATAAAAGAAAGCTACCCGCCGGAGGCAATAGAGGTGAGATAAAAAGCCTTGTTAGAAGCCTCCCCCACAACAAATAAAAGGGAGGGCCAGCGCATTCTATGCACTGGCCCTCCCTTTTATGCTCCGTCCGGTATGTAGCGTCATACCAGACGGCTGTTGGGCAGTCCGAAGCTCACGGCAATGGCGGCGTCTACCCGCTGCATCACCGTTCCGTCCACCTTACCCATCCGCTCCCGCAGCCGCCGCTTATCCAGCGTACGGATCTGCTCCAACAGGATCACCGAATCCTTGGGCAGGCCGCAGCACTGGGCCGCCACCTCGATATGGGTGGGCAGCTTGGCCTTCCCCGTCTGGGAGGTGATGGCCGCTGCGATGACGGTGGGGCTGTGGCGGTTGCCGGTGTCGTTCTGCACGATGAGCACCGGACGCACGCCACCCTGCTCACTGCCCACCACAGGGCTGAGATCGGCATAGTAGATCTCTCCACGTCTGACATTGGTATCCACAAAGTCCACACTCCGCCGGAAGAAGTACCCGCCGCAGCGGGTCAACTTCATTCTCCCACGCAGCCGCCGGATTTATACGCCGCCGGGGAAAATCCCTGACCGGCGCTGCCCCCGCATCATCCTATGCCTGAGCTGTGCCGGCGGTTCCCGCCTTGGCGGAGCGGCGGAGCAGACGCATCAGCAGCGAGACGCAGCACTCCACCACGGCGGCCAGCAGCAGGGAGATGAGGATGGTGCCGCCCACCGTCAGAGGAAAGTAGTTCAGCTGATCCGTCACCGAGGGGACGGCAGATTTCAGCATGGTGTACAGGTAGTTGTCCGGTATCCACGACACCAGATAAGCACCGAGGGTCAGCTTGGAGAGATAGCCGGTAAAGCGTGTAATAGAAGTAGGGGGGGTGGAATATCGGATGGAATTCAGCAGAAGAAATACCAGCACCGTGTCCACCACGTTTTGCAGGCTCCCCCAGTCGCACCAGCTGCCCCAGACGAAGGGAATGCCCTGATTGCGCCAGACGTTGTAGCCGCCGAAGCACAGCACCGCCAGCAGCAGAAGGGCCGCCAGCCGTCCGGTCCGCAGGCGCTTGATGTCCACATGGGCCCGGAGATAGCCCCCTAAAAAGTAATAGGTGATGGGATAGAGCCGCTGCCACCAGTCCGGCACCAGCTGGTCATAGGAGGTGTTGAGCCACGGATGCAGCAGGGTCTCGGCACTATGCAGATGGTAGATATTGACCATACCGGGCAGCACGGTCAGTACCAACAGCACCGCCAGCAGGGCCCGCCGGGCGGCGGGGGTGGCGAGACTCTGCCACAGGGCGTTGAGAAACGGCGTCAGAAGCAGCAGCCCGAAGTACATATTCATGTACCACGAATACTGCTGGAAGCTCAGCAGATTCTTCACGGCGCTGCGGATGGTCTGCTCCTCTCCCAGCCATAGCACCCGATACAGCAGGATGACCCCGGTGGAGAGGGCGTAGGTGAGAAAAATGGGGAGAAGCTTTTTGTAATACCCCAGCAGATCGGGGCGGGTCAGAGGGATGTGCTTTTCCGCAGAGAGGTAGCCGGAGAGCAGCATATACAGGGGGACGCAGACCATAAAGGCGGTACGCATGACGGTCATCAGCGCCATGCGGGGGCCGACGATGGCCGTGTCATCGTAGGTGGAATTCAGAAAGAAATGGACAGACGGGACGGCCAGAAAGGCCAGGATCCTGGTCAGATCCAGGCCAATATCCCGCTGTGTGCCGTTAGCAGCAGACATGATGTTCTCCTTATGGTTGAAAATGTGAGATTCCGGGTGAAGGATTTATCGGATGGGGGAGAAGGGCTGGCTGATATCCACGCTGCCCAAGGAGGAGGCTACCTCGCCGTCCAGCAGAAGCTGTATCTGCCGGACACCACGGGCAGAGCACAGGGAATTCACCAAGCCCTGCACCATGCGCTGCTGCTCTGTCTCGTCCTCCGGCATCAGGTACTGATCCCCCTTGGGGAGGTTCAGGTAGCAGATGCCGCCCTCGGTGCGTACCGTCAGCACCGCAAAGCCGGTGGGCAGCAGGGGAGACAGGCTCTCACTCTCCGGCCCGGCCTTCAGGGCCGACAGGATCACCTCCGCCTGACTTTCGCCCTCGTAGACCGTCAGCAGGCGCTCCTCCGCCGTCAGCTCTCCAGTCTCCCGATCCGGGAAGTAGAGCCGCAGGGAGAGGTTCTGCACCACGTCATCCTGACTGGTCATCAGCACGTCCCCGGCCAGAAAGATGTTGCTGTCCCGGTAGACAAGCTCCGTGCCGTTGACGGTGATGCGGACGGAGTAGATGCCCACGATCTGGGACAGGGACAGGGTCACGCAGTAGTCGGCAATGGTGAGCTCCATGCCGGACAGCTGGCCGTAGGCGCTGGAGAAATCCACCCACGCAGCGCCGTCGGAGACCTGACAAGCCAATAGCCGGGTGCTGGCAGGGATGGGACTTTCCAGACTGCCGTCGGCGCTGTCCTCCAGCAGAAGGGATACCACCCGGCGCACCTGCTGCTCGGTGGGGAGAGCACTGTTGGCGGCCCAATCGACACTGCGGCTGACGATGGCATCGCCGCCGGGGGAGCCGCCGGAGGGGGCGGGATAATACAGCAGTAGGTGAGGACCGTCAGAGGAGGAGCCGCCGCAGCCGGTGAGGGCCAGCAGGGCAAAAAATGTCAGCAGAGCTGCGAGAAGCCGCTTCATGCGCTCCCTCCTTCCTCTGTGACCTGGGGCAGACGGACGGTGAAGAGGGTACCCTGTCCTGCGGGGCGGTGGGCCACGGATACCGTGCCGCCCCGGCGGCGCACCGTATCGCTGACGATGCTCAGGCCCAGACCGGTGCCGCCCACCTCACGGGAGCGGGCCTTGTCCACCCGGTAAAAGCGCTCGAAAATGTGGGGCATATCCTCGTCGGAGATCCCGACGCCGTTGTCCTCCACCCGGATCACCACGTCTCCGCCCTCCACCGTCAGAGCGGTGTGGACGAAGCCCATGTGGCCGGAATATTTGATGCCGTTTTCCATAAGGTTATATAGAATTTGGTGCAGATCGTCCTCGGTGGCCAGCACCACGGCGGACTCGTCCGCCTCGTAAGAGAGAGTGGTTTCCTGCTCCCGTGCCACCACCGCCAGCATCCGTACCACCCGGCGCAGCACCGGGGCCACCGCCACCGGCGCAGGCTCGGCGGCGGCTCCGCTGTCCAGCCGGGTCAGGCGCAGCAGATCCTCGGTGATACGGGTCAGACGCTGAGCCTCCTCGCCGATGTCCGCCACAAATTCCCGTGTGGTCTCGGCGTTCATGTCGTCGGTCTGAAGAATGGAGTCCGTCAGCAGGCGGATACCCGCCAGCGGCGTTTTCAGCTCGTGGCTGGCATCGGAGACAAACTGGCGGCGGGCGCTCTCCGTGCGCTGGAGACGGTCGGTGAGGCTGTTGAACTCCGCTGCCAGCTGGGCGATCTCGTCGGAGCCCGTCACCTTGGCCCGGTGACTGTAAGCCCCCTCCCGCACCTGACGGATAGCCTGCAGCAGGTCGCTGATGCGGCGGGTGAACATCCGGGAGAGCAGAGCGCTGAGGAACAGCACGAACAGGGCCACCAGAAGAGAGATGCGCATGATATTGGTCTGGAAGCTCCGCAGTAGCTCCGCCTGTACGGTGTCGTACTCGTAGGCGTAGACCGCTCCCACGATCTGGTTGTGGTACACCACCGGGGAGGCGCCCCGGCTCAGGAATGCCTCGCCGTCGTAGCGGCAGTAAAAGGTGTCGTTGCCCCGCAGGGCCTGTGCGATCTCCGTATAAAAGGCGTAGAGTCCACGGGCGTTGTCCCCCTCACGGGTGTCATAGAGGATGCGCCCGGCGGTGTCCGTGACCAGCACACGGGAGACGCCGGTCTCCTCCACGGCGGACATAGCCTGGGCCACGTTGTCCTCCGTCAGGTCGGCCAGACCTGACAGGGCCGCCTCGGCGATCTTGACGCTGCCGACCATGGCGGTTTGCTTGGTGCGGAATACCAGATTCTGGGACACCAGAAGGGGGTAGGTATTCAGCAGCAGCAGCACCGCCAGAATTACCAGAATATAGCTCAGGCCGAACTTAAATTGTAGGCTGATCTTCCCCGGCAAAATAGTAACCCACTCCCCACTTGGTGATGATATAGGCGGGCTCCGCCGGAACACGCTCCAGCTTCTCCCGCAGGCGGCGGATGTGGACATCCACCGTGCGATAGTCCCCGGCGTAGGAGTAGCCCCACACCAGATCCATCAGGCTTTCTCGGCTGTATACCCGCCGGGGATTTTTCATCAGCAGCTCCACCAGATCGTACTCCTTGGCGGTGAGGTCGATGGCCTTGCCGTCCCGGATGGCCACCCGCTGGCGGGTGTCCAGCGTCAGGTCACCCACCGTCAGCAGCTCCGGATCCGGCTGGGCTGCCGGACGGCTCTGGCCGGAGGAGCGCCGCAGCAGCGCCCGGATGCGGGCCTTCAGCTCCAGAATGTTGAAGGGCTTGGTGACGTAGTCGTCGGCCCCGCAGGCAAAGCCCATGATCTTGTCGGCGTCCTCGCTGCGGGCGGTGAGCATGATGATGGGAACGTCGGAAAATTCCCGGATCTTCATGCAGGCCTCGCTGCCGGAGAGGCCGGGCATCATCAGGTCCAGAATGATGAGGTCCAGCGTCTCCTGACGGGCCAGCTCCACGGCGGTTGCGCCGTCATAGGCGGTGAGGACCTGATAGCCCTCGTTCTCCAGATTGAATTTGATGCCCTTGACCAAGAGCTTTTCGTCGTCTACTACCAGTATTTTCATGTATCGTCCTCCACGGTGATCTGCTGCCGGATGGTTTCAAAAATGCCCTCACCGATGCCGTTGACATCCATGATGGACTCGATATCGGCAAAGGGACCGTGCTCCTCCCGATAGGCCACGATGCGCTGGGCCAGTGTGGGCCCGATGCCGTCCAGCGCTTCCAGTTGGGCGGCGTCGGCGGTGTTGATGTTCACCTTGCCGGGGACGGCGGGAGGATCGGGGGCCTCCGGCTCCTGCGCTGTATACTGGGGCGTGACGGTGTAGTCCCCGCCGCCGGCGCTGCGGTGGTCGGTGAAATACAGCAGCGCCAGACACAGAAGGAAGATGGCCGTCAGAAGCAGCAGATATTTTTCTGTTTTTGTGATCTTTCCCATTTTTCCGCAGTTGACTCCCGGTCGATTTTTGTTATAATAAGAGGAAAGCGACCCTGCGGCCGGGAGGGGGGGCTGCCCCGCTGACGGCCGCTGATACCGGCGGAGAGCATGAGGGCCGGCTCCTGCTTACGGATGGTAGATAGGCTCATTATAGCATAGATGGAGAAAAATTACTATGAAAATTCGCCGTATTCTATCTGTTTTTTTGCTGACCGTGCTGATGGTCAGTCTGATGCTGACCCCGCAGGCCTACGCCCTGCCTGCGCTGGAGATCAAGGCCAAGGCGGCCGTACTGGTGGACGCCGATGCGGGGCGGATCATCTTTGGGCAGAATGAGCAGGAGAGGGAATACCCCGCCAGCATCACCAAGGTGATGACGGCCCTGCTGACGCTGGAGGCCGTGGACGCCGGGAAGCTGTCTCTGGATCAGCCCATCACCGCATCGGCGGTGGTGAACGATCAGGACCCGGAGGGCAGCTCCGCCGGCATCGAGGAGGGCGAGGTGCTGACGGTGGAACAGCTGCTGTACTGCCTGCTGCTGGTGTCCGCCAACGAGGCGGCGGACATTCTGGCGGAGACGGTATCCGGCTCCCGTGAGGCCTTTGTGGAGCTGATGAACCAGCGGGCGCAGGAGCTGGGCTGCACCGGCACCCACTTTGCCAACACCAACGGCCTGCACGATGTGAACCACTATACCACCGCCTACGATATCTATCTGTTCTTCCGGGAGGCCATGAAGCATGAGACCTTCATGACCATCACCGGCTCCGTGGCCTATGAGGTGCCGGCCACCAACAAGTCCGAGGCACGGGAGCTGCACACCACCAACTCGCTGCTCTCCAACTGGCGTATTCTGGATTATCTCTATGACGGGGTGGACTGCGGCAAGACCGGCTCCACGCCGGAGGCGGGGTACTGTCTGGTGTCCAGCTGCCTGCGGGACGGCAAGCGGCTGGTGGCGGTGGTGCTGGGCGCCGAGGGCGAGGGGACTCATATCGAGAGCTTTTCCGAGAGCGCACGGCTCTATGACTACGGCTACAACAACTTCAGCAAGCAGCTGGTGGTCTCCACGGAGGACGTATTCCGCCAGCCGGTGGCCCTGTCCAAGGAGACGGACTGCGTGATGCTCTATCCGGCGGAGAACGCCGAGGCGTTCCTGCCCTCCGACGTGACGAAGGATCAGCTGGAGCAGACGGTGACGCTGAAAAATGAGGTGGCGGACGCTCCCATCACCCGGGGGCAGGAGATGGGGACCCTGACCATCTCCTACAACGGGCAGGTGTGCGTCACGGTGCCGCTGCTGGCGCAGGCGGACGTCAGCGCCTCCCGGTTTTTGGTGGCCAAGGCGGCGGTGGAGGAGTTCCTCTCCCGCACCATTGTGAAGGTGGCGCTGGTGGTACTGGTACTGCTGGTGATCCTGCTGGTGCTTTGGGCGAAGGTGTTCCGCCGCAACCGGCGCTACGGCAGCCGCAACGGCAGACGGTATCGGAGCAGCTCCTACCGGGGCGGCAGAAGAGGACGCTGAAAAACGATAGACGGGCGGGTCTGCCCTAAGGGCAGGCCCGCTTTTTATGGGCGGAGGTGTATGGTATGGCGGAGGAGCTGCGGATCCTCTATGAGGATCCCTATCTGGTGGTGTGCGTGAAGCCGGTGGGGGTGCTGTCGGAAGACAGCGAGAGCGGGCGATCCCTGCCACGGATGCTGGCGGAGCACTACCGGCAGGCGGGAAAGCCCGACTATATCGCCACGGTGCATCGGCTGGACAAGATCGTGGGCGGGGTGATGGTATTGTCCCGGCGACGGGAGGTCACGGGCAGGCTGACGGCGGCCATAGCCGCTCATGAGATCACCAAGGAGTATCTGGCGGTGCTGCGGGGGCATCCCCGGGAGCCGGCCGCCACGCTGACGGATCTGCTGTTCCGGGACGCCTCCCACAACAAGAGCTATGTGGTGAAGCGGATGCGTAAGGGCGTCCGGGAGGCCCGGCTCTCCTATGAGGAGGTGGGGCGCACGGAGGAGCTGTCGCTGGTGCGGGTGCAGCTCTATACGGGGCGCACCCATCAGATCCGGGTGCAGTTCGCCTCCCGTGGGCTGCCGCTGCTGGGGGATATCCGTTACGGCAGCAAGGCTCCCGGCTGCACGGCGGCGCTGTGGTCGTATCATCTGGGCTTCCGGCATCCCGTCACCGGGAAGCCGGTGGATGTGACGTGTCCGCCGCCGCAGGTGTATCCGTGGGATCTGTTTGGCGGGGTAAAATGACAGAGAGCACCGGCGGTCTGTGGGGCCGCCGGTGCTTTTGCGTGGTTGTCAATCGGAGACGGATGTGGTAGAATCCGGGGAGAAGGATCACTGCGAGAGGGGGAGCGCCATGCAGGAGCTGATAAGCGCACTGACAGCCCATGAGGAGGAGTGCTCACGGGAGTTTGAGGCAGATCTGTCCGCCTTCTGCACCCGGCATATGGACGCCCAGCTGGTGCAGCAGTTGCGGCAGCTGGTGGCGGAGGGGGAGGAGGATCTGGCCTACCGGGCCTTCTATGCCCTGACCATCATCTACCGCAATCGGAAGGACTATCAGCAGCTGCAGGCGCTGTTCGAGGAGAATCCACACTTTGCGGGACACCCCTCCTATCACCATCTGCTGATTTTGTTCCAGTTGGAGGCGGAGACCTTCTTCGATGCGCTGGAGCTGCTGGAGCTGGCCCGTGAGGACGCACGGCAGCACCGGGACAATGCAGGGTATCTGCATCTGTTCGCCCATCTGTTCGTCTACACCTGCGAAAAGAGCCGGGGAGAGATGCGGGAGCAGGTGCGCAGAGAGTACTATGACGACGTGGAGCGCGCGGTGGAGGATGCCATCCGGCTGGACCCGGCCTATGCCAAGTTCTACTGCACCAAGGCCCGTGTGGTGGCCCAGCGGGGCCGCTACGCCGAGGCGTACAGCCTTATCAACAAGGCCGTTGCCACGGAGAGCTCCGCCCGGAAGGACTACGCCCTGCGGCTGCTGGACTATCGCCACTGCGAGACGGTGATCCTGCTGCAGGAGCAGCGGGAGTACTTTCAGGGAGAGATGGAGAAGCTGCGCAGATCTGTGCCGTCCTTGCCTAAGCCCAAGACCTTTGTGCCGGGGCGGGGACCGAAGGCTTATGAGGGAGCAGAGCCATACTGCTTCGTCAGCTATGCCCACATCAACAGCGACCGGGTGTACCCCATAGTGGAGCAGCTGATGCAGCGGGGCATCCGACTGTGGTACGACGACGGCATCGAGGCCGGCAGCGATTTCCGGGAGTTCATCGCAGAGAAGATACGGGATTCGTGGCAGGTGCTGCTGTTTGCCTCCACGAGTCCATCCAGCCGGGCTTTGTCCGCAATGAGATCAACTACGCTCTGCACTGCGGCAAGCCCATCCTGCGGGTGAACTTGGACGATGTGGAGCTGACGCCGGGCATGGAGCTGTGCTTGGGCGGGATGCAGTATGTGGACGCCACGGAGCCGGGCGGCGACTATCTGGAGCGGATTGTCCGGACGCTGCTGGCGGAACGGAAGGAGAAGGCATGAACATCACACAGCAGCTCTGCTGCCCCGGCGCAGCGGAGAATCAGGACTATATCCGGCTGGGAGAGGACATCGCCATGGTGGTGGACGGCTCCACACCGCTGGTGAAGGATCCCCGTGTGCCGGAGGTGCGGGAGTATGTCCGCCTGTTGGCGGATGCCGTGGCCGGTGCAGAGGGGGAGGATCTGCCCCACATGGTGGCGGCGGGCATTGAGACCCTTCGGCGGCGATGCGGTGTTCCGCCGGAGACGGAGGGCGTCTCGGCGGCGCTGGCTATCCTCCGGGAGACGGGGGAGCAGGTGGAGGTATTCGTGCTGGGGGACTGCGCCGCCGGGGTACGCTTCCGGGACGGGCGTGGGCCGGAGTTGGTGTCCCAGGAGGCGGTGAGCCGTCTGGACGGCGCTGTGGTGGCGGAGATGTGCCGTCTGCACCGGGAGCGAGGTATCGACGTCATCGAGGCACGGCAGCTGCCGGAGGTGCGAGAGATGCTGCTGCGGCACCGGCGGATGATGAACCGGCCGGGAGGCTACTGGATCGCAGGCTTCGCCCCGGAGGCGGCTCGGCACGGCACGCATCGGGTGTACCGGAGGGAAGAACTCTCCCGAGTGGTGCTGTTCTCCGACGGCTTTTCCGGCCAGCGGGAGGCTCTGCTGGGAGCGGGGGAGCCGTGCTTGCAGGAGCTGTATCGGCAGCTGCGGCAGCGGGAGGCGGCGGACAGCCGCTGCAACCGCTATCCCCGGTTGAAGCCCGGTGACGATGTCAGCGGCATCGTGGCGGTGTTTTGATGGGCCGGGGGCTTTGAACTGAAAAAATGAGAAAAGGCAGCGGGCTTTTGCCCACTGCCTTTGTGTGTGGAGTACCATCGATGGATCAGGGCAAACACGCCTGCCGGCGATGGTACTGCGGATACATGAAAGACAGCCCTCCGGCTTTCGCCGGAGGGCTGATCTTATGGCAGATGATACTGCGGAGACTTAGGGGTCAGCCCTCGTACTTCTCCTTGCGGCTGCGCAGGACCAGTACGGCGGCACCGGCCAGAGCCATCACAGCGGACATGGTCCACATGGTCATGGTGCTGTTGTCGCCGGTGTTGACGCCGGGCTGCTTATCGCCGCAGCGAGTGCAGGCGCCATCCTTGTAGTCGTGGCCCAGAGCCTTGATGACCTCGCCCTTAGCCAGGACCTTACCGCAGGCGGCGCAGACCGTATCACCGGTGTAGCCGTCCTCGGTGCAGGTGGCGGGCTTGGCGTTCACGACCTTGGTGTCCTGATGGAGGTCAGCGGTGAGATCCTCGGTGACGTCCACAGTCTGATCGTTGATCTCCGTCTGGTGGACGGTGACGGCGGTGGAGGCATCCACGGCGGTGGGATCGCTGACGGTGAAGGTCAGGGTCGCCACAGCGGTACCGGCCTGCAGGCCGTCCACATCCACATAGCCCAGTGTGACCTTGCCGTCGGCATCCTTGTGAGAGGAGTACTGAGAGGCGAAGGTGACGTCGGCCAGAGTCAGGACGCTGGCGTCATAGTCCACGGTGAAGAGGCCGTTGGTGGTGATATCGTCGTTCTTGGGAACCACGGTGACGGTGACGGTCTTTTCATCCTCGGAGACAGTGATGGAGGAAACGGGGGTCGTGGTCTCGGCATCGGCGGGCTTGACGGCGCCGGTACCCGCGTCGTTGGCAGTGTTCAGGCTGCCGGTGACGGAGGCGGGAGTCAGGGCCTTGGCCTGCGTCTCCACCATAGCGGAGGCGGCATCCAGAGTCACATCGCCCAGAGCGCTCTTCACGGTGACAGCGTTGTTGCCGGCCTCGCCGGAGGCGGCGGGAACAGCGGAGTACAGAGTGGCAGGCCACACCTCGCTGCCCACGTCGCCCAGCAGGCTGGCATCCCAGTAATGGGTGTCGCCGCCGTCGTCGGTGGAATAGGCCAGACGATAGATGTCGTTGGTCTCGCCGTTGAAGTAGGACAGATACAGCACGTCGCCGCTCTCCTCCTCGGCATAGACCAGAGAGGACATGGAGGAATCGTACTGGTCGAAGCCGGGATAGCTCAGCTCAGGCAGAGTGGTCTTTTCCACATCGTCCAGAGTGTACATCTTGACCGTATTGTTGTAGTAGACATATCCCAGCGTCCAGATGTTGCCGGCATCGTCCAGTGCGACAAACACATCTGCGGGGCAAAGGGTGCTGCCGACTCTCACATCATAATAGCCCATGTTGGCAATGGCGGTGAAGAAGTTGGCGCCCTGCGTGGCCAGTGTCTGCTGGAGACTGTAAGCGCCGGCATCCAGTTCATCGGGATGCTGCAGAGTGGATACATAGTAGCCGTAGATCCAAACCATGTTGCTGCCGTTCTGTTCACCGGAGTACAGGTAGCTGTGAGCGATATCGAACAGGGGGAGATTGCTGCCGTTGCCGCCGTCGATACCGTTCCAAGTGTGCAGGTTCTTGCCGGTGGCCAGATCCACCTCGTGCATATTGTAGCTATCGCCATCCAACAGCAGCAGGGTGTTGTTGTCATCATCCAGAGTAGTGGCACTCACGGAACCGGCTTCCAGCTCGGAACCGGCGGTCCAAGTGGCATCGTTGGCCAGATCCCAGGTGAAGAGCTCAGCCTTGCCCTTGGCATCATGCAGAGCGCCGTTCAGGGTGACCTCCACCGTCTTGACAGTGACAACGCAGCTGGCGCTGACGGAGGGATCCTTCGCGGAGGTGGCAGTGATGTTGGCAGTACCCTTGCCCACAGCGGTGACGAGACCATTGTCGCTGACGGTGGCCACGTCGGTGTCATCGGAGGACCAGGTCACGGTGTCGGGCTGTACGCCGAAGGGCTCCACGCTGGCGGTGAGCTTGGCGACGTTGCCCTTGTAGAGGGTCAGGGCCTCGGTGTTGAGCTTCACGGTGACATCACCGGCCAACTCATCGGGGTTCAGGTTCAGCTTGTAGGTGACGTAGTTCTCGGCGTAGTCGTACACCTGCAGCAGCAGATGGGTAGCCGTAGAATCGCCCAGAGACAGGGTGAAGTTCTGGCTGGCACCCTTGGCAGCGCCCTCGGGAGAACCGGCCACTTTGCTGACGACGCTGCCCTTGTCGTAGTCCAGCAGGGCCACGGCGGACATATACTGGTCGTCGCCGGCGGTGAAGGTCAGGACCTTGTTGCCCTTGGCGTCGGTACCCAGATTCACGTTGGAGACGGTGGGAGCCGTCTTATCCACGACCATGCCATAGTGCATGGTAGCGCCGTCGGACAGAGCATCCCAATCCACGGTGGCGTTGCCGTCCTTGTCGTAGCTGGCGTAGTACTCAGGGGCCAGAGTCAGGTCCACATTCATGTAGGTGCCGTCAGCTGTGTTGGGGGTATCGCCCATGTTCAGGGTGTACCGGGTGCTGATCCAAGTGGCGTCGCTGCTGGAGTAGAAGGCGGAGGAGACCTCTCCCAGATCGCTGCTGGAGAGAACCTTGCCGTTGCCGTCGGTGATGGTCAGGCGGGAAGCGGCGGCGTTGCGGATGGCGGTGAAGGACATCTTGTAGAAGCTGTTGATCTCCGGATTGATGGCATCACGGGCAGCATCATAGAACTCGTCCAGACCGAAGGGGTTGCCGCCGAAGTAGTAGGCCTTCGTTTCGCCCACGGCCTTGATGGTCAGGGCCTGATTGTTTACGGAATTGTCACCATTATAGGCATACATATAGGGGGCGCGGGTCTCCAGCCCGTTGGCATAGGCGATATAGCTGCCGATATCGAACATGGAGGAGTCGGTCCAGCTGCCATAGTAGCCCAACACGGGGATGGAGTGGCTGTCGCCCTGCTCACCCTCGGCGGTGGCGGCCTCGTTGGCGAACACATAGCCCTCCACATAGGTGCCGGTGTTGTCGCTGGCCTTGTCATAGGCATCCAGACCCAGCAGAGTCACATCGGCGGTGACGTGCAGGCTGCCGCCGGCGGGGATCACCACGGGAGCAGTACCCAATTCCTTGAAGAACAGGTAAGCATCGTAGGTGTCGATGCCGTTGTCGTTGTCGAAGTCAGCGGCGTCCTTATGCTCGATGTCGGCACGCACGCCGGTGACATAGTCCAGCAGAGCCTGACCGTCATCGGCATCGACCTTACCGTCGCCGTTAAAGTCACAATCTTTCAGTGTATCGTTCAGGAAAGCAGCGTATTCGCCGTCCACGGTCCACTTGACGTTGGAGGCCACGGGGTCGGTCCAGGTGTCCTCGAAGTACACACCGTCGGAGGACATCAGATCCTGCGTGAAGAAGTCGGCGCTCAGGTCGAAGTAAGCAGCCTCGTCCTCCAGATTGTGGATGGTGAAGCCGAAGGAGTACTTGCCGGTGCGGGAGGGATCGTCGCCCAGCTCTACCTTGACCTTGCCGTCGGCAGCGCCGGCGTTGGCGCCCTCATCCATCAGGATGTAGGTGCCGGAGGTAACGGCATTGGCCACGTTGGCCAGACCGGCACCCTGACGCAGCACGGGATAGTAGCCGTCGCCGTCCTCACCGTAATCCTCCACCATGGGCTCGGCGGTGGACATCAGCAGGGACTGAGCCAGCTGACGGGCGGTGAGGCCGGTCTGCTCGGTGAGATCATTCTCACGGATGTACTGAGCCACCAGAGCGGCCATACCGGTGATCTGAGGAGCGGCCATGGAGGTGCCGGACATATTCTGATAGGTACCGCCGTCCTTCAGAGAGTAGATGTTGCCGCCAGGGGCGGTGATCTCGGGCTTCATCTCCAGAGAACCGGGAACGCCCCAGCTGGAGAAGCTGCTCATGGTGTAGTAGTCGGCGGAGGCATGGTTGACAGCGGCGGAAGCACCCACGGTCATGGCGCCGGTGTAGTACACAAGACCGGAATCGGTGGTGTGCTTCTCGGAGCTGGCCTTGATGTACTCGCCGTCGGCCTGCAGTATGGAGACATAGGGGGCCGTGTAGTTATAGCCATCGGTAGCCATGCTGATGGTGCCGGCCTCGTTGTTGGCCACGATCAGGGCAATGGCACCGTTGGAGATGGCGTTGTTGCCCTTATCGGTGAAGGCGATGGAGCCACGGTTGCAGATGGCGATCTTACCGGTGAGGATATCCTTTACGGCGGCAAAATCCTCGGCATTACCGGCGGTGTCCACATACACGAACTGCTGCTCACCGGCCAGAGTCGTCAGAGCCTGGATGGGAGCGCTGGTGGTGTCGGTGTAGAAGAGCTTCTTGCCGGCCACTTCCACGTAATCACCGGTGCCGCCCACGTTATCTACGGAGGCAACGCCCAGAGAGTTGGTGTAGGAGCCGGGGGAGCCGGTGGTGGTCCAGCTGTTGCTCTCGGCATAGGGATACTGGTTGGCAGTGTTCTCGAACCAGTTGCCGGAGTTACCGGCGGAGATGGACACCACGGTGCCGCTATTGGTGATGTTCTCCATGATGGCCTGATAAGCGGCATAGGAGTTGCGGGAGGTGCCGGGGTTGCCGCTGCCCAGAGACAGGTTCACGGAATCAGCACCCAGCAGGATGGCGTCCTCAATGGCGGCCATGTAGTCGGAGTCTTTAGCGCCGCCGTTGGTGCCGAACACCTTCATAACGAACACCTGAGCATCCGGAGCCACGCCCTGCGTCAGAGCGGTATCCAGAGCGGGGGAGAAGGAGCCGTCCTCGTTCTTGATGAAGCGGTTGCCGGCGGCAATGCCGGTGACGTGGGAGCCATGGTCGCCTTGCTTGTCGTTGGCGTGGGTGATATCCAGATCGTCATCCACGTAGTTGAAGCCGTAGGGGATCTTGGCGTTGACGTACAGCTGATCGGCGGTGACGCCGGGCATCTTCTTGGAGGCGTTCAGCTGCTCCAGAACGGTATCCGTCAGATCAGCAGCGGTCATCAGCGTGGCGCCGCTGTCCTTCACGGCATAGGTGAAGGCATCGGGATCCAGAGAGGGATGGTCGGTGTCGGCACCGGTATCGATGATGGCCACCTTGGAGCCGGCGCCGGTATAACCGTCCGCCCAAGCCACATGGGAGCCGATCATGCTGCCGGAGGTAGCCATGTTGGGATCGGTGGTCTCATTGTCCTTCACCACGCAGGGCTCGTAGCGGGTCTCAATGAGCACGGCCTCGACGCCGGAGATCTTTTCGATCTTTTCGATCTGGCCGTATTCCACATTGGCGGAGATGATGTTGGCCGCCAGAGTCAGGTTCCAGACCACATCCAGAGCCTCACCGCCCAGAGCCTTTTTGGAGATGGTCTTAGCCATCTTTTCCTGCTTGGTCTCCAGCTTCTGGCGGTACTTCATGGCCGCAGAATTGGCAGCGATATCCTCGCTGGAGTAACCCTTCGCCAGCGTGGAGGCATCTTTCAGAACGATGGAGACACGGACTACGTCGGTGTCTGCATATTCCGGAGTGTCTTGCGCCACCTTCTCAGCGTTGTTCTTATCCAAACGCAGATCGGTGGAACGGTTGTCGATCTTTTCCCAGGTGAGGCCGTTGCCGGTGCCGCTGGCAGGCGTCTTGGCGGCGGCCCAGGTGGGCGTGACCAGACTCAGGCTCAGAACCAGAGCCAGCAGCACGGACAATGCCCGCTTCATGGGCTTTGCGTGTTTCATAAGCTCACTCTCTCTTTCCCCGGCGTCAGCCGGTTAGAATTGACCATACGGTGTGCCGGAAGCGGCTGCCCTGCTGCATACCGAGCAAGTATGGTTTTGCCAATCATAGCACGATTTGGAAGAGATTGCAATTCTTGAGAAATATATTTTGACGAAATTTTTATTGAAATTATTCTCTTATGCGGGCGCATTTTTGCCGAATTTAACAGTTTTTTCAAAAATGGAATACCGAATCGATTCGCCGAATGACTTACTGCACGAAGAGGAATGTGCGTGACAGGAGGACAAAAATGAGAAATGTCCGGGAAATGGGCTATATAAAGGGTTAGTGAGGGCTAACCAAGGCCGTATGGAGGCGGGGGCGTCTGCCGGAGACGGACAGGGGTAGTAAAAACTCCAGCCGACTTGGCAGAAATACCGTTGACGCTCTTTCCGCTTGCCGGAAATTGAAGGGCTATAACTGCGATGTGTCTTTCAGATACGCATTACTCTGCAAAACGAAATAACAGGCTAAAACATGGCAATGATGATTAGTCAAAGCCGATAGAACATTTTGATTTTTCTCAGTAGGGGGTGCAAGAGCGACTTGCGGAAAGAAGTTCTCCGAATAAAGAAAAATCCAGACCGGCCGGGCTTTTGCACCCCTTTGTCTGGATTTTTCTGTATCACGGCGTTTTTTTAATAGGAAAATAAAAAAGTACGGTAGCCCATTGTATCATGGACTACCGCACTTCGTGGCAAATGACTCTAATTTTGATAGAAACCCATTAAGGGGGTGCAATTACGGTTTGGAGGGGGGTGCAGTTCTTTGCCAAAGGAAGAGGAGCGCCTTCATGAAATAATGTGTTAAGGGAAAATAATTTTTTGTTAAAATGCGTATGTTTTTCTTTACACCCTTGCAAACCAGAAAAAATGCGGTATAATATGACCAGAAGAACCGAAATGGTCATTTGGATGGTGAACGAGCTTGGCTTTTACCGACTATGAAACAGAACAACTTCACAAGGCGCTGCTGAAGGAAACAAGACGCTGCGCCGTCACACTGGGGATGAAGAAAACCTCCGTGGATCAACTGACAAAGGCTGTCGGCATCGCAAAAGGCTCGTTTTATAAATTCTACGAATCCAAGGAGATGGCCTTCTTCGCGGTTCTGGAAAGTATCCACTCCGAGCTTTACGGAGTGGCTGACCATGCACTGAGCGAAGCAAACGGCTTGCCACCGTCGGAGCGTGCGGCAAAGGCGGTTCTGGCCGTCTGTCGGAGGCTGTCCGATACCGGCGATATGGTTTTCATTGAAAACGATGCGAAGCTGCTTTTGCAGAGACTGCCGGAGGATGTCAAAAACATCCATTACCACGATGACGAGACGCACATCCGTCAGCTTCTGGAGAAATATGACCTTGTGCCGAGTTGCGGCATCTCTTTGGCTGCCGCAACGGTGCGGGGACTGATTCTCACAGTTTCCCATAAGGAGCAGATCGGGGAGCTATACCCACAGGTGCTGGAAACGCTGGTGTACGGCGCTTGCAGGGAGTTATTTGAATAAGCCGAAAGGCCGCAGAGATGCGGCTTTTCCAAGACACAACGGTTAGCGCTATCTAACCGCACGGATGCACACGTCGGTTAGGTTAATCTAACATTGAAAGGAATGATAGCGATGCAGGAACACAAGAATTTCTGGGACAAAAATGCCGGACGTTACGACCGCTTTATGCGAAAGGATGGGGCGGCGTATGACGAGATGTATGAGCTGATCCGGCCGATTGTACGGCATAAAACTGTACTGGAGCTTGCTACCGGCACGGGATTGATTGCAAAACACATCGTGAACGCGGCGGCACACATCGAGGCGACGGACGCCTCTGCGGAGATGATCGCCGAGGCAAATCGGGATAACCGATCTGCGAAGCTGCACTTTTCCGTGCAGGATATGTTCCGCCTGCCCTATGCGGAGGAGTCCT
>ENA-OUQL01000300-OUQL01000300.1-human-gut-metagenome-genome-assembly--contig:-NODE-300-length-25158-cov-5.23503_pt1 | contig 25158 bp, 17 predicted proteins | sample MGYA00237945_ERZ548829 | MGnify/ENA primary metagenome ERZ548829 (study PRJEB26490, sample SAMN05194708) | human gut metagenome | biome: terrestrial biome; feature: human-associated habitat; material... | reverse complement strand
CAGAAGAGCAGCGCCCGGGAGGAGTATACACCCAGCTTTGATTTGACGGGCATTTGACCCTCTCCGTCACCTTCGGTGACACTGCCCGGGTTGCGGCTCCCAGCGTCTGCTTCGCTGTCGCTTGCATCCTGCTGGCCGCGGCCCCAACAGCTCCTCCCTGTTTCCGCCGCTGGCGGCGGTCGTCGCCGTTGCTCCCAGAGGGAGAGGCTTTCAAGCGGCGCTGACCCTATAAAATGCATAACCCTCCTTCCCGTCGGGCATACTGCCCAAAGGAAGGAGGGTCTTTTTGTGCAGACCTTTTATAAAATCTGTCTCATCCTCATGATCGTCGGCGGCATCAACTGGGGTCTTGTGGGCCTGTTCCAGTTCGACTTCGTCGGCTGGCTGCTGGGCGGCAGCGCGTCCATCTGGTCACGCATCGTGTTCACGCTGGTGGGCGTGGCCGCTATCTGCGGTATCCCGGGCCTGTTTACAGACGAGACCGGGGAGTAGAGACAAAAGAAAAAGGCTCTCATGCCGGCAGGAAATACGGCACGAGAGCCTTTTTGATACCTATAAAGAATCCCGCCCGGACGTCTGCGGCAATCAAACCTACCCTTGCGGACAGGTGGGTGCTCTGTCTCCGGTTTCGCGCTTCCTCATCGAGCCTTCATGGTCGACCCATGACGGGGAGGTCTGCAATCCACCGGGGAACTCCAAGCTCCCGTTGAATGATTAGTAGGATCATATAAACCGCAACAAATCGTGCCGGGCAGGAAGTCTTTGCTGAGAAATCACTCGATCTCGAACTGGTCGCTCAGACGCTTCTCGAACAGCTTGCTGACTTCCAGCAGGGTCTCATCGTCCTCGACCACATCGAGATACTCGCCCTCGTCGTCCTCGCCGACGCTCAGGATGACCAGCTGGGCGTCCTCGTCCAGGTCTTCCTCATTCTCGGCGTATTCGACAACGGCCAGGTAATGCACGCCCTTATGGTCCAGAGCGTCGATCACTTCAAACGTGACCTCATTGCCGTCCTCGTCCTCGAGGGTCATCAGGTCAGGCTGATATTCCTCTTCGGTCTCAGCGGCGGACTTGTTCATATCTTCTGCCATAAGTCACGTTCTCCTGTCAAATATCTAAAAAATGGAATAACTGTCATACCCTGCCCACTCTGCTCCCTCTGAGCTGTGGGTTCCGGGTACGCCTATAGTGTAGCGTTTTTTTGCCCGCTCGTCAAGATGTTTTTCGCATAGAAATCCAATAACAAATTTTCACGCTTTTCCCTCTCGCTTCCCGGGCCGGAATGTGATATACTATAGCGATAGCTTTTGAAAAGCCATCTTTGCTATAATATATGGACAGGGAGGCCCGCTCATGAGAGCCTTGAAAAAAATAATGGCGGCACTGGCCCTGACGGCAGTTCTGGCCGGATGCAGTGCACATAATATTCTCTCCAGCATCCAGGGCGGGAAGGCTGGTACGGTGCAGACGGTCAGCCGCCCGGCTGTGGAGTCGGCAGAGCTGCAGTTTACCCACCCGGCGGCGGGGGACACCATCGCGGTGTTCGATACCTCGGCAGGCGTGTTCAAAGCAGTGCTTTTTTCCACCGAGGCCCCGCAGGCCGTGCAGAACTTCACGACATTGGCCCAGCAGGGCTTTTACAACGGACTGACCGTCACCCGGGTGGAGAAGGACTTCGTGGTGGAGGCCGGGCAGGGCGCGGACGGCAGAGGCACCACCATCTGGAACGGGAACCGTTTCTCCGCCGAGACCACCGATAAGCTCCATCACTATTCCGGCGCACTCTGTGCCGCAGCGGACGCCTCCGGCGACTGCGCCAGCGTCTTCTATGTCATGGAGACTCTGCCGGGCAGCAGTTCGGTGACGCAGGAGCTCATCGACCAGATGAACGCCGCCGGCTGGCGGGCCGACGTGGTGAACGCCTACCAGACGGCGGGCGGCGCACCCTACCTCGACTACACCGACACCGTCTTCGGGCAGGTGTACGAAGGGATGGAAGTGGTAGACACCATCGCCCAGACCGGCGTGGACGAAACTCAGCGCCCGACGGAGGCTGTCACCATCAACAGCGTGACCATCACGAAATACGAATAAGAAGCTGCTTTTCCGCCCTCCGGGCGGTGGGACAGCTGCAAAAAAATCACCCGCCAACTGGCGGGTGATCTGCGTTTATAGGGGAAATCAGACGAGATGCGGGGAAAATCGGGAAGAGATCAGAGATTCCTGCCCACCCGCAGGGAGATGGCAACATAAGTCTGGCCGTGAATGATCCGGGCCACTACGCCTGCCTTGGTATAGTTGCCGTTCAGGGCAAAATTCAGGGCTTGGTCTTGATTGCTGCCTTTGATTTGATCGATGATCTTCTGCAGCGTGGTATCGTTGTAGTCATATTTGGCGACCAGAGTAAGGGTGGCGTTCTTATTGTCGTCGTCCCACTTGACATCCACCTTGTTGAAGAACTGGTATCCGAAAGCATCGCCCTTCAGCTCAAGCTCCTTATTCAGAGCGTCCAGACGGGCGTTTGCAACAGTACGCATCCCATCGTCATTGGCCAGAGCCACGGTGCGGCCTTTGTTAATGGCCTGCATCACATTGGCTTCGGCTTCGGCTTGGGCCTTCGGGCCGGAAGAACCGCCGCCACCGCTGCAGGCGGTCAGGAGCAGAAGGGTCAGTACACCGGCCAGAAGCAGGGCAGTCAGCTTTCTCAGTTTTGTCATGTGGGTCGCCTCCAATCGTTTTTGTTTTGGTGAGTCCAGTTGTTTTTTCTCATGAAGAAGCGTCCTCTCCGGCCATCTGGTCAGGGGGTTCTTCTACCCTCATTTTATCGGAGAAGAGCCGGTGCTGTCAAGCCGGAAAACTATACAAATTCGGCTCAGGAAAATTGTGAAAACAAACCGGAAAACGACGATTTTCTGTGGACTTTGCAACAAACTGTCCGGACTTCGCAAAGAAACTTTGCCACAGGGGCGGCGGGGGGCGTTCAGACCTCCCCCGGGTGCTCCTTCCGCCACTGGATGTAGTCGTCCAGAATGACCGTCGCGCTCACCGAGTCGAGGATGCTTTTCCGCTTTGCGCCGAAGGTGCCGCTTTCGTCGAGAAGGTCAGCAGCGGCGCAGGTGGTCTGGCGCTCGTCCCACATCCGGACGGGCAGGCCGCTCCAGATCTCAACGGTCTTGGCCAGCTTGCGGCTCTTGCGGGCGCGCTCGCCCTCGGTGCCGTCCATGTTCAGCGGCAGGCCGATGACGATGAGCTCGGCTTCGATCTCCTTTGCCACCTCGCAGACCCTGGCGGCAACTTTGTCCCGGGCCTTGACGGTGATCTGGGGCGTGATGGGGGAAGTCAGGAACTCGGTGCGGTCGCAGGTGGCGAGGCCGGTGCGGCTGTCGCCGTAATCTACTGCTAAAATTTTCATGCAGGTGTCCTCTTTCTGAGATGATTTTTTCTTCATTGTACCACAGAATAGATGTTGCTGCAATTTTGTGGTACAATGATAGAAAAATGAGGGCAAGCCGCCCACGACAGAAAACTGACCCAACGGAGAGATTCACCATGTTAAAACTACTTTTAGGCGGCTCCGGCAGCGGAAAAACCACCCTGCTGTACCAGCGCATCCGGGCGCGGGCTGAGGCGGGGGAGAAGAGCATCCTGCTGGTGCCGGAGCAGTTCACCTCGTCCACCGAGGGCCGCATCCACCGGGAGATGGGCGACGCGCTGAGCGGACTGGTGGAGAGCTTTTCCTTCACCAGCCTCGCCGAGCATATCCTGTCGGCGGAGGGCGGCTCTGCCGTCCAGACCCTCAGCGACGCGGGCCGGGCCGTGCTGGTGCGCCGTGCCCTCGAGGAACTGCAGGACAACGTCCATTACTATTACCGCCACCGCCGCTCGGCCGCCTTCTGCCAGATGGCCGCCGAGACCATCGACGAGCTCAAGAGCGCGGGTCTCTCGGGCCAGCAGCTCTATGAACTGGCGCAGGACTGCGGCACCGACAGCGCCAAGCTCAGCGAACTGGCCCTCATCTTTCAGGGCTACGAGACCCTGCTGGCCGGGACAGGCATGGACCCCTCCGACCGGCTGGAGCTGGCCGCATCCCGCCTCGAGGCCGCACTGGCCCGGGGCGAACTGCCGGAGTTCCTGCGGGACAGGGCTGTCTTCATCGACGAGTTCGACACCTTCAACGCCCCGAAAAAGCGGCTGATGGGCGCTCTGCTGGCCTCGCTGCCCACCGTGACGGTGGCCCTCTGCGACGACGGCACCCCGCTCGTGCCGGGGGACATGAGCCTTTTCTCCGGCGCGAAGCAGGTGGCGGCGCAGCTGCGCCAGCTGGCCCGCCGGAACGGCACTGCGGTGGCCGTGCCGGAACTGCTGCGCCGGGACGTGCGCCACGCCGACGCCCCCGGCCTCGCCGCTGCGGCCCAGCTGCTGGCCACGGGCCGGTGTGACCAGCCTCCGGCCTGTCCGGAAATAAAATTATTCGCCGCTCCCAGCCGGGAGGAAGAAGCCCGCGCCGCCGCTGCTGCCATCCGCCGCCTCATGCGGCAGGGCGTCCGCTGCGGGAAGGTGGCGGTGGTCTGCCGCGACATCTCGAAATACCGCGCCGCCGTGAAGTACGAGTTCCGGATGGCGGACATCCCCCTCTACTGCGACGAGCCGACGACGCCCGAGTTCAGCGCCCCGGCCACGGCGGTGCGGTGTCTGCTGGCCATTGCCCGGGGTGTGGAGCTGACGGAACAGCTCACCACGCTGGCCAAGACCGGCCTCTGCGCCCTCACCGAGGAAGAGGTCTGCGCCCTTGAGAACTACGCCTACACCTGGTCGCCCAACGCGGCGGCGTGGCGCGCGCCTTTCGAGAAGAACCCCCGGGGCTTCGGTGATGTGGAGCCTACCGACGAGGACAGAGAAAACCTCGCCCGGGCCGAAAAGGCCCGCGCCCTTCTCATCACCGCCGCCGACGGCCTGCGCGCGAAGCTCCGCTCTGCCAACGCCGAGCAGATGAGCCGCGCCCTCTACTTCTGCCTGAAGGAGCTGGGCGCGGAGGACGCTCAGGCCGCGCAGGTGGAGGCCATCCGGGCCGAGCGGGGCATCCCCGCCGCCGAGGAAGCCGCCCGGGAGTGGAACGTGGTCATGGGACTGCTGGACGAGATGGCAGGCCTGCTGGGCGGCCAGAGCGTCACCATCCCCGAGTACGAAGAGCTGTTCGGGCTGCTGCTGCGCTCGTCCGACCTCGGCCACATCCCCCAGACGCTGGACGCCGTGGTGCTGGCCAGCGCAGGCAAGATGCGCCTTGACGCACCGGACTATGTCTTTGTGCTGGGCCTCTCCGAGGGCGAATTTCCCGCCGCGCCCGGCGAGACGGGCCTGCTGACCCACGCCGACCGCGATGCCCTGATGGCGCAGGAGATCGAGCTTCCGGACTGCTTCGAGAACCGGGTGGTGCGGGAACAGGTCTGCTTTTATAAGGCCCTCACCGCCCCGGCCAGAGGCCTCTGGCTCAGCTGGCCGAAGGGGCAGGGCCAGACCCTCTGCGCCGCCCTCGAGCCCATCGTGGACGTGCTGAGACCGGGTGCGCCGGAACTCGACCTGACCGACCTTGCTGCCACTGCCGCCGACGGCCTCGACGTGCTGGGCGGCGGCTGGCCCCTGACGGAGATCGAACGCGCCAGCCTCACCGAGGCCCTTCATGCCCCCGGCGGGGCAGAACCCGAGGGCCTCGCCCTCCTGCGCCGGATGGCGGGCCGCAGCCCCCGTCAGGTCAGCGACCTCGAGGCGCTGGAAACGCTGCTGGGCCGGCGGCTCCGCATCTCGCCCAGTCAGCTCGAAAAATACTACACCTGCCGGTACGGCTATTTCCTGCAGTACGTGCTGGGTCTGCGACCCCGGAAGCGGGCGGAGCTTTCCGCCGACCAGAGCGGCACCCTCATGCACTGGGTGCTCCAGATGGCCCTCGACCCCCACCCCGGCCCTGACAACCCCTGCGCTGGCTTACAGCCCTTCCTCGACCTCAACGACGAGGCCATGGCGGCGCTGGCCGGGCTTCTCGTAGATGAGTACGCAAAGCGCTACCTCCCCGAGGACACAGCCCGTTTCGCCTATCTGCTCTCCCGCCTCAAAAAGAGCATGACGGGCCTGCTTTGCTACCTGCGGGACGAGCAGCGCCAGTCCAGCTTCAAACCGGTGGCCTGTGAGCTGAAGATCGGCCCCGGCGAGGACGCCGTGCGGGGCCAGACCTACCGCCTCTCGGATGGCCGGACGGTGCAGCTCATCGGCACTGTGGACCGCGCCGACGAGTGGATCGAGGACGACGGCACCCGCTGGGTGCGGGTGGTGGACTATAAGACCGGCACGAAAAAGCTCGACCTGCGGGAAGTCTACTGCGGCCTCGACTGTCAGATGCTGCTCTACCTGTTCAGCCTGACGAGGGACGCCGCCGGACGCTTTACCGGGGCAGAGCCTGCGGGTGTGCTGTATCTGCTGGCCGACCCGGCCCCCGAGACCACCACCCGGGGCAGGGCCGCCCGGAGCATGGAATACAAGCTGGACGGCCTCGTCCGGGACGAGCAGAAGGTCTTCGACGCCATGGACGCCGAGGAGACGGGGCGGTATCTGCCCTTCAGCTTCCGGGGCGGTGTACCCAGCCCCTACCAGAAGGAGAAACGCGCCGACAAGGCCAAGCTCTCCCGCATCCAGCTCCATCTGGACGACCTTGTGACCCAAATGGGCGAACAGCTCTACAGCGGCTGCATCGCCGCCGAGCCGCTGGTCACGGGCCGCAGCCCCTGCCGGTGGTGCGACTACGGCTTCATCTGCTGCCATGAGGAGGGCATCGGAGAGCGGGCGCTGGACGCCCCTGCAAAGCCTTTTGAACCGGAAGAGAAAAAGGAGGAAGACCAGTGAGCGAGACAAAATGGACCCCGGCCCAGCGTGCCGCCATCGACGACCGGGGCGGTGCGCTGCTGGTGAGCGCCGCCGCCGGCAGCGGCAAGACCGCTGTCCTGACGGAGCGGGCCGTCCGGCTCATCACCGACCCGGAACATCCCGTGGACGCCGACCGGCTCCTCATCGTCACCTTCACCAACGCCGCCGCCGCAGAGCTCCGCGCCCGCATCGGGCAGGCGCTGCTCCGCCACAGTCAGGCAGAGCCGGGCAACACGGCCCTCCGCCGCCAGCGGATGCTGCTGCAGAGAGCCCCCATCTGCACCATCGACGCCTTCTGCCTCGACCTGCTCCACAAGCACTTTCAGGCGCTGGACATCCCGCCGGACTTCACCCCTGCCGACCCCGGCAGCGTGGAGATGCTGCGGAACGCGGCCCTCTCCGAGACGCTGGAAGCGGCCTATCAGGATGCGGACTTCTGCGCCTTCGCCGACCTCTACGGCAAGGGCCGCACCGACAAGGCGGCGGGGGAGGCGGTTTTGCAGGTCTATGACTTCCTCCGCGCCCTGCCGGACTACGATAAAAAGCTGGACGAGATGCTGGCCCCGTGGCAGGACGAGAACGGCTTTGCCCGCACCTGCTGGCATGATATTCTGATGCAGGAGGCCGCCCGCTCTGCCCGGGCTGCGAAGGAGCTGCTCTGCGCCGCGCTGAACGACTGCAGGGAGGACTTCGTGACAGCTCAGGCCGACGCTGAGGCCAGCAAAAAGACCCCTGCCGCCAAGGAAAAGGCCGTGGCGGCAGCGAACGAGAAGTTTGCCGAACCCCTCGAGCGGCTGGAAAACTCCGCCGCCCTGCTGGGCGAGGTGGAGCGTCTGGCCGGGGCGGGGGAATGGACGCCCCTCTACGACAGGCTGACGCCCTACGTCCTCGGCATGGAACAGGCCCCCGGCCTCAAAAATATGAAAAAGCGGCTCACCGGTGAGCACAAGGACGCCGTCAAGACCCGGGCCGACGAGGCCGCAAAGCTCTTTGAGAAAATCGAAGACCTCATCAGTTGCAGCCTCGACGAAGCCGAGCTTGACCGGAAAGCCGCCGAACCCTGCCTCCGCGCCCTCTTTGCCGTCGTGCGGGACTTTGACGCCCGCTTTGCGGCCCGGAAGCGGGAGCGGCGGCTGCTGGAATTCAGCGACTTCGAGCATCTGGCCCTGCGGCTCCTGCGGGACGCCGACGGCCAGCCCACCGAGCTGTGTCAGGGCATCCGGCAGGGCTACGCCGCCGTCATGGTGGATGAGTATCAGGACACGAACGCCCTGCAGGACGCCCTTTACCGCTGTCTGGCCAGCCCGGCAGGGGATGACCTCTTCCTCGTGGGCGACTTAAAGCAGAGTATCTACCGCTTCCGTCAGGCGGACCCCAGTATCTTCCGGGAAAAGCTGGAGAGCTGGCCCCTCCTGCCCGGCGGCGAAGCCCGCCCCCGGCCCGAAGACGGCAGGCCCGGCGAGAACGCCATGCTGGCGCTGGACGCCAACTTCCGCTCTGCCCCGCAGGTGGTGGCGGGAATCAACTTTATCTTCGAACAGCTCATGACGCCTGCTCTGGGCGACACGGCCTACGGCGACGGACAGCGCCTCGTCTGCGGCGCACCCGGCGCGTACGAGGGCAGTGTGGAGGCCCACTTCCTGCCCGACGATGCCGCCGAGACGGATGCACAGTATATCGCCGACCGCATCGAGGCGATGGTGGCCTCCGGCGAGCCGGTGCGGGACGGCGGCACCACCCGCCCGGTGCAGTACGAGGACTGCTGTGTCCTGCTGGCGGCGAGAGGCGACTTCCCGGCCTACGCCGAGGCCCTGACGGCCCGGGGCATCCCGGTCTACGCCGACGCCCGGGAGAACCTGCTGGACGCGCCCCACATCCGCCCCCTCATTGCCCTGCTGCGGGTCATCGACAACCCCGCGCAGGACATCTATCTCGCTGCCGCCATGCTGGGGCCGATGTTCGGCTTTACGGACGACGACCTCGTCCGTCTCCGGGCCGGTGCGCAGACACCCGATAAGCACACCCGCATCAGCCTCTACGGCGCAGTTTTACAGGCCGTCCAGAGCGGGGCGGAGGATGACTTCACCCGCCGGGTGCAGGCGTTCTACCAGCGTCTGACGGCCCTGCGCCGGATGGCCCGGAGCGTGCCGGTGGAGGAACTGCTGGAAGAAATTTTTGTTTCCACCGGCTACCTCGCCGCCCTCGGTGCCATGGAGAACGGCCAGCGCCGCCGGGAGGACGCGCGGCGTTTCGCCTCCTTCTGCGCCGGGGCGGGCGCGGGCGGCATCTCGGCCCTCGTCCGTGCCATCGACGCGGCCACGCTGGCGGGCTCCACCGGGCAGGAGACTGCCCCCGGCGGGGCGCGGCCCGGTTGCGTCACCATCATGACCATCCACCGCTCCAAGGGCTTGCAGTTCCCGGTGGTGTTCGTGGCCGACACGGCCCGGCAGTTCAACGCCGCCGACACCCGCCAGCCCGTCCTGCTCCACCGCGTCTGCGGCGCGGGGCTCCGTCTCCGTCCCGAGGGCGGCGAGGGGGCCTATAAGACGGCGGCCTACACCGCCCTCTCCACGGTCCATGCCGCCGAGATGCGGAGCGAGCAGATGCGGCTTTTGTATGTGGCCCTCACCCGGGCGCAGGATAAGCTGATCTTGACGGTCCCGCTGGGCATCGGCCGGACGTCCAACCCCTTCGCCAAAGCGGCTGCCTTCCTCGCCGCCGGGGCGGGGGAGACCCTGAACGCTCAGGCGGGCAGCTTCGCCGACTGGCTGCGGGCGGCGCTCCTCGTCCACCCCAACGGCGGACCTCTCCGCCGTCTGGCGGGGAACCTCGAGCTGCCCTTTGCGGACACCAGAAGCACCATCGCCCTCACAGTGCAGGCCGATGTCCTCCCGCCCGAAGAAGCCCCCGCCGAGGCGGAAGAGCCGCCCCGGCCCGAGGCCGACCCGGCCCTTGTGGAGACGCTGCGGCAGGGCTTCGGCTGGCGGTATCCGGCGGCAGCGCTGGCGGACATCCCGGCCAAGGTCAGCGTGACCAGCCTCGTCCACGCTGCTGAGCAGACCACCCTCGAGCGCCCGGGCTTCCTCTCGAAGGACGGCCTCACCGCCGCCGAGATGGGTACGGCTCTCCATGCCTTCCTCGAGCACGCCGACTTCGGGGCGCTGGCCGCTGTGCGGGACGCAGAGGACGACGCCGTTCTGGATGCCGTCCGCGCCGAGCGGGAGCGTCAGGCGGCGGCGCAGCTCACGCCCCCCGCCATTGCCGGGAAGCTGGATGTCTATAAGATACTCCGCTTTGTGCGCAGCGAGGCGTTCCGCCGCATCTGCGGGGCAGAGGATGTGCTGCGGGAGCTGGCTTTTATCACGTCGCTGCCTGCCGCCGAGGTCATGGCTGCCCAGGGCCGCGCCCTGCCCGACGGCCCTGCCGCCGACGCCGGGGTGCTGGTGCAGGGCATCGCGGACATCGTCCTCATCTACCCCGACCACCTCGAGCTTCTGGACTACAAGACGGACCGCCGCAAGACTCCTGCCGATTTCGTCCGAGCCTACCGCGCTCAGCTGGAGCTCTACGCCAAGGCCATTGAGAAGCGCTTCGCCCCCCGGCGGGTGACTTATAAAGGGATATATTCGCTGGAGCTGGGGGAGCTGATTGAAGTTTAAGAATATTTTTCAAATTCCCGCATAAAAATGCTTGACAGCCTCCCCGGGGTGTGGTAGAATATCCGAGTAAAGAAAGCAGCTACGGCCTGTGCCGCGCTCGCCTTGAGGGGTAAGGATCCCCGGGCTATACCCTGAACCGATTCGTCTTGAAGACCGAATCGCGCTTTTGAGTGAATTTTGCGCGGCTGTCCCGAAACTGGGGCGGCCGCGTTTTCTATGCCAAAAAACGCAACACTATGGACTATTGTTTGGAGGTGCATTCATTATCGCTACCGCTGGAAAGTCGAAGGAACTGGAGATCAACGGTCAGATCCGTGACCGTGAGGTCCGTCTGATCGGTGCAGACGGCGAGCAGAAGGGCGTTGTGTCCATTCAGGTGGCCATGCGCGCTGCTGAAGATGCTGGTCTGGATCTGGTCAAGATCGCACCGCAGGCTGTTCCGCCTGTGTGCAAGGTGCTGGATTACGGCAAGTACCGTTTTGAACAGCAGAAGAAGGAGAAGGAAGCCAAGAAGAACCAGAAGGTGGTCGAAGTTAAAGAGACCCGCCTTTCGCTCAACATTGACACCAACGACTTCAATACCAAGCTGAACCAGACTGCCAAGTTCCTGGCAGCTGGCCACAAGGTTAAGGTTTCGATCCGCTTCCGCGGCCGTGAAATGGCGCACAGTGCTCTGGGCGCAGACGTGCTGAAACGTTTTGCCGAGGCTCTGCCTCAGGCATCCACCGATAAGCCGCCGGTGCTCGAGGGCCGCACGATGTCCATTCTGCTGATCCCGAAACCCAATAAGGACTAATTTTAGGAGGATACTAAAATGGCTAAGATGAAACTGAAGACGCACTCCGGCGCTAAGAAGCGCTTTAAGCTGACCAAGAACGGCAAGATCAAGCGCGGCCATGCATTCCGCAGCCACATCCTGACCAAGAAGACCACCAAGCTGACCCGTGGTTACCGTCAGCCCAGCTACGTTGATAAGACCAACGCAGCTACCATCAAGAGCATGCTGCCCTACGCCTAAGAGCGAGCCGCAGGCAAACACATTCTACTGAGATAACTAAAGGAGATATAAAAAATGGCACGTATTAAGGGCGCAACCATGACTCACAAACGTCGCAAGAAGATGCTGAAGCTGGCCAAGGGCTTCTACGGCTGCAAGAGCAAGCACTTTAAGATGGCCAAGCAGCAGGTCATGAAGAGCGGCAACTACGCTCTGGCTGGCCGCCGCATGAAGAAGCGCCAGTTCCGCAACCTGTGGATCTGCCGCATCAACAACGCTGTCCGTCCTCTGGGCATGAACTACTCCAGCTTCATGGCTGGCCTGAAGAAGGCTGGCATCGAGCTGAACCGCAAGATGCTCAGCGAGATGGCCATCAACGATCCCAAGAGCTTCGCAGCTCTGGTCGAGACCGTGAAGAACGCCTAATAGACCTTAAAAAAGACGCCCGCGCGTATCAAATACGCGGGCGTCCTTTTTGTATGTTTTGGTAGTTGGAGGAAAGACGGATGGAGAAGATCACCAGCCGGGAAAACGCAAAAGTCAAATACGCCTGCCGTCTGGCGTCCAGCGGGGCGTTCCGCCGGGCCGAGGGCCGCTTTCTGGCCGAGGGGCGGAAGCTCTGCCCCGAGCTTTGCCGGGGCGCAGAGCTGGAGACTCTCTTCTGCACCGAGTCGGCGCTGGAAAAATGCCCGGAGCTTTCGGAATTGCCGGGCGAACACTACCTTGTGGAAGACCATGTGGCCGATAAGCTGGCCGACGTGGGAACCCATCAGGGCGTGTTCGGCGTCTTCCGCACCCCGGTGCATACCTTAGAAGAGGTGAAGACCGGCGGGCGCTACCTCGCCCTCGAGCGGGTGCAGGACCCCGGCAACGTGGGAACGCTGCTCCGCTCTGCGGCGGCCTTCGGCTTTGACGGCGTGCTGCTCAGCGACGGCTGCGCCAGCGTCTTTGCGCCCAAGACCCTTCGGGCCTCCATGGGCGCAGCGGTGCGCATCCCCGTCATCGAGGCGGGGAAGATGCCCGAGGCCATCGCCCTGCTGCGGGAGAAGGGCATCACCTGCCTTGCTGCCGCCCTCTACCAGTCCCAGCCCCTGAGTGCGGCGGCGTCCGGCTATCCGGACGGCGTCTGTGTCGTCATCGGCAGCGAGGGTCAGGGCCTCACCGATGAGACCATCGCCGCCTGCACCGGCACTGTCCGCATCCCCATGACCGACCGGGTCGAGAGCCTGAACGCCGGCATCGCGGGCAGCATCCTGCTCTGGCATTTCCGGGAGGAGAGCCTGTGACGCGGGCCGGGGAGGGGCAGCTGAGCCTTTTCCCGCCCGACCCGGCCCCCGACCCGCTCCTGTGCTGGCTCTGGCTGGCGGGTACGCTGGGCGCGGGCAGTCAGCGGGCCGGAGCCGTACTGGACGCCTTCGGCGGGGCGCAGGAGGCATGGGAGGCCCGAGACACCGATGCCTTCGCCGCCGCTGCCGGACCTGCCGCCGTCCAGCGCGCCTGCCTGCCGGATAACACACCCGAGCACTACCGGGCCTTTGCGCGGCGGTGCGCGGCCCGGCGCATCCGCATCCTGCCCTATGACGACCCGGACTATCCGCTGGCCTTCTCCCGCATCTCCGATATGCCGCTGGTGCTCTACTGCACCGGCGACCCCCGCTGGCTCAATGAGCCTGCCGCTGTGGGAATGGTGGGGACCCGGAAGCCCACCGAATACGGTCTGCGGGCCGCAGAGGACATCGGGCGGGGCCTCGCCCGGGCGGGGGCCGTCATCGTGAGCGGTCTGGCCGACGGACTGGACAGTGCCGGACACCGGGCGGCGGTAGGGGAAAACTGCCCCACCATCGCGGTGATGGGCGTCCCCATCGACCGGACCTACCCCGCCGCCAACCGGGAACTCCGCCGGGCCATCGAGAGGCGGGGCTGCGTCATCAGCGAGTACCCACCCGAAAGTGAGCCGGTGGGTGCCGTGGGATTTTTGCAGCGCAACCGCCTCATCGCGGCCCTCTCCGGGGCGCTGGTGGTGGTGGAGGCCAAGGAAAAGAGCGGCACCATGTCCACCGTGGGCCACGCAGAGCGGTACGGTAAGCCGGTATTCGCCGTGCCGGGCAGCATTTTTTCGCCCGCCTCGGCGGGGACGAATGCCCTTCTGCGGGACGGACGCGCAAAAGCGGTCTGTACAGCGGCGGATTTATTTGGTACACTGGGGCTGCAGACCGCAAGACCGGCCCCGGCACCCCGGGAGACGCCCCGGCCCCTGAGTGAAAATGAGCGGCTGGTGCTCTCCTGTCTCGGCGCAAAGGCGCAGGGCGTGGAGGAGCTGGGCGTCAAGAGCGGCCTGCCCACGGCGGCGCTGCTGGGCGTCCTGATGAAGCTCGAGCTTGCGGGCAGGGTGAGCTGTCTGCCGGGCAAACGGTATATTCTGCGCGGAGGAAGCGCAAGTTAAGAAGAATAAACCTCTCAGTCGCTGACGCGACAGCTCCCCTATCTAGGGGAGCCCTTGGCAGTCCGGCACACGGGTGTTTCCAGGGAAAATGGCGGGCTTCGCCTTTTCCCTGAGCACAGCGGCTGATGAGGATTTATATATAGGAGAAGAACGTAATGGCAAAACTCGTCATCGTGGAGTCGCCTGCCAAGGCGAAGACCATCGGCAAATATCTGGGCAAAGACTACGAAGTTACGGCCAGCATGGGCCACATCCGCGATCTGCCCGCCTCCCAGCTGGGCATCGACATCGAGCATGACTATGCGCCGCAATACATCAGCATCAAAGGCAAGGAAAAGCTCATCAAAGAGCTGAAGAGCAAGGCCAAACACTCCGACGGTGTGCTGCTGGCGACCGACCCGGATCGTGAAGGCGAAGCCATCAGCTGGCATTTGGCCAACATCCTGGGCCTCGACCCCCACGAGCCCAACCGCGTGACCTTCGATGAGATCACCAAGAAGGGCGTGAAGGAGGGTATGGCCCACCCCCGCGCCATCAACGAAGACCTCTTCAACGCCCAGCAGGCCCGCCGTGTGCTGGATCGTCTGGTGGGCTATAAGCTGAGCCCCTTCCTGTGGCGGAAAGTCCGACGCGGCCTGTCGGCGGGCCGCGTCCAGAGCGTAGCCGTCCGCATCATCGACGACCGCGAGAAGGAGATCGAAGCCTTCAAGCCCGAGGAATACTGGAACGTGGACGCTACTCTGGGTGTGGGCCGGAAGAGCTTTACGGCCCGTCTGGCCTCCGACGACAAGGGAAAAAAGCTCCTGCCGCACTCTGAGGCCGAGGCCCGCGCCATCGAAAAGGGCCTCGAGGGGGCCGAGTACACCGTGGGCGAACTGAAAAAGGGCAAGCGCGCGAAGCAGCCCACCCCGGCCTTCATCACCAGTACCCTGCAGCAGGAGGCATCCCGCCGTCTGGGCTTCACGGCCACCCGCACCATGCGGGCTGCCCAGACGCTGTACGAAGGCGTGGACATCGCCGGCCACGGCACCATGGGCCTCATCACCTATATGCGTACCGACAGCCTCCGCATCTCCGACGAGGCTGTGGCAGCTGCCAGAGAGTACATCGCCGGGGCCTACGGCGAGAGCTATATCTGCCCCTACAAGCGCACCTGGAAAACCAAGAGCGCCACGGCAGCGCAGGACGCCCATGAGGCCATCCGTCCCTCTGTGCCGGGCCTGACCCCCGACGAGGTGGACAAGAGCATCAGCGGCGATACCGCCAAGCTCTACCGGATGATCTGGAGCCGCTTCATGGCCAGCCAGATGGCGGACTGCCAGCAGGACACCGTGTCCGTCACCGTCTATGCCGGCGGCTACCGATTCAAGGCCAGCGGCTACACGGTCACCTTCGACGGTTTCACCGCCCTGTACGAAGAGGCCACCGACGAGAAGGAAAAGAAGGAGACCAGCCTTCCTCCCCTCGAGGAGGGTCAGGTGCTCAAGCTGCGGGAGCTGAAGAGCGAGCAGAAGTTCACCCAGCCCCCCGCCCGCTACACCGAAGCCACCCTCATCAAGGCGCTGGAAGAGAACGGCATCGGCCGCCCCTCCACCTACGCCCCCATCATCACCACCATCATCGACCGCGGCTATGTGGAGCGGGAGCAGAAGAAGCTCAAGCCCACCCTGCTGGGCCGGGCCGTGGACGGCCTGATGCTGGAGCAGTTCCCCCACATCGTGGATGTGGACTTCTCGGCAGAGATGGAAAAGAACCTCGATAAGGTCGAGAGCGGCAAGACGGACTGGCACAAGACCGTGGATGACTTCTACAAGGGCTTCGCCGCCAGCCTCGAGCAGGCCGAGAAGAACATGGAAGGCAAGAAGGTCAAGGTGCCGGACGAGCCGTCCAGCGAGGTCTGCGACCTCTGCGGTCGTCCTATGGTCATCAAGGTGGGCAAGTACGGCAAGTTCCTGGCCTGCAGCGGCTTCCCCGAGTGCCGCGGCACCAAGCGCCTCGTGAAGGACACCGGCGGCATCTGCCCCAAGTGCGGCAAGGGCCGTATGCTGGAGCGCAAGAGCGCCAAGGGCCGCATCTACTACGGCTGTGAGCGCTACCCCGACTGCGACTTCATGACCTGGGATATGCCGGTGGCCGTCAAGTGCGAGAAGTGCGGCTCCACTCTGTTCCGCAAGGGCTCCAAGCTCTACTGCGCAAAAGAGGGCTGCGACTTTGAGATGCCGGTGCCGAAGAAAGACTAAATAAGGAGTAAACCTCTCAGTCTGCTTCGCAGACAGCTCCCCTACCGAGGGGAGCCCTTGGCAGGGCGGGAAAGTCTCCGCTGACTGCCTCGGGCTTGAAGTAAGATGAAAGGGATATTAAATGAGCAACTATAAAGTTACTGTTTTAGGTGCCGGTCTGGCGGGCTGCGAAGCCGCCCTCTGGCTGGCGGGCAAAGGCGTGCAGGTGGAGCTCTACGAGCAGAAGCCTGCCCACTTCTCCCCGGCCCACAAGAGCAAGGGCTTCGCGGAGCTCATCTGCTCCAACAGCCTGAAAGCCGAGCGTCTGGACTCCGCCTCCGGTCTGCTGAAAGAGGAGATGCGCCGGATGGGCAGTCAGCTCCTGAACGCCGCCGAAGCGGCCCGCGTGGCCGCAGGCGGTGCGCTGGCCGTGGACCGCGACACCTTCAGCGCCGAAGTCACCCGGATGGTGGAGGCTGAGCCGAACATCACCGTTCACCGGGAGCGGGTGGAGCACATCGACGAGAGCACCCCCATCCTCGTGGCCACCGGCCCCCTGACGGACGGTGCGCTGGCGGACGAGATCGGCCGCCTGACCGGCGATGAGCGCCTCCACTTCTACGACGCCGTGGCCCCCATCGTGACGGCGGAGAGCCTCGACTATGAGAAGGTGTTTGCCGCCTCCCGTTACGACCGGGGCGAGGCCGACTACCTCAACTGCCCCTTCAACAAGGCCGAGTACGAGGCATTCCACGCCGCGCTGGCCTCGGCGGAGCGAGCCCCGCTCCATGAGTTCGACGCGGGCGCAGAGCAGGGCGCACAGCCCGACCCCGATGCCCACGGCAAGAAGGCGGATACCGTTACGGTCTACGAGGGCTGTATGCCCATCGAGATCATGGCTGCCCGGGGTGCCGACACCATGCGGTTCGGCCCCCTGCGCCCGGTGGGCCTCATCGACCCCCGCACCGGCCACCGCCCCTGGGCCAACGTCCAACTCCGGGCCGAAAATAAGGAGCGGACCCTGTATAACATCGTGGGTTTCCAGACAAACCTGAAATGGGGCGAGCAGAAGCGGGTGTTCAGCATGATACCCGGCCTCGAGAACGCCGAGTTCGTCCGGTACGGCGTCATGCACCGCAACACCTTCCTCGACGCACCCCGGGTGCTGAGCGCAGGGCTCTGCCTCAAGGAGCACCCTAACGTCTTCTTCGCAGGCCAGATCACCGGCTTTGAGGGCTATATGGAGAGCGCGGCTTGCGGCCTGCTGGCAGCGCGGAACATTTACGCCCGTCTCGAGGACAAAGAGCTGCCCGCACCGCCCATCAACACCATGTGCGGTGCGCTCATCCAGTATCTCACCACCGAGAACAAACACTTCCAGCCCATGGGCGCGAACATGGGCATCCTGCCCCCGCTGCCGGAGGACCAGCGTCCCCGCGACAAACGCCTGCGTTACATGGCCGTGGCCGAACGGGCTGTGGCCAGCTTCCAGCAGTGGCTGGATGAAAATTCTCTGTAAGATGGACAACCTCTCCGTCACGCCGCAGGCGTGACGGAGAGGTTGTCCCCCAAGAAGGGAGAAAAACCTATGAAGATCATCGTAGATATGATGGGTGGCGACAACGCCCCCCTGGCCGTGCTGGAAGGCGCGGCTGCTGCCGTGAAGGAATACGGCGTCCAGCTCATCGGCGTGGGCGACGAGGCCCTTGTCCGCAAGACCGCCGCCGACAACAACATCTCTCTGGACGGCATCGAACTGGTGAACTGCACTGAGGTCATTGAGATGTGCGACGAGCCGGCCAGGGCCATCCGCACGAAGAAGGATTCCTCCATCGTCGTGGGTCTGAATATGCTCAAAGAGGGCAAAGGCGACGCCTTCGTCTCCGCCGGCAGCACCGGCGCGCTCCATGTGGGCGCAAGCCTCATCGTCCGCACCCTGCGGGGAATCAAGCGCCCGGCGCTGGCCACCATGGTGCCGGCCCAAAATAAGGCGTATCTGCTGCTGGACTGCGGCGCCAATGTCGAGTGCCGCCCCGAGATGCTGGCCGCTTTCGCTGTCATGGGCAGCTGCTATGTGAACAAGGTGGAGGGCCGCACCTCCCCTAGTGTGGCGCTGGCCAACAACGGCGCAGAGGAGAGCAAGGGTACCCCGATGCTCAAAGAAGCCCATCAGCTGCTCAAGACCATTCCGGGCATCCGCTTCGTGGGCAACATCGAGCCCCGTGATGTGCCGAACGGCGACGTGGACGTGGTCGTCTGCGACGGCTTCACCGGCAACGTCATTCTCAAGCTGACCGAGGGCGTCGCCAAGATGCTGCTGGGGATGCTGAAGGGAATGTTCCTCAAGAATCTGGGCGGCAAGCTGGCCTATCTGCTGCTGAAGGAAAGCGTGTCTGACCTCAAGCACCAGATGGACAGCGAGGAGTACGGCGGCGCACCCTTCCTGGGCGCAAAGCAGCCGGTCATCAAGGCTCACGGCTCATCCAAGGCCAAGGGCATAAAGAACGCCATCCGTCAGGCTAAAATTTGCGTGGAGAACGATCTGTGCGGCACCATGCAGGCTGCGCTGGACGAACTGAACACCACCAAGGAATAACATCGCAAAAGGGAGTAAAAAAACATGAGCCATCAGTTGGAAACAATTATTGGTTACAAGTTCAAGCACCCGGAGCTGCTGGAAACGGCGCTCACCCACACCAGCTACGCCAACGAGACCCGCCCGCCCGTCAAACACAACGAGCGGCTTGAGTTTCTGGGCGACAGCGTGCTGCAGATCGTCTCGGCGGACTATCTGTTCCACGCCTATGCCGACCGCCCCGAGGGCGATCTGACCCGCATCCGCTCCAGCCTCGTCAGCGAGGGCGCACTGTTCCAGTTCGCTCAGGAGATCAATCTCGGCGATTACCTGCGTCTGGGCCGGGGCGAAGAGCACTGCGGCGGCCGTACCCGCCCCAGCGTCGTGTCGGACGCCTTTGAAGCCCTCATCGCCGCCCTCTACCTCGACGGCGGCATGGAGGTGGCAAGGAACTTCATCCTGCCCTTTATCACCGAGGGCAAGTACGCCGAGGCCGACTACAAGACCCGCCTGCAGGAGATCGTCCAGCAGAACCCCGAAGAGAAGCTGAGCTATGTGGTGGAGCAGGAGACCGGCCCCGACCACAACAAGCACTTTGTGGTGGCCGTCCGGTTCAACTCGGACTGCGTGGCCCGGGGCGAGGGCCGCAGCAAGAAAATGGCGGAGCAGCATGCCGCCCGCGAGGCCCTGAAGCTGTTGGGCGTCATCAAGGAAAAGTAATATGGTGTTCAAGGAACTGGAAATTCAAGGTTTCAAGAGTTTCCCCGATAAGGTCAGGATACGCTTCGACGAGGGCGTCACCGGCGTCGTCGGCCCCAACGGCTCGGGCAAATCGAACCTCTCAGACGCGGTGCGGTGGGTGCTGGGCGAGACCAGCTCCCGCCAGCTTCGCGCTGCCGGAAAGATGGAGGACGTCATCTTCGGCGGCACCCGCCGCCGGGGAGCCATGGGCTTTGCCATGGTGCGCCTGACGCTGGACAACAGCGCCCACACGCTGGACATCGACGCCGACGAAGCCGTCATCGGCCGCAAATACTACCGCTCCGGCGAGAGCGAGTACACCATCAACGGCCAGCTCTGCCGCCTCAAGGACATCTACGAGCTGCTGCTGGACACCGGCATCGGCCGGGACGGCTACTCCGTCATCGGACAGGGCCGCATCGCGGAGATCGTCGCCGCAAAAAGCAGCGAGCGCCGCGAAATTTTCGAGGAAGCCTGCGGCATCGCCAAGTACCGTTACCGCAAAAACGAGGCGGAGCGGCGTCTGGCTGCGGCGGCAGAGAACCTTGAGCGTCTGCGGGACATCCTCGACGAGCTGGAAGCCCGGGTCGGCCCGCTGGAAAAAGAGAGCGAGAAGGCCCAGCGCTTTCTCGAGCTCAGCGCCCGGCGGAAGACGCTGGAAGTTACCCTCTGGACCGACGGCGTCCACCGCGCCCGGGAGGCCGTCCGCCGTCAGGTGCGGGACTATGAGACCGCTCAGGCCGAGTATGAGAGGTTTGACCGGGAGGCCAGAGCCGCCGAGGCCGAGGCTGAGAAGATCCGTATGCAGGCACAGCAGCTGACCATTGCCGTCGAGCGCCTGAATGGGGATATTCGCAGCATCACAGAAGAGCTTTCCGGCAGCGACAGCCGAATCGCCGTGCTGGAAAACGACATCGCCCGCAACGAGGAGAGCGCCGCCGCACTGCGGGAGGACATCGCCGCAGGCGAGCAGGACAGCACCGAGGCTGCCGCCGCGCTGGAACGCCACCGCGCCGTGGCCCGGTCCATGGCAGCGGCAGGGGAGAAGCTGGCCGCAGAGCTGGCCGAACTGGACGCGGAACTCCTGCGTCTGACCAGCGAGAACAACGCCAGCGGCGCCCGCCGGGACATCCTGCGGGCTGAGGTGGCCGACCTGACGGCGAAGCGTACCGAGGCACAGGTGGCGAAAGCCGCCGCCGAAGCCGCCGCGCAGGCCGCGCAGGAGCAGCTGCCCACCCTCGCCGAGAACACTGAGGCCCTCGAGGCCCAGCGGGACGAGGCAAAGCAGGACCTTGCCGATACCATCGAGTACCGGAAGATGCTGGCCGAGAACGAAAAGCAGCTGGCAAATGTGAAGGCCGGCGTGGAGCTCAAGCTGAAAGGCCGTCGCACCGCCCTCAATGAGGCCGATGCCGCCGAGCAGAAGCTTGGCCGTGAACTGGACGCCGCCCGTCAGCGCCTCGGCGTGCTGAAAGAGCTGGAAAAGAACATGGACGGCTACCAGAACTCGGTCAAGACGGTCATGCGGGCCGCGTCGGCCCGCCGCCTGCGGGGCATCATCGGGCCGGTGTCGTCGATTTTGAGCGTCGAGCCGGGGCGGGAAGTCGCCATTGAAACGGCATTGGGCGGCGCGCTGCAGAACATCGTGACGGAGAACGAAGCCGCTGCCAAGGCCGGCATTGCCCTGCTCCGCAGCGAGAACGCGGGCCGCGCCACCTTTCTGCCGCTGGACACCGTTCAGCCCGGCTTTTTCCGGGGGAGTCTCTCCGGTTCGGCCCGGCTGGCGTCCAGCCTCGTCAAGGCCGACCCCCGCTATGCGAACATCGTGTCGAATCTGCTGGGCCGCATCGTGGTGGTGGACGACATCAACGAAGCCTCCCGTGTGGCCCGGGAGCTGGGCTACCACAACAAGGTGGTCACGCTGGACGGTCAGGTCATCAACGCGGGCGGCAGCTTCACCGGCGGCAGCGTCCAGCGGTCGGCGGGCCTGTTTACCCGCAAGCAGGAGATGGAAGAGCTGCGCGTCAGGGCCGCCAAACTCCAGAAGGACTGCCTCGCGGCGCAGGACCGCACCGACGAGCTGAAAACGCAGGTGGATGCGCTGGCCGCAGAGCTGACCGCCACCGAGAGCGAGATCATTACGGCGGCCAATGACCGCATCCGCGCCGAGGCCGAACAGAAACGCCTCGAGGCGGCTGTGGAGCAGTCGGAAGCAGCGCTCGCCGGGCGTCAGGATGAGATGGAGCGGCGGAAATCCCAGTTGGACGCCGCCCGCGCCCGTGCCGAAGACGCCGCAAAGCAGGAAGAAGCCCTTGCCGCCGACATCGAGACGCGGACGGCCGAGCTGGAACGCATTGCCGAGGGCGACGACGCCTTCCTTGCACAGCAGCGGAGCCTCGCCGAGCGCCTGAGCGCCAAGCGGATGGAGCAGTTGGCCCGTCAGAAGGACGCCGAGCTGGCCCGCAGCCAGATCGAAGCGCTGGAAAAACAGGCCAGAGACGCTGAGAGCCGCCGCGCCGCGCTGGAAGAGAGCCTCACGGCCCTCGCCGCCCGCAGCGGGGCCTGTCATGAAGAGATAGAGGCCATCCGCCGGGCCAAGACCGACAGCACCGCGCTCATCGCGGCAAAAGAGGCCGAGATACGCGAGGCAACCGAGAAGCGCCTGCTCTGCCAGAAGGACGAGACGGAGGCTCTTGCAAAAGGCCGCACCGCCGCCGATGAGCGGGAAGAGATGGGCCGCGAGATGGCCCGTCTGGCGGAGCGGAAAGCCGCCGCCGAGGGCGAATACGACCAGATGGCCGCGAAGCTCTGGGACGAGTATCAGCTGACCCTCTCTCAGGCCGAAGAGCTCTGCGTGGAGTTCGAGAACGTGAACGTCCTCCGGGCGCAGGTGGCCGACCTGCGGGGCAAGATACGCGCTCTGGGCAACGTCAATGTCAGCGCCATCGAGGAGTATCAGGAGGTCAAGGCCCGCTACGACACCCTCCGCGCTCAGGTGGAGGACGTCGAGGGCAGCAGGAACGAGCTGACCAGAATGATCACCAGCCTGTCGGGCCAGATGAAAGACATCTTCACCGACAGCTTCCGGGCCATCAACGAGAACTTTGGCCGCGTCTTCACCGAACTGTTCGGCGGCGGCGAGGCCAGCCTTGTGCTGGAAGATGAGAGCGACGTGCTTTCCTGCGGCATCGGCATCCGGGTGGCCCCGCCGGGCAAGGTCATCAAGAATCTGGAAGCCCTGTCCGGCGGCGAGCAGGCGCTGGTGGCCATCAGCATCTATTTCGCCATCCTCGCCGTCAACCCCGCGCCCTTCTGCATCCTCGACGAGATCGAGGCCGCGCTGGATGACGCCAACGTCGTCCGCTTTGCGCAGTACCTGCGCCGGGTGAGCGACAAGACCCAGTTCATCGTCATCACCCACCGCCGCGGCACCATGGAGGCCGCCAACGTCCTCTACGGCGTCACCATGCAGGAGGACGGCGTCTCCAAACTGCTCAAACTCGATTTGGAACAGGTTGACGCGGAACTGGTTTCGTAGGTATAATAAGATGGAATTGAACCTCTCCGTCAATGCTTCACGGACAGGCTTCCCTTCGTCCAACCTCTCAGTCTGCTTCGCAGACAGCTCCCCTGGTAGGGCAACGACGACGACCGCCGCCAGTGGCGGAAACAGGGAGGAGTTGTTGGGGCCGCGGTCAGCAATACGCAAGCAAAGCGAAGCGGATGCTGGGTACCGCAACCCGGACAATGGCACGGCGTTAGCCGTGACGGAGAGGTTATCCCCCAACAAAACATATTAAGGAGAGAACCCATGGGACTCTTTGGATTTGGCAAAAAAGAAAAGGACAAAATGAAAGACGGCCTCGAAAAGACCCGCACGGGCTTTTGGGGCAACATCCTGAACACCCTCACCGGCAGCAAGATCGACGACGACCTCTACGATGAGCTGGAAGAACAGCTCATCCTCGCCGACGTGGGCGGCGACGTCGCCATGAAGCTGGTGGACGCCCTCCGCGACCGCGTGCAGGAAAAGGGCCTCAAGACCGGCGAACAGGCGGCTGACGCTCTGCGCGACATCATCGCCGACGAGATGCGCCCGGAGACCGAAATGGCGCTGGACGGCCATCCCGCCGTCATCCTCGTCATCGGCGTCAACGGCGTGGGCAAGACCACCAGCATCGCAAAGCTGGCCGACTACTACACCCGTCAGGGCAAAAAGGTCATGCTGGCCGCAGGCGACACCTTCCGCGCCGCTGCCAGCGAGCAGCTGGAGATCTGGGCGGGCCGCGCCGGTGTGCCGATCGTCAAGGCCGGCGAGGGCGCAGACCCCGCCGCCGTCATCTTCGACACCGTGAAGTCTGCCACCGCCCGGGGCTATGACATGGTCATCGCCGATACGGCCGGACGTCTCCACAACAAGTCGAACCTGATGAGCGAGCTGTCCAAGATCAGCCGCAGCGTCAGGAAGGCCGCTCCCGAAGCCAGCCTCGAGACCCTGCTGGTGCTGGACGCCATCACGGGCCAGAACGCCATCAGCCAGGCGAAGGAATTCTGCAAGGCTGCTGACGCCACCGGCATCATCCTGACCAAGCTCGACGGCACGGCCAAGGGCGGCTGCGTGGTGGCCGTCAAGCAGCGCCTCGGCCTGCCGGTGCGGTTCATCGGCGTGGGCGAGGGCATCGACGACCTCATCCCCTTCACCCCGGAGGGCTTTGTGGAAGAGCTCATCCCCCGCACGGGATGGAAGCATTAACCTCTCAGGCGCTTCGCGCCGCAACCTGGGTGCGAAGCACCATTGGCAGGTCGGGCAACTCTGAGCGGACTGCTGGAAGCCTGATATGGCGAAAAATGTAGTGCTCCACTGCCAAGGGCAGGGAGCAGCAGACATAGAAAGGGAGTAACCCCAATGAGAATTTGTGCAGCCACCGGCAATGCCGGAAAGCTCCGCGAGCTGCGGCGCATCCTCGAGGCTCAGGGCCACGAAGTGGTCAGCCAGAAGGAGCTTGGCATCACCATCGAGCCGGACGAGACCGGCACTACCTTTGAGGCCAATGCCCTCATCAAAGCCGAGACCATCTGCAAGGCCAGCGGCCTGCCCACCATCGCCGACGATTCCGGCCTCTGCGTGGATGCGCTGGACGGCGCTCCCGGCGTCTACAGCGCCCGCTACTGCGGCCACCACGGCGACGACGAGGCCAACAACGACAAGCTTCTCGAGAATATGAAGGACGTCCCGGCGGGGCAGCGCGGCGCGAAGTTCGTGGCGGCGGTCTGCTTCATCCTGCCTACCGGCCAGCACCTCACCTGCCGGGGCGAATGCCCGGGCCGCGTCGCCTTTGAGCGGCTGGCCGGGGACTACGGCTTCGGCTACGACCCGCTCTTCATCCCCGACGAGTGCGGTGTGGGCAAGACGGACAAGCGCCCCAACTCGGAGGGCCGCAGCTATGCCCAGCTGACTCCCGACGAGAAGGACGCCATCAGCCACCGCGGAAATGCGCTGGCGGAGATGGAGAAGGAGCTGCCGGAGTTTTTGGCGGAAAATTAACCTCTCCGTCATTGCTTCGCAATGCCACCTCCCCTACCGAGGGGAGGCCTGTCTCTTATACACA
>ENA-OUQL01000238-OUQL01000238.1-human-gut-metagenome-genome-assembly--contig:-NODE-238-length-29447-cov-4.76847_pt1 | contig 29447 bp, 23 predicted proteins | sample MGYA00237945_ERZ548829 | MGnify/ENA primary metagenome ERZ548829 (study PRJEB26490, sample SAMN05194708) | human gut metagenome | biome: terrestrial biome; feature: human-associated habitat; material... | reverse complement strand
GTGCTCCTGCACTTCCAAGCAGATCAGCTGCTCCGATGCCGCTTTTTCCGGCTCCGAAAACGAGAACTTTTTTTTCTTTTAAATCCATTTTTCTGTTCCTCCTTATAATGCCAGGAGAGCGATCAGGCACATAATAGCAGTTACAACAGAGAACACTGCAACAACTCGTGTCTCGGACCACCCACAAAGCTCAAAATGATGGTGGATAGGCGCCATCTTGAAGATTCTTTTTCCGTGTGTTGCCTTGAAATAGGATACCTGGAGCATAACAGACAATACCTCCACAAGGTAGATCAGTCCGACCAGGATGATAAACAGCGGCATCTGCATGGCATAAGCCACACCAGCCACAAAGCCACCCAATGCCAGAGAACCGGTGTCTCCCATAAATACCTTGGCAGGATATACATTAAACAGAAGGAATCCCATCAGACTGCCCACAACTGCACAGGTGATCGGTTCCACACCACTGTTCATTCCAAGGGAAACCACCGTAAAGAATACTGCCACGATCAGGGTAACACTGGAAGCCAGTCCGTCAAGTCCATCCGTAAAATTGACTCCGTTTACTGTACCGATCACCGCAAAGAACAGTACCGGAACCGCAAACCATCCCAGGTTCAGATAATGTCCGCTCCAGAACGGGATCTTCATAGTCAGGGATACGTTGGAATAATTTACAAGATAAAAAGCAAATACAGCTGTCACAACGATCTGCAGTGCCATTTTCTGCCATGGCAGAAGTCCGTCAGAACGCTTCAGAACTACCTTCAGATAATCATCCAGAAATCCGATCAGTCCAAATCCCAGTGTCAGGAAAAGTACCGGGATGATCATCGGATAATCTCTGATATAAAACAGTGATGTTACAGTTGTTGCAATGAGAAAGATCACCCCGCCCATAGTAGGGGTACCGTTCTTTTTCAGGTGGGACTGCACACCCAGCTCTCTCTCTGTCTGTCCCATTTTAAGTCTTCTTAAAAAAGGGATAACAATCGGTCCTAATACAAGGCTGATCGCAAATGAGATCAGCACAGGGATCACAACATGAAACTCCATCCTCACACCTCTAATTCTTTCGTTTTTTTATACTTCTTCAACAGTATAAGGCTTTTATCCTCATTAATCAACCCCATCTGCCCGGTTTTCCCCGGATGGAGTTTCCGTAACTGTCCTCTTGATCCCAAGATAGGGAAGTACATTTTCAAAAATACTGCGTACCACCGGTGCGGCAATGATCCCACCATAATACATACCCTGGGGTGCATAGATGATACAAAGAGCCAGGACCTTCGGATCCTCTGCCGGGGCAACCCCCAGGAATGAAGAAATATATCTGCCGGAGCCTCTGGGCAGTGTCTGAGAGGTAGCTGTTTTTCCCCCAATGGAAAACCCCTGGATCCCGGCATTTTTTCCGGAGCCTTCTGAAACTACAGTTTCCAGGATCGTACGTACTGTCCGGGAAGTCTCACCGGACACAATCCCGCTTTCCACCGGATATTCCAGTGTCCGCACCTTTGTTCCGTCCGCACTTTCCACGCTGATCCCAAAATGAGGTGTGATCCGGTTTCCGCCATTGATGATCCCACTGACGGTTGTTGCAAGCTGGATCGGTGTGATCTGAAACGACTGGCCAAAGGATACCGTGGCAAGCTCCACCTCTCCCATATTTTTGGGGTTATGCATGATCGTTCCTGCCTCTCCCGGAAGATCTATTCCTGTTTTTTTCAAAAGTCCGAACTGTTTAAAATATTTGTAATAACGGTCTGCTCCAAGCCGCAGGCCCACCTCAATAAATACCGGGTTACAGGAGTTCTGGGCACCTTCTACAAAACTCTGCGCACCATGTCCTGTTCTCTTTGCACAGTGGATCCGCCGGTCCTCCACCACCTTATAGCCCGGACAGAAAAAACGATCCTCTGTTGACACCACTCCTTCCTCCAGCCCTGCTGCCATAGTGATGATCTTAAAAGTCGAGCCAGGTTCATAGGTATCATTCAGACAGGGGTTTCTCCACATCCGGTTCAGAAGATCCTGCTTCTTTTCTCCCTCTGCTGCTGTTTCTTCTGTATTCAGAGTAAACGGATCGTTCAGATCAAATTCAGGCACATTGACACAGGCATAGATTTCTCCGTTCTGAGGGTTCATAAGCAGTATGGAAACTCTCTCCGCCTGTTTTTCTTCCATGACTTTACCGGCTGCCTGCTGCACATATTCCTGGATATTAACATCCAGACTGGTACGCAGAGTATTTCCTGACACCGGTTCCTTCCTCCGTTCTCCGGTTCCGTCGATCTCCACACCACGTGCATCCGTAACTGTGAGGATCTTTCCGGGCTCTCCTTTCAGGATCTCATCGTATTTCACTTCAAGACCAATGATCCCCTGATTATCGCCTCCGGTAAATCCCAGTACTTTTGAAGCGAGAGATCCATAAGGATAATATCTCCGATAATCCTCATCTACCTTCACTCCCTCAAGGTCATATTCCCGGATCCGGTCTCCGATGCTTTTTTCCACGTTTGTCTGTATTCTTTCAATAGAAGAAACTTTTTCAACTTTTTTTCGGATTTCCTCTTCTTTCACAGACAATGCTCCGGACAGTACACGGATCACTTTTTCAGGATCTTTGATCTGGCTGTGTATCACCGATACTGTGCAGACTGTCCGGTTATCCGCCAGAATATTTCCCCTGATGTCCAGGATATTTCCCCTGGCCGCTTTTATGTCACGTTCCCGCTCATGAAGATCCTCCGCCTTTTTTGAATAATATTCTGCCCGGACGTTCATAAGATACCAGAGTCTTCCCACAAGTCCCAGAAGAAGCATTATGCAGATCAGAAAAACCACCCATATTTTTTTCCTGTGATAAACCATGGTCCGGATCATAAAAAAATCCCTCTCAGAGGTCGTCACTGTAATATATGACGTTCCCCTGAGAGGGTATTCTTTTTATCTATTCCAGACCGGCCTCCTCGTTGGTAAGACCTTCGCTCTGCATATCGTTATTATCTTCGGTATCACTGTCCTCCGACTCATCTTCCGGCGGACTTGGTACATTCTCATCGGAAATTGCCTCCTTCTGCCCGTCCGCGCCGGTTCCTGTTGCAGAATCGCTGATTCCCTTAAAAAGTTCCCACAGCTCTGTAGTCGGAACTTCTCCATCCTCTGCCTCATCCGGCTGTACATTCAGATACGGAAGTGCTTCGGAAAGGATTCCCTGTGCAATGTACTGTGCGTACGTACTGCTTGCCTGATCATCTACCTTCGGCTCATCCACAACTACATAGATCACAAGCGCCGGATCATCTACCGGTGCAAATCCGATAAAGGATACCAGATACTTGCCATTGCCTCGCGGAAGCTTCTCGGCAGTACCGGTTTTACCACCGGAGCTGTAGCCCTGCACCTTGGAGGTACGGCTGGTACCATGGTCTACGCTGGCAGCCATGTAGGAGCGGATATCTGCAGATATCTTCTCGGAAATCGTCTGCTTCATCAGTGTCGGAGAGATCGTTTTTACGATTCCGCCGCTGCTGTCCTTGATCTTCGTCACCAGATGAGGCTGATAGTAGTATCCTCCATTGATCACAGAACACATTGCATTGATCTCCTGTATCATGGTCAGTGTATAGCCCTGTCCGAAAGCAGAGCATGCAAGCTCCGTTTCTCCCATGGTATCGCTGGTATGGATCACACCGCTTCCCTCATTGGGAAGATCGATACCGGTTCTTGTTCCGAAATTGAAAACGCTCTGTGTCTTAAGAAAATTATCTTTTCCCATCTTTGCTGCAATCTGCATCATACCATCGTTACAGGAATTGGCAATGACATCGGAAAGAGCTTCTGTCCCGTGAGCATCCGGCCATACCGCACATTTGATAAAAGTAGTCGCACCTTCCGCTCCAAAAGACTGTCCGCCGTCACAGACAAAATTATCGCTCTCGGAAATCGCTCCCATTTCAAGTGCGGAGCCCATAACGATGGGCTTTACAACCGATCCCGGCTCGTAGGCATCTGTCACGCAGAAATTACTCCACATTCCGTTCAGCGCTTCCACGGTTTCCTCATCGTTCATGGCAGCAATCTCACTCTGGGAATACACATTTGAAAGATCTCTCGGGTTATTCAGGTCATAACGGTCACCGCCGTCCATTGCCAGGATCTCTCCTGTTTTCGGATCCTCGATGATCACGCCTACATTTTTGGCTCCCATCTTTTCTTCAAAGGTATTTACGTATTTTTCCACGATCTGCTGAAGTCCCAGATCCAACGAGGTCTCAATGCTTTTGCCATCCGTCGGTTCGATGATCGTCTGTTCTACGTCGGAATTGTTGTTGATGTATCCGTACTGTCTTCCATCCACGCCGGTAAGTGTCGCATTGTAATATCCTTCCAGTCCGGCATCCGCCACATCTCTGGAAAGTGTAAATCCAACGGTATCACAGGCAGTCTCATTAAACGGATAAGATCTGAGATAATCTTCTTCAAACCATACACCTGTGATCCTGGAACGTTCTTTCAGCTGCGTGGCAGTCAGTTCACTGTCGTCTCCCGGATCTTCGTATTTTTCGAAGGCTTTTTTGTCGTCCATGGAGATCTGTTTCTTTACGATCTGATACTGACTTTTTTTTGTACTGCTGTCGGTGAGAAGCTTCCGCATCTCATCTTCATCCAATCCCAGGACTTCCACAAGAGCCTTTATGGTAGGCTCCACAGAATCCTGATCCTTATTGACCTCCAGACAGTCAAGGATCACATTATAGACCTTGTTGCTGGTTGCCAGGATATTCCCGTTCCGGTCATAGATATCGCCTCTTTTTGCCGGAAGTGTCTGATTTTCATATTTCTGCTGAGCCTGACTCAGCACCTGCTTTCGATATTTGCTTCCGCTGGTGGCATTGATATAGGTAATTCTTGCCACCAAACCGACTAAAGCCAGCAACACTAAGGAAAATAGTACTGCCAGCTTTTTCTTCATACTGTAATTTATTTTTTTTACCGGCCTGCGCCTTCTTGTACTCAATCGATCACCTGCTTAAAAACTGTACTTCTGTTACTTGTGCGTGTCCACATCCTGATACTGTCTCACATAACTGTTTCCTTCCGTGGTATAGGTCTGTATCTGATCCTCCGAAGGATATTTCATTCCAAGCTCGCCGATAGCTTTTTTCTTGATCTCGCTGATATCCACTGCAGAAGTGACCTGACTGTAATATGCATCGTTATCTTCTTTCAGCTGTGCAAGCTCAGATTCCAGATTTGCAACATTTTTCATACTCGCCGTGATTTCGGATTTTACCTGAAGATAATTGATACAGGTAAAAAGTACCGCGATGGAAACTGCCGTAAGAAACAGAACGAACCCCTTGTTCATGGCCATTGCCTTTTCCCGGTTCCGCTGTGCCTGTCTGCTTACCACCTGTTTTGCCGGTGTCACAGGTACTGCGGATTTCTGTTTCCTTTTCTGAGCCAGCCGTCGCCTTTCCTGTATCTCGGGCAGATCAGTCCTCTGAGGAACTTCCTGCAGCCGTTTTACCGCATTTCCCTGAACATACATTTCTCTGCTGTTCCTGACGGTATTTCGATTTCTTCTGGCTGTAGTCCCTCTTCCTGTCTTCGCCATTTGCCTACCTTCCATCTCTCAACTACATTTTCCGTTCAAAAATACGAAGCTTCGCACTTTTGGACCTCGGATTCTCTTCCATTTCCTCTTTTCCCGGTAAGATCGGTTTCCTTGTGATCACCTTACCCTTGGATTTCTTTCCGCATACGCAGACCGGAAAATCCGGCGGGCAGGTACAGGGATTTTCATTTTTTCGGAAAATGGTCTTAACGATCCTGTCTTCCAGAGAATGGAATGTAATGATACAGATCCTTCCTCCGTCATCCAGGAGATCGATCATGCCGTCCAGGGAATCCCGAAGCACGTCAAGCTCCCGGTTGAGCTCAATACGTATTGCCTGAAAAGTCCTCTTGGCCGGATGTCCTCCTGTAGCTTGTATTTTCATGGGGATCGCACCCCGTATAATCTCTGTCAGTTCTCCGGTCGTCCGGATCGGTGCCTGCTCTCTGGCAGCCACAATGTGTTTCGCTATATTTTTGGCAAATTTATCTTCGCCGTAATCGCGGATAATCCGATACAGCTCCCGTTCCTCATAACCGTTGACTATATCACCGGCTGTACGGCTCTGTCTTCTGTCCATTCGCATGTCCAGAGGAGAATCGTACCGATAGGAAAAACCTCTCTCTTCATTATCCAGCTGATAAGATGACACTCCCAAATCCAGCAGGATCCCGTCCACCTTCTCAATGCCACGGGATCTCAGCTCATCTGCCATGTAACAATAATTGCTGCGAATGATTGTCACCTGATTAAAGGCTGACAGCCGTTCACTCGCAGCAATTATCGCATCCTGGTCTTGATCTATGCCAATAAATCTCCCCTTGGCAGAAAGTTTCTTACACACCTCTGTGGCGTGTCCCGCTCCTCCTAAAGTGCCATCCACATAGATTCCATCCGGCTTTACCCTTAAGCCGTCAATGGTCTCATTGAGTAATACAGATTTATGCTTAAATTCCATATCCGTCTCCTGTGGGATTTCTACCTGCGTTATGCTCAAATGACGATTCCTATGTTCTGCATGCTTTCCGCAATGCTGTCCATATCATCATAATTGCAGTTCTCGCTCCACTTCTCTTTGCTCCAAACCTCGATCCGGTTCAGATTACCCGTAAGCACCACATCCTTATCCAGACCAGCGAACTGGCGCAGCGTTTGCGGCACCAGGATTCTTCCCTGCTTATCCAGCTGACATGTTGTAGCTCCGGCTACAAAGAAACGTGAAAAGGTTCTTGCGTCTTTATTTGTAAGTGGTAATGCTCGGAGTTTCTCTTCAAAAGCAACCCATTCATCCATCGGATAAATAGAAAGGCAACCATCCAACCCTCTTGTCAGTACGAACTCTTCCCCTAAGAGTTCCCTGAACCTGGAAGGGATGATCAGACGCCCCTTCGCGTCGATCGTATGATTATACTCGCCCATGAACATGAAACCCACCTACTCTCGTGAAACACGATTCTCCCCTTCGTGCTTCCAGGGTGCAAATGGTGTATTCTGCCACTCATCCCCATTCGCTACCACTATTCACCACTTTCTACCACTTATGTAATCATTCTAAACTATTTACCATGAAAAAACAAGTGCATATCCAAGTTTTTTTTCATTTCATGAAATATCCACAGGTTTTTTTTCAACCTGTTTATTTTCTGTGCATTATTATGAAATGAAAAAGCTTCCGGACAGTCGCCGGAAGCTTTTTTCTGACTTTATGTTCTGTTATTTTATGACATTTTAAAGGCCTTTGAACGCAAAGGAAAATTTCATCTTTCCATTGGTATCCAGAAGGTATTCCGGATGGGTGCGGGCACCCCAGCTGTCATCTCCTCCAACACCCATCTGCGCCTTTGCGGCACGGACAACGGTATAATGGATTGCCGGAAGCTCATAGGGATGCATGGCATTTTCCATTTCATGAGGAGTATATGGAAGTGCCGAGAACATCATCGGGCCGTTTTCTTTATCCATCTCAAAGAGCATTCCTCTGCCCTTTCTGTCTGTGATCTTTGCCCAGCGTACTTCCTCTTTGTTTCCGCATTCCTGCGGCACAAGATAGCGTGCCATATTGTCTGTCACGAGATTCTCATAAATGCCGAGCTTTGCGCCATGCTTCCGGTCTGCATAAGTCTCTGCCGGTCCCAGGCCGTACCACTGAACATGATCATAATCCGCATTGAATTTAAAGAGTACTCCGAACTCCGGCATATCGCCCAGCTCTTTTACAGGATCATAGGTCAGCGTTGTCTTTACTCTTCCATCTCCGGTTACCTCATAGGCAAGACGGCATTCACTGACAGGCGTAGTTGGCAGGATGTAGGTAAAAGCAACCTCCACGCTGTTTTCGTGAACCGTTGTCTCCGGAGCATTGGCCGGACCATACATGCCTTTTCGGTAATCCTTATGACTTGCGTACATGCTGGCGATCTTCCACTGTGCATAGCGCATCTGCATCAGACTTCCGCAATCATTATCTGTAGGTGCTCTCCAGAAGTTGGGCTTCGGAATCGCTTCGATCATTTCTCTTCCTGCATATTTATACGAAACCAGACCACCATTGAGAACGGAAAACAGCACTTCGAAATTTTCCCCGCGGACACCGATGTTATGAAGGCTTCTCACAAGCTCCACGCCACACGCAGGAGCTTCCGGTGTTCCTTCCACCTGATAAACATACTGGCCGAAAGCAACCTCATGTCCTGCCTCTGCCCAAAGTGTTTTTTCTCTGAGAAGGAAGGCTACGGTTACCGTATATTCGCCCGGGCGCTGCTGTTTTCCAAATGGAAGTCTGTAGGTCTGTTGGCTTAAAGGCTCCACCGCTGTATCCAGTGTCTCTGTGCGGAGAACATGACCGTTCTTTGCAAGAGTCACTTCACATCGGAATGTGTCCGTATTTACAAAAAGATTTTTGTTGATGATCTTAACAGAATCCTCACTTACCTGCGCAGTGATATTCTGGTAGTTGAATTTTACCTCCTGCATCTTTGGTGAAGCATCTCTGTCTCCGCCGTATGCGATACCGTTTCCACTGAAATTATAATCTGTAGGACGTTCACCGAAGTCTCCGCCGTATGCCTGGAATTCTTTACCGTAACGGTCTTTTTTGTAAATAGACTGATCAATGTAATCCCAGATAAAGCCACCCTGATATTTCGGTTCTGTATCTGTAAGATCTGTATATTTATGCATTGCACCGCAGGAATTTCCCATTGCATGGGTATACTCACAGCAAATAAACGGCTTGCTGTCATCCTTTGCAAGGAACTCCCGGATTGCTTCTACGGAAGGATACATCTGGCTTTCCATGTCACTGGTGGCATTGTAGCTGCGGTCATGGAAAACCCCCTCATAATGTACCAGTCTTGTAGGATCATTCTTGTGGTAGAACTCAGACATCTCAAAGATATCTTTTCCACCAAAGGATTCATTTCCACAGGACCAGATCAGGATCGCCGGGTGGTTCTTGTCACGCTGATACATGGAATTTACACGGTCCAGCATCATGCCCAGCCATTCCGGTTTGTTGTGCGGAACGATATCCGTGTGATCTCCGGTAAATTCTGCTATATCCCAGGTTCCGTGAGATTCCAGATTGTTTTCTGCGATCATGTAAATACCATATTCATCACAGAGACGGTAGATCGGAGATGCATCCGGATAATGACAGGTACGGATCGCATTGATGTTGTTCTGTTTCATGGTCACGATGTCTTTGAGCAGTTCCTCCCGGGACACATGTCTTCCTGTGACAGAGCTGAACTCATGGCGGTTCACACCCTTGAATACGATACGTTTTCCGTTAAGGGTCATGATACCATCCTTCATTTCAAAACGGCGGAAACCGACTTTCTCCGGGATGATCTCCTGGAGCTTTCCGCTTTCATCACTGATCTCCAGCTCCAGATCATAGAGATTCGGCTCTTCTGCACTCCAGAGAAGGGGATCCTGAATCTCCCAGGTACAGGTATCCTCTCCGTTCAGAGATCTTTCCTCCTGCAAAAGGATCTCTCCCTTTCCGGAAAGTGTAAGCTTCATTTTTCCTTTTCCCCAGGTACTGGTCACGATCTCAAGCTCTGCTTTTTTGAGAGTTTCATCCGGAATGGCACGGATCCTGAGATCATATACATGGACATCCGGTACCGTAAACAGATAAACATCTCTGTAAATTCCGGAAAAACGGTAAAAATCCTGATCCTCGCACCAGCTGCTGGCTGTCCATTTAAACACCTGTGCCGCCAGCTTGTTCTCGCCGTCCTTCAGATATTCCGTAAGCTCGAATTCTGACGGAGTAAAAGAATCTTCACTGTATCCCACAAATTTTCCATTGAGCCACAGAGCCAGGCCGCTCTCTGCTCCCTGGAATGAAACAAATACTCTTTTTCCTTTCATGCTCTCCGGCACATGGAAATATCTCACATAGCTTGCCACCGGGTTAAAACGTTCCGGGATCTGTCCCGGATGAAGTTCTTCATGGCCTTCCCACGGATACTGGACATTGGCATACTGCGGTGCATCATATCCTTCCATCTGGATATGTGCCGGCACATAAATGTCCTCCCAGTCCTTACAGGAATATGCTTCTTCCTCAAAGCCTGGAATAGCAGATGCATAATTCCGTGCATAATGGAACTTCCAGAGACCATTCAGACTGTGACGGAAAGAAGTTTTCCCATCTTCTCTCTCTTCCTCACAGCGATAATATGTATGATCTGAGTGGGCATCCATTCTTCCGTCGCTGAAATACCGGGGATCTTTTAACAGAGAATGATCAAATTTTTTCATTTTTTCCTCCTGCCCGGCAGATTCTGTTTTTTCTGCCGGATCCTTCGTTTTTTATGCTATGATCATTATAGTATAATCCACCGGATTATGGTATAATATGTTTCGCCAAAATATATAACATTTAGAAACAGGTGAATATCATGTCGATCTATTTCAGAAACACTCCGGTCAGTGCTCCCTTCATGTTTGAATCTCTTGGGAACCACTGGAATCAGGTTAATATCTTCCGTCCGGACGGATATCCGTATTATCATTACCTCCAGACTGAAAAGGGTACCGGACGCATTGAAGTCCGTGGAAAATTTTATACTCTCGGAGCCAACGAGGGCATCCTCATCGCCCCCGGTGTCCCTCATTCCTATCACAGGGAGTCTACTTCCTGGACCACGATGTTTGCCACCTTCACAGGAACACTGGCAGGCAGCATTCCTTCCATGACAGACAACCAGGAAGTGATCCTCATCGAAAAGGAACAAGGAGCCAGTATCCGGAAAATGATTTCTTCTACCTTGCGTAAATATCATCAGCCCACACCGGATATGAAATCTCTTTCTTCCGACTGCTATAATTTTCTTATGAATTTTACAGACTGTGCAGCTTCTCCGAAGATACAAGATAATCCTCTCTACCAGAGATATGTGATCCCGGTAATAAAAGAAATCGAAACCGGTTATCAGCAGGATATCACTGCAGCGCAACTGAGCCGGAGCGTTTTTGTCTCTCCGCAGTATCTTTCCCGTCTGTTCCGCCGTTTTATGGGCTGCTCGGTTTACGAGTACGTTACCATGTACCGCATCAGCCGCGCACGTGAGCTTCTGCTTTCCAGACCGGATATGAAGATCCAGGATGTTGCCGGCGCTTCCGGATTTTCCGATGCCAGCCACTTTATCGCCATGTTCCGTAAAGTCACAGGCACAACTCCTCTGGATTTCCGAAAGATGTACTGATATATTCCTACTGCACAGCACAAAAACTGCCCTGCCGGAAACGTCGTAGAAGACGTTTTCCTGCAGGGCAGTTTTCTGCTGCTCTTATCAGCCAAATGCCGGTATCCTATCCTATATTCTGATCCATCAGACAAAAGCATCTGTATCCTATATCTGTTTGATCTCAGTTTCCGTAATATAATTCCAGAATACGGTCAACTCTTTGGCTGGCCTCCAGATTCTTCAGAAGATCGCTCCTGCTCCTGATCTGGCTGTCCAGCTTCTTCCGTTCCTCCTGCAGCTGCTGCAAAAGTGACGCTTTCCGAAGAGCTTCCTCTTTCTTCTGTATCTCGTTCTGATCCATTTTTTTCTCCCTGTACAGTCTCTGTTTCCAGATTCTCTGCTACATTTTCCCGTTGCTGTTCCGCTTCTTTCTCTGCCTGCTGATCTTTCTCGATCCTTCTCATCCGTACTTTTGCCCGCTTTCTGGACATCACGCGTTTCACTGCAACTACCACGGTGCAAAGAACAAAAAGTATTACCGAGATCACCAGTGAAACATCCACGCCGGTTCCCGGAAACAGTATTTTATCTGTGCGGAACCACTGGAGCACTGCTCTTCCCAGACCATAGCCTGCCAGATATCTCAGAAAGATCTCTCCCTGAAATACTTTTTTGCGAAGCAGCATCATAAGCATCAAAAGCACAAGCAGACACCAGAGACTTTCATAGAAAAACAAGGGCTGTACCAAAATCCAGGTACCACTGTCCACGGTTTGAAGCTTTTCACGCATAGCCGTGGTGACCTCTCCTGCCCGTACCGCAGTCAGCGGCAGCTGCATGGAAAAAATGTTGTCTGCATATTCCCCGAAAGATTCTCTGTTAAAAAAGCTTCCCCACTTTCCTATTATCTGCCCGATCAGAAGTCCCATGCAGGCAAGATCTGCCATCTGCCAGAAGGATTTCTTTCGGATCCTGCAGTAGACCGCACCACCCAGCACACCGCCCAGAAGTCCGCCATAAAACATAAGTCCTCCGGAACGTATATTCAGAAGCTGTCCCGGATCATTTTTATAAAGGCTCCAGGAAAAAGCCGCATAAAGCAGCCTTGCCCCTGCCACACCAGAAAGCAGCGTTATGATGGCCAGATCCAGATATGCATCCGGATCTTCATGATTTCTTCTGGCTTCCAGTACCACAAAAAAGATTCCCAGAAGCATTCCTATCGCGATCAGAACGCCATAGATCGTGATCTCAAAGCCAAAGATCTCAAAGGATCTCGGCACATGATCCAAAACCAGATTTAATCCGGGAAACCGAATTGACATATCCATAAAATCACCTGTTATAATTTTTCAGCTTACAGCCGGTATTTCACAGACGTTGGTGATCACACGTTAAATCTGAATAAGATCACATCTCCGTCCTGTACAACGTACTCTTTTCCTTCCATACGTACAAGGCCCTTCTCTCTGGCACCTGCATAGGAACCGCAATCCAGAAGATCCTGATAATTCACAACCTCTGCTTTGATAAATCCACGTTCAAAGTCTGTGTGGATCTTACCTGCTGCCTGCGGTGCCTTGGTTCCGATCTTGATGGTCCATGCTCTTGTCTCATCCTCTCCTGCTGTCAGGAAGCTCATAAGGCCAAGAAGGTGATAGCTTGCGCGCACCAGCTTCTCCAGGCCGGATTCTGTCAGTCCCAGATCCTCAAGGAACATCTTTCTCTCATCCTCATCCAGCTCGGAGATCTCCTCCTCGATCTGCGCACAGATCACAAATACCTCGCTGTTCTGTTTGGCAGCGTATTCACGTACTGCCTGTACATACTGATTGTTCGCCCCATCATCTGCGATATCATCCTCTGCAACGTTAGCCGCATAGATCACCGGTTTTGCAGTAAGAAGATTATAGGTTGCAAGCCATGCATCCTCATCTTCGTTCTCTGTTTCCAGAGTAATGGCAAGCTGTCCCTCTTCCAGATGCGCCTTTACTTTTTCAAGGAATGTAAGCTCTTTGGCAGCTTCCTTATCCATACGTGCAGTCTTGGTAACCTTGGCAATTCTTCTCTCGAGGATCTCAAGATCAGAGAAAACAAGCTCCAGATTAATAGTCTCGATATCGCGGAGCGGATCAATGCTTCCATCTACATGAACAACATTGGAATCCTCAAAGCAGCGTACCACGTGAACGATAGCATCTACCTCACGGATATTTGCAAGGAACTGGTTTCCAAGTCCCTCTCCCTTAGATGCGCCTTTTACAAGACCTGCAATATCGACGAATTCGATCACTGCCGGTGTTACTTTTTTTGATTTATAAAAATCTCCGAGAAGATTCAGTCTCTCATCCGGAACGGTTACAACACCCACATTGGGGTCGATAGTACAGAACGGATAGTTTGCGGATTCTGCTCCGGCTTTTGTCAGTGAATTGAATAATGTACTTTTTCCTACGTTAGGAAGACCTACGATACCTAATTTCATCTCTCTATATACGTCCTTTCGATATATTTATTTACAGTATTTTTCAGATACTCTTTAAACAGGCCTTTCCGTTTTTCAGGCCATTCCTGTCCCATATTACCATACACAGCCTGAAATCGCAACTGTGAGGCATTTGTTGTTACTGTCAGTCCCTGGACATGATCATCAGAAGCTGCCCGCTTTCATACAGGATCTCTGCGGTTTCTTCCGAAATCTCATTGCTGACGGTCAGGCCACTGTCTTCTACTGTCAGATGATATCCGTTCAGCGGATACTTAAATCCCCTCAGAGTGAGGCCTGTCACATCACCTCCCACAGTAAAGAATGAAACATATTTTCCAAACTGCGCCTCTCTGTGCAGTATGGTTCCGCTTTCTGCAAGTGTGATATAATTCCACTGATCTGCGATCGCAATACGAACGCCCTGTTCCTTACCCATGGAAAGCAGTCCCAGATTCGCCAGCACATGATCCAGCCTTGTGCCGGTAGCTCCCAGGATCAGGATATCCTTTGCACCCTTGCGGATCATCTGGTTTACCGCAGACTGTGTATCCGAATCATCCTTCTCTGGCTTCAGCCTGATGATCTCCGGTCCCTTCAGGCTTTCCATATATTTTTGGCCTTCTTCGGAAAGACTGTCAAAATCCCCAATTGCAAGATCCGGAATAAATTCCCGGTTTTTCATAAACCATTCCATCCCCTTATCTGCAGCAACAAGAGTGATTTTCTCTCCTCGGCTTTCTTCTATTCTTTTTTTTAAAAAATCGAGGGCAAAACCATTCTGGATATTGCCCCCGCTGATTATTATTGTATCGATCATTTTCAGTCCAGCTCTTTTTTGATATTGTGGATTTTTTCTGTAATGTGTCTTACATTGGCTGCCACATCGCCCTTAAATACCCAGGAACCTGCGACCATGAGGTTTGCACCGGCACGCATAACAGTCTCCAGTGTATCATCATTGATACCACCATCTACCTGGATATCAACATCCAGCTCTTCTTCATCAATAAGCTCACGAAGCTCCTGGATCTTCTCCGTGCATTCGTCCATGTATTTCTGTCCGCCAAATCCTGGCTGAACAGTCATTATCAGCACCATATCTACATCTTCAAGAAGATGGCTGATGTCATTTACCGGTGTGGATGGCTTGATCGAAACTGCCGCCTTTACCCCTGCTGCCCTGATCTGCTCCAGTGTACGCTCCAGATCCTCACATGCCTCCGCATGTACAGTAATGGAATCTGCTCCGCATTCTACAAAATCGCGGATATATCTTTCCGGTTCTGTTACCATCAAATGTACGTCGAAAAACATGTTGGATTCTTTCCGGATCGATTTGATCACCGGCATTCCAAAAGAAATGCTGGGAACAAAATCTCCATCCATAACATCAATATGCAGATATTCAACGCCTTCCTTTTCCAGAATTTTGATCTGTTCTCCCAGTCTGTTAAAATCTGCTGATAAGATCGACGGGCACAATCGGTATTCCATGACTCAGTATCTCCTTTTCTCTTTTAATTCCTGGTGCAGCTCCAGATAATCTTCATATCGGAGTCTGCTGATCTCATTGTTCTCAAGGGCTTCCTTAACAGCGCAGCCCGGTTCATGTATGTGACGGCACCCCTGAAAGCGGCACTGTCCTTCATATCTTCGGAACTCTGGAAAGTAATCCTTCAGTTCCTGCTCCTCCATATTTTCAATATATAAGGAGGAAAATCCCGGCGTATCCACAAGGAATGTATCCTGTGCCACCGGTATGATCTGTGCATGGCGCGTAGTATGTTTTCCCCGTTTCAGCTTACGGCTGATCTCACCGGTTTCCATCTCCACTTCTTCCTGGAGGGAATTTGTAAGAGAAGATTTTCCCACGCCGGATGGGCCGGCAACCACAGTTGTCCTGCCCTGAAGCACTTCTTCGATCTCGTCGAGTCCTTCTCCCTTCAGGGCACTTGACAGGATCACCTGATAGCCGCAGCTCTGGTATGTTTCATAGAGAAATTCCAGCTCTTCCGTTGTTGCCAGATCTTTTTTGTTAAAACAGATGACTGCCGGAACACCTTCCCTCTCCATCATAATGAGGAAACGATCCAGAAGCATGAAGTTCGGCTTCGGATTATCCATGGCAAAGATCACCAGTGCCTGATCTACATTGGCCACAGCCGGACGGATCAAAGAATTCTTACGCTTGTGGATCTCCGTCACACTTCCCTCCAGTTCCTTTTCATCCAGAACTGTAATGTCCACATTGTCACCTACCAGAGGCTTGAATTTATCCTTACGGAAAATTCCCTTGGCTCTGCATTCATATGTATTACCGTCTTCTGCATATACGTAGTAGAATCCGGCAATACCTTTGATTATCTTTCCCTGCATGATCACTCAGCTTTCTTGAATGTAACCGTGTAGGTTCCAAGCTGCTGATAATCCCCGTCTATCTCTTCATAGAGATAGATGGTTCCTGAGGTAACGCCCTCAGCACCTGAGATATCAAGCTGATACGGGAAGCTGATATTCTGTCCATCAATGATGGTGGATGCCTTAGGCTCACCGTTTACGTCCTGGATCAATTCCAGACGGATCGCGCCTCCATTGTAGCCGGACGGGGTATCCAGTGTCTGTGTACATTTCCAGCCTGTGTTTGCATTGACATCTGCTGTAGATGTAGTTGTGGATACTGTGCTGTCCGCAGATGCTGTGCTGTCTGTAGATGCTGTACTGTCTGTAGATGCTGTACTATCTGCAGATGCTGCGCTGTCTGTGGATGGAGCCTTGTCACCGGAGCTGATGGTAATGCTGATCGGCTGATCCGGGTCTGCTGCCGCATAGGCTTCCGGATCCTGTGCGATAACTGTACCTGCAGCTTCTGTACTCTGCTGTTCTGTTATCTGGATATCAATAAATTTACCTAAAGTAGTAAGCGCATCATCCTTGGTCATTCCTACAACACTCGGAACCTCAGCATTATCGCCATAATCAACCCCTCGACTGACTGTCAGTGTTACAGAAGAGCCTGCCTGCACAGAAGTACCTGCTGCCGGCTCGACATTGTAAACATATCCCGGATCTACCAGTGCATATCCGTTGTCATCTGTGTCGCTGTATTCTTTCTGGACATTTACCTGAAGTCCAAGATCTTCCAGAGTCTGCTGTGCATCGATTCCTGTACGTCCATCCAGATCTGGGATCGTAACCTGTGCTGTTCCGGTGCTTACCCAGTATTTCACAGTTGTATTGGCTTCAACCTGTGTTCCCGCAGCTGTCTCCTGACGGGAGATCCTGCCTTTTTCCTGATCGGATGCCTCCTCACCGGCCATCTGGACACCCAGATGTGCATCGTTTGCAAGTGTTTTAGCCTCTTCCTCTGTCTTGCCTACAAGATCAGGAACAGTTGCCAGACCGTCAGCTGCTGATTCCTGCTTCGCTTCTGCCTTGCTGCTGTCTGCAGCTCCGCTGCTGCCGGTTCCAAACAGTCCTGCGGCACGTCCAAGCACTACCACAAGAACGATCAGAAGGACTGCACCTCCGATCAGTGCCGCAATCGTCAGGCCTCTTCCGGAACCATGATGCTTCTTTTTCTTTTCGGATCTATGCTCGGATCTCGGTCTGTATTCTTCCTCTGCATCATCGTAATCGTTATCGTCGTATTTTTCTTCCTCAAGTGCGGTGATCTCCGGTTTTGTGATCTGCTTCGGTGTATGTTTGATCTCACCAAGCTCTTCTTCTGAGATCACAACCGTCTTGGCATCGTTGTCAACTGTAGTAAGCCTTACAAAATCACCCTGGGGATCGATCAGAGAATGCTTCAGGTCTGCGATCACATCCTCCATACGGCTGTAACGACGATCTACACTTTTCTGTGTACATTTCAGAATGATCTGCTCCAGACTGTACGGAAGGTCCGGTGTATAAACACTTGGCGGAACCATCTCTTCCTGCAGATGCTTGATAGCGATCGCCACAGTGGTATCTCCGTCAAAAGGAACTCTTCCTGTGACCATCTCATACAGTGTGATTCCAAGAGAATAGATATCGCTCTTCTCATCGCTGTATCCGCCTCTCACCTGCTCAGGTGAGCTGTAATGTACAGATCCCATTACATTGGAGCTGATCGTATTGGAAGATGCAGCTCTGGCAATTCCAAAGTCTGTCACCTTTACTTTACCATCTGTGGAAATAATAATATTCTGAGGTTTCACATCTCTGTGAACGATACCATGGCTGTGTGCCGCCTCCAGACCCATAGAAACCTGGATTGCGATACTTGTAGCCTCTTTAATGGAAAGCTTTCCCTTCTTGGAGATGTATTCCTTCAGAGTGATACCCTCGATCAGTTCCATAACAATGTAATAAACACCGCCGTCATCTCCTACGTCAAATACATTGACGATATTCGGATGTGTAAGACCAGCTGCCGCCTGGGCCTCACTTCTGAATTTCTTTATAAACGTGGTGTCTTCCCGAAACTCCGGTTTCAGGACCTTCACTGCAACAAAACGGTTCAGCTTATGGTCCATAGCCTTATAGACATCTGCCATTCCGCCAGTTCCGATTTTTCCTACGATCTCATAGCGCTCGGCTATGATCATTCCCGTCTTCAACATGCTTCCACCTCATTCGTGAATGGCTCTACCAGTACGACTGCAATATTATCCTTACCACCATTCTGATTTGCTTCCCGAAGGAGCGCACTGCCCTTCTGATCAATATCTGCTTCCGGATCGGATATGATCTCCTGGATCTTCTCATCTTCAACCATATTGCTGAGACCGTCTGAACACATCAGGATCGTACATCCTTTTTCAAGTTTCAGATCAAAGAAATCCACATCCACCGTTTTCTCTGCGCCAAGTGCCCTTGTAATGATGTTCTTATCCGGATGATTCCGTGCTTCCGCTTCGCTGATCTCGCCCATTCTCACCATTTCCTGTACCAGGGAATGATCTCTGGTGACCTGGCGGATCCCGTCCTGGATCACATATAAACGGCTGTCACCCACATTGGCTACATAGGCATACTGATCTACAATAGTCGCCACCACCATAGTGGTTCCCATGCCCCGGAGGTTTTCGTCTTCCTGCGCACGGTTTCTGATCTCCGTGTTCGCAGCTTCGATCGCATGACGAATAACCTTCACAGGATTGTAATCCGCATCTTCACGGATTTCATCCACAAGGATCCGTACTGCATGTGAGGATGCATAGTCACCGGCGTTATGTCCGCCCATTCCGTCCGCGACTGTGAAAAGATTAGGCAGATTTCCAACCGGACCTTCAGATGCAAACACGTAATCCTGATTCATCTTCCGCTTCTGCCCTACATCAGTAGCTGAGTATATCCTCATGTCACTTCTCGCTTTCTGTTTTTTCCATGTAACTTTTTCTTAGCTGTCCACAGGCACCGTCGATATCGCTGCCCATTTCCCTTCTAATAGTAACATTAATTCCGTATTTTTCAAGTTTTATTTTGAAATTCTCCACAGCCTGTCGAGTAGACCTCACATAGGAGCGTTCCTTGATGGGATTGACCGGAATCAGATTTACATGGCAATTGATGCCTTTTATACGACCTGCCAGCTGTCTCGCATCTTCTTCACTGTCGTTGACGCCGGCTACAAGACTGTACTCAAAGGTGATCCTTCGGCCTGTTTTGTCAAAATAATTTCTGCAGGCATCCAGAACCTCATCCATGGAATACTTATTCGCGATCGGCATCAGTTCCTGTCGTTTTTCATCATTTGGAGCATGAAGGGAAAGTGCCAGAGTGATCTGAAGCTTTTCTTCAGCCAGATCATACATCTTCGGCACGATCCCACAGGTAGAAACCGTCACATTTCTCTGACTGATCCCAAGACCGTTTTCGTCGGTAAGGATCCGGACAAAACGGACAAGATTGTCATAATTATCCATCGGCTCACCGGTTCCCATCACAACTACATTGGCCACACGTTCGCCGGTATCTGCCTGGATACGGTAAATCTGATCCAGCATCTCGGACGGTTTCAGGCATCTGGTCAGTCCTCCGATGGTAGATGCACAGAATCTGCATCCCATACGGCAGCCCACCTGAGAAGAAATGCACACAGAATTTCCGTGGTGATACCGCATGAGAACACTCTCGATCACATTTCCATCTTCCAGCTGGAACAGATATTTTCTGGTTCCGTCAATTTTTGAGATCCTTACATCTGCCTGGGTCAGTGCTGTGATCGGATAAGCCGAAAGCTTTTCCCTGAGGCTTTTGGAAAGATTTGTCATTTCATCCCAGGAGGTAACCAGCTGCTGGTGAAGCCATGCATAGATCTGTTTCGCCCGGAAAGGCTTTTCACCGATCTTTGTCATGAATTCCTTCAATTCCTCCATGGTCATGGATTTTACATCTGTCATTTTCTGCTATTTCCTTCTGAATCTGGCAATAAAGAATCCATCTGTCTTATGTATTCCCGGCAGAAGCTGCAGATAGCCAAGCTTCGTGGATTTACAGTGCAGTTCCTCCGGAATATACGGATCCAGGCTTTCCAGCCGGTACGGATAATTCTTTAAAAACCATAATACATTTTCTTCGTTTTCTTCCCGGGCAATGGTACATGTGCTGAAGATCAGCGTTCCATCCGGTTTCACATACTTTGCAGCCTTATCCAGGATCATTCTCTGGAGCATTACGATCTCTTCCTGTTTCTGCGGAGTTGCCCGGTATTTGATTTCCGGTTTCTTGCCGATAACTCCATAACCGGAGCACGGTACATCCGCGATCACAATATCCGCAGCCTGTTCGGAATCCGGATCATATACCGTTGCATCCTGAACTCTGGCTTCCACATTGATCACTCCGGTCCTGTGGATGTTTTCTTTGATAAGATCTGCCTTATACTGACTTACATCTCTGGCATCCACATTTCCGTAATCCCCCATTTTGTCTGCCGCATGGATGCTTTTTCCACCTGGTGCAGCGCACATGTCGATGATATGGTCACCTTTTTTCGGACTTGCAGCTTCCGCTACAAGCATAGAGCTTACATCCTGCACCAGGATCTTTCCCTGAAGGAAGGTCTCAAGTGTCAAAATATGATTGTAATCGGAAATCTTCAGTGCATAGGGAAGATAAGGAGCCTGTTCTACTGTCACTCCCTGAGACTTCAAACTGGTGACGATTTCTCTCAGAGACGCCTTATGAGTACGGCACCGTACTGTGATCGGTCTTTCTGTCAGAAAATCCTCCAGGATCTTCTCCGTAGTCTTCACTCCGTAGGCTGCTTTCCATTTTTCTACCAGATATTCCGGCATGGAATATTTCACAGAAAGATAACGGACTTCGTTTTCTTCCCTGGAAGGAAGCTCCAGATCACCGATCTCTCTTGCGATCGTACGGAGCACCCCGTTGACAAAGGGCTTTAGATTATAAAAGCCTTTTCGCTGTGCCAGCTTTACCGCTTCATTGCATACTGCACTGTCCGGAACACTGTCCATAAATTTCAGCTGATATACCGCACTTCTCAGGATCTCACGGATCTGCGGTTTCATCTTGTTTACAGAAACCTTGGAAAAAGAATCGATGACATAATCAATATAGATCCTGTATTCCAGGGTTCCCTCACATACTCTTGTAATAAAGCTACGTTCCTGTTTCGGAAGAAACTGATATTTGGAAAGCGCATTCCGGATCGCAATATGGCTGTGCTCACCCTCCTCCTCGATCTGTAACAGGATCTCAAGGATCAGTTCTCTGGTATTTACTCCGCTGCTAATCACGATCTCTACCTCCTGCAAGGATAATCAGTCTCAGAAGCTGCAGAATAGATGCCGCCAGAGCTGCTACATAGGTAAGCGCTGCCGCTGTAAGTACTTTTCTTGCACCCTTTTTTTCATCTGCACCTAAGATACCTGTACTTTCCAGCATTTTAAGCGCTCTGGAAGACGCATTGATCTCAACCGGAAGTGTCACCAGCTGAAACAGTACTGCCAGTGAAAACAAAACAATTCCCAGAGTTACCAGCGGATCAATGGAAAAGATCAGTCCTGCGATAAACAACGGCCACGAAAGCTGGGAACCAATATTTGCGGCAGGTACAATGGCTGAACGGATATTCAGTGGTGCATAATTGATCGCATCCTGGATCGCATGGCCACATTCATGTGCTGCCACCCCCACAGCCGCCAGAGAATTTCTTCCATAAATATCTTCTGAAAGGGAAACCGTTTTCGTTCTCGGATCATAGTGATCCGTAAGACTTCCGCGGATCGGAACCACCTGTACGTCTGTGATCCCAGCCGCTCTCAGGATCCTCTGTGCAGCTTCCGCACCGGTGATACCTGAATGACTCCGGACCTTTTTATAGACTGCAAAGGTACTGCGCAGCTTCGCGGATGCCGCAAGAGAAAGAAGCATTCCGATCACGAGCAAAAGAATCGTGGGGTCCATTCCCCATCCGTAATAACCATATCCGTACATAACTCATCACTCCCTGGAATCTCTGAACATGTCTCCTGGTTTCAACTGATATCCCCGAAGGAACGCATCCGCTTCCATGCGTTTTTTGCCTTCCAGCTGCACTTCATGGAGCACGAGTACCTTCTGGCCGCATGCTACCTGGATTCCTCCTTTGTCAGCGGCTATCACAGTTCCCGGTGCTTCCTGTGCCTGTTTTTCCAGAACAGAGCTCTTCCAGACCTTCAATGTTTTTCCATTGATAAAGGTAAAAGCGCTTGGCCATGGATCAAGGCCTCTTACCAGACGCTCCAGTTCTTCCGCATTTTTGCTGAAATCCAGAAGCCCCATTTTTTTGGAGATCATGGCAGCATATGGTGTTGGACTCTCCTCCGGCTGTTTCTCGCGGGTTGCAGTTCCGTCAAAAATGGACGGTAAAGTCTGTACCAGAAGCTCTGCACCTGCCTGTGCGAGCTTATCAAACAAGCTTCCACCTGTCTCATCTTTGGCAAGCGGAACCACGATCCTGGAAATCATATCACCGGTATCCAGACCGGTTCCCATCTGCATAATAGTAACGCCGGATTCTTTTTCACCGTCGATCACCGCCTGCTGGATCGGTGCAGCTCCACGATATTTAGGAAGCAGAGACGCATGGATATTGATACATCCGAATCTCGGCATATCCAGGATGCTCTTTGGAATGATCTGCCCGAATGCCGCAACAATGATGATGTCCGGTGCAAGATTTTTCAGTTCTTCCACAAATTCAGGATCTCTTACCTTCACCGGCTGCAGTACCGGGATCCCGTGTTTCAGTGCTTCTTCTTTTACAGGAGTAGGCATCATAGTTTTACCTCTGCCCTTCGGTTTGTCCGGCTGTGTGATCACAGCCTCCACTTCATATCCGTTCTCTACCAGTGCTGCAAGAGGCGCCACCGCAAAGTCCGGAGTTCCCATATAAATAATCTTCATAGTATCCCGCCTTTAGTCTTCTTCATCATAAGTTACCTTGTGAAGTTCTCCCTCCACAAGTTCTGTATACATTTTTCCATCCAGATGGTCAATCTCATGACAGAACGCTCTTGCCAGAAGGCCCTCTCCCTCGTAGATCTGTTCGTCCATATTTACATCAAGTGCTTTTACCTTCACATAGTTCGGACGTGTTACCTGTCCTGCCATTCCCGGAACGCTCAGACATCCCTCGTCACCGGTCTGCTCGCCGCTTGTCTCAAGGATCTCCGGATTGATCAGCACGATCGGGCCCTCACCTACGTCGATGACAACGATACGTTTCAGGATTCCTACCTGTGGTGCAGCGAGGCCAACACCCATTGCATCATACATGGTATCCAGCATATCTGTGATCAGTTCCCCGATCCTCGGTGTCATTTTGTCTACTGTCCGGGATTTTTTTGTCAGTACAGAATCCCCCTGTACACGGATTGTTCTAAGTGCCATTTTTCTTCTCCTTTAATTCATATCAAATTGAATGTATATTTTCCGGAATCCGGAATTTATCTCTATATATTTCTCCAGCTTCTCTCTGACTGCTGTGAGAAAGCAGATATCCCTGTGCTTCAGATGGATCACCTGACGATAAACATCCTTTACCTTACCTACCGATGCAGCTGCAGGTCCGATCATGTGAAGCTCTTCCTTCGGACTTACCCTGCGGATAAAAACTTCTATATAATACATGGCATTTTTCAGAAGTTCTTCATCCTGGCAGGCGCCAAAAACAGTCATCATATGGGCTGCCGGCGGATAGTCCAGAAGCATCCGATACCCCATTTCTTCTTTATAAAATTTCTTATAATCCTGAATAGCCGCAGCCTGGATACTGTAATGCTCCGGCTGATATGTCTGGATTACCGCCTGCCCCGGCCGATTCCCTCTGCCGGAACGTCCAACTGCCTGAGTCAGAAGCTGGAATGTACGCTCCCCGCAGTGATAGTCATCCATATTCAGCGAAAGATCTGCTGCAATCACTCCTACCAGAGTCACATTCGGAAAATCATGTCCCTTGACGATCATCTGGGTCCCCACCAGAATATCTGCCTCATGCTTTGCAAAAGAAGCCAGGATCTTCTCATAGCTGTCCTTGGTCCTTGTGGTATCAAAATCCATTCGAAGTACCCTGGCTTTCGGGAATTCTTTTTCAATGACCTTCTCGATCTGCTGGGTTCCTGCCTTAAATCCACCAATGTGCAGTGAACCACAGGACGGACAGATTTCCGGTTTCACAGTCTCATAGCCGCAATAATGACAGATCAGACGATTGCCATTGTGTTCACTTAGAGATACATCACAGTGGGGACATTTCATAACGTGACCGCAGGCTCTGCAGGAAACAAAGCCCGCATATCCTCTCCGGTTCAGAAACAGCATGGCCTGTTCTCTTCTTTCAAGGACCTGCTCCAGATCCCTCTTCAGCTCCAGACTCAGTACCGAGCGGTTTCCTTTCTTTAATTCTTCCCGAAGATCCACGATTGATACCTGTGGAAGAGGCCTTTCCTCATAACGTGCGTTTAACTTTACCAGAAGATATTCTCCGTCACAGGCATGACTGTAGGCTTCCAATGACGGAGTGGCTGATCCCATGACCACACGGGCATGTTCCATTCGTGCCCTCTCAATGGCAGTCTCACGTGCATGGTACCTTGGCGTATTCTCACTTTTGTAGGTGGGTTCATGCTCTTCGTCGATAACGATCAGTCCCAGATCTGAAAACGGTGTGAACAGTGCGGATCTGGGTCCTACCATCACCTGGATCTCACCACGTTTTGCTCTTTTGAACTGATCATAACGTTCTCCCTGGGAAAGTCTGGAGTTCAGAACCGAAACCTTATCTCCGAACATGGCATAAAAGCGCCTGACTGTCTGATAAGTAAGCGCGATCTCAGGGATCAGCACGATCGCCTGTTTTCCCTCCTCCAGTACCTTCTGGATTAGGCGCATATAAACCTGGGTCTTTCCACTTCCGGTCACTCCGAAAAGAAGTGCAGGCCTTGGGTCCGGCTCCTGCCATTCCCGAAAGATCTGCTCTGCCGCCAAAAGCTGTTCCTGGTTCAGACTCAGTTCCATGTTCTCCTTCACCAGGCCGAGCCCCTCGGGAATGCGATACATTTCCTGACTTTCAATAGTTATCAGACCTTTTTTCTCAAAAAAATCAAGAACGGAAATGCCGGCTCCAAGCTCTTTGGAGGCATAGGTATAATCTAGGCTCCCGGCCTCCAGGATTGCCCGAAGGAACCGCTCACGTGCTTTAAAGCGGCTGCCTTCCAGCTTGCCAAGAAGTGCCTGCCCCTCTTCCTTTTTCCCTGTAAAAAGGATCAGTCTTTTCTCTTTTGCACGGACCTTGTCTTTTACAGGCAGAACTGTTTTCAGTGCCTGGATCATGGTGGAGCCATAGGTCTCCTTCATCCAGGCCGCAAGTGCGATCAGCCGGGATTCTGTTGTCTCACTGTCTGTGGACACTCCCCGAATCTCCTTGAGCTTTGACGCATCATATTTTGCCGTTCCGGAGATCCCGGTCACATAGCCTTTCCGAAGGGTATTTCCCTTTCCGAAGGGCACTGTGACCACAACTCCAGGTTTTATTGCCTGCACTAGTTCCTCAGGTACACGATACTGAAAATCCCGGTCCAGCTTTTCATGGGAAATATCAATGATCACATCTGCATAGATCATCCATTTACGCTTTCTGATCTTCTTCCAGGATCTCCCGGATCAGTACACGCTCATCCATGGGATATTTCTTACCCTTGATCTCCTGATAATCCTCATGGCCCTTTCCGGCAAGGACGATGATATCTCCCGGCTCACCGTGATGGATCGCGTAGGCGATCGCCTCTTTACGATCCGGGATTTCTACATATTTTCCATCTGTTTTTGCCATTCCGATCTTAATATCATCGATGATGGCCTGTGGATCCTCATCTCGCGGATTATCTGAAGTAATGATGGTCAGATCTGCCATCTTTCCTGAAACCTCACCCATCTCATAACGGCGCAGCTTGGAACGGTTTCCGCCACAGCCAAACAGGCATACCAGTCTGTGCGGATCATATTCCTTCAGTGTTCCGAGAAGGCTCTCCAGCGCCATGGCATTATGTGCGTAATCAATCATCAGTGTGAATTCGTCAGATACCTTGATCATCTCAATACGGCCTTTGACCCTGGCCACCTTCAGAGCTTTGATGATATTCTCCTCGGATACCTTAAAATGGCGGCAGATGGCAATGGCAGTCAGAGAATTGTAAATGCTGAACTTACCTGGAATATCGATCTCCACAGGAAAATCCATAAGTCCCTTAACATGATAGGAAATTCCCAGATAGCCCTTTCTTCCAACGAGTCTGGCGTCCTCTGCACGGAGATCTGCTTTTTCGGAAAATCCATAGGTTTCAAGTTTACAGGTGTGGCCTTCGATAATGCGGTCAAAGTGTTCATCGTCACGATTTACGATACCAACCTTACACTGTCTGAGAAGCATGGATTTGCAGTGCAGATAATCATCAAAGTCCTTGTGCTCATTCGGTCCGATATGATCTGGTTCAATATTTGTGAAAATTCCAAAATCAAACACAAATCCCTGGGTTCTGTGAAGCATCAGTCCCTGTGAGGAAACCTCCATAACGACCGCATCGCAGCCTGCTTCTACCATATCATGAAAATATTTCTGTACCATATAGGATTCCGGTGTCGTGTTGGCTGCCGGGATATGCTTCTCCCCGATAACAGCCTCGATGGTTCCGATCAGACCAACCTTATATCCGGCATTCTCAAGGATCGATTTCACCATATAGGTTGTAGTTGTTTTTCCTTTAGTTCCGGTGATACCGATGGTTTTGAGCTTTTCTGCCGGATGTCCGAACCATGCTGCTGAAATAAAGGCCATGGCGTAACGGGTATCCTCTACCTGGATCACTGTCACATCCTCCGGTGCCTCCACCGCTTCTTCCACGATGAGTGTCTTCGCACCCTTTGCCACAACATCAGGTATAAATTTATGTCCATCCACGACCGCACCTCTGATGCAGATAAAAAGGCTCCCTTCTTCTACTTTACGGGAATCATATACAACAGAAGAAACCTCCTGCTCTGTACTTCCCTGAAGGCATTTGTATTCAAGATGTTCCAATAAGGATAAAAGATTCATTTTTCTCCTCCATCTTCCCTTTTTCCGGTCTGACGGGCAGCACACCGGAGGCGGGAAATATACTGTTCTTATTTTCTGTACATACCATATAGAATAGCACACCTCCCCCCTGTTTTCAACGTTTCTTTGAGGTACGGTCGCCTTGTAAAATATCAGCTTGTTACTGTTCACTCCGTTCTCAGTAACATCAGCTTTTTCCATAAATATCCGCATATTTTTTCCGGAGCCAGATGCTGCCCAGCACAGTCACCAAAGCTGTCACTGCCAGAAGCGTCCACAAATCCCTCCTGGTATCATCTCCGGTCTTCGGATGTGTGGACGCAGTTCTTGCCATCTGTATCTGACCGGAAGCCGGACCCTGGTCATCCCCCTGCAAAGGCAGCCCTTCTTCCGGCGTAATAGCCACCTCTCCTTTTACCATGACAGAAGCGGAGGCCTCCATCAATCGCTCTCCGGTTTCCTGGCTTGTAACCGTCACCTGGTTAAAAAGCTTCTGATCCGCTGTTTTTCCCGGGATCTTCACCACAGCCTGAAGAGAAACTGCCTCTCCCGGCGGGATCTGTTGGATCATTGCCTTTGTACGGCTGCTGTTGAGCGTTACACCTTCCTGCTCCAGAAACTGTGCATGGATCCCTGCTGCCTGAAAGCGCTCCGTTCCCACAACCGAATGAAGCGTTTTTTCACCGGTATTCACGATACAGATCTGATAGGTCACAGTCTCACCCGGTGCAGCGGTTTCTTTGTCTGCAGTTTTCTTTACAGAAAGATCCGCCTTCAGTGCCTCCAGACCATTTATAGTGGAGGCGTTCTTCCGGATCACTTCATCCACTCTGTCCTTCACCCTGGCCTCTGCTTCCACCTGGTGCTCCAGATCTTTTTCCTGTTCATCCAGAAGCGGCGCCTGTACATAAAAGCTCCTGCTCTCTCCGGCTTTTAATTCTGCAAATTCCGCCACAGCCCCTTCTGTTAGAAGGCCTTCTGCATCTTCCCACAGCTGCCGGATCTTAGGGCATGAAAGGCTGCTGATCAGACGGATATCTGCAAGATCCAGCTTTCCGGTATTGGCTATCTCTACCTGATAACGGATGGTCTGCCCTGCTTTCATTTTTTTATTCTGTGCAATTACCGACAATTCCATATCAGCCTCAGCAGCCTCCACGTCCAGCATAGGCGAGATTCCCTCTGCGATCACCAGCTCTTCCCCGTTTTCTTCTGTCATGAGAAAGGTTCCCGCACCGGTACAGTCCTTCTGAAGCGGTTCCTCCTGAGTCACAGGATAACTGCTTTTCTCTGCCGGAAAACGGTATTCCTGCCGCAGGATCAGCGGGATACGGAAAAAAATCTCATCCTGCCCGTTCTGCTCCACGTTCAGCACGCTTTCCAGCTTTGTGATCTCTGTAGCTTCACCGCTCTGACTCCTTACAGAAATCTGCTGTGCAGCCATATTTTTCGGGACAGAATCCGTTTCCGGAACAAAATACTCCGAAATATACGTGACCAGCGTCAGCTTTTGCGTCTCCTCAGACTCACCTTCCTCTTCATTCCCTACATTTTCCCCTCCGGTCGACGTTCCTTCCGGTGTGAGCGGACCCGTTTTCTCCTGCTCTTCATCCTCCGGCTGTACTGTTTCCCCGGATGCCAGCTGCTCCACGTGCTCATATCCTTCCTCCATTTCTATTCCGATTCCTTCCACAACCTTATCCATCGGCAATTCCTGTTCTGCCTTCTCTTCCTGCTGCAAGTCATCCTCCGGTAGCTCCTGTTCTATCTCTTCTTCCTGTTCCACCGATGGATCTTCAATCTTCTGAAGTTCATCGTCCCACTTCTCATTTTTCTCCTTATCCTCCGAAAACCTTCTCCCGGACAGCCATTCATTCAGGCCGCGAATCCGGATTCCAAGCTCCGCCTGTCCGGATTCTATGTCTTTCCAGAACACACTCTGATCGATAAACGGTGCCTGTCCCGGCAAAAAATCTGCTCCCAGAGTCAGCTCCGGTTCTATTGTTCCTGTCTCTTATACACATCTGACGCTGCCGACGATAT
>ENA-OUQL01000197-OUQL01000197.1-human-gut-metagenome-genome-assembly--contig:-NODE-197-length-33137-cov-7.16541_pt1 | contig 33137 bp, 36 predicted proteins | sample MGYA00237945_ERZ548829 | MGnify/ENA primary metagenome ERZ548829 (study PRJEB26490, sample SAMN05194708) | human gut metagenome | biome: terrestrial biome; feature: human-associated habitat; material... | reverse complement strand
TTAAGAAAGAGAAACAATAACTATATTATCATTAGTTTTTAAGGAGCTGATCTATTCGGGGATCACGCCTGATATTGCTTTTTTGGATGTCGAAATGCCGGGGCGAAGTGGGATTCACGTCGGTGCGGAATTGATGCAAAAAAACGTGTATGTTAAGATCATTATTATCACTTCATTTCCCGATTATCTTGATGAAGCAATGAATTTCCATGTTTATCGGTATTTATCCAAACCTATTGACGAAAACAGATTTTGCCGCAGTTTGTCGGCGGCGCTAAAGCAGCTTCATATGGAAACTGTATATATTCATGTGTGTACAGTGGACGGTGGTCTAAAGCTTCGCGCCGACGAGATCATTTGTGTTGAGAGAAGAAAAAATAAAGGGTCGTTCGCTAAAAAGACGGAAGCTTTCACGCGTTTTATGAAGATGAGAAAAGAAAATTTTATGTGATAATTGAAATTTAACATAGGTTCAGTTAATAGATATTGAAGTTTAAGCAAAGAAAGACCAGCGTTAAAAACGCTTGTCTTTTTTTGCTTTTAAAAAATCAAGTTCGCCAATAAATCAACCCAAATAAGCGTTTTTTTGTCGTTTTGGGATAAATATATTGACTTGTTTCCGTTAATATGATATTTTAACAGCAAGTTAACCATATGAGAAATTTTGAAATTTGAGGTTTGGCCAGAGTGTCATTTGACTTTAAAGGTAACGCGGTTTGTGATGGAATTACGATATCAGAAAAATTCGGAATGGTTTTCAACTTTTCCTTTAGTTTATGATATGGAGAAATATATATGGTGATTTTGAAAGAAATGAACTACATTGTTTTGCGCAGCCGCGGGCGGACGGCGCTTTCTGTTTGCATTGCGGCGCTGCTTGTGTGCTGCATGTCGTTTTACCTCGGCAGCATCCAGACGGCGGAGAGCGCGGAGGAAAATTTGGCGCAGGTTATCCCGGTGACGGCGCAGGTGGTCAGCCGCAATGGTGCGCGCACCGTGGGGTTCGAGATCGACGAAAATCACTTTGCGAACCTCATGAAGGCGGACATCAAAGACGCGGTGTACACGGCCTCGGCGTGCGCGAATTTTCAGGAGCAATACCACGCGGAAGACGTACAGGGTGCGGACACAAGCGTGACGGCGGTGAGCGGGCTTTCGGCGCTCGTTGGCGTGACGGAGGAGAACATCACGTTTGAAAACGGGTATGACCTCTCGTTTTTGGAAAGCGCAGAGCCGCTGTGCGTGGTGAGCCAAAGCTACGCGGCGCAGTACGGCTTGAATGTGGACGATATGCTCTCGATGCCGTTTTACGTGACGCGCTACAATGACGACGGCTTTTCGCTGCGCTACGAGCACCTCGGCATGCAGGATGTGAAGATCATCGGCGTGTATGCGGACAGCGCCTCGGGCAGCTCGGTGCCGTGCAGCATGATCGTCTCTGTGCCGTGGCTGCAAACGGTCGTTAAGGATAATAACCTGCGGTTTTATTACAGCTCGTTCCGCTGTGCGCTGCGCGACCCGATGAAACTGAACGATTTTAAAGATGCCATGCGCGGCGCAGGCTTTGCAAAGCCCGACCCGAACGCACTTGATGAGCGCCACGGCGACACGCTTGTGGTGGACGACCAGCTTTTCATTGAGACGGCAGAGAAGTTGGAGCAGAATTTGAAGGTGCTGCGGTGGTTTTTAGCGCCGTTTTTCGCGCTCGTCATTGTGCTTGTCACACTGGTGACGTTTCTTTTGCTGCGCAGCACGCGGCGGGACATGGCTATCTCGCTTTCGCTGGGGCGGCCGAAGATTTTAAGCGGATGCGCGTGCTTTTTCGGTATGCTCATCGCAAATGTGTGCGGCTGCGCGGTGGCGGTGCCCATATTGCTTTGCATGGCGGGGCTTGCGCTCGGGCAGATTCTGACGATCTGCGGGCTGTACCTTGCGTCCTCGTGCGTGGGCGTTTTGCTGGCGCTCATTTTGCTCCTGCGTTTTGACGCACTGGAGCTTTTGACAAAAATCGATTAACGAAAGGCGGCGTGAATATGGCTGTTTTAGCGGCGGAAAATGTGAGCTATACCTACCAGAGCAAATACCAGAAGGTGCAGGCGTTGAAAAACGTTTCCTGCACGTTTGAGGCGGGAAAATTTTATGCCATCGTCGGGCAGTCCGGCAGCGGCAAAACGACACTGCTTTCCATGCTGGCGGGTCTCGGCACGCCGAGCGAGGGCGAGATCATTGCGAACGGAAAAACGCTGAAAGAGATCGGAAGCGAACGGCACCGGCGCGAGAACGTGACGGTGATCTACCAATCTTTCAACCTATTTCCCACTTTGAACATACTCGAAAACGTCATGTACCCGATGCAAATTTCAAAAAAGCCGACGAAAGAGGCAAAAATCAAAGCCAAAGAGCTTTTAAGCTCGGTCGGCCTTGGAGACGTTGACCCAAGAAAGCTGCCGGCGATGCTCTCCGGCGGTCAGCAGCAGCGCGTCGCCATCGCACGGGCGCTGGCATCCGACGCGAAAGTCATCCTCGCGGATGAGCCGACCGGCAACCTCGATACGGAGAACGGCAAGGTCGTCATTGATCTGCTGAAAAAGCTCGTGCAGGATGAAAATTACTGCGTGATCGTCGTCACGCACGACCCGGGCATCGCGGCGCAGGCGGACGTCGTCTACAAAATGCAGGACGGAAGGCTGGCGGTAGAATGTTAAAGAGCCTCAAACAACTCCTTTGCACGCCTGTAAAAGCTGTGCTGTTCTTCCTTTTGATGGCCGCCGCCACGGCGCTCTTGGTGTTGGGGGCAAATTTGTGGGCACAGACACAGGCGCAAATGGATGCTGTGGAAAAGCAATTCACAACGCTTGGCACGGTAGAGCAAAAGCCGAACCGCACGCAGATGCGCACGGGGTGGGATGCCGCCGATGGGGCGTATTATAGCGAAGCCGAACCCGTGTATGATTCGGTGATCTCTGCCGATGTTCTGGATTTTGACGGTGCGAATTATTTGAAAGCGCCTGAAAAACGCCCGTATTACCTTGCGAATTTGCAGGGGCTTGCGGTGCGCGACGGCGGCACGGCGCTGTTTTACCCGGTGGTCGAATTCACGCCTGCCGAAACGGCGGTGCCGGATCACCCCATAAAAGTGTATGTGCAGCGATTTTTGTACCCGGAAGCGGAAAATCAGAACAACGAATACGAAATTTACGTTTGCGACCACTGGACGGAAAATCCCGCGCCACTGGAGGCAGGGAAAACATATGTGGCGTATACAAATGTGATCGTCAATCACCACGAAAACGCGAAAAGCTCCATTGAATACGCACTGATCGCGGCGGAGCGCTCCACACAGTGCGACGCAGGCGGAAATTTGCTTGAAAGCGATATGCAGACACGGGCATTTGACGAAGTGACGGCAGGCTTTTACGAGACCGAGCGCGGGCAATATTGGCTGGAGCTTTCAAAGGCGCTTTCCATGTGGGACACGACCGCGCCCGTTTTGCCGGTTACAGATACGGCGCTGCTGCCGAGCTTTCACGACCGCACGGTGTATGTGCGGGAGGGGCGGACGTTTTCCGCGGAAGACCTCGAAAACGGTGCGGCGGTATGTCTTGTTTCCGAAGAATTCGCGCGGAAAAACGGGCTTTCCATCGGCGATAAAGTGGAGCTGCCGCTTTACGGCGTGAACGAAAAAGACTCGCCGCATAGGACGTTCGGCGACGGTAGTGGCCTGCGCACGTTTTCGCTTTTAAACGCACAGAACCGGGCATACACGTCGTTTTGGACGGCAAAGTATGAGATCATCGGCACGTATTACAGTGTGGGCACATACGGAAAACCGGCGGGCTCCATTGAAATGGCGCTGAATTTGTTCCTCATTCCCGCAAATTCGGTCAAGGCAGATTTTGCCGGCAATATCGTAGACAGCGGGCCGATGCAGCGCGCGACGACCTCCTTCCAAATCCCAAACGGCACGATCGACGACTACATGGCAGCGTATAACCGAAATGTTCCGGCGGAGGTTCGGGAAAATTTGGAGATCACGTTTGACGACAACGGGTACAGCCAGATCATCGGTGGTTTACTCAATATGCGGTACGTGGCGATCATTTTATTCGCGGCGGGACTGCTTTCGGCACTGGCGATTTTGGTGTTGCTGCTCTATTTCTTCATCGTAAAGCAGAAGAAGCGCACGGCGATCGAGCGGAGTTTAGGTATGAGCAAAAATCAGTGCCGCGTGTCGCTCGTCTCCGGTGTGGTAGTTTTAAGTGCTGTAGCTGTGATTTTGGGCACAGTTTGCAGTTCAGTGCTGTTTGACAAAGTGCAGACGCTCGATTTAACCGGGCAGAACGAGCACACATTCAGCACGGAATACAGCCTTTGGGCGCGCGACGAAAATGCGGTGGAGACAGAAGATGCAGAGAACACGGGCGTTTTGGAAGTCGTCATTCCTGCAGCGATGATTTTGCTGACGACGGGACTATCCGTGATTTTGGTGAACCGAAACCTAAAGCAGGAGCCGATAGAGCTTTTGAGCGCACGGGTGGAATAACATGAAAAACAGCTTAAAACAACTTCTGCGCACGCCGATGAAGACCGCGCTGTTTTTCTTCCTGATGACCGCCGCCACGTCGCTTTTGGTACTGGGGGCGAACTTGTGGTTGAACACGCAGACGAAGATCGACGCGGCGGAGGGGCTGTTCGTGACGCTCGGCACGGTGGAACAGCTGCCGGACTATGAAGCGCCGGTGAAAACCAAAACGTTAGACAGCCTGTGGTTTGGTGCGGAGGAAACAGAGCCGGTATACGGCACGGTGTATGACGAAAGCGTGCTCGATTTTCCGGGCGCCGAATACGTGCACGGGCCCGAAAAGCGCACGTATTACGCGGCGCTTCTGCCGGAAGAATACACCGCGCCGGAGCGGCAGGACACACCGCCGTTTAACGGCAGCAGGTGCGTCATCGAGTTCACACCGCTTGAAAGCGGGAGGGCCGATCGCCGCCAAACCGTGCAGGTGAACCGCGTGCTGTACGGCACATACAGAGGCGACGAGATGGAGCTTTGCGACATGCTTTCCGAAAACACAGTGAATTTGGAAGCGGGAAAACGTTATCTCGCGTATGTCACGTTAAGTGCGGAAAGCTTGCAATCGTTTCGCGCGGGCGACATGTTTTTCGTGCCGCAGAGCATTACCGGTACGCCGCAGGTGGATGCCGAGGGGAACCGGCTGAACGACGGCGTAACGCTGCCGACGATTAACACGAGGGTTCAATGTACTTCTTTAAAAGGTATTTGGAGGAAAATAGAATGAAGCACTCACGCAAGATGACACCAATTCACATTTATGTTGCCTCGACGTTTTTTTTCAGCTTCCTTTTCTTTATGGATTCACACTTTCCATCGATTCCCATGTTCGGAGGAAGTACTACAATTATGTATGGATTCTTATATTTTGTAGGAATGACGGGAGACAATCGCGACCTATGCTTTGCATTATTCCTATCTATAAGTATTCTACTGTTGATATTTGGTCTGATTACTACTTATCTACTTGCATGGTATGCTCAGAAGTATATTCCATTTGTAGTTGTAGTAGGCGTGAATATCCTGTTAACAGTAGGGATCATTTGTTATGCAATTTATAGCGGATTCAACGCATTGGTATTAAAAATGTCAGTGGAGACGGCAATAAATATTGTCTACCTGATTTGGATGATCTGGTTTCTATACAAGAAGAGACCAAAAGAAAGAACGTAATCACATTATACGACATTACGACTGCTGTCAGTTGCAAATTGAAGGTCAATAATGGGAGATGCAAAAATGAGATACATAATCATTACACTGGCAGCAATTTTGCTGTTTGCACTTACAGGCTGCAGCGCTCAGACAGGGAACGAGATTCATATCATCTGTGAAGCAGTAGAAACGGATTTGATTTCTCAACGCTAATGTAATAATGTGACGTGGACGGTCTGCGGCTTGAAAAGACAGCCGACGGGATTACGACGGAGTACCAGTACGTAAACGGTCAGCTGTTGGGCGAAAAACGCTCGGATGGCGTGATTTTGCGGTATACTTACGATGCGCTCGGGGTGTCGAGTGGCATGGAGGGTATTACAGAATGAGGTTAATAGCAATACTAAGTCCTACAGATAAGTGGGGGACAAAAACTGAATATTCGAGGCTTAGAAAATTCCTTTCAAAAGATGGTCATATAAGAATTGGTCCAGAGGTATTTATGCGTGTAGTACAGAATAGAAAGGCTTCAGAGAAGCATTACCGAAGAATTGATGAAGTCAAACCTAAAACAGGTGTTGTAAGATTATTAAGGCTTACCGAGAAGCAATATAATGATATAATAGATTTTGTAACCCCAAAATTGTATTATTGAAATCTATATATAGCATGATTGTCTACGAAAAATACAAGATGTAATACTTGAATGACATACCCAAAATGGTGCATCGTTCAACAGTGGTGTAAAGGAAAACGGCGTGAAGTTTTAATTTGACAGGATAAAAAATATGAGAAAGAGATTATTTATATTAGGATTAGTTACAATTGTTACAGCATCAATGCTCGCAGGATGTGGAAGTAAAAACACAAACAGTGCTACTGCCACAGACACAACAGATACTACAGAGGCTTCAATGACAATTACGGAGAAAAAAATGTATGCTGATTTTGCAAAGGGCTGTCCTGATTCATTTGAGCCATCAGGTGACTGGTCCAATGGATCGATGTTTAATGTAACATGGAGAAGAACCAGTTGTACTTATGAAGATGGCAAACTTCAGCTTACTATAGATAAAGATCCTAAAGGTGATAGCATCCCATATTCAGGAGCTGAGCTTCGTTCTAAAGATTTTTACGGATATGGAAGATATGAAGTATCTATGAAAGCCATTAAGAATGATGGTGTTGTATCGTCATTCTTCACTTATACAGGTCCTAGTGATAATAACCCATGGGATGAAATTGATGTAGAGATTCTTGGAAAGGATACCACACAGGTTCAGTTCAATTATTTTACAGATGGAAAGGGAAATCATGAGAAAATGGTGGATCTTGGATTTGATGCATCAGAAGATTTCCATACATATGCATTTGAGTGGAGAGAAGACAGTATTGACTGGTATGTAGATGGTGAGAAAGTGCATACTGCCACAGTTAATATTCCAGTTACAAGAAGTAAGATTATGATGAATGCATGGTGCGGTACTGGCGTAGATCAATGGCTTAAGGCTTTTGATGACAGCAAGCTTCCTATTACAGCAGAGTATCAGTGGATTTCCTATACTCCTTTTGAACAGTAAGTATAGAACTGGATATAATGATGAGGTGGGGTTTATTATTTTCTTGAATGACCCGCCAAAAATGGTGCATATAACCTCTTTGCATATTGCGGAAACAATCCTGTAAATAGAATGATAGGTGAATTGTTATGAAAAGGACTGTGAAGATTTATATAATATCAATATGTATGCTGATTGGTTCTGCTATTTTGTTTTTGCTTATATGTCTTTTGAGCTACTTATTGCCCAAAGATAATTTCAATTTAATGGAATTATACTTATATTACTAGCCAGATTGTAGCGTGTAAAGATGCTGATGATCTTAATGAAGCAGTAGTTGAAACATTAGCACGTTTAAAAGGTGAATTACTTATAGCAGCGAGTGGAGGACCGATACCATGGGCGTAAAAGAATACAAGGGTTTAATAGGCTATGATATTGTTGTGGATCATCGCTATATTTGTTTTGTAGGGCGGAGCTTGACAATCTGTGATAAGGAGCTTAACTTGGTTTGTCGCTTTTCCGACATGAAAAATTACGGGTGGGCGGACTTTATTAATGATAATCTGCTTGTTGCCTGTAGCACAGGGTTAACGTATAAAATTTACGACATATCGCAGCAGAAGTGTCTGCAAACCTATATAGCGCATAAAAGAGGGTATACTTCTTATGAACAGCCGCTGTTAGACAGAGAAAAACGCGTTGTTTATAATTCATGCCATACGAATACCTACGACAAAAGAGAGTTTACGGTATTAGACCTTGATGCCGGTGCATTTCGATATATTGATTTTCCGTATCAAATGGTTCCGGGCGGGGTAAGGCGCTTAGACCAAGATGGAAATTTTTTATGTGCTTGCAGAGAGCTTGTGCCGGAAGGTGAAAAACGCAGAGGGATCACGAAAATTTTGACGCTGAAAGACGACCGTTTTGAGTTCCGTGAATTTCAGCCTCCGCTGTATTCGCATATCGATTGCTATACGGAGGATTTTTTGGTAACATCCAAAAGTGAGCTCATTTGGCTAAACAATGAAAAACGGGTGCAATTAAATCTTCCCGAGCAGCACAGAGGATATTTGAAGACGAATGCGTATGCTTACCTGAAAGAAAGCAGACAGTTATTCTTAGCGTATTCCGAATGTGTCTGCGGATTTGATTTAGCTACAAACACTTGTGCGTTTTTCTATCCGGAAAAGTACATTTCGGATGTCCAGATGATCGGAAATGATCTATTTATCGGCACATGGGAAAAGACGATCGTATTGCCGTTGGAATTTTAATTACATTGGTGCTGGTTGATATAATGTGACACCCAGTGGTAAGATGAATTGTAAAACTTCATGATATACAGAATAATCTGTTTTTAAAGGTCCAATTTTGGTATGGGATGTAGAATTTATAAAGGAGTAGAAATGCAATTGATAATCAAAAACTTCGGAGGGCATTTTGTTTGTAAATCAAACTTTAATATAAGTAAAATCACTGTAAGTGAATTTACAGATACTTTTTTTAATGGAGTTACAATGCTTCAAGGAGAAATAGATAGTGTTGGTTGGGCACTTTGCTATGCGCTAGCTTTTTGTGGAAAAGATCGCCGTATAATAATCGATACGAATTCAAAAATCGATTTTAATGGTGAAAATTATCAACTTGACAAATTTTCACAAAAAGTGGGATATATTGACCCTGTAATATACTCTAGCTTCATAAAAAGGCGTGTGACAATTCGACAGTATATTAACCATATACTTTCAAAAAGTAAATCGATTATATCAATTGAAGAAGTTAAAAATGCTTTTAATTTGTCTGGAAATCGATTCAATCGTCCACTATGTGAGAATGGGAATGAAATTCTTCGTGCGATTGCGGCAATTGAATATGCAAAAGATAAAGAAGTCTTTTGCTTTCCATGGTTTAGTACAAAAATGCTCAGTTATTATTGGGGCCATGTTGAGGCAATTTGTGATTTCTTAAATCAGAAAAAGAAAATTGTCTTACTTCCGACTTCTTCCTCTTACAAAATCGATAGTTGGAATATAAAGAAGGTATAGAATCAAATTTAACCCCGTAAATTTCTAAAAAATCTTTAGTACCCGTTAAGTGAAACGCTTGATGACGTCCTACAACGGTCAGAGCATCACGTATGATGAGATCGGCAATCCGCTGACCTACCGCGACGGCATGACGATGACGTGGACGGGGCGGCAGCTGACAACGCTGACGCAAAACGGCAAGCAGAACACATATAAATACGACGTTGACGGCCTTCGCCTTGAAAAAACGGCGGGCGGCGTGACAACGCAGTATCAGTATGTGAACGGTCAGCTGTTGGGCGAAAAACGCTCGAACGGTGTGATTTTGCGGTATACTTACGATGCGCTCGGGGCGTTGAGCAGTATTCAGTATACGAACGGAGGAGGAACGTGGCATAACTATATCGTACGCTGTACACTTTCCGGAGATGTAGATCAAATATTCAGTACATCCGGTAAACTTGTCGCAAGGTATATCTACGACACATGGGGCAGCACACTCTCCGTTACCGATGCAAGCGACAAAGCCATAACCGACCCGCTCCACATAGCCAACATCAACCCCATCCGCTACCGCGGCTACTATTACGATGCAGAAACCGGGCTGTACTACTTGCAGTCGAGGTATTATGAATTTAAATATGAAGGAAATTGGGAAAAGAATATCTGACAGACGGAAGAAGTTAGGGATAAAGCAAAATATTTTGGCAGAAAAACTGGATATTTCAAACAATCATATGTCTGGAATTGAAAACGGAAAGGCAACTCCCAGTGTCGCGCTATTTGTGAAAATTTGCGATGAACTTAATGTGACACCTGATTTTTTGCTGCTGGGGAGTATGCATTCAAATCGAGTTTCAAAGGATGCTTCTGACTTGTTGCAAAAGTGTTCAGATCAAGAAATAGAGATGATTATGCAGCTTGTGCAACATTTTGTAGAGTTGAGAGAACAGAAAGTAGAAAGTGACAAAATCTCCAAGTCATGATATAATCAAATATCATGTAGGAGGAAGGTATGTAGCTTTGCGAATTCTTTTTTGTGATGATGATTCGAAAATTTTAGCTCAACTTCAGAAATACGTTTGCGAATATTTTGAAAAGGGAAAGCTGAAACGTCCGGAGATGAAAGTGTATGTAAGCGGCGAAGAACTACTCAAAGCAGAACAAAAGGCAGATATTGCGTTTTTGGATGTTGAAATGCCGGGACGAAGCGGAATTTATGTTGGGGCAGAATTAATGAAAAAAAACCCTAGAACAAAAATCGTTATTGTGACGTCCTATCCGGATTATTTAGACGAAGCTATGCGTTTCCGTGTTTTTCGTTACCTTTCTAAACCAATTAATAAAAATCGACTTTTTGAGAATTTAAAGGATGCTATATATCAATATAATATCGAAAGTATTCGTATCCCGGTTGAAACAAAGGATGGAGTGGTAACACTTTCATCAGAGGATATTATTTGTTTGGAAGGACAAAAAAGGGTAACGAAAATTTGTACGGTAGACGGTGATTTGATTTCAGTGAAAGGAATCCAATCCTGGCAAGAAGAACTCAAAATTCCGAGTTTTTATGCTTCGTATCGAAATTATATTGTCAATATGAAGTATGTTGTATCCTTTAGTAAGGACTTGATCAAGTTAAAATACGCGAATAGAGAAATTAGCGCGTATCTGGCAAATCGCCGGTATTCTGAGTTTAAAAATAAATATCTTTTATATATGGAAGGAATGCAATGATGTGGGCATTAATTTGTTATGCGTTTGTTTTAACTTCAGAAGGTATTACGGCTTGGAGCTACTTTGAACAAGTATTTGAACGAAAAGGCAGCCGCAAAGTAGAAATATGGATGTTTATTTTAGGGTACTCGCTGTTATTTGCTTTGTCACAATTCAAAAATGTATTAATAAATACAGTTGCTTTCTTATTTGTAAATTTGATCTTACTGTTTTCGAATTTTGCATGTAAAAAATTAATAGGAATCATACAAGTGGCATTTTTAACAGTGGTTATGGGAGGTACGGAGGTTTTAGCTGCTGTATTACTTTTACCTATATCTCATGATTTTGGAGCATATAAGTATGATTTATCTGTCATGATCTCTTTTGCTGTGTTGGGACGTCTTCTATATTTTTCCATTATGCAAATCAGTGCTAGGCTTTTTAAACCAACAAAAGACGGTATAGATACAAGTACAGTTCTTTTACTATCTGTACTACCATTAGTATCAGTACTTATTACGATGACGATTACCTATATTGGTATAACTACACGAATTAAACCGATTGTTGGCATATTGATGGCAATTAGTGTTATTGCATTACTGATGGTTAATATTTTAGTAACAGTTGTTTATAATCATATACAAAAAATATATAATGATCGTTTGAAGTTGGAATTAATTGCTCAGAAAGCTGAAATAAATACAAAAAACTATAAAACACTGGAAGAGCATTACGATCATCAGCGTGTTTTAATACATGATATACGCGGCCATATGCAGGTAATGAAAGGTCTTCTTGAATCAAAAAATTACAGTGAACTTGAAGATTATCTTTCAGGCATGGAACAGGATCCAGCATTACAAAAAATTGTTCGATGGAGTGATAACTCTGTTTTAAATGTGATTTTAATTCATCATGCTGCTATTTGCAAGTCATTAGGAATTGATATTAGTTTTGATATTCGACAGCATTCAGTAGATTTTATATCAGCTTATGATATTACAGCAATTTTTGATAACCTGCTTACTAATGCTGAGGAGGCAGCAAAAAATACCAGTGAGAAATATATTAAACTTTCTGCTACGCAGCAAGGGGAAACTGGAGTGTTGATTACGGTTATTAATTCTTGTAATTCTGCTCCAGATATGGATGAAGATGGAAATATAAAAACGAAGAAAAAAGATAAAGAACACCACGGTGTAGGTCTAAAAAGTGTCAAACAAGCGGTACAGCGTTATCACGGAGTATCGAGAATGTATTATAGCAATGAGGAAAATAGATTTCACAGTGTGATTCATTTGACCCAATAAAACTCATAGTATTTAATGAACAGCTCAAGAATCCGATTGGAATGTCGGGTTCTTGAGCTGTTTTTCTGTTTTAAGTCACCATTAGATATATAAGCAAAAATTGAAACTATGAGTTTGGACGCAAATATTCATCAATATGTAATTTCATGTTTTGTTTTTGTCATTTTGTGTATTAGATATTGACTTAATATGAATTCACGATATAGTTAAGTCACAGATTACAACAATTATGTGGCTAATTTTTGTGGAGGATATATGCTGATGTCTGTACAAGTGAAATATCAACTGCGCAGCCGTGGGCGGAGCGTGCTGATTTTGTGCATTGCGGCGCTGCTCACGCTGTGCATGGCGTTTTACGTGGGAAATATCGGCGCAAGCGAGGCGGCGTTGCAAAGCCTTTCGGACTCTGTGCCGGTGACGGTGCGCATCACGAGCCGAAATGGCGCGAAGACCGCGGGGCTGAACATTGAAGCGAAGCCGTTTGGTCACCTGACAGAGGCGGGCGTGCACGATGTGCGGTGCACTGCCGTGGCGGCCGGGGCGTTCAGCCCGGAGGTGCGGGCGCAGGAGATGTTCCTCGGCGGCGACACGACCGTGCGCGCGGGGAATTCGCTTGAGGCGCTGGAGCTTTCGGCAGACGATCTGCATTTTGCGGACGGCCAAAGCGCGGCGTTTTTGAGCGGCGACAGCGCGCAGTGCGTCATCGGCGAGGACTACGCGGAGCGAACGGGGCTGCATCCGGGCGATACGCTTTCGCTTGAGATTTACACGGTGCGGCAGTCCATGAACGGCACGATCTACCAGATGATCGGCAACGCGGCACTTGAGATCATCGGCACGCACAGCGCGCCCGGCGGTGCGGACGTGATTTTGCCAGTCAATTTCCTGCGCACAGAAGCAGAAACTGCGGGTGTATCGTTTTTGTACGATTCGTGCAGCGCGCTTGTAGACGACAGCACGCATTTGAAGGACTTTAAAGCCGAAATGCAGAAATATTTTATGGACATTAACCCGAGTGCGGAGGACCCGAACGCGGGCGACGCGCTCTCCGTGGAGGACGAGCTATTTGTGAAAACGGCGAGCCGCCTGCGGCAGAACATCGCGCTGTTCCAAAGCATGCTCGTGCCGTTTTTTGCGCTTATCATTGGGCTTGTGGTGCTGACGACATTCCTGACCATGCGCAGCACACGGCGGGATATGGCCATTGCGCGCTCGCTCGGCGTATCAAAATGGCGGTGCGCCGCGCCGAATTTCATCAGCACAGTGCTCTTGGATATGCTTGGCTGCGCGGTGATTTTGCCGATTTTGAGCGCGGCTTTGCACATTCCGGCACTTTCCGCGCACGCGATCTTCGGGCTGTTCACGCTTTGTGCGGCGCTGGGCACGGCTGCGGCCTTGCTGTGCCTGCTGCGGTTCGACACACTGACGCTATTGACACAGGTTGATTAAGGGGGAGCATGTATGAACGTATTGGCAGCGGAAAATGTGAGCTATACCTACCAGAGCAAATACCAGAAGGTGCAGGCGTTAAAAAATGTCTCCTGCACGTTTGAGGCGGGAAAATTCTACGCGATCATCGGGCAGTCCGGCAGCGGCAAAACGACGCTGCTTTCCATGCTGGCGGGCCTCGGTACGCCGAGCGATGGCGAGATCATCGCGAACGGAAAGACGCTGAAAGAAATCGGCAGCGAACGGCACCGGCGCGAAAATGTGACGGTGATCTACCAATCTTTCAACTTATTCCCAACATTGAACATTTTAGAGAACGTCATGTACCCAATGCAAATTTCAAAGAAGCCGACGAAAGAGGCGAAAGTGCGCGCAAAGGAGCTTTTAAATTCGGTCGGCCTTGGAGACGTTGACCCGCGAAAGCTGCCGGCGATGCTCTCGGGCGGTCAGCAGCAGCGCGTTGCCATCGCGCGGGCGCTGGCATCCGACGCGAAAGTCATCCTCGCGGACGAACCGACGGGCAACCTCGATACGGAGAACGGTAAGATCGTCATTGACTTGCTGAAAAAGCTCGTGAAAGACGAAAATTACTGCGTCATTGTCGTCACGCACGACCCGGGCATCGCGGCGCAGGCGGACGTCGTCTACAAAATGCAGGACGGAAGGCTGGCGGTAGAATGTTAAAGAGCCTCAAACAACTTCTGCGCACGCCTGTAAAAGCCCTCTTGTTCCTGCTGTTGCTCACTGCGAGCACGGTTTTGCTTGTGCTCGGCGCGGGACTGTTGATCCGGACGAACGCGCGCATCGATGCGGCAGAGGGCGCATTTAAGACGGTCGGCACCGTGACGCAGAAGCCGATAAGCGAAGCGACCGTGCCGGTCACGAACACGTGCTCCGACTACCTGAACACCTACACGGTGCAGACGTTTAAAGAGATTTTGTCGCCGGATGTTTTGAATTTTGACGGTGCGGATTATAAAATCGAGCCGAAGAACCGTGCGTATTATCTCTCCGTGATGACGGAGCTGAACAACACGAACAGCCGCTACGGCTACCGCGACGAGGTGTACATTTTAGAGTTCACGCCGCTTGCGGTGAACGACGGCAAGACGACCGTGCGCGTGACGAATGTGCTCTATAAGCACGAAACCACGCCGTATTTCCCGCCGATGCAGGTCGGCAACGAGATTGAAATTTGCGCGCATTTTGCGGAGAAAAAGCCGACATTTGAACTCGGCAAAACGTACATTGCGACCGTTGTGGAGAACATCGTGGTGAGCGCGCAGGGCGAAAAAACGGAATACGCGTTTCTTTCCATGCCGTACACGACGCAGTACAGTGCTGACGGCATGCCGATGCAGAGCGACGCGCTCGCCGGGGCGCACGCGGTCTATGAAGAAGACGGCGTGTGGAAAAGCGTTGTGCCCGCAACGTATTATTACCCCGGGTATCACGTGCCCGTCGGTGCAGAAGAAGTGACGGACGGGTTCTACGATAGCCCGCGCGGGAAGATCTGGCTGAACTGGGTCGCTGTGAACGAGCAGGCGGAGCACCTGTTCCCGGTGCTGCCGGTGGAAGACCTCGAGCTTTTGACGACGTTCCACGAGCAGCAGGTGACCATCACGAATGGGCGGGAGATTACGGAAGAAGAATTTGAAAGCGGCGCGCGGGTGTGCATGCTGCCGCAGGACCTTGCGCAGAAAAATTTGCTGAATGTCGGCGATACCGTCACGGTGCCGCTCAACATGGCGCTGTACGGCACGCCGCCGAGCTACTCCGAATGGACGACATACTGCAATGTGTTCAGTCCCTTGAACGCCGAGGGCGAGCCGTATGCATCGTTTTGGCAGGCGGAATATGAAATCGTCGGGCTGTATAAGCCGATGAAAGACCGCATCGCGGAGCGCCCGGACATTGCATCCTGGATGCTCATTCTGCCGAAAAATTCGATTGACGCGAGTGACGAAAACAACATTGCGTACTATGGCCCAATGGACAGCGTGACGACTTCATTCATGCTGCCGAACGGCACGATCGAGTCGTTCGACGCGGCGCTGCGTGCAGCTGTGCCGGAGGTAAGAGAGCTCACGATCACTTACGACGATAACGGCTACAGCGACCTTATGACGAGCTTAAATAACGCGCGGATGTCTGCGGTGCTGCTGTTTGCGGGCGGCGTGATCGCGGCCGTGGGCATTGTGGTTTTACTGCTCTATTTCTTCATCGTCAAGCAGAAAAAACGAACGGCGATCGAGCGGAGTTTGGGCATGAGCAAGGCGCAGTGCCGCGTATCGTTGATGGCGGGGATTCTCGTTTTGGCGTTGGTGGCGTCTATTATCGGTGTCGGTATCGGCGCGGTGCTGCTGCAAAGCGATGTGCTGACGGATACGGCACAGGCGGAAACGGAGGAGATCGACACCACGTTCAGCATTTGGGCGAAGGGCCAGACGGAAATTGCAGAGCCGGAAACGGACGCGACGATGCCGGTCGCGGTGTATGTATTCATCCCAGTGTGCCTGCTTGTATTCATCTTTTTGCTTTCGCTGGTACTTGTGAACCGAAATTTGAAAACGGAACCCATCCTGCTTTTGAGCGGGAAAGGGGAGTGAAATCATAAAATGCATTGCTATGGCAAGGAATATCAAAGATATCAATGTGGAAATTGGCGCCCGAGTCAAGCAGCTAAGGATGGACAGGAAACTGACCCGCGAGGAATTTGGGAAGCTGTCCGGATACACGGCAAATTTCATCCAAGAGGTGGAGCGTGGCCGGTCAGGGCTATCCTCGGAATCCATCCGGGCATTTGCGGTGGCACTGGGAGTTTCCACGGATATGATACTGTTCGGGGAAGTGAATAACGAGTATGGTTTTGTGATGGAAAAGCTGAAGGAGGTGCCCGCAGACAAGTTGCCACACGTTCTAACGATTATCAATGGACTGCCGTAATGACCCGGACTTTTCAGACCGGCATACCATTATATATGGCCACCACATGGACAACGGCACCATGTTACAGAATTTGATGGGGTATAAAGAACAGGCATTTTATGACCGACACCCCACTGGACAGCTTATAACGCCGGATGAGAACTATACTGTGGAGTTCTTTGCCGGATATGTGGTCAGCGTTGAGAACGATGCCTGGAATACCAGTTTCATTTCTGGTGAAGAGTTCACCCAATGGCTCACAGCAGCACAGGAACGCTCCCTGTTCAGCAGTGCCATTAACCCGACTGAGTGCGACCGCATCATCACTCTTTCCGCCTGCAGCTACGAGTTCTACAACGCATGATTTGTAGTCCTGGGAAAAATCTCTTGACTTGGGCCGTACATATGCTATCATAAAAGTAAAAACAGAAGGAAAAAGGAGTTATCCCATGAAAGTTCTTTTTATCGGCAACAGCCATACCTTTGTCCACTATGTTCCGGCCAGGACAGCGGAATTCTGTAAAAGTTACGGCCAGCCCATAGAGCCTGTCATGCTCACACATCCCGGTATGGGCCTGGATTGGCACCTGCGGCAGTCCCAGACTTACTTCAACCTTCTGTGGGGCGGCTATGACGCCGTAATCTTGCAGCACAACGCCCACCCCTTTCCGGGCAAGGAATCCCTGTTGGAGGCGGGGGAACAAATGGCAGCGATCACGCCGGAGGGTACGAAAATTTATCTGTACATGACCTGGAGCGAGAAAAGCAACCCGGCTGGGCAAGCGGCCATGAGCGCGGCTTATGAAGCTTTGGCAGAAAAGATTGACGCGACTGTCTGTCCTGTGGGACGTATCTGGTGGCAGACCGCGGCGGCCCACCCGGATGAAGAACTCTATTTTGCCGATGGAGAACACAGCTCTGTGCTGGGCGCGTCCCTGGCAGCAGCGGTTATCGGGCGCACGCTGCTGGGCATGGAGGTCACGCCGGAGGGTTGCTATGCAGATGCCAAGAGCTTGGAAAGGATGCGGCTTGATCCCCGAATGATTGACTTGGTTTTGAAGAATGGAAAGCTGGACATGGCTTGAGGAGCAAAATTTATTTGGGTTCAACGCAAATTGTCCTGTTTCCTGAAAATACCGTAAAAGCACGCGAGGGTTTGACCTTGCGTGCTTTTTGTCAATATGATTTGGGCTCACGCCTTTTTACTGAGCGATAAAATACCGTCGCTCTCCCGCTGCCTGTTCCTGCTCGCTTCCGTCCGGCAGCCGTACAAGAGCCCGGCAGTTGGCCGGTATGGCGACCTCAAATTCCATGCCTTCACTGCTGCGCTTCCACCCGCAGGAGACCTTTCCATACACACTGGCGTACTCCGCTTTTGCACTGGTGAAATGCCCGCCGGGGCGAGGCGCGATGATAAACTCATTTTCACCGCCTAGCCGGATACCGCACATGGTGTCGAACACCCACTGGATCACCGCGCCCTTGGAGTAATGGTTCAGCGAGGCCGGAGCGTCGCTTTCAGTGCCCTCCCAGTTTTCCCAGATGGTGGTAGCGCCCAGCTTGGGCATACAGAGCCACCCGGGCAGCTCCTGATTTTCCAGCAGCCGGTAGGCGTACTCAATGTCCATGTCTGCTAGAACATAGAGAATGAGCGGGGTTGACAAGAACCCGGTCCCCAGCCGCCAGCCATAATTTTCCAGCGCCTGCAGCAGACGCTTACGGGCATAACCGGTCTGCTCCTCATCCAAAAGCTTCATAAAGAGCGGCCGTACCAGTTTGGCTTGGCGGTCTGTGTCCAGGCTGTGCTTCTGTGTGCGTACCAACGCTTGGTAGCCTTCCCGGGCGGCCCCGGCACAGCGGGAGAACTCCTCCGCGTCCTGGGATTGGTCCAGCTCCCGGGCGATCTCTGCCATGCGCTCCATCAGAAGGACGATATAAGCGGTGGATTCCTCCGGGTGGGGGCTTACAAAGTCTGCTGTGCGGAATGGGTGCACATCGGCAGGCTCCGCCCATTCTCCGTAGGACTGGCCGTAATTGCAGATTTTCTTACGGTCTTTCCGGCTGAGCCCGGTGGGCAAGGCTGTCAGGTAGCGCTTACCCAGGGTGCCGGCTTTGTACCGGGCGTAGCGGCACATGGCCCCATAATTTTCCTCAAGGATGCTCCAGTCACCGTACATCCGGGCGATGTCAAAGGGAATGAACACCCCCGCGTCCGACCACCCGGCGGATCCGTCCATGGGGTGCATATAGCCGTCAACCCCGCCGCCCGGCACGATTTGCGGAAAACAGCCGTTCTGGTGCTGTGCGTCGGTGAGGTCGCGCTGGTATTTCCTGGCCATGGCCGCGTAGTCGAACAGGTAGCAGGCGGTGGTACAGAATATCTGCGCGTCCCCTGTCCAGCCGTGACGCTCCCGGGTGGGGCAGTCGGTGGGCAGATCGGCGTGGTTGTTCCGGGCGCTCCACAGGGTGCAGTCGAACAGGCGGTTCAGCAGTGGGTCGGAGCTCTCGAACCACCCGGTACGTTCCATATCGGAGTACACGGCTATGGCGGTGAATTCCGCCTGCTCCATGGGGAAGTCACCCTCCGCCAGCACATACCGGAAACCAAAGATAGCGAAGGCTGTTTTGTAATCGTTGCGCCCCTCCCGGCAGATATACTCCACCTGCTGCAAGGGGGTGGTGCGCTTTTTGTTGACGCACTGGATGTTTCTTTGGGTGAACTCTCCGTCCTTGTCCAGCATCTCCCCAAACTGCAGCTTTACCCGCTGGCCGGCCTTAGCCTTTAATGAAAACTCAACATAGCCCGCGATATTCTGCCCGAAGTCCAGCACGGTTTTGCCGCCGGGGGTATGGATGACCTGCGGCCGGAACCGTTCATGTTCCGTAACCGGCACATTGTTGGACGCGGAGGGCACCACCGGGCAAGACGTTTCCCGAACCTTTCCGCTGTAGCTTGGTAACATCCTCCTGTCTACAACTTCACCGTCCTTGTTGTCGGCAAAGCGGATAGGGCCGTCATTGCTCCAGGCCCAGGAGTCGTCGCTACAAATGGTATGGATATTACCGCTTTCATCCGCATACTCCAGCTGAGCCAGCAGCTTGGTTTGGGTGCCGTACTGATTGAGCAGCCCCCAGGCCCCGCAGCTGCCCCGGTACCAGCCGTCTGCCAGCTGGACCTCCAGGCGGTTCTCCCCCTCCTTCAGCAGGGCGGTCACGTCGTAGGTCTGGTATTGCATTCTTTTGCGGTAATCGGTGTGGCCGGGGGCCAGCACGAAATCTCCCACCCGGCTGCCGTTCAGCCGTGCCTCGTACAGCCCACAGGCGGTGATATAGAGCCTCGCCCTTCCCGCGCCGGAAACGGGAAAGCGCTTGCAAAAGCAGTCCACCGGGTAACGGCGGCGCTTATCCACATCATAGTCCCCCGCGATCCACCGGGCCTGCCAGGGCTCCCCCTTCGGCAGGCCTGTCTCAAAGGTGGCGCTGTTCCACTCGCCCGGGATGTTGTTTTCATCCCATAGGCGCACGCTCCACGTAACCCGGGTGCGGGGAGGGACCGGCTTGCCTCCCCAGTGCGCCCGCATGGATGGGCTTTCCACACGGCCGCTCTCCCACAGGGTGCGGCCATCCTCCGCTGTGGCCGCTATTTCATAGGCGGTTTGGCGGGCACCGCCCTGGCAGTTCCAAAAGAGCCTGGGACGGTCGATGTCAATGCCCACCGGCTCAAAGAGAAATTCGGTTTTCAGTTTGATGGCTTTCATACCCTATACCTCAGCGGATGGCCAGGCTCACCGGACCGGCGGGTGCCTGGATCCGGCAAATATACCTGCCGTCGCCCAGCGGCTCCAGGCTGGTGGACAGCTCCTGCGGGCAGACAAATTCCCTGGGCTCAAAGGGCAGGTAGAGTCTGCTCTCGCCGCCATCGCTGTCGAAGTCCATGGCGTATTCCCTGGCCCGTCTGTCGTAATGGTACTTCCGGAGCGTTCCGGCGGTCTCCATGGGATAGGCCCGGCACAGGGCAGAGAAATTGGGGTCCTCCTCCATGCCGGGGTGGTACTCGCAGTAGGCGCTGCCCCACAGGTTTCGCTCAATAATACTGTTCATATGGTCGATGAGGTCGTTGGTGAACTCTCTGGATGGGAACGCGCCCCATTCCGCCGCGATGGTCGGCAGGCCAAGCCGCTCCTGGGTCTGGCGCTTGCCGGCGTAGAGCCGCTCCACGTTTTCCTTACTGAATGCCTCGTAGCGGTCGGAATCCACCACCGAATCATAGCCGTGGGGGGCGTAGATCTGCGGGCCGTTTGTCAGGCGCCCGATGCCGGTGGGCACGTCGGTACTGCAATAGATGTTCCCCCCGGTGACGATGGCCTTCCCGCTGTGGGGACGGATGGCCTTCTCCATGCGGCGGTAGAAATCCATTAGCACGGTGCGGTCAAATTCCAGAAAGCGCTCCGACACCAGCGCCATAAACTCCCCGGCCTGCTCGGGCGGGATGGTTTCCGGGTGGTTCATGTCAAAGGCCGGGTACTTCTCCATCATTTTCATGGTGGCCGCGCCGAAGGATTCCCGGGCGAGGCTGCCCATAAAAGGCTCGTTCATGGGCTCAAAGCCGATGATATTTCCGCAGCCATCCAGGGCCTCCGCGATTTTCCCCCACATAGCGGCATAGTGGTCCAGCAGGCCCACGCCGTCCGAAGCCGGTTTGTTTGCCCAGAAATTGTCCGCCGCCCGGATGATAGCGTCGCTTTGCAGGTAGGCCTCGTACCAGAGCTTACAGTGCTCCGGGTGGGGCAGACCCTCGTCCAGGCATGCCCAGTCGGGCGCGCCGTCGATGAACTTCTGGGCAAACAGGTCCTGGTGCATGTCAAGCAGAATGTAGATGCCATTTTCCTCCGCCAGGTTCACAATATCCTTCACTTTCCGGAGATACTCCATATCCACCTGCCCCGGCTCCGGCTCCGCGCCGTCCCAGAAGATGCCGAAGCGCAGCAGGTTGAAGCCGGAACGCCTGAAGTAGCCGAAAGCTTTCTCAAATCCCGGATAGAAGTGGTTGTTCTCCCTTTGCCTTTGCAAAACATTCAGGCCGTGGAGGATGACCTCCTTACCGCTCTCGTTTACAAAACGTGTACCTTTTAGTGTAAGCTTTTCCATGGTTCCCTCTCCTTTATTTTTTGATTCCGTGCCTTGATTTCCGCCTGTTCCTTTGCAATGATTTTTTCCACATTGAGGAACAGGAGCAGCCCGATTACGATGATGCCTGTAACAATCTCTACACCAAAAAAGCAACCGGTAATGACGTTCTGGGTTGCGGCGTTTTGCGTGGCCGCTATGGTCTCTCCACCTGCGAGCACCGGGGCAACATAGCCGCTTGCTGACAGCAGCAGATTAAATACCCCGCTGGAAAGCCCAAAGCACAGGGTGAGGATCACCGACTGGATGGAGGCCGAGAAACCGTCCACCCGGTGGCCGCACTTCCACTCCATGTGGTCCAGCACGTCGGCCATCAGCGCCGCGAACACATAGGCGCAGGGCCGGGCCTTGCCGCCTTTGGTGCGGGTGCGGTCGATGATCTGCCCCATAATGAGGTTCGTCACCGCGTCGATAGCCTTGCTGATGATGGGGAACAGGGCCAGGAACGATCCGCCCCATACGCCGGTAAGGTTCAGCACATCGGTGTAGTACACGTTCAGGTAGGAACCCAGCACCGCGTTGAGCAGCAGCGCCCCCGCCGGCCCCACCAGGTAGCCCAGCCATTTCTCCTTTGGGCTCACGGCATCGCCTGTGATTTTGCTTTTAGGCAGCCAGCCCCATTTTTCTTTGGCGGATTCCATATCAAGCGCCTCCTTTTGCCATTTATCATACAGGAAACGCCGGAAATTGTCTTGTAATTTTGTCGGTTTTAAGGTAAAATTGTAACAGATTTTTCAGGAGGCAGTTATGGACTACAACTATCTCGCGGAGTCTCTTGCCGCTCTGGCCGGGGTGCCGGTGCGTATCTACCGGGACGGCCGCTTTCTGAGCCTGCACCACACCCGATTCAAGCCGGACTTCGCCATAACCGAGGAGGAAAATATCTTCAAAATCGCCGGGGACGTGGGCTACTATATGGATCCGAACTTCCTGTACTACGGGCTGTTCCGCATAAGAGGGGAGGACATTGCTCTGGTCATCGGTCCGGTGTCCCCGTCCCCGGTAAGCAGGAACCTTGCCCGGAAAATTCTGGCCCGCATGGGCGAGCCGGTGAGCCGCACCCAGGAGGTGCTGGACTACTTTTCGGTTATGCCTGCCTACCCTCTGCGGAACTTTTTGCAGATCCTATGTACCATCCAATATTTCATTAACGGGGAGAAGGTAAGCGTGTCTAGCTTCCTGCTGGACGAGGAGGACCCGCCGAAACTCCCGGCCTTTTATGCCCCGGATATGCCCGCGCCGGAGCATTTCATGCACAACACCCTGGAGCTGGAGGAGCGGCTGCTGTCCAACGTGGAGCATGGCCGGGCGGATGAGATCGAAAAGCTGTTTCAGCGCCCGGCGGAGGGCCGGGCCGGAAGCATGGCCGACAGCGCCCTGCGGCAGGAGAAGAACCTGATCATCTGCACGGCGACTTTGGTTTCCCGGGCCGCTATCAGGGGCGGGCTGGACGCGGAAACGGCCTTTTCCCTCAGTGACGATTTCATACAGAAGGCCGAGCTCCTGGACAACCTGGAGGCTCTGACCAGGCTGAATGCCCGTATGGTGCTGGAGTTTGCCCGCCGCGTGGAGGATGTTCGCTGCGGCACGAGCGGCTCCGTGTTCATCCGACGCGCCAGGGAGTACATCTTGACCAACCTCAGCGAGCCCATCACTACCGCGGTTCTGGCGAAAGCCCTGGGCATGAACCGTACCCACCTGTGTGAGCGCTTTGTCCGGGAGGCCGGCATGACGGTCAACGCCTTTATCACCGCCGTTAAGATGGATGAGGCCAAGCGGCTGCTGGCGGTCACGAAGAAATCCGCGGTAGAGATTGCGGAGTATCTGGGATATTCCTCCCAGAGCTACTTTGAGAAGGTGTTCAAGAAAATACATGGGGTGACTCCGGGGAAATTTCGGAAGGGGTAGCCCATTGATCAGCTCGTTCCTGGTATGGAAACCTGCAAATGATGTTGTACGCAAGTGAAAGCTGCGTTATAATATTGGCATGGAAAATCAACGAGGAGGCTGCGCATGACGGATTATGAAAAAAGCTGGAATTATGGCGGCGTAAGAATGTGCAGTCGGACGTGGAACTGGCCGAAGCCCTGAACGGGTACAGCATCTCCTTTGCGTACCACTCCGGCAAAATCGAGAATGGCCGGGTCACCTACCACGATGTCCGTGAGATTTACGAGCATGATGGTGTGACTGGTCAGAATGAAGTCGGCGCGGCGCCGGAGGATGTTCCTGCTGAAATGGCTGAACTTCTGGAAGAATTGCAGGAAATCCGGCCAGACAAAACTCTGACTGCAGCGGCATATTTTCATGCCAAGTTTGAAAATATCCACCCTATTGTTGGTGGCAGCGGGAGTGGCACAGATTGCTGACTATTCAAGCAAGTGGTCTTATTATCAATCGTATTTTGATGATCCGCGAGATCAAGCTGCTATTCGATTTGGGTATCATCTGTGGGATGCAGGAGGTGTATCATGAGAAAATTCATTGTCTTGATAAGCTTTTTTGATGGGTGGATTAAAGGTATCATGGTATATTTGCTGATTGAATATGCTTTTACGGAATTCGCTTTGGATACACTCGAGTTTTCTTTGTGGATCTGCGCATTCTTGGGACTTCTATCAAATCTTTTGTTTCTGATATCCATGAGAAAGGAAAGAAAAAACTGCACCATTGCATTTTATATGTTTTTCAGCTGTTTATGGCTTTGTATTGCTTTGTGCGCTGTTTTCGTTAATGATATGTCACTTTCTATCCATATTTTCTCGTTTAGCGAACCGAGTTACGGAAATGGTATTGTTTGTCTTATGATGTTGGGAACTTTCACAGCGATTTCTTTGTGTTGTTTTATAGTGATTGGTTTGCTTTTTGTTTTCAGAAATGTGAAAATTGCGCACAATCTCAGGAAAAGTGATACACATAGAATAGCAAAATAATTGTGCATCTGATTCCAGTTGGTACAAGGTGACGTACAGCGGCAAGACGGGTTATGTATTGTAGATAATTTTTCACGTGCATCTAGTAATCTATTCCCTACGATACAAACGACTGTAGGAAAAATGCAACAGGTAGCTGCAAAAGGAAGAGCAGGCGAGGTGGCTTCTGGACTTGTAAAAAACACGAAGCATATTCCTTCACTTACGGGAACAGCTTCATATCGGATACCAGATGGATTAACCGATACTATTTTAGCTGAGGTGAAAAACTATTCCGGAACACTGTCATATACAAACCAATTGAAAGATTTCGCCCTGTATTCACAAAGTAAAGGACTTGAAATGCATTTATATACTAACGCCCATTTAACTGGTCCGTTGCAGCAGGCGATAGATAGCGGGTTGATACAAGTATTTCCTTTGAAGTAGAAGAGGTGATATGGTGAGTAACTATGATATTAACAGCAATCCTGATTTAGTGAAACATATGTTGGAACAGTATAAAGCAAGTGAAGAGCAAATGAAAAAAAATTCAGACAGCATATTACCGGCTTTTAAACAGGAGCTACTGAATTTAGGCTTTAACTTTCAAGTTTTAAATCAGGCAGAAAGTTTACTACCAAAGTATAAAGATACAGTTCTCCCAGTTGTGATTAAATATTATAAAATGGCGAAATTAAAAAATGAAAAGCAATATCTGCTAGGTTGGTTTCACCATAAAGGGTTAGAAGAAGTAGTACCTATGCTCTTGAAAGATTACTGCTCTAATAATTCTGATATTGACAAATGGGCGATCGGTGATCGGCTATATCAAATTCGTTCAAAAAAATATATTGATGACTATTTAAAAATAATATCTGATTCGTCATACGGACAAGACAGACAAATGATTATTTTACTTGTTGGGAAATTAAAAGTGGAAGCAGCAATCCCTATTCTAATTGATTTGCTGGAAGATGAAGGTGTAAGATTACAAGCGATCGTTGCCTTGGGAGATTTTAAACGGGAGGATCTGCGCCCATATTTTGAACGGTTTCAAAACGCGAAACACCCCGGCTGGCGAAAATATGCTAAAGCGGCCTTGAAGAGGCTAGGATAACCTTATCTAAATGGTTTCGGAAATATCCTGATAAGCGCCATGGTATCACAACGGCGCTGCTTGCTGGTAGACAGCATTTTGTTTCAGTAGGTAACCGCCTGAAAAGCACGACCCCGGAGGGGGAACTCTCTCCTCCGGGGTACATAACAGAACCAAGCCGAGACGGGGCTTTACTACCTGCAGTCGAGATACTATGATGCTAAGACCGGACGATATGTAAATCCGGATGGGTATGTGTATACAGGACAAGACATGCAGAGCGGTAACATGTATGCTTACTGCGGAAATAACCCGATTATAAGAAGCGATCCTTATGGCGGCATGTATGTTATTAGTGGTGGAGGCGGATCGTTAGATCACTACATATATACATATACCGTGCCGAAGGCAACAACATCTAAAAATAAGGTAGGACGTGTATATATCTATACAGGAAAAACGGAGGAATTTTTCGATAACCCCATAAATACACCGAGTGGATTTAATGCTTCAACGGATATTATGGTGGGGGACTTCACATCGGGAAGTAATCCCAACATGTATGCCTATCAAGCATATTTGGTAGATGCTGAAAATAGAGTATCCATCCTAAATTGTCTGTTGGAGTATGATCAATATCACAATACACCATGGGAGAGAACGGAAGAATCTTTGTTGCTTGAATGGCAGATGCATCATGTTTTTGCTGCATTTGATGTAAGTGCTCAAAATGTAGACTTTGATAATAATGAGGAGGGAAAAGATGAAATATATTACATCCAAAAAGCAGCTACACGCGGATGGGCGAAACTATTCGGCTAACGGTCCAGGTTATTCAAGCCAATGCGTGATGATTCCTTTCCATGTTTTTATGCTTATTTCTATTTTTGAAATATGCTTTTTTCTGATAACTTGGATTTCTGCTGACTGCGTTCCCTATTTATTTGGCAGTTCTTCTATGATATATGGCTTTCTAATCTTTGCCGGTGGAGAATTGTCGTGGTTTGGCTTTATTATAGGATTATGGGTAATAATCTTTCCGTTGTGGTTGTGTATTGCGTATTTTATGGCATGGAAGCAGCATCGATACACAATTTTAATTATTGTTATCGGCATGAATTTGCATTTTACTTTTTTTGCGATGGTTTACTCTTTCTTGACATACAGATATGCAGTAGCGGTAAGGATCATGTTCGCTTTCCTTGTGAATGCTTTCCACTTTGTGTGGGCAATATTTAGCCTTAGAAAAAAAGCATGAAGCAGTTGGCGGTTAAAATTTATGTCATACGTTCGATGAGGTTTTAGGAAGGCGGCAAGAAAGATCAGAATTCAAAGTGTGAATAGCTGCAATTCTTGCCGCTGACTCAAATCACTCGATGCAGAAGATTGATGTGTTGTTGTGCTATATGAGGTAATGCTATGAAATATGTGAGAAAAGCCATCTCTCTTCTGCAAATATCAACCCCATCCGCTACCGCGGCTACTACATAGCGTATGACATTCCACAATGGATTTACGGAGGAACAAGATGAGAAAGCGCGAAATATGTAAATATCTTGGATTTGTGCTTGTATTCTTAGTAGAACAATTACTTGTCGGTGTGAATTTCATAGATACGATGTTTACTGGTGCTTTGTCATTGCCGTTTAATTCTCAAATTAAATCTGTTGCTCAAAGCACGGTGTATTTTCGGACTGTAATTTATGCAGGAGCAGTTCCAGCAATTTTAAGCTATCTTATTTATAGAAAAGGGCATTATGTAGTTAAAATTGTACACACTGGAGTAGGCACTTTGCTATATGCTTCGTGGTATATGTATCTGTACTTTACCTGTGAAATTTATATGTCGGATACATTATATCCGGGAGTATTTACGGTATTTATTGCACCCTATCAGATTGTGGGATTAGTAGTTTTAATTGTTATTTACGTAAGCTTGTATTTCTATAAAAGAAGAAAACTCAAAGACAACGATCAAAGAAATCAAGCAAACATAAGGAGTTGCTAAATGAACCGAACCATAATGATATGTTTATCGGTTCTGCTGGTTTTGGGACTGACCGCCTGCACGCAGGCGGTCAGCAAAGCTGTCAAACACATATAAATACGACGTTGACGGTCTGCGCCTTGAAAAAACAGCGGGCGGCGTTACAACGCAGTATCAGTATGTGAACGGGCAGCTGTTGGGCGAAAAACGCTCGAACGGCGTGATTTTGCGGTATACTTACGATGTGCTCGGCGTGCTGAGCGGCATACTGATCACGGCAATCCAGCGAAGCACCCAGATGTTCCACATGATCATGATTGGGGTTACAATGAGCAAGGTAAATGGGATATTAGAGAAGGATATAAATCACCTTCTGGTAAACTTCAGCCACAAGAATTTGCTAATGCAGGAATCGGTTCAGATTGTGTGACCGGAACAGTCGCAACTGGCATCATTGTGATAGTCATCTATGAAGTGGCGAAGTGGGGTGTTGCGGGAGCTTTAGCTCCGGTTTCGGGAGGAACCAGTTTAGCAGGTGCAGCTATGTTGCCATAGTAAGGAGGGTCTATGATTGGCATTGAGATGCATACAAAGTGCACGAATGAAGTTCTTGCGACAATAACACATTTCTTCAGTAAATTTGCATGGTGCTATATAGATACATATGAAATTATCAGTTGCAATGAACAAATAGATATTGGAGACATTGTTCCTGTATCTGTTATTCAAAGCATTGCAGAAAAAGAAGAAAATTACTTTATAAATGCACGAATGTTTCTGTATGATCGGAGAAAAGATGCAGCACCTATTGAGGAGAGCAAGAATTTTGATTCGAGTGATTGCGTATGTGTTATATTGATTGTGGATGCTGATTTCATAGAAATATATTTTAAGGATTCACATCAAAGTGAAACATGCCGTAAGCAAATTTGTAAAGTAGTTCCAAATGTAATTGTAACGCCAATCGAATATAAAAGAACGAGTTTCGCAATTTTTTGAAGTGCACTACACGGATGGAAATGCCGTCGAACGGCGTAGCGATGCGGATGAACTGCTGGGCGCAAATGCAGGTGCTGCGTATAATTTGTTTGCTTATTGCGGAAACAATCCGATGAATATTCACACTGGTTGGAGCGATACAAATAATGTGTTTGTGTTTAATATATTTAAATTGCTGGATAAGATAAAGTCATAAAAGGAGTGTGACTATGAAAAGAATAAGCAAAGTTCTAGTATTTCTATTGATGGCTATGACCTTTTCGCTTTTATGCATGCCAGCGGAGGCTGCGCTTTCTGGGGATTATTATTCTGATTCCGATGCAAAAGAGTTTTATGATTCTATTTCTTTTCGGGAGATTGAGCCAACGGAGAATATGGGAAAAATCGTAAGTTTTGACGTTGCAAATCAAATTCTATTGGCATTTAGCTCACAGAAAATAGCAGTCTGTGACACAAGCGGAAAAATTTTAAAGGCATTTGAATTTCAAACATATGGCAATTATTATGTACAGTGGTGCGGAGACGACATTCAGATTTACTTTGTGCGAGGTGATTCTTTACTGACTGTTACGCAAGATGGAGAATTGGTTTCGTGCATAGCGGTTAACCCTGACAGAGCAACAAACGAAACGAGTATTCAAAAGTTAGAGCACAAAACAACATGCGAGATTTCAGGCGTAACTTACAAAATTCAAAAAGGCAGACCAATGCTCGAGTTATTATCAGGGTACAAATATACCCAGATGGTAAAAATAGACAACACGGGGAGAGAGACGATATTATACGATTGTACTGCGCAATACAGTAGCGAGACACCCACAATAATTGTTTTGATTATCATGTGTTTCTTGATAATGTTTACGATTGTCATTTATTGGCAAAAGAATGGGCGAAAATCGCAATAAATCTCTGCATTGAAGGGAAGCTTAAGATAAATCGACTCAGTATATCGATGTTTGCTATCTTTATAGTCGTTGCACTAACTTCCTGTGCGCAGGTGGGTAGGACATTGTTACGAATCCACAGCATTGTTACTGGCAGATGATTTGACAGGAGTAGGTGTAGCCAACGATTTTTTACTACCAGGAAGTGTAATGTGTGTGTTATGGTATGAATGTTGGATTAGAAAAACAAGTATGTGAAGAATGTGGGGCTGTAATTTATGTGGGACCGTAAAGAAAAAATTACTATAAATAAAGATAAACTTCTTTATATTTTGGATTTTTTTGATGTGTATTTGATGCAGTTTATACAAGAAATTTTGATGGACTCAAAAGAAGATCCTCATTTTTCAGCAGTTGCTGCCAATAATATGATTCTTTGCTATTTAGAAATTATGACTGAATTGGGTCAGAAATTACCATACAACAGTGTTAAAGAGTATTTCGAATTTCAAGGGTTTGATCCAGAGGAATACGATGCATTTGAAAGATCCAGAATAGAAGAATCAGCTTATTATAGAGGTCCACAATTTTGAAATTTACATGTTAATATTTTAAAAATTTATGCTTTTGAATGGTACCGGCGGCGAGAACGATTCAGTACGGGTATGCGGACGAAACGGTAAAGCGGCTGAAAACAGAAGCTTTGCAGGATCAATGGACGTTTCATACGGAAGATATGCTTTCCTTTATTCTCTGTGCGCCAAATTACCACCTCGTGGTGCAAGTATATGGGAGCTTACTTGTACCGGATAACAAATAAAAACAAAGTTTTTATGTTTTCAGCATTTATCCCATAACCCGATACTGACAGCGAGGGCTTTATAGATGTTTACCACTACTTCCGGCGGGATATATGGTATATGTTTCACCTACATTCTGACATAAAAAAGCCGAGGGGCTTTCATAGTGAAAACCTCTCGGCTATGTAGTTATCTGCATATGCGTTGACTTTTTTATTTGCAAATCTATTCTGTTGTATGTGACAAGTATTGGAGAATGTGCCTTTGTCAAAAAAATTAGAATTTGCGCGAACCCTTTTTTCGACGGAAGATATACAGATGTATTCGATTGCTATAATACGAATCTCTGCGCGATAAGCAATTTTTTCTGAAATCAGCCAATATTAAATAAAGTGGTAAGAAAGGTATTACAGTGCCCTCAGCAGAAATGCCATATACAATGGAAGCGTCAGAACTTGCCCCATGCGACCAACATTATAGTCTCCAAGCTTGATGGCGCTGTTGACGTGATATTTTTCCGGATGATTCAAAATCGTCTTTGTACTCTTGATGTTGCCGGTCGCCGCTTTTACTTCCACGAGCGTACACTCGCCTTTGTAGCGGATTACAAAATCTACTTCCAGGCCGGAATCCTTGTGAAAATAATAGAGCTTCCGTCCCATCTTTGTAAAAATATCGGCAATCAGGTTTTCAAAGATGGCACCTTTGTAGCCGAAAAGATTACCCTGCAGAATGTCATACTGCGTGCCGTCTTCCAGCATACTGACGAACAGACCCATATCGCGCATATATACCTTGAAAGTGTCCTCTTCGGCGTTGCCGTCCAGCGGCAGTTCGGTAATGGAGAGGTTATAGCAGCGGGAGATGATCCCCGCATCTTCGATCCATTGCAGGCTCCCGGCATATTTTGCAGCTGTGGAGCCTTTTCGGACAACAGAATACTGGAATTTCTTATTTTCCTTGGCTAACTGACGGGGGATGGACTGGAAACACTCCTTGATGCGGGACTTGTCTTTCTTTTCCGCGTATTTCACCATGTCGTCTTCATAAGAACGCACGATGTCACGCTGGATACGCAGCACTTCGTTCATCTGCTTGCTGTCCACAAAAGTCTGTACCGCATCCGGCATTCCGCCGACGACGGCATATTGCAGCAGGAGCTGTTTCATGCGGCTGTGTAATGCGTCCGACACCGGCTTTTCCGTATCCAATGCTTTTTGCAACATATCAATGACCGGCTCGGAGATCCCGTTTGCCCACAGGAATTCCTCAAAATCTAGCGGATACATATCAATTACGGTTTCCGAACCTACGGGAACTGATTTCGGCTCCTTGCCATAGCCTTTTACGCCGAGCAGAGAGCCGGTACCGATCACATCGTACCGACCGTCGATCCGAAAGAATTTCAATGCGGTTCGGGCCTCGGGGCAATCCTGTATCTCGTCCAACACCAGAACGGTCTCTCCGGTCTCAAAATCTGCTTCTTTCCCAAGCAGCGCAGAAAGCAGCATGACAATGTTGTCAATGTCCAGAGACCCCGCAAAAACGGAGGCATAGTCCGGATTCTCAAAGAAATTCAGATAGACCACATGCTTATAATTTTTCTTAGCAAACTCCAGCACGGAAAAGGTTTTTCCGCACTGTCTGCATCCTTTAATGATCAATGGCTTGTGTCTCGGTGTGTTTTTCCATTCAGTCAAACGCTTTTCTATTTTTCGTTTTAACATCGCGGCTCCCTCCGAATCGTTTTCCTAACTTTGCGCATAGCATATCACAAATTGTAAACTTTTTCAAGGGACTTTGATTACAAATCGCAAACTTTTTCTGGCGACTTTTTGCAACAAAGTAAAACTTTTTAAAACGACTTTTTGAAAAAACTACGAAAATGTAACGCTTACTCCATATTTTCAGCATTTATCCCTGTAGCAGTCAAGAAAAGTAGACACGAAAAATATTTATTTTAATTTTGCTTTTTCAAAAGTAGACATGAGGAACATTTTTACGGGAGTTGTTTTTTCAAAAGTGGACACGGACAATAATTTTTGCCGAAATCCTTTTTCAAAAGTGGACACGATGATTCAAAGCCTTGTAATGTCCTTGTTTGCAAGGGATAGTAGTTTTGGATAGAGTAGAGAGACAAAATCAAAAGTAGACACAGCACAGGGTTATTTTTCTGTATCTTTTCGTTTCTGCACGAATTTGGGTTCTTCGGTCAGGATGCGCTTTGAAAAGGTATTCTTCTTTTCAAGCTCACCTCGATAGAAGCGTTTGCAGTAGTTATCCGGTGTGTCATAGCCGATTGCAAAGCAGGGACGCTGCCGGTTATAAAAGGCAACATTGCTGATTATATCGACTATTACAATAACAGCAGGATCCAAGCGAAAACAAAATGGATGCCTCCCTCTAAATTCAGGGAAGCATCCATGATGGAAGCTTAATTATTCAGTTTTGAACTGGTGTCCAGAAAACCGGGTACATATCATTTCATAGAAAGCTCTTTTGCATTTTCACAGTCCAGCTGTAAATAATTTTTTCCG
>ENA-OUQL01000196-OUQL01000196.1-human-gut-metagenome-genome-assembly--contig:-NODE-196-length-33319-cov-5.69529_pt1 | contig 33319 bp, 22 predicted proteins | sample MGYA00237945_ERZ548829 | MGnify/ENA primary metagenome ERZ548829 (study PRJEB26490, sample SAMN05194708) | human gut metagenome | biome: terrestrial biome; feature: human-associated habitat; material... | reverse complement strand
AAGCTGCGCCTGCTCTATCGAAGGGTATCGCCCAAGCAGATCACAGATTGTCTGTAAATGGGCTGTATTATCGTTGACTCCAGGGATAATCGGGCAGCGTAAAACTGTCCGTACCCCTTTTTTATCCGCCAGAGCAAGATTATTCAAAATCGGGACAAGCGATCCGCCAATCCATTTTTTTGCGTCTTCCTCAGTGCTCACTTTCCAGTCAAAATATAGCAGATCGGTTTCCTGCAGCAGCTTTTCCATCGCGTCTGTAGTTCCAAACCCGCTCGTCTCCACACAGGTATGCAGATCCTCCTCTCTGCACAACGAAAGAAAGGAGGCTGCAAAATCCGCCTGCTGCAGCACTTCTCCGCCCGACAACGTAATTCCGCCACCGGAATGCTCATAAAACGCCCGATCCAACAGTGCAATTTTCAAAAGCTCTTCTTCTGTATACGGTGTTCCGATAATTTTCAGTGCCTTTACCGGACACTGTTCCACACACTTCCCGCAAAACTGACAATGTTCAAAATAAACCTGATGCCGAAACTGTTCTGTCCCGGTTTTCGTCAACCAATGTACATTACTGTGACATGCCGTTTCACAGCGCCCGCATCCAACGCACTTCTCACGATGAAACGACAGCTGCTTTCCGGGATTTTGACTCTCCGGATTATGGCACCACCGACAGCGCAGCGGGCAGCCCTTAAAAAAGAATGTCGTCCGCACACCTGGTCCGTCATGCAGGCTTCCCCTCTGAATATCTACAAGCAACGCTTCCAAACTATATCCTCCCTTTCCGGCATCACAGCACTGCGCAGCGATACCGGACATATTTTGTTTTCCGACACTGCACAGCAGTAACGATGCCACTCGCTTTTTCTCTTAGCAGTATGCCGTCCTCGTCAGGACGCCCTGCTGCGTTTTTTTATCCAGATCGATAAACCTCGCTGTAAATCCGCCGACCCGCACCACCAGATTTTCATGGCTTTCCGGGTGCACCAGCGCATCCTCCAGATCTTTCTGGCAGACAACGCTCAAATTCACCTGCTGCCCTCCAAGATCGAAGAACGTTCCAAGCACGCTCTTAATCTGCGTCAGATCGCCTTCAAACATGCTGCGCGCGAATTTCAGGTTCTGGTTTCCGCCCGCATGAATTGAATTATCCAGTTTAGTCAACGACAGAATCAGCGCTGTCAGTCCCTCTTTATCCTGTCCGTTGTAAGGGCTGTTGCCGTTGGACAAAAACTTATGCGCATTTCTGCCGTCCGGCGTCGCGCCGGTAAACTGCCCCAGCGTCACATTCATATTGTTGTTGATCAACACCGCCAGGAAAGAATCCAGCCGTGTCCGGTTTTTCTGGTTGCGGATCGTCTGACAGATGAACTCATGCAGCCGAACCGCAATTTCATCCGCCTCTTCATTATCGTTTCCAAATTTCGGCGCGTCAAGAAGCGCCTGCTGCAGCATCTCTTTTCCCGAAAAATCACAGTCGAGCGCCTCTACAAGCTCCTGTAATGTGCAGCGCTTTTCCTCAAATACAACTTTCCGGATTGCTTCCATACTGTCTGAAAGCGTGATATTTCCATAGGTTTCCACCGTTCCGCCCAGATACCTGTAACCGCCGTTTAGCATACCGCGTCCACGCGTCATGCAGTCGTCCTGCAGACAGGAGAGCTGTAAAAACTCTGCTTCTTTTCCATCCACGTCATACACCAGCTCTTCAAAACCGCCTGCAATCTCGATAAAAAACGTCAGATAAGTTTTTAACAACTCTTCCAGCTCCTCATAGCAGATAATGTCCTGAAGCTTTTTGCATTCCTGCCCAGCTGCCAGCGGTCCTGACAAAATTCCTGTCGCCGGATTGATTCCATCATGCAGTACAAGCTCCAGAACCTTTGCCACATTCAGGGCTGTATTTGGCGTTCCGATACTCTGTGCCGCCAGCATATATTCTCCGCAGCCAAAGAACGAATACTGCTCCGCTGCCTTTTTGGGCACATCCATCGCCCGCATCACTGCAGGCACATTCACATCATCGTTATACAGCATCGGAAAGGTCATGCCGCTGCCAAGAATCCGCAGCGCGCGGTCATAAATATCCTGATTCATCTCTTTATAATAACGCAGGCTGATCTGCGGATAAAAATGTTCCCTGCGCACTTCCAATACATCCATCACCAGCATAGCAAATTCGTCCGCGCTCTTTTCATGCTCGCGCCCCATGCCGCCGATAATCACCCGCGTATCCCGTCCGCACTGGGTTTCGATGATTGTGAAAAAATTGTCCAGCAAACGCACTGCCTGATCGTGTGTAATCCGTCCGGTCTTCAAATCTTTCCGGTAAAATTCCCCCAGATAATCGTCGATTCTTCCGATCTCTACTGCCCGCGCCGCAAGCATATAGAGGCATTGAAGCTGAATTGCCTCCTGCATACTCTCCGGTGGTGCAGTCTGAATGTGTTCCAGACACTCTGCCATCTGCAAAAGTTCCTGTTGCCGCACCCTGTCATTTTCCTGTCCAGCCAAACGCTTTGCCTCCGTTGTATACTGCCCCATTACCTGGCGAAGGGATTCCTGCACAGAAGCTACGCCCTCGTAAAAATTCTTTTTCTCCGGCTCCTGCGTTTCCTGTGACAGTCTGAGCGCTTCATCCCGCAAACCGCATATACCAAGCCGGAAGAGCTTTTTAAAATCAAGATTTACACCTGCCAGCCGGTAAAGCGGATGAATTGCCGCATTATCATGCACATAATCGTCACCGCCCATCGAACCTGCCCAGCTTTTGGGGAACTGCTGCCGGATTTTTGTATTTGTATTTTCTGTTTTCCAGAATTGGATCATCTCTTCTGCCTGCATACAGTCCTCCTCGGAATAGGAGTCGTCCGCTTTCATTCTCTTCAGCTCTTTTTCACAGTTTGCCACATCGATACAATAACCGGTCTTATCGATGCCGTCGCCCTCCATACACTGTGCAAACACCACATACGGGCGGCTGATCCTTCCGGCAATCAGATCATGGGGCTGTATCGTCACAAAGTACGTCGCCATCTGTGCATCCATGCAGCGACTCTCCCGCACCGCTTTAGGCTGCCCGATATTTTCCCGATAGATTTTTGTAAATTCCAGTTCTCGCTCTAAAATTCTGTTCGGATGATACATTTTTGTCCCTCCACATTTCTTTTTCCATAAATACAGTTGTTTTGATTTCAAATCAACTCATTCCACAGCTTCTGGATTCAGTATAAAAGAAAACGGGAAACACCGCTAACACCTGTTTCCCGTTTCTGATACTATATTGACCTAATATATTTTTTTCTGTGAAAATATTCTGTTTTCTGAAAAGAGACTTCAAAATATCATCTGTCATTCAAAGAACCGCTTCTGACTCCGGTATTCTTTTGGCGTCTGGCCGTAACGAGCCCGAAACTGTCGGTTGAAATACGACAGATTCTCATACCCGCAGCTGTAAGCGATATCCAGAATTTTTTCTTCAGTGCTGCGGAGCAGGCGGCATGCCTCAGTCATTCGGCAGGAATTGATAAACGCCGTCGGCGTTTGCCCATAATACTTATAAAAAGCCCGATTCAGATACGCCTGACTTTTGCCCGCAAGTTCCAACATGCGTGTAAGTCCCTGCGTAAAATTTTCAGGCTCCTGCATTCTGTCATACAATTCAGACAGCCAGTCCGGCGCACTGTTTTCCCTGCCTTTTAATAAGATGTTTACCAGGACATCACAGCAAATGCTCTGGAGCAGAAATTCCTTTTCCCCTGAGGATTCCCAGAGTTGATGCAGCAGACGTATTTTCTCACGGAATCCTTCCAGGCTTTCCGAACCCAGGTCAAAAACAGGTGCATCTTTGCTCCCGTTCCCGCTGCCAAACAGCGGCGCCGTCAGCTGTTCATAACGATCTTTTCGCACCGCAATATTGTACAAAAGATTCTGCTCGCCAAAGGGATTTGACAGGGTATGCACATCGTCCGGTCCGAGCAGCTGTCCCATCCCCGGCTGCATCACCAGTTCCTGTCCGTTGCATCGTTCCAGAAACGTGCCTTTCAACACGACAAAAAATTCATAATAATCATGACAGTGCGCCTCGATCTGCTCTCCCGGTTTCAAAACCAGATCGGCGATATAGAAAGTAACCTGTTTATCCGTCACATACTGCTTCCAGTAAAACCGCTGTGCCATAAATGCTCCATTCTACCGCGACACGATGTTCCGCTTTTTCTTTTACACCGCCGCTTCTTCCCGACTGCGGCACTGTTTCGCCAGATAATGAATCACGTCCCGTCTCGTAATGATCCCAATAAAGACCTTTTCATCATCAATAACCGGCACGAAGTTCTGGGCGCTGACCTTTTCCAGCAGTCCTTCCATATCCACATCCACATGAACCGGCTTATTGTCCCGGGAACGGTTCACCTGCATGACAGGAATCTCTTCCATCTGATACAGGCTGGGAAAATTCAGTTCTTTTAATCCCCAGAGCACATCCCCGTCCGTCAACGTGCCAAGATATTTGCCCTCCGTAGATAAAAGCGGAACCGCAGCATAGCCGTGATGCTCCATCTTTTCAAGCGCCTGACGCAGTGTATCAGTTTCCTCCACATAAGCGACCTCGCTCTTTGGTGTCAAAAAGAATAAAATATTCATCTGTAAATTCTGTCTACCTTTCGTATACGATTCTCTCCGCCTGCGCTGCCGCCTCTTCTTCCGAAATCAGGCAACCGATAATTTTCAGTGCAAAATCGATCGCACAGCCCATGCCGCGTCCGGTAATCACATTGCCATCCACCTCTGCTGCGCCGTGCGTCACAAAGGCGCCGTCCAGCTCCTTTTCCATGGAAGGGAAGCTCGTCGCCTTTCTCCCCTTCAAATATCCGCGATGTCCGAAAATCTGCGGAGCCGCGCAGATCGCTGCAACCCATTTGCCAGCGCTATAAAAACGATCCAGCTGTTCCATTAATCCATCACAGGCTTCCAGATGCAGGGTTCCAGGCATTCCCCCCGGAAGCACCAGCAGATCGAACGCATCAAAATCTGTCTCAGAAAGCAGCTGATCCATCTGCACGGTAATCTGATGCGAACCGGTCACCGCCGCCGTCTCATCCACGGAAACCATCGTCACCTCGATGCCCGCCCGTCTGCAGAGATCCACCACTGTCAACGCTTCTATTTCTTCATAACCAGCCGAAAAAAATACACCAATTTTCGCCATCTGTATGTCCCCTTTCTTCTTAAGTCCATTTTCTGATGTCTGGCAGCAGCCTGCCATTTGAACCATTCCTATCTTAGCAGAAATCTCTGTTCCATAAAAGGGAAAAAGTATGAATAATTTCTAAAGAATGTTAAAATTCAAGGTGCTTCCACAACAAAATTCACAAATCCTGCGTATCTGTGCTATACTAAGCCTATCGAGCATCTAAAATACACAAAGGAGTACCGCTATGCCCCCTATGGAAATCGAACGAAAATTCACAGTCAAAGCTCTGCCGGAAAATCTGGACAGCTATCCCTTCCACCTCATCGAGCAGGCTTATTTAAACACCGACCCCGTCCTGCGCATCCGCAGACAGGATGATGAATATTATCTGACCTACAAAGGAAAAGGACTGATGGCGCGGGAAGAATATAATCTTCCGCTCAATCAGTCCTCCTATGAGCATCTGCTTTCGAAAGCCGACGGCATCTGTATTTCCAAAAAACGATATCTGATCCCCTGGGATCCTTATACCATCGAGCTGGATGTTTTTGAGAAGTCTCTGGCGCCTCTTATCATTGCAGAAGTAGAATTTCCATCCATCGAGGAAGCAAACGCATTCACACCGCCGGACTGGTTCGATCAGGATGTGACCAAGGATCCGGCCTATCATAATTCGAATTTGATCTTGAAATAAGATCGTCGCCATGCTATTATGGGATCAGGCAAAGGATATAAGTGTTCACGGTCAACACAAACGAAATCCCGGAGAGCTGCAGCTCTCCGGGATTTCTTGTTCGTCAGGTCAAATCACCTGCAATAGGTCTTAGTCACGTCCTTCATATGTGCTGCCAGTGCATCCGTCAGCTGTCCGTCCGTCAGGCGCCATTTCCAGTTGTCGCCAAGGGTGGACGGGAAGTTCATGCGGGCTTCTCGTCCGAGTCCGAGCCAATCCTGCATCGGGATCACTGCGGTTCCTGCGGTTGAGGACATCGCTGTTGCGATCATCGCTTCCACCACATCCTTACCGCTTTTTACCCGCAGGTACTCACGAATGTATTTCTGCACCTTGCGGTTGTTTTCTTCGTACCAGCCGCGGGTCGTCTGGTTGTCATGGGTTCCGGTGTAAACAATACAGTTCTTATCATAATTGTGCGGCAGGTATTCACTGTCATAGCTGTCAAATGCGAACTGCAATACCTTCATACCCGGATATCCGCATTTTTTGATCATTTTGCGGACAGGAGGTGTAATCACACCCAGATCCTCTGCGATCATCTCTTTTTTGCCCAGCTTCATCTTCATCGCTGCAAAAAGTTCGAAGTCAGGTCCCTTTTCCCAGTGACCATTGACTGCGGTTTCGTCTCCGTAAGGAATCGAGAAATATGCCTCGAAGCCACGGAAATGATCTACGCGGACGATATCGTAGAGACGATAGCTATAACCGATTCTTAAGATCCACCAGTCATAGCCGGTCTTTCTGTGATATTCCCAGTCATAAAGAGGGTTCCCCCACAGCTGACCGGTGGCAGAAAAAGCATCCGGCGGAACCCCTGCAACTGCCTTGGGCACGCAGCCCTCAGAAAGCTGGAACAGCTCCGGATGAGACCAGGTATCTGCACTGTCAAGTGCAACGTAAATCGGGATATCTCCGATAATAGAGATCCCTTTTCCATTGGCATAGGCCTTGAGTGCCTGCCACTGTTTTGCAAACAAATACTGTAAAAACTGCCAGAAGCAGATTTCATCAGACAGCTCATGTCTGCAGCGTCTGATTGCTTCAGGCTCCCGCAGCTTTAAAGGTGCGTCCCATTCCAGGAAGCTTGCGCCGCCCTGACTGTCCTTGATCGCCATAAACAACGCATAATCAGAAAGCCACCAGTCATTTTCCTCACAGAATGCAATAAATTCAGCATTCTCTGCGATATGGCTGTTGTGGTATGCCTTGCGCAGCAGGGGAAACCGTCCCTGATACATTTTTTCATAATCCACATAGGACTTGCTGCCGCCCCAGTCTGTATTCTCACATTCTTCTTCTGTCAGCCATCCGTTTTCGATCAGCTCTTCAAGATCGATCAGGTAGGGATTGCCCGCAAAGGTAGAAAATGCCTGATAGGGGGAATCCCCATATCCGGTGGGTCCCAAGGGCAGGATCTGCCACAGCTTCTGTCCCGCTTCCTTCAGAAAATCCACAAAAGCATAGGCTTCTTTGGAAAAGGTTCCGATGCCGAATCGGGATGGCAGGCTGGTAACCGGTAATAAAACACCGCTTCTTCTCATTCTTTTTTCCTCTCATCCTTTGAACGATATGTTTTGTCACGCCATGCAGGGCGAAAGGTCAGAACCTCCGTGCAAGCACAGTCGGTCTTCTGACGTTTCGCCCTTTTTGTCATTTGAAATCTCCGATTTCTCCTGATATCCTTATTTTAATTTCCAGATATCGCGGTTGTATTCTGCGATGGTACGATCGGAAGAGAAGAATCCGGCTTTGGCGATATTTACCACCATCATGCGTTTCCACTTTTCCTGATCCTCGTAGTCTGCAAACATACGGTCTTTGGTTGCAATATAGTCTTCCAGATCCAGCAGAGTCATGAACCAGTCCTTATTCAGCAGCTCGTTGTAGAGGCGTTCCAGATTCTCCTTATGACCAACTGCCAGCGCCTGATCGCTTACGATGAAGTCCACTGCTGCTTTGATCACAGGGCTCTTCTCATAGAAGCTTCTGGACACGTAGTCTGCCTTTGCATAGTGGTCGATAACCTGCTCGCTGTTTTCGCCGAAGATATAGATGTTGTCATCACCGACGAGGTCGTGGATTTCAACGTTTGCACCGTCAGCTGTGCCAAGTGTCACCGCACCGTTTAACATCATCTTCATGTTGCCGGTACCGGATGCTTCCTTGGAAGCCAGAGAGATCTGCTCGGAAATATCGCAGGCAGGGATCAGCTTCTCTGCATAGCTTACGTTATAGTTTTCTACCATAACAACCTTCATGTAGTCCTTTACATCCGGATCGTTATTGATGATCTGCTGCAGGACTAAGAGCAGATGGATGATATCCCGTGCAATGACATAAGCCGGAGCTGCCTTCGCGCCGAAAATAAAGGTCAGCGGACGGGCAGGCTTTTTACCGCCTTTGATCTCCAGATATTTGTGGATGATATACAGTGCGTTCATCTGCTGTCTCTTGTACTCATGCAGACGCTTGATCTGAATATCGAAAATGGAATCGGGATTTAATTCCTCGCCTTCGTGCTCTTTGATATGAGCAACAAGTGCTTCTTTCTTCTCTCTTTTGATCTTTACCAGATCGTTTAAGAATTCCTCGTCATCCTTAAATGCAAGCAGCTTTTCCAGCTCCATCGCATCCTTCTGATAGCCGGTTCCGATCTTTTCGGTAATCAGGGCAGCCAGCTCACGGTTGCAGGAAAGCAGCCATCTGCGGAAGGTAATGCCGTTTGTCTTATTATTGAACTTTCCAGGATAAATCTCATAAAATGCATGCAGCTCGGTATCCTTTAAGATCTCGGTGTGAATCGCAGCAACGCCGTTTACGGAGAAGCCGTAGTGGATATCCATGTGAGCCATGTGCACGCGGTTCTGATCGTCGATGATCTGTACCTTCGGATCGCTGTATTTTGCAGCAACACGGGCGGACAGCTCCTTGATGATCGGAACGAGCTGAGGAACCACCTTTTCCAGATAGGACAGCGGCCATTTTTCCAGAGCCTCTGCCAGGATGGTGTGGTTGGTGTATGCGCAGGTCTTGCTGACAACCTCGATTGCCTCGTCCATTGTAAACGCTTTATCGTTTACCAGGATACGGATCAGCTCCGGAATAATCATGGACGGATGGGTATCGTTGATCTGGATGACTGCATAATCGTACATCTTTCTCAGATCGTACTGCTTTTCCTTCATCTCCATCAGGATCAGCTGTGCAGCGTTGCTGACCATGAAATACTGCTGATAAATACGAAGCAGGTTGCCGGCTTCATCGGAATCATCGGGATATAAGAACAGGGTCAGGTTCTTTTCGATGGCTTCCTTATCAAATGTGATACCTTCTTTTACGATGCTTTCATCTACGCTCTCGATGTCGAACAGGCGCAGCTTATTGACACCATTGTTGTAGCCGACTACGTCAATATCATACAGACGGGAGGTTACCTTTCTGTCACCGAAAAAGACATCGAAGGAAACATCGGTTTTATTCAGCCAGGAATCCTTCTCGATCCAGTCGTTCTTTTCTGCGGTCTGAAGGCGATCCTTAAATACCTGCTTGAACAGACCGAAGTGATAGTTTAAGCCGATGCCTTCGCCGGGAAGACCCAGGGTTGCAATGGAATCCATAAAGCAGGCAGCCAGACGTCCCAGACCACCGTTACCAAGAGACGGTTCCGGCTCGATCTCTTCGATTCTGGACAGCTCCTTGCCCTTGCTCTTTAATACGCTTTCTACTTTTTCATAGATTCCCAGATTGATCAGATTGTTGGACAAAAGCTTACCGATCAGGAACTCGGCAGAAATATAGTAGATTTTCTTGTCACCGTCGTTGGGTACGGTTGCCTCTTCCAGTCCCTTTACCAGATACAGCAGTGCAACATAAACCTGCTCATCGCTTGCATCCTCCAGCTTTTTGCCGAAGAGCTTCTCAGACAGAGCTTCCAGCTCCCTGTCAATTCTCTGCTCCAGAATTTCTCTCCGGATCGTTTCTTCCTGTCTCATTCTTTCCTCCGTTTCTGCCGCCTGGCGGCAACTTTTGATTCATGACAATAGAATGCTCGCAGAGCGTGCATTCTATTGTTTACTCTACAATGTCCTGGTAGCGCATCCGCACCAGTTCATATCCTAGCACTACGTTTCTTCCCTCTTCCAGATGCAGCAGGCGGTCAACCTCTTCCACCGCAGCAGCCGACACGCCATAAAAATCCTGACGCACCGTATTCATCTGCTTGCCCGCATAGCTCATGAGCGGGATTCCGTCAAAGCCGCAAACCGGATGGAACACATCCAGCTCCATCAATGCCCGCATCGCGCCGATGGCCATCAGATCCGATGCACAAACAAACACATCCATTCTGTCTGCATAAGAGAAGGTCAGCTCCCTCGCTTTTTTCTCACTGAAATCTCCGTATTCGATGGTCAGCTCCAGCGCAAGCTCCTCTGCCAGCTTCTTCATCCCTGCAATCCGTTCTCCGGTTACAAAGGACTTTTTATCCCCTGCGATATAAAGAACCTTTGTACAGCTTTCATTGCCGAGGATCGTCTTTTTTGCGATTTCGTACTGGGCATTTTTCTGGTCAATCCAGACCGAAGACGTATTCCTGTCATGATAGGGTGCGTCAACCAGCACGATTTTAAACGCACCAGACGCAATCAGCTCTCTTAGGAATTCATCTTCCTCATTCATCCCATATGCGATAATTCCTTCGACGCTCTGAGCTTTTAAATAGCTGGTCAGCTCATCCAGTCCCATATCCGCTACCATGGAAAAAAACAGCGTCACCACATCAAGCTTTAATTCCTTTGCCCGGTGGATCGCGCCGGAAAGATACTGCAGGTTGATCTCATCCACGCAGCCAACTGTTTCCTCCAGCTTTAACAACAGGGCAACCCGCCCAAACTGTTTGGAGGAAAGTGCTGCTGCAACCGCATTGGGCGTATAGTTCAACGCTTCGATCGCCGCATTTACCTTGTCCTTCGTGCTTTCACTGACGCCTTCATAGCCGTTTAGCACCTTCGACACCGTGGAGATCGCCACGCCTGCCTGTCTCGCCACATCTTTTATGGATGCCAAGCTTCCTCCTCCTCTCTGTTGGAAAACGTTTTCTAAATACATTCCTATCATAGATCAGAAAACGTTTTCCGTCAATATCAATATTTTAAGAATCATGTCAATTTTTTGAAAAAAAGGCGGCAGGAGCTTTCGCTCCTGCCATCTGCGCATTATCTATTCCTGTTTTCTGTGCTGCTGCCGATATTGTAACGGCGTCTGCCCGGTCGCCTTTTTAAACACACGGAAAAAATATTGGCTGTCCTCGTAGCCCACCGTCCGGGCGATATCCGCAACACTCATCTCTGTATGCTCCAGGTAATCCCCTGCCTTGCGGATTCGAAGCTCGATCAGGTAGTTAACCGTCGACTGCTGTTTTTCTTTCTTAAAAAGAGAGGAAAAATAGTTCGGGCTCATGCCGTAGCGCTCTGCCAGCTCGTTGATCGCGATATCCTCATTATAATGTGCTTCCAGATATTCGATTGCGCGCAGAATCCTGCTTCTCGCGTTTCCCTGCGCCATCCCGCCGCTTTTCATGCAATCCTCTGCGAGCGCAAGATAACGCTTTTTGAGGGATTCGATATCTGCCGCCTCGTCCACCAGAGAAAAGCTTTTTAGCACCTCCGTCAGCGTCTCCTTCCTTTCCGGGAGACTGCTGCAGCTGCGCAGAAGCAAATTCAGAATACGAATCCAGATCATCCGCACATAACGGATTCCAGATTTCTGCACCCGGTCCTCCGCCAGAATTTCTTCGAGAAGCACATAAACGTTTTCCATATCCCTGCGTTCGAGGTACTGACTCAGCATTTTCAGCTCCACGGACGGAAACACGACGCTTTGGAGTACCTGCAAATCTTCATAAAAATACAGGTTCGAGCTTCCGGAAATCATCCGCTGCCTCAACGCTTCCCCTGCTTCCTTCACGCACGTTTTGTCCGGGAAATCCGTCGGGCGGCTAACGCCAAACGTCAAATAGATTTCCATTTTTTCCTCGAACAGAACCTGGATGCGCAGAAACATCCGCTCAATCTCCCTACGCAGTTCGCTGACCTTTCCTCTGCCGAACATCGCGTATAACTGGTTCGGATTGGCAAGGTTGCTGACAATCAGCTTCCAGCAGCCGGACCGCATCTCTTCGAACACATTCTGCACGGAAAAGCGGATCAGTTCGATATCCTCATGCCGAAATTTTTTTCCCTCGTAGCTTTTGGCGTCAATATTGATCACGACCAGATACAGAGATCCTTTTTCTTTTTTCCAAAGCTCCGGACAGGTTGATTTTAACTGTGCCGCTTCCTCTTCTGTCAGAAATGCTGCGTTGTCCTGCCAAAGATGGTTGACCGCCTTTTCCTGCAGCCATCCTTTCTGTTCCGTTTCCAGCTGATGTTTCCGGAAAATCTCCACTTCCATCTGCCGCTCTTTTTCCAGCGTCTCAAATAATTTCCTCATGACCCGTTTTAACTCGTCGTTGGAAATCGGCTTTAACAGATAGCTTTTGACGCCCAGCTCGATCGCTGTTTCCGCATACTCAAACTCCGCATAGCCGGAAAGTATGACAAACTGCGTTCCCGGATATTTTTCTTTTGCTTCCCGAATCAACGTCATCCCGTCCATATCCGGCATTTTGATGTCGGTGATGACGATATCCGCCGGTTCCTTTTCCAGAAGCGCAAGCGCCTCCACACCAGACGCCGCCTCACGGATTCTTTCAAATTTAAAATTCAGATACTGAAAGCGGGCAATCATCCCGGAACGAATCAACTGTTCATCGTCCACAATCAGGACTTTGTACATAATATCTCCTTCTTCTCTCAGCGCATGGGAAGATAGATTTCAAACACGCTTCCCCGGTATACTTCACTTCGGATCCGGATTCCGTACTGCTCCCCGCAGATCATTTTGATCCGTTGATGGACGTTTCGGACTCCGATGCTTCTCTTTTTCTTTTCCTTGATATCCGGCGCATCAATGTAGCGACACAACTCCTGCAGCTGCTCCTGATCCATCCCGACGCCGTCATCCTCGATCTTAATGAGCAAATTTTCTTCTTTCTGCGTCACGGAAATTTCCAGCGTTCCCTGCGTCGTCATCCTTTCCATGCCGTGCACAATTGCGTTTTCCACAATTGGCTGCAGGATAAAGCGCGGAATCAGCTTTTTGTCCAGCCCGTCATCCACGCTGTAGTAGACCTCAAACTGGTTACCATAGCGGATTTTCTGGATGAACACATAGTTTTCTGTATGGTGCAGCTCCTGGCTGACCGTAACGAACTCGCTGTCGCTGCTTCCGAGGCTGTAGCGAAAGATTTCGCCCAGCTTGCCGCACATGTCGCAAATCAGAAAAACTTGATTAACCGCGGCGATTGAGCTCATCGTTTCCAGTGTATTATACAAAAAATGCGGGTTGATCTGCAGCTGCAGGTTTTTCAACTCTGTTTCCTTATTTTCCAGACGCTGGATATAGTTTTTCTGGATCAGACGGTCGAGCTGCTTCAACAACTGGGAAAACTGCCGGTCGAGCGCTGCGATTTCATCTGTTCCCGAAATCGGTTCCTGCACGGTTAGATCGCCCGTCTCCGCATAGCGGAATTTCTGCAGCAGGCGTTCCACACGCGCGGAGAAATTCCGGGTATAGACAAACGCGCCCAGCACAATGACAATCAGCAACACCAAAATCCACGGCAAAATCCAGCGAATCACTTCACCGCGCTTCTGGCTCATTTCGTTATTTTCAAACAAAAACAACAGGCGAAGTCCGTAATCCTGAATCCTTCGCTCCTGTACCAGATACGAACCGACTGCCGTCACGTCGTCATACTTTTTCCGTCTCGTACTAACTTCTGTTTTCTCTGTCTGACCGCCATTCGTTTTCGTATTCTGTTCATCCACAGCAGACAAAATCTGCTCTGCGTTGACGCCCCCGTCGGAAAGCGAGCTGTAAAGAATGTCGTTTGCAGAATCGCATAAAATCAGCTGAAAACTGGTGTTCTTTTCCTGTTTTGCAGGTGCGAACAGACGGGCGATATTTAAATCCAGCTTTACAATGCCGATATCCTCTGTCCTATAGCTGTTGACGTCGATATTCCGGATCGTCTTGACGATCGCCATCAGATTTTCCTGCTGCCCGGTCGCAAAATACAGATACCAACCGTCCTGCGTCGCATTTTTCTTCTGAAACCAGCCCTCGCGCGCCGCCTCTTTTAACATGCTCGCGCGCTGTCCGTAGATCGGGTTTTGGGCGAGCGCAGAATAGACCATGCAGCTGTTGATCTCGGTTTTTCGTTCCAGCAGGAGTGATTTGACAACTTCCTCGCTGACTCTCCTGCCGCGCGTATAGGCGTCTGAATCCTCCTGCTGCAATGTTTTCAGAATAATCGTATTGTTCGCAATCTGAATAACGCTCTCCTGGTACTGGCGCAGCTTTTCCTCCACGCCGTCTGTATACTGCAAAATGACCTGCTCGTGAGAATCCATAACCTCTTCCCGCGCCATGTCCGCCATTTTATAAAATACAAAACCGCTGATCAAAATAAGCGGAACGATACCAATCAGCACGGTAAATACAACGAGTTGGATAAAAATGGGATGCTCATACAGCTTACGAAGTCTCACAGGCGTCCTCCTGATTTTTTTGTTATACGGTACGCACGGGTTGATCTGCCACGCGGTGCTTCGCACGCGGCGGGTCTATTACAGTTCACACGCGCCATTCGTGCCCCGTCTCGTCCCAGTACAGCACAGTTGCCTTTACCTGCGGCTTGTGGAACCGGAACTCGAACATCACAACGCAGTTGTCCTTCGGTGTCGTAAAATATGCTTTATTCGAAGAGCCGCTTCTTGGGAAACGATCCCTGCAATAGGTTGCAGACAACGTTCCATAGGTTGAAACCGCATAGTCATAGGTCCCCGCATATGGAATCACAACCGAAAGCTTCCAGGTATTGTCGCCGACATAATACATTCTCGTCATGCTGCTGTTGGAATCGTTTTTCATCGCGCCGACGGACGGCTGAAAGCTACCGTATACGACGATTTCCTCCGGGAGCTTCATTCCGGTCTCGGGATCGTATTCCTCCTGCGCACCGAAACGAATCAGATGCTCCGGATTCCCTGCAAGCTCCCGCAGCTTGTGTCCTCTCTGCCATAAGTCAGCTACAATATCCTCCTGTCCGAATCCAAACGGGCAGTCCATCGAAGGATTGTTCAACTGATAGGTTTCCTGCAGTCCCTTTTTGCCGTCTATTGCGCTGTCCATCACAACAGCCGCATCGCTCAGCATCCGACGCAGCGGAATTTCGAAATATGCGTTGCGATTGTTGATTTCCGTCCAGCAGTAAGTGTATTCCAGGAAATGGTTCCTCTCTTCCTCGGACTGATTCGCAAACCAGCCGATCTGGTCATAGCCCCACCAGTCACTGCCTGCAAGCTCTTCTCTTGTCAGATTTTCCGGGTGTCCGACTACTTTGCCGCCCCAGTTGTCATATTCCATCAGGTACGGCATCACGGGTGCACTCCAGCCATTTGGATTCTCACCGCCTTCACTGTAGCCCTCCCGAACCAGCACGAGCTTCGTGCCCTTGCGTTCCAGAAGCGCAGCGCGGGTAAACGGCATTGCATGATAATCAAATAACAGTTTTCCGTTTACATTTACGCCATGCGTATGCGCATCCATCAGCACCAGATGTCTTCTGCCGTGCTCTCTCGCATAGCGTCTGATCTTTACAAACAGATCCCGCGTCTGCTCCATGCCAAAATCATTTGCTGTATAAAGATGAATCTGTCCCATGTGCAATGCTTCATAGCCGCAATCGATATAGCGCGTCGCACGGTAATAAAACCACATCTGCGCCTCTAACCGGGAAAGATCGGGAATGCCGCCGTTTTTCGCCGGATCGCTGTTTTCATGAATAAAGCCCTCCGGTCGATCCACAAAAAGTGTATCCTGCAGCCTGAAACATCGCTTTTCTTCCTTCTGTCCAAATGCGCGCAGCACATACAGCGGAATTTCCACCTGCTCGATGCCCTGCGTAATCATCTCAAACACGCACGCCTGCAGAATGATCTCCGGGTCGAGCTCATGCACCCGTTCCGCCAACTTTCTGGAACGTTCAAAATGTTCCTCATCGTTTTCCGTCATATACCAGATACCGGACGCCCTGCCCAGAAACTTGATTCCGAGTTTTTTGATCACACGCAGATCGTCGGAAAGCGTTTCGCTCTGATACAGCCCTGCCGCTGTCGCACAGCGGGACAGGTAGTTTTCCAGCACTTCTTTTTCTATTTTTCCGTCAAAATCGAACCTCATATTTCCCCTCTTCCAATAGATAATCCTGCGACGCGCGGTGCAAATGCCAGTCTTTTATTCCTGTGCCAGGAACCGACACACCCCCGCCATACAAACGCCAGTCGCGCCCTTTGCCAAATGCTTGCCGGATTTTCTCTGCACCGCCGGTCCTACAACGTCCAGATGCACCCACTGCGTTCCATCTTCGATAAACTCATGCAGATATGCCGCTGCGATCGGTCCTGCTCCCGGTCTTCCCGGCGCATAGTTGGCGAGGTCAGCGATTGCGGACCACAAAATTTCATCGCGATAGCAGTCGTCTAACGGCATCCGCCAGCAGCGTTCTCCGCTCTGCGCCATCGCGTCTTCGATCTCTTTGCACAACGCATCGTCATTGCAGAACAGTCCAGCAGTCAGGTCGCCAAGTGCCGCGTGGCAGGAATAGGTCAGCGTCGCAAGGTCGATCACACACTTTGCGCCGAGTTTCTGCGCCATTGTCAGAGAATCGCACAGAACCAGACGTCCTTCCGCATCTGTATTGTAAATTTCCACCGTCTTGCCGGACAGGGTTTCGATGATATCTCCCATCCTGCTTGCGCTCGGACCGATCAGGTTGGCAGCAAGCGGAAATACGCCGACCAAATTTTTCTGTAATCCGCCAGCAGCGGAAATTTCCAGAATCTCCATCAGGTTTGCAGCGCCGCACATATCGTACTGCATTCCTTCCATATCTTTCATGGATTTTAAATGATAGCCGCCCGCATCGAACATCAGTCCCTTGCCGACCAGCGCGGTCTTCTCATCTCCCGGTCTCGGCTCGTATTCCATCACGACGAGTGCTGCTTCCTCACTGCTGCCCTGATTGACCGCCAGAATTGCGTTGCATCCAAGCTCCTTTAATTCTGCCTCCCGGTACGCATGGAAACGGATGCCGTATTTTTCGGAAATCGCCTGTGCATACGCTACCATCTCTTCGATGTTTAGCAGGTTGTACGGCAAGTTGCCGAGGGTCCGCGCATAGCCGACGCAGGTTGCGAACTGCACGGCGCAATCAATTGCAGCTGCGATAACGATATCTACAGCAGGCAGGTTCACCGGATTGGTCTCCGCGCAATTCACGGCGTCAACGTCAACTACATCGGCGGTGTACACGTAATTTGCTGCATCAACGCCAGCAGCATCCGCCACCCCGCCGTGAATCCAGATCTCCAGATCTCCAAAGTCCGTCAGGCTATCGCGGCGTGCAAAGGCTGCGCCCGCTTCCCATCTACGGACGGCTGTTTTGGAAAATCGGTATGCGCCCTGGTACAGCGCATTTACGATCAGCCCAGTCAAATCCGCCGCTTTGCCATCGTCGTCTGTTTCCAGACAAATGTCCACAGCACCGACACGCTGCATTCCAATTTCCATAAAATATTCCCGGATGGCGCGGATCTTCTGCGCTTCACTCTTTTTTTCAAAAGAAACTGTCCTACAGCAGTCGTTCTCTATTCCCGTGCCGGTCACTTTGACGCTCCGGCACTCCTCGATCGGGCATATCCCGTATTGTGTCTTCATCCTTGTCCCCTTTTCACGCATCCTTATGCCTTATGGAATAGTCCGCCGTATGCCTGGCTGTAAGCTGCAACAAGTTCTTTGGCCAGAGAATAGGAATTGATCAGCGGATGCAGCATCAGCGCCTGGACCGCTTTTTTCTCGGACTGTTCCTGTACCGCCTCTACTGTTTCCTTTTCGTACATCTTAATCAGACGCATCAGCAGATAGCAGTGCTCCGGAACTTCCTCCACCCTCACCGGATGAATCCCGGTTTCATCCACATGACAGGTAACCTCCACCACATCACGATCCTCAAGACCGGGGATACTGCCCTGATTTTCTACGGAAAGCACCAGATCGCGTCCGTCCTTACTCTGCAGTCCCTCGATGCAGTCAAGCATAACGCCTGCATATCCCATGCCATCAGGCACTTCCAGCTGCCCTTTTTCCAGAAGCGGGCGCTTTGCAAGACCGGATTCGATACTCATGTAGGAATTCTCACGAACCTGCATATAGTACAGGAAAATCTGCAGTGCGCCTTCGGGATCGGCGTCCATATCCATCGCCTTCAACTCTTCCATCATCTGCTTGTTGACCTGCTCGATCGTCTGACCTCTGGTCGCGCCGGACTTTAAGATATTGGCTAGCGCTTTTTCCCGATGATAATAGTAGTAGAGATATTCATTCGGCAAAAATCCGATCATCCGCAACAAATCGGGATCGAACATGGAAAATTCCTGAATGCTCTTTAAAAATTCATCGTCAGCAAGAAGTTTCGGCAGAATTTCCTCGCCTTTGACCTTCACGCTGCGAATCCAGGAAAGGTGATTTAAACCGAAGAATTCCACATACAGGTCTTTTTCATCCACGCCGAGCTTTGCTGCCATACGGAATTTTGTGCTGCTGGGCGCATCGCAGATGCCGATCACCTTTTCATAGCCTGCGCTCTTTAACGCCTGTGTCACCAGACCGGACGGGTTCGTGAAATTGAAAATCCATGCGTTCGGTGCAATTTCATTAATCAGCCTGCAGTACTCCAGCAAAATCGGAATCGTGCGCACTGCCATCGAAAATCCACCGACACCGGTCGTTTCCTGGCCGATTACACCTGCGTTTAAAGCGATTGTCTCATCCATCACACGGGAATGGTCGCCGCCGACGCGCAGCGTTGTTACCACATAATCCGCGTCCTGCAATACCTTACGCACATCCGCAGATTCCGTTACAATCAGATCCTTGTGATTTCTGTTTACCACATGGCGGCACAGCTTTGTGATGATCTGCTGTTTCTCCTGATTGATGTCATAGAGCGCTACCTCGTCAATATGAAGTGCCTTGTATCTTGCCAGCAGGCCGTTGATAAAAATGACGGTTCTGACGCCTGCTCCCCCGATGACTGCGATTTTCATTTTGTTTCCTCCATTTTCTTTTTTTCCATAAATTCCTTCAGTCCCTCTTTGTCCGGAAATCCAGTGTTGCCGCCGTACGCTGTTACGTTTAACGCGCCGCAGGCATTGCCGCAGGCCAGACATTCTTCCAGACCTTTTCCGGTCAGAAATCCGTATACGAAGCCCGCATTAAACGAATCCCCTGCGCCAGTCGTATCCACAGCCTTTACCCGGTACGCCGGGAGAAAGACCTCTTTTCCGTTTTCGATTGCAAGAGAACCGCTGCTGCCAAGCTTGATGACCACCCTGTCGCAATCCTTCGCAAACTCTCGTGCCGCTTCCTGTGCGGTCTTCGTCCTGCCATAGTGAATCGCTTCCGTCTCGTTCATGAACAGCACGTCGATATACGGAAACAGCTCCTTGATCTGAGGATTCCATTCCCCGGTTGGATCCCAGCCCAGATCGAACGAGACAGTCGCTTCTGTCTCTGCTTTGACGCGTTTTAACAAAGAAAGATACGCCGCGTGGTTTTTGCTTCCCTCATAGCCTGTCATATGAATATGCGAAGCGTTTTTCACGCCCTCGATATCCACCTTGTCGATGGAAATTCCCGCGTTCGTGCCGCGATACGTCAGAAACGACCGATCCTTTTCATTGGTAAAACTGATCGAAATACCGGTTTTTTCCGTCCTGCTCGTCCCAAGCAGACTGTCGTCGATATTTTTTGCGGCAAATTCTTTGCGGATCAACTCCCCGTAGCAATCGTCCCCGACCTCTCCCTGAAATACCGGATGCAGACCGAGCTTTCCAATGCCGAGCGCAAACAGCGCCGCGCCGCCGCCTACATAGGTATCCATAACCGGCACTTCATCCTCCTGCCCGGGCTTTGGCAGACTGGAAACGCCCGGAACAACAAGGTCTATATTTACATCGCCGTAAACATAGACGTCCCATTTTTTTCCCTTCATAGTCCCCTCCATCTTTCGTTTTTTCATTCTTTTTCAGCATACCATAAAGTCCGTAGGAAATCAAAATACGATCCTCACAGAGTGGTTTTATCGTGTCATGCGATAAAAAAGACATGCGCCAAATCCCGGGCATGTCTTTTCCGATTTCATCAACTACGCAGCGACGCAATTTAGGGGTGTATTTATCCCTTTATTCTCATTCCTTTACTGCCCCGATCATGGAACCCTGTGCAAAATATTTCTGAATAAACGGATATACACACAGAATCGGTACGGTAGTTACAACGACTGCCGCCATTTTCAGCGAATCAGAGGTTGTCGTTGCCGCGTTCTGAGCCAGCGCCTGAGCGACTGTCTCTACGTTCTGCTGTGCGTTCATCGCTTTGGTCAACATGTTCTGCAGCACGGTCTGTACCGGCCACTTCGCAGTATCGCTCATGTAGAACGCACCAGAAAACCAGTCGTTCCAGTGGTTGACTGCCGTATAAAGCCCGACAACCGCGATAACCGGCTTGCTTAGCGGCATCATGATTTTAGTATAGATTTTGAAAAATCCGCAGCCATCCAGCTTCGCCGATTCCTCCAGGCTGTCCGGAATTCCCTCAAAGAAGGTTCTCACCATCAGCAGGTAGGTTACGCTCACCAAACTCGGTACAACGTAAACCCAGAAAGAATTGAGCAGATGCAGGTTTTTGTACTGGATATATTTCGGAATCATCCCACCGTCAAATAGCATGGTGAATGTAATCAGCATCGTAAGGACGGTTCTGCCCGGCAGATCCTTCTGCTTGAGTGCATAACCCGCAAGGGTTGTCACCATAAGGCTTAAGAATGTACCGATAACAGTTCTCGCAATACTGATTCCATATGCTCCCATAATACTGCCGTCTTTGAATACTTCGCGGAAATTATCCAGCGTAAGCTGTCTGGGCCAGAACCAGATTCCGCCCCGCGCCGCATCTTTTCCATCATTAAAAGACAAAACCAGAACATTCAGACACGGAAGCAAAATCGCCAGACACAGCAGAATAATAATCAGATAAATAATTGCCTGCAAGATCTGTTCTCCCGCGTTTCTTTTTATTTTGTTTTCCCGCCTGACCTCGATCTGCTTCATAGCGTCTGTCTCCTTTTTGCCTGCAGGCTGTAAAACCTGCAGGCGCTTTTGATTCTAATTCCTTTTTAGTCGTAGAAGTTTACCGCATCCGGATCTTCCTTATAGATATTTGCAACATAGTCTTCAAACTGTTCTACGCCTGCAGCCTTTAACTGTGCACGGAAAGATTCGATAATTGTCTTTACTTCTGCGTCATCCTTTGCAAAGAAGCACTGTGTCAGCACCTCATCCCAGTTTAACAGATCCATCTGGGTCTTTACTGCTGCCAATTCGTCTGCGGACATGTAAGCAGTTGCATTTAAGCCGGGAACCAGCTTTTTCTCTCTCGGATACTCTGTTGCCAGTTCTACGCTTCTTGCATAAGTTGTGCCTGCTGCTGCACCGGGACGGGACTCCCCGAAGTTCTTGGTATTATCTGTGTTGGTAACACAGAAGGATAAGAAGCAGTTACCGATACCGCCAAATGCAGCGCCGATCTGGTTGATCATGTAATCTGTATCATTGTTGTTTACTTTTTCCAGAGCTTCATCGGTCAGAACAGGATTACCGTCTACCATGTTGTAGCTGACGCCTTCTACACCGTACTGTGCCAGAAGCTGTCCGTCATAGGTGCTCAGCCAGTCGAAGAACTTGAAGATTTCTTCCGGGTTTTCTGCATCTGCAGAAATCGCCATACAGCCGTATGCGGTCTTGCCGTGGGTTACCTTCTTGTTATCGCCGGAGATATCGTTTAACGGTCCAAGCGGAATCCAGTCATCGTTTCCATAAATGATATCCTGATAGTTATGTACGTCTGCGATGATTGCAGAGTTGTGGTTTCTGGAAACTTCTTCTGCACGTGTGGAATCCATGGTGAAGAACTCAGGGTTCATCAGACCCTCGTTTAACAGTTTTCTAACATAGTCGATTTCATCATAGATGGAATCTTTTTCCGCCTCATGTCTGACATTGCCGTCCTCGTCGATGTTGTAATCATCGCTGACACCCCATTTTAAGCCAGGGCAGATGTACTCAATAGTGTCCATAGAGCCGCCCCAGTATTTCGGCCCGAGCGGGTAAACATCGTTGCCGTTGTCGTCTTTGTAACCGCCTTCTTTGATCTTAACAAGCAGGTCGTAAAAATCATCCGCTGTTCTGATCTGTGTTACGTCGATACCAAGATCATCAGCGATAGACTTCTGAATCCACAGACCGCCGACATATTCTCCCTCTGGAATCCATTCCAGAGTCTTGTCGGTTTCTGCCACATTCATCTGCCACAGATAAACGCCATCCAGATCATCCCGGAAGGTTACATTCTTGTAAGAGTCATCCGGTAAGAAGCCATCTTCATAATACTTGGAGTAAACTTCCGAGTTTTTCATATACTCGGAAACATCTGCGAACATGCCTTCTTTTGCAGCCTTTAACAAAAGCGGGAACTCCGGTCTGGTCGAGTTATCCAGATAGGAAACGATAACGTCCGGAATGGTTCCTGCAGCCAGCTGGGAAGCCATAACCTTCTGGTCACTGTCGCCAGGGGTATATTTGATATCCAGCGTGATGCCGGTCAGCTCTTTGATCTTTTTCCCAACCTCAGTGCTGGAAAAATCATCGGGAAGTGTGTTGCCGATATCATCTACATATGCCTGTACGGTGATGGTACGGTCAGCAATCCAGGTATCAGGCTTGTCAGACGTGTCCTCTGTTGCCGCATCCGAAGACGTTTTGCTGTTGCTCGTCGATGCGCTGTCTGTGCTGCTGCCGCATCCTGCCAAGCTGCCAACTACCATGCTTCCTGCCAGACCAGCTGCGAGCAGATTTCTGATCCATCTCTTTTTCATTTGGTTTCTTCCTTTCTTCCTTTTTATGTATCCTGTTTACCACAGGCTTACTTCCGTCATCTTTTTACAGATCTTGTTGCACGCTACAACCAGTACCAGTCCAACCAGCCCCTGTATCAGACCAATTGCCGTCGCATAACCGAACTGTCCTCCCTGCAAGCCGACACGCAGAACGTAAATATCCAATGTATCTGCAATCGACATGTTGCCGGGTGTACGCAGCAGCCATACCTGATCGACACCGGAGGAAAGCAGTCCGCCGATTCCCATAATGAACAGGATACCGATCGTTCCTCTGATTCCTGGCAATGTGATGTGCCACATTTTCTTGAGCTTTCCGCAACCATCCATTTCAGCGGCTTCGTAAAGCGTCGGGTCTACGCTGCTGATTGCAGCCAGATACATGATGGAATCCCATCCGATGTTTTTCCACAGATCCATGGAAAACAAAATCCGGTAAAAATACTTTGCATCCATCAAAAAGAATGTGCTTCCGTCTCCGCCCAGCGCTGCAATCGCCTGGTTTAAGATACCAGTATTCGGTGCCAGAATTTTCTGAAGCATCGTCACGATGATAACCGATGATAAAAAGTGCGGCAGATAGGTAATCGTCTGAGAAATTTTCTTGAACTTCATGTTGCGCAGCTCATTTAACAAAAGTGCCAGAATGATTGCGAACGGAAATTCCAGAATGCACTTGATAATACCGATCGCAAGCGTGTTGCGGATCAGTCGTCCTGCATCGTAGCTCTTGAAGAACGTTTTGAAATAATCAAAACCAACCCACGGGCTTCCCCAGATTCCCTTCTTAAAGGAATAATCCTTAAATGCCAGAACGGAACCAGCCATCGGCACATAGCAGATCAGTGCGTAGTAGACGATACATGGAAGCAGCATGACATACAACGGCCAGTACCGCATCAGTCGTACTCCGATTGACGCATTCCCGGACGGTTTCCCTTTTCGGGATGCCAGGCTCTTTGTTTTCACAGGTTTCTTCACCTCCCGTCATCTGATGAAATTATTATAAAAATTGTATAAATTTCCGACAATGGACATTTCCACACTGTACAATGGACATTTCTACGATTTAGGGTCACGCCCATCGAAGCTCCATCTGCCAGATGAAGTGCGCTTTCTTCATCTGGTACTTCTCTGCCAGCTCCGGTCCGCAGCTGGCAGAACCGACGCCGCTGACCATATCATTAAAGTACACCGTCAGGAAATCCGACTTTTCCAGCTCGAACGCGTGCTTCTTTCTCTCCAGCTCCTCCCGTGTGTATTCGGAGATGCCAAATTCAAACGGCTGCGCCCCACGGGAGGTGAAACCGACGTCAGGCATCTGCTCCAGGTGCACCCACCGCGTTCCGAAATGGTTTCCATTTTCCTGCGGCTTCAGATAATCCTCGTGCATTTCCTCTACTGTCTGCGTGAACACGTCAAGTCTGCTGCCGCGGTGCTTGTCACAGTAACTCTCCTGCGGACCATAGCCATAATAGGATACCTGATTCCAGCTTCTGTCCACACCAAAGCGCAGTCCAAACCGCGGTAAAAACGGAAAGGTCTGGTCGATTCCGCCCTCGACATACCAGCCGAGGCTTCCGTCGTTTCCGATCTTCCACTCTACATTTCCTTCAAAAAATTTCTGTCTGGAAACGCCAGCCATCGAAAAATACATCCGCACACTCCAGCCATCCTGACGCTGCCATGCGCTGCTTTCATATACCCGTACCATCGCATGATGCAGCTGGGCTTCCTTCCATTTTTCCGAAATATTGCCGTCGTTGTCCGTCGGCGCGCGGTAAATATCAAACACCATCGGCTGTTTTAAATACTCTGTCCCGTCTTTTATAAAAGAAACAACCGTACCTGTCCGTTTGGAGACGCGGCAGGTAAAATGCTCTGCGGCGAAGCAGTATTCTGTCTCCGTTTCCGTACAGGAGATCAGGGACAGCGCGACGGATTCCGTGAGCGAAAGCTCCTGTGTGATAGCATCAGCGTTCGCCGCAAGGACTATCTGGTCGAAGCCCAGCAGATGTCCCGCTTTGGTCAGCGGCGCGTCTTTTTTCTGAATCAGCTCTATGGTCAGGACAGTTTCGTCTGCGCCGGTCACTGTCTGCAGCGGCGGGATCATCACCCGCATCGTTCGATGCGGCGGCAGATGAAACTCAGAAATCATCCCCTCTTCCAGCACATTTTCTTCCTGCTTCCAGAGATAGTGAATTTCAAGCGCATCCTCTGCGTCTGTAAAGTCCAGCATGTTTCGAAGCTCCAGCGCGCCTGTCCGGCGGTCATAACCGGTCACACGCACCGGACGCAGGACATTTTTTAATTCCAGCAGTCCCGTATGTGATCTGCGGTCCGGATACACCAGCCCGTCCATACAGAAATTTTTATCGTTCGGATAATCCCCGAAATCTCCTCCGTACAGAAATTTTTCTTTTCCATCCGGCGTTTTTCCAGCATAAACTGCATGGTCACACCATTCCCAGATAAACGCCCCGCAGTAATTTTCGTACTGATACAGCTGCGCGAAATTTTCTTCCAGATCCCCTGGGCCGTTGCCCATCGCATGACAGCATTCGCAGTGCAGAAACGGCTTTTTATTTTCCCCGTTTTCACAATAATTCTGAATCCAGTCAAGCGGCGCATACATCCGGCTCGTCACATCCAGCACGGATAAATCCTGCTTCTGCCAGTCCTGCCAGGTACAGCCTTCATAATGAATCAGCCGCGTTGGATCATAAGCCTTCACCCATTTTGCCGCTTCGATCATATTCGGACCATATCCACTCTCATTGCCCAGGGACCAGAATAAAATGCACGTCCGGTTCTTGTCACGGATCACATTTTTCTGTACCCGGTCCAGAATCGCTTTCGCAAACCCGGATGCTTTCGCAATCTGGGAAACCCAGTCTTTATCCTCCTCCGAGTACACCTCGCCGCAGCCGTGCGATTCCATATCGGACTCGCTGATCAGATAAAATCCATACTCGTCGCAAAGTTCGGAAAACCACGGTGCATTCGGATAATGACTCGTCCGGATCGCATTGACATTGTGCTCCTTCATCAGCCGCAGATCGGTCAGCGCATCCTCCTTCGTGACCGCCGCCCCATGATACGGGTTACTGTCATGCCGGTTGACGCCCTTTAGCTTCACCGATGTTCCATTGATCAACAGCTTTCTGTCAACGATTTCGACCGTCCGGATTCCGATTTTCTGCACGATTTTTTCCCGCTCTGTTTCCAGTTCCAGCGTATAAAGATACGGCTCCTCCGCATTCCACAAAACTGGCTGTTCTACCGTAAAACAAATGGATTCCCCGGTCTGTTCCCCGATCACCCTGTCCCTGTCCTTTAAGGTCGCCTTTACCGTGCAGGTGCCGCTTTTTTCCGTTCTGACGCAGATTTTTCCGACCGCTTCTTCATACGATGTGCGAATGGTGAAATCCCGGATATGATCTTTGGGACGGCGCAGCAGATAGACATCTCGGAAAATCCCGGACATACGCAGCTTGTCCTGATCCTCGCAGTATGTCCCGTCGCACCATTTTAAAACGAGCACATACATCTCATTTTCGCCATCCGACAGATACTCCGTGACGTCAAACTCTGACGTCGCATGGGAAACCTGACTGTAGCCCACAAACGCCTTGTTGATCCACACATAAAAGCACGAATCCACCCCTTCAAAATCCAGGTACACGCGCTCGTCTTTTTTCAGATTTTCTGCCGCAAAGGTTCTGCGATACAGGCCGCACGGATTGTCGAACGGGACATATGGCGGATCGTACGGAATCGGATAAAACAGATTTACATACTGATGGCGATCGTATCCGTGAAACTGCCAGCAGGACGGAACCGGGATTTTATCCATTTTTTTCGGATCAAATTCCGAACGCAGAAAGTCCTCCGCCTCTGCAACCGACGGAAAATACTGAAAACTCCAGACTCCGTTTAACAGAATCTGCTCGGAATTTCCAGCTGCATCGCACGGCAGATAATAACATCTGTCCGGCTCTGTATTGACGTGCAAAATTTCTGTATTTTCATAAAAACGTTCCCGTCTCATCGATACCCCTCCTGATTCCAACTCTTCTCATGTTCGCATTTTATCAGGTTCTTTTTGGTCAGAAAATGCACAATTCTACTCCTGCGACTGGACATTTCACAGATCCCTTGACTTTTCCAAAAATTCTCTATACGCTAAAGAAAAGCCGGGTTCAAACTTCTGTCAAACCCGGACAGATTATTCAGAATTTCAATGGGAGGTTTTATAAAAAAGAATATGGTACAGAATCCTTATCAGAACGCGCTTTTGCCGGCTCCGGTCGGCGGCGGTTATTCCGACCCGGACTATTGGATCTGGTGCGGCTCCGTCGTACAGGGGGAAGACGGAGCCTATCACATGTTTGCGTCCCGTTGGCCGAAAGATCTCGGCTTTGGTGCAAACTGGCTGTTTAACTGCGAAATCGTCCGGGCTTCCAGCAAAAATCCGGAAGGTCCCTATACCTTTCAGGAGGTCGTGCTCGGACGCCGGGGACGCACTTTTTTTGACGGCATGAACGTGCACAATCCGTACATCCGCAAATGGAACCAAACCTACTACCTTTATTATATGGGAACGACCTTCGGCGGTCCGATTCCCGGTCCCGGTGACGAAGTGGACAGCTCGCGTTTTACCGAGGTCTGGAACCGCAAACGAATCGGTCTTGCAACCGCACCGTCTGTTTTTGGTCCATGGACGCGATGCGATGAGCCGCTGATTTCTCCCAGAGACTGCTCCCACTGGGATTGCACTGCAACGACCAATCCTGCCGTCGCGATCCAGCCCGACGGCACGACTTACATGCTCTACAAATCGCGTTCCTTCGCAGACGGTCCGTTAAAAATCGGTGTCGCAAAAGCGCCCCGCCCGGATGGTCCGTTTGAACGGATTTTGGACGACCCGATTTTTAATTTCGAGGACCCGAATATCCATCTGGAAGATCCGTACCTGTGGTACGAGGACGGAAAATTCCGCCTGCTGATCAAAGACGACTTCAAAAACGGAGGTCCCGGCATCAGCGGTATCTGGGGTGCAGGCCTGTACGCTGAAAGCGCCGACTGCATTCACTGGGAATTCGCCGAAAATCCTGTCGTTTACTCCCGCCACGTTACCTGGTCCGATGGCAGACAGACCGATCAGGCAAACTGCGAACGCCCTTACTTTTTGCTTGATGAAAATAACCATCCCACGCATCTGTTTCTGGCAACCGGGGAAGGTCCTGCACCCTACCAGTTTTCCAGAACCTGGAACATGGTGATTCCGCTGCGCTAAGCGCCGAGCTGACACGCTTCCGCATCTGTCTTGGAAGCGTCTGACTGCAACTATACATTTTGGAGAGGAACGTATGACAACCGATCAGAATTATCAACAAATTTACCGCGTCGGCGGCATGCTGGACGCAGGCTTTGTAGGACAGATCACCTACACCATCAGCCTCGATCAGGTCTATGACGAGCTGGACATTCATTTTAGCTTTGACAAGCGGCTCTACAGTGAAAGCGACGTTACGCCTGAGCTCATTGACAGACTTCAGACGCTCTGCACTGCAAAATACAACGCCCCGACCTATCCCGTCGAGGAGTTCAGGCAGACCATTCTGCACGAAATGAAAACAGAAATTCACACAATGGCGGAATTAAACGACGATTTCATCGGCTGCATCCACCGCCAGCTGACGGACCGCCACATGTTATACACAAAAGAATTCACAAGCGACGGCTGTCTGGCACAGGACACCTTTTCCGGCGTTTTAAAAGTGACCGTCCTTGTTTTCAACGTGCTGCTGGACAACACGCAGTACACGCTGACCGTTTCCGGACATCCGGTCGGACATGGTGTAATCGCACCGAACTTTAATCTAATGGATACGGTAAAGACTGCAGCGGGAAATGCGGGGGCTTCGAATGCTGCCGGGAGCGCTGACAACTCGTGCGACGCTGAGAGTGCTCCTGCCTCCGCTGTTGCCACGGCTGGCAGTTCGGGCGTCTCCGGCGCTGGCTCTGCTGCCACGGCTGGCGATTCGAGCACAACTGGCAGTTCTTCTGCTGGTAATACCGTCACTGCATCCACCCGCTTCAAACGCCTTGAGCTGCACAACCACACGGTCGAATCCGACGGCAGCTTAACCTGTCAGGAGCTGACGGAATATCTGGCAGCCGACCATGTCGATGCGTTCGCCATCACCGACCACAACACCACCTCCGGTCAGAAAAAGATCGAACAGTTGCTGGAAGAAAAGCATTATCCGATCAGCCTGATCCGCGGCATGGAATATACGACTTATTTCGGGCATATCCTCTGCTTAAACCTCGCAAAATATGTTCCCTGGAACTCGATCGACCAGCACCGTCCCGAACTTTTGTTCGAAGCCACCCGAAAAAAGGGCGCGCTCGTCGGTATCGCCCATCCCTTTTCCTATGGCGATCCTTTTGCCCGCGGCTGCCGCTTTGAAATGACCATCTCGGACTACTCAAAGGTTGACTTTATCGAGATTTTCAACAATCCGGAACCGCTCCACGAAGTAAATGAACGCGGCACGAATCTCTGGATGTCCCTGATTTTTTCAGGCTATCAAATCACCGCAACCAGCGGCATGGACTTACACAACCGTGCGAAGCTGGCAGGCTGCTATGCAACCTACATCGAGGGCAAAAACGGCGGCAACATCGCTTCCGAGCTCGATACCGCCATTCACACGCACCGCACCTGGGTTTCCAAAGGCGCTCTGCTGCTGACGGAGGTTCTCCCGGAAACAAACGAATTGCTTCTGACGTTTACAGATGCCCATAAGCCCGGATTTTCTGTTCCAAAAACAGCTCAGGTCGTTTTAAAAGGAAAAGACAAAACATTCACAACGAGCGTTTCGCTCGACAAACCGGTACGCGTTTCCCTCAACCAGCTCTCCGGAACCGATCCGATCATTCCGCTGCTGTACGAAGCTCCGGGAATTAACGGTGCGGCAACTGTATCCAACGCTGCGCATGTTGCTGCTTCGACATCCTGCAGCAATACTGCGGATGCCAGCTCTGCTGCCGGGCAGCTGAAAGAAATCGACGCACTTCCTGCAATCGAAGGACTGCTCTGCGTCAGCCCGGTTCTTTACAGGGATTGAGGTTCTTTGGAAACAGCTTTTGAAACGCTGCCTTACGCTGCGACAGCGACATTTCAAAAACGCCCGCTTATTCTGTGAAAAACACAGCGTAAGCGGGCGCTCTCTATTTTCGTCTGATTTTCACCGGACCGGACGGTTTTAGGATCTGACAATTCCGATCTATTTCATTTTTTCCACGACAACCTTGCATCTCTTTTTATAAAATGCAATCCCATATGCCAAAATATCATTTCGCCCCTCATTGCGCAGGTATGCATCGTATTGGCGGTCATGTATTTGAGCCATCGCTTATTTGCAGGCGCTGTCAATTACGAATTCCGTTCCAGAATTCTTTTATAGCTTCGGTACATCAGATAAACCCCTGCCGTGCAGTCCAAAACAAGCATCACAATCCCAAAGCCAAAGCCTAACGAAATCAGGCAGCAGATTCCGGAAAGCATAAATGCGAACGCGCACTTTTGATACAGCATCCCCATTTCCAGATTGTAAGCCGTGACATCTTTTACCTTCGATTTTAACGTTTTATCTCCGCTCCAGAAAGTGATGGGCTCTTTGCTGTTTTTTTCAAAGATCCCGATAATCAAAAACGGAACCGCGCATAAAAGACACGATATCAGTCCGACGATTTTTCCTGCCATAATAAAACCCTCCTTCTATTGTCTTGGATTGAAGCCGTTATGCAAGCATGTTGACTCACTTGCGCTCATTATATCTCAGTTCGGAAAGAACGACAATTCCACACCATGGATTCATCAAGCAACCAGGAAAGTTTTTCTTCATCCCTGATATTTCTTCGCCTGCACACGGAACATTTTCGCATATATTCCGTCCTGTTTCATCAGTTCCTCATGGCTGCCCTGTTCCGTGATTTTTCCCCCATCGAACAGGTAAATCCGATCCGCCATTCTCGTCGTTGAAAGTCGGTGTGAAATAAAGATTACCGTGCGGTCTTTTGCCGCCGCTTCAATCGTTTTATTGAGTTCATATTCCGCAATCGGATCGAGTGCGCTGGAGGGTTCATCCAAAATCAGGATGTCGCTGTTTTTGGCAAAAGCGCGCGCAATCGCGATTTTCTGCCCCTCTCCACCGGAGAGATTGATGCCCTTTTCGTCAAATTCCCGCGTCAGCTCCGTATCCGCCTTTTGGGGCAGTTTCCGGTATTTTTCGGAAAAACCGGCAGCCGTAAGTGCACTCTCTACCGCCTCTTTTTGCGCATCCGTATAAGTACCGCCCATCACATTTTCTCCGATGGTCGCCGCAAAAATTTTATAGTCCTGAAATACGCTTCCGATGTGCGCCCGAAAGGATGAAATATCATAATTTCGGATATCTGTTCCGTTATAAAAAATCGCCCCATCCGTCACATCATACAGCCGCATCAAAAGCTTCGTTAGCGTCGTTTTCCCAGCGCCGTTGTAACCGACAATCGCGATCTTTTCCCCTTTTCGCACCGTAAAAGAAACGTCCGAAAGTACCTGTTTGGGGTTCTTTTCGGGGAACGGATAGGTAAACGAAACGTGCCTTAATTCCAACGATTCGAACGCTTCCGCTTTTTCTGTTCCGTTTATAATCTGCGGTTTCTGCGTCACGAATGTACGGAATTTTTCCGCATAGATGCTGTGTTCCTGGAACTGCGCCAAAAATCCGATCAGCTGGTTTACCCGCATGAACAGCTTCCACGTCGCACTGATTCCGACCGAAAAATCGCCGAGCGTAAAGCCTGCATCCGTCAGATACCTCCACATCAGATAGCCCAAGAGTCCGACGTTAAACAGTACGCTCGTAATCAGCTCCGACGCCAGCGAAATCCCGATTAACTTCGGCACATATTTTTTCGCACAGGCAATTTTTTCCTCCGCAGTCTTCTCGTAATCCTCCTGCAAGAGCGCCCCCATATTTCCCATCCGCAGTTCTTTTGCGTATTCATTTTGATAGAAAACCCGCGTAAAATACTCCAGCTTCCGGGTGATCGGGTTCATTTCTTTCGCCTTTACATAACGGATCTGGTTTGCTTTTGTCCGGACAAAAAATCCCAGCACGGAAGACGCTAAAACAACCAGCGCCGCCATCCAGTCAATCGCCGCAAAAACCGCTCCCATTCCGGCCAGCGTAATCACACAGCTGCAAAGGCTGCACACGTCTGTCAAAACCTTCACCGCACGGGTATCGGATTCCCGGATCGCCCAGATGAAATCGTTGTAGAACTCCGTGTTGTCATAGGACGCAAGATCCAGCTGAAGCGCTTTTTCATACAGCTTCGTCTGCATCCTTTCATGGAGCTTTAAGTTTGCTTTCGGGCGGTACACATTTGCCATCCATTTCCCATAAAGCGTCAGCACCATGCGGTACCCGATCATGCAAAAAGTGACCGCCAGAACCTGTCGGTAATCCGCTCCTTTTTCCAATGCGTCGAACAGGTATTTTACATACAGCATTCCGACGAGAATATCCCAGACCGAATTTCCAATCACCAATAAAAGCTCTAATGCCAGATATCCCGGCGTATATTTTTGCACATATTTCAGCAGGAACAACACACTTTTCATTGAAATCTGTTCGCCGTTTTTCTTCCTGCTGCGAATTGTCTTTGTCCCCATTTTTCAGCCCCCCTGTCAAATCCCCTTATGAAATGTACTTTTCCGCCTGCTTATGGAACATGTCCGCATATTTCCCGTTCAGCGCAATCAACTCTGCATGCGTCCCCTGCTCTGCAATCTGTCCGTTTTCCAGAAGGTAAATCCGATCAGCAAATGTCGCGCTGGACAGCCGGTGGAGAATGTAAATCACCGTCTTATCCCGGAAACTGTCAAAAATCGCTTCAAACATTTTATTCTCCGCAATCGGATCGAGCGCGCTGGAGGGTTCATCCAGAATCAGAACCGGTGCATCCTTCGCAATCGCCCTGGCAATGGCGAGCTTCTGTGTCTCCCCGCCGGAAAATACTGCGCCGTCCGGGGCAAATTCCCTGCCGACAAGCGTATCCATTTTATTTGGCAAATCGTTTATCCGTTCCAGCATATCGGCCTTTTGCAGCGCTGTTTCCGCGTCCTTTCTCTGCTGCCCGGAAAGCGGTC
>ENA-OUQL01000174-OUQL01000174.1-human-gut-metagenome-genome-assembly--contig:-NODE-174-length-35549-cov-20.2676_pt1 | contig 35549 bp, 35 predicted proteins | sample MGYA00237945_ERZ548829 | MGnify/ENA primary metagenome ERZ548829 (study PRJEB26490, sample SAMN05194708) | human gut metagenome | biome: terrestrial biome; feature: human-associated habitat; material... | reverse complement strand
GAGCAAGCAAAGCCGTTGACATCTGCAACATCATAGTATGGCTTGCAGGCTTTGCGGCATATCGTTTTCTGATGAATGTTGACATTATCGTCGGCAACACCTTGCCCGATATGGTTTTCACAATCATCCTCTGCGTCATAGTTACCAAAATCGCAGACAAAATTACTTCAAAATCCCAAAAAGCGTAATCGTTTACAACAAAGTCAAATCCCCGTCAGATTTTGCTCAGGGTCAATAAGGAAGTATTTTAGAAAGTATGGTGTAATCTCAGAAATGAGGTTACACCTTTTTCTTTATGCCGATTTTTCATCGGATTTGTTTTGCTCCCTAATTTTGTTCATTGTTACAATAAGCTTTTGTTCGCTTGGAATATCAAACAGACCGACGGCGGTAAAATAAATGTCCACTTTAACATTGTTATGCGAATGCTTTTTTTCGTTGTTATGAATTTCTATTCGCTCAATAAGTTTGATGACAACGGTCGGTGTAAGCTGTTTCATTTCAGTAAATTCCATAAGTCCTTGATACAGCATTTTCATATCGACCGTTTGTTTTTGCAATTCGATAAGCTCCTTTTCGCTTTTGGCAACATCAATCTTGAGTTGGCTTTGCTCCGACTCGTATTCGTTTGCCATACGAGAATATCGCTCATCGGATAATTTGCCGAGAATGTTGTCTTCATAAATTCTTGAAAACAACTTGTCTAATTCGGCAATTCTTGCTTTACCGTTTTCGATTTGAGATTTCAAAAGTTTTTGTTGTTTTTTGACATCCTCACCTTTCTTTTCGGCAAGAAGATAGGTGAATACATTGTTGTAGCAACGAATAAAATCCGCCAATTCACTTATAGCTTCGGTAACTATTTGCTCAAGCACCACATCACGAATATAATGTATTGTGCAAGTGCCTTTGCCGTCTTTATAGTTGGCACAACGAAAAAATTCTTGATTTTTCTTTAAGCTTTTTGCTGCACAGAAATGCAATTTCGAACCGCAATCGGCACAGAAAACCAACCCGGAGAATAAACTTTTTCTGCCTGTTGCCGTGTTCCTGCGTTTGTTTTTTCTGAGTTCCTGTACCCTAAGCCAAGTGTTTTCGCTTATGATTGCCTCTTGAGTGTTTGGAATAATCTGATAGTCTTCTTTCGACTTTTCAATGACTTTATGGACTTTGTAACTGACCGTAGTGCTTTTGCCATTTACCGTACAACCGGTGTATTGTCGGTTTTCGAGTATGTGTTCTACACTGTTTTCTCTCCAACCGTAAATATTGGCAGGCATAGGATTGCTTGTCTTTCGTCCGACAGAATTAAAATAAGCGGTGGGAGTAAGTATCTTTTCCTGTTCCAATTGCCTTGCGATTTGGGAAGGACCTTTACCTGCAAGACATAAATCGTATATTTTTCTCACCACTTCTGCGGCGGGTTCGTCAATATACCATTGTTCTTTATCTCCGTCAATCTTTTTATAGCCGTAAGCAACGGATGAGGATACTCGCTTTCCTTTAGCTGCTTTCATCTCATTTACCGCTCGTATCTTCTTTGAAGTTTGTGCGGCATACCATTCGTTGAATATGTTATGAAAAGGCATCATTTCTGTGCCTATTCCTTTTGTGGTATCTACATTTTCTTGAATGGCGATAAAATTAACTCCGAGAGAGGGATAAACAATTTCAGTGTAGTGTCCGCAAAGCAAATGCTCTCTGCCGAATCGTGATAAGTCCTTTACAATCACCGTTGATACTTTACCGGATTCAATTAACTTCTCCATTTCTTGAAATCCGGGACGATTAAAAGTCGTGCCGCTTATTCCGTCATCAACAAAAAATCTAGGATGTAAGTATCCGTTCTTCTTTGCATAAGTCATCAATATTTCTTTTTGGTTTGAAATCGAATTGCTTTCACCGTCTAAATTATCGTCTTGCGAAAGACGGCAATACAGAGCGGTGATTTTTTCTTCTTGCCCTTTATTATTTTTGTTCGTTGTCATATATTTTCTCCTTTCAATGACAATCGGGCATTGCAATGTATTTGAATTTTACCCTTGCAATGCCGAAATGTCCACTGTGTGGTTTTATTACGTTTTAATTTCAGTAAGCAATTCTTCAAATTGTTGTAACACGGTTTCTCTGCCGTTCTTATTAAAATGAGTTGCAATTTCAAATGTTGTATTACCCATTTTCATAACAAACGGCGTATTGGTCACTTCAAAGAACGGAGCGAAAAATGATTTGTTATTATTGTCCATATTTGTATCTCCTTTATCTTTCATCTCTGTTTTTCTGTCTGATCAGATATTTTCTGTAATGCTCGCAAGCCTTGATGATAAAATCTTCTGTCTTTTGTTTATCCATCCCCCTTGGCAAAATATCACGGAGCTTGTCGGCAGGTATTCGTACCTGTTCTTTCTGATTGGGTTTTTCTTCGCTAAGTACGGCAAAGACGGTATCAACAAAAAAGTTGCCATCTTCGCTTAATTTGCGCAGTCTTTGAGCTTGCGACAGCGACGGAGTTGCGTCTGCATATTCGATTTCGTTAAGTAAAATTTCCTGTTCGTTTTCAGACAAAAATGAAAGTTCAACCGCCGGGGTAAAGGCTATCCGTCCATCATCAACGAGTTTTAACAGTTCGGATATTAAGTATGTTAAGCGGATATATCGCTGTATTTGCCTGCCGCTTTCGGTGTTTGAAATTTTGTCTGCACTTTCTGACTTTCCGACAACTTGTCGGGAAGTAGTTTTACCTTGATGTTTAATTGCATCTAACTTCATTTTATAGGCAAAGGCTTTTTCGCTTGGCAACAGATGTTCACGGTGAATATTTGAATCCACCATTGCGATTATCGCCTCGTCTTTGCTCATTTCTTTGATTGTCGCAGGCACTTCGGTTATGCCTAATTCTTTGCAAGCTTCAACTCTTCTGTGTCCGCTGATAATTTCGTATTTACCTGCCGGAAAAGAACGCACAGTTATCGGTTCAAGCAGTCCGTTTTGTGCTATGCTTTCGACCAATTCACGCTGTTCTATTCCGTCCCTTTTCTTAAACGGATGGTTTTCAAATGGGATAAGTAAATTTATGTTTATGTTTTTTGTCATTTTGACCTCCTTATATATTTCTTTTTCCGCCGGTAATATTCTTACTCTTCTCTGTATTAATAGCTTCTGTTATTCCGAATTTAAGAAATCGGATTATCGGAATTTTTTGAGATAAATAATGCTGGGTTTTCCTTGACCCTGCCTTTTGCGAGTGATTAAATCCGCCTTTTCAAGTTCCGAAAACAATTTGCATATTTTTTCGTGTCCGAATCGCAGCTTTTCCTGAGCTTCTTTCACCGTAAAATATTGATATATACGACCTCGTTTATCGATCCAATCGTTCTTCTCGGATAAATACATTCGGTCAAGCAGTAAAGCGTACAGCATTTTTGCATCGGTAGAAACCGAACGGTATTTTTGGTCGGTAAACAATGCTTTCGGAACTTTGTAGAAAACATAATTTTCCGCTTCGCTTTTCTTAAAGTATTTATTCAAACTAAACCACCTTCGTTCTGTATCAAAAAGGTGCCGAAAACGGCAATTTTTCTTTTTGTACGGCTTTTTTATTTCTTCTTAAAGTGATTTATTGCTTTAACCGCTGTCACTAAATTTGCGTCGATTAAGTTTGATTTTCGCACCTCTCTTGGATTGATAATTCGGACAAACGACAACAACAGCTTTGTGGCTTTGCTTGCATTTGTTTTTGCATTTTCGGCAAAGGCTGTTGTATGTTCGTCTGCCTGTTTCGGGATTTATGAAGAAATCCCATTCTTGTTTTGCTCGTTTTGATAATTTCGCCATAATAAAAACTCCTTTCACTCATTGCACAAAAGACATTGATTCGGACACCCAAATCAGCTTTTTTTGAGAAAAATTTATCTCTTCACTCATTTGGACAAAGGTTGCCGAAATGCACACCCAAAAGTTCCGATTTGACGGAAATTTTTTTGAAAAATATTTTTACCCCTCTACTTGTTTGAACCGGTAGAGGTTAAAATTTAGGGTGCTCGATGAAAAAATTGCAAAAAAATAAAGCCCCTCGTTTCTTGAAAGTTCAAAAAACGAAGGACCGGGTCTGTAAAAATATTTAATTGTAATTGCGACACACAAACTTAGCGAGCAGACCGTTTGTATATCCACATCATACAAACGGTAATTTTAGGGCTACCCTAAGACCCGTTAAATGTCTTGACATCAAGCAGTAAAAATGATATCATTAAATCAAGATTTAATGATATCATATAGGAGGTGCTGTTTTGATTAAGGAAAGTAAATCCAATCGAACTCGACAAGTTCAATTCCGTATGGACCCTGACAAAGTAAAACGTTTACTTGCAGCCATTGCCTATGATGACAATATGCATAGTATGGCAGATTTGTTTAACAAAGCGGCTGATGAATACTTGAAGAATCAGGAAAGAAACGGAGAAAATAGCAATGGCAAATAAAATTGTATATCGTACAGAAGATGAAGTAAGAGATAGTGCTAAAATACAACTTGGCTTCGATAAAATTGAAGCGAATGTAAAGCAAGGGACAGGACAAATTACAACATTTAATCAGTTAGGTTTTAAAGGTGTAATTGATAAACCCGATGGATGGTATCTACCTGATGATTGCTCAATTCCGGCTATAATTTTGGAAACTAAATCTGAGGCAGAAGATATATCTCTTCAAAAATGGGCTGATGAGCTTATTAAGAATTGCGATATAGTAAGTAAAAAATACAAAAATACCTGCGGAATACTATATAACGGCATAGATATAAGGGTTTTCAAGAATGGTACCGAAGTTTGTAATACTGAAATATCTAATGTACTTCAAAATAAATCATATTACTTGGCACTTTTTACGCAAGACAATATCGATAAACAACAGATTTATAATTTGACAAAACGTATAAATGATTGTCTACATACGGAATTTGGCATTAAAAATTTGTATCATCGTATGATTTTTACTGCGTGTGCATTGGTTGCAAAGAGATACGGCGCATTGTTAATTGAAGATATGAGTTTTACTTTGATGAAGAATTCAATACTTAGCACTCTTTCTAAATCATTAGAAGAAAGCAGAAAGCAAAACTTAAAACTTGATTTGCTTACGGAGGTTTATTCAGAAATAAAAATGAATAACACTACAAATCAAGATGCGATTAACAATTTTATTGATTGGGTTTCTGAAATTTCTGATTGTGTTAATTCTGATCATTGGAATGGCGAAGATGTTATGGGTATCTTCTTTAATGAGTTTAACCGATATAAGAAGAAATCTGAAAGCGGTCAGGTGTTTACCCCTGATCACATAACATCATTTATGTATCGACTTATTGAAGTTAATCAAAATGACAAAGTATTAGATGCGGCTTGCGGCTCAGGTGCTTTTTTGGTAAAAGCAATGTGTAATATGATGAAAGAAGCGGGTGGAATAAATACCAAAAAGGCCTCTAAAATTAAAGACAGTCAGTTGTTCGGAATTGAATTTGACAGAGAGATATTTGCTCTTGCCTGTGCAAATATGCTTATTCATAAAGACGGCAAAACAAACTTGGAACACTTAGATAGCAGAACGCAAGAAGCTTGCGATTGGATTAAGTCGAAAAATATAACAAAGGTATTGATGAACCCACCTTTTGAATCAAAATACGGTTGTTTAACTATTGTTGAAAATGTGCTAAAGAATGTACCGAGAAACACCAAATGTGCATTTATTCTTCCCGATAAAAAATTGGAAAAAGACAAAAAAGGCAGAAAACTTCTCAAACATAGTACTCTTGAGAAAATCATAAAATTGCCGGAAAAGGTTTTTTCAGAAGGAGTTACAACATCAATCTTTATTTTTACGGCAGGAATTCCTCAAAATGACAAAGAAATCTTTGCTTGCTATATAGAAGACGACGGCTTGGAAACCGTAAAGAATCAAGGCAGACAAGATATTAAAGACAGATGGCAAAGCATTGAAGATAAATGGGTTGATATTATTCGTAAACAGTCAGGTGATGATACTGTTCAATGGATAAAACCGTCTGAACATTTGAGTTATCAAATGCCAGAAAAACCATTTGAAATTTTTGAAGAAGATTTTACCAAAACAATGATGGATTATTTGATGTTTAAGCAAGGAATTGATGTAAAAGAATTCAGCGATTCTTTGGTAAAAAAGGTTATGTATGATAGCAAAATATCTTCTAAAGAGAGCGATATTACTATCGTTTTGAAGGGAAAGGAAGTACATAATGAAACAAATTGACACAAAGCAATGGAAAGAATTTATTATAAAAGATTTATTCACCGTCAAAAGACCTTCAGCTCGTAGTCAGGCAAATTATAATGATGGTGATATTCCTTTTGTTGCGTCAGGTAATTTCAATAATGGCGTCTTAAAATATTTAGAACCAAAGAAAGACGAGATTTTGGATGCCGGTAATTGCATAACGGTTAGTCCGATTGATGGTAGTAGTTTTTATCAAGAAGATGATTTTCTCGGTAGAGGTGGTGCAGGCAGCTCTATAATTCTTCTATACAATCCCAACTTAAATCTTTATAATGGTTATTTTATTGCTACTGTAATTCGTACTGTTTGCAGAAAATATGCATACAGCGATATGGCAAATAAAGATACAATTGGAGCAGAAAAAATAAAATTACCTGTTGATGAAACAGGTAATCCAGATTTTTCATATATGGAATCATATATGAAAAATCTGGAACTTGCAGTCAGCTCTTCGCTGACTGACTTGCAGTCAGCGAAGAAATCCGATATTTCAGGAACACTTGATATAAGTAGTTGGAAATTGTTCCAAATATCTGAGTTGTTCAATGTGCAAAAAGGGAAACGACTTACAAAAGCTGATATGAAAGATGGCAAAATAAGATTTATAGGTGCAAGTGCCATCAACAATGGAATTACTGCTTATATCTCAAATGATGAACATCTTCATCCTCAGAACACAATTACACTAAGTTATAATGGTTCTATTGGTGAAGCGTTTTATCAGGACGAAATATTTTGGGCATCGGATGATGTAAATGTTTTATATCCAAAGTTTGAAATGAATAGGGAAATGGCATTTTTTATTATTCCACTTTTGAAAACAGCTGGTAAAAGATATGCTTTCATTGATAAGTGGAAAAAAGAAGATATGGAAAAGAGTAAAATTCCGTTACCGGTTGATAAAGATGGGAATCCTGATTATAAATATATGGAAAATCATATAGTAAACAAATTTGACATGATAAAAATTTATTTGACAAACTTAGTTACTAGTATTTAATTCTTGAAGTCAGGTCTTAGGGTGCCCCTAACGAGGTGTTTGGTAGTGTGGCTATCCAAATACACTGCTCGCTGTTGCAATACAACGAAGCATAGCAACCGATTTGGACAAACTGTCCATAATTGGTCTGCTCGCTAAGTTTCTACATAAAACTTCATAACAAAAGATTAAGGCACAGCTTTCTGGAAATATTCCGTCGGCTGTGCCTTTTTCTCAGCAAAATATTATTTGATTGTTTACGATTTCCGTCGCTCGGTTGCGAATATTATTTATCTTTTGCACCCACAATATTGCATTTTCTGATTTGAGCTTTTCGGTTAAATTTTCTTTTTCGGCAAGTGATTTTACCGTTTCGTCAAACAGAAATCTTGCTCTTTTATCAATATCGGCAAGGTATGAATTAAGCTTACCTGCCGTCAAAAGATTGTAATAAATCACTTTGTGATTTTGTTTCAAGTATCGCTTGTGTCTCATTCCCCATACGCCGATTGAGTATTGCGCCTCATCTTGTAGAGCGAGATTTGGCAACAAATAGTCGCCTTGAATTTCATAAGTACCACCGTTATTTTCAAAAATTGTTTTCATTTTTGAACCTCCTTAAATTTGGTGAGTTCATTATACGAAAAACAAAAACAAATTACGAATGTGTAAAATTAAGATACAGAAAAAGGCTTTGACAATTTACTGCCAAAGCCTTTATTTCCGTCATTGCAACGCCATAGATGTATTTAATTTGTTATACTGCCTTATCCACCTGTGGCATTCTCCGACGGGGATTTTTACATTTAATTTTCGTTATTATATTTTAAAATATCATAATAAGCAATCAGGCTGACATTTCCGAGTTCATTTGCCTTATCAATGCAATCATTTGTAAAACCGGACTTTGAAAAAATATAAAAATGCTTTTTGTCGAAATTAAAAAGCTTACTGCGTTCAACAAGCGTTTCAAGAACACCGAGGTCAACACTTTCATTATGCCACTTACATTCACCAAAAAGAGCCGTATTTTTATCTGCCGAGCCGATTATATCAATTTCTTCCTGTTGTCTTGTTTTTGAATTTGTTCCCCACCATCTGCCGATATCCGTAAAATCAATTTCGGAATCACCGTTTAGCAGCCTTTTCCACAAATACTGCTTACAGATTTCTTCAAACACAGCACCCATATAATCCGACAAATACGGTGCAATTCGACTGTACGCAAGTTCAACCGCACCTCTTGAAATTATCGAAGAATTTTCCGGCACAAAACGATACCAAAATCTGAGCATATTATCCTCAATAGAATAAATTGTTTTCTTTGTGGATTTTTCACCGTACGGCACTTCTTTTCTCACAATTCCGAGAGCAACAAGATTCTTGACATAAGCAACACAAGTGCTTGAGGTTTCTCCAACCTTTGTTGAAATCTCCGATATTTTTGATGCACCTGTAGCAATTGCCGTAATCACGGCATTATAAATAGCCGGCTCTCTTACCTCTTGTTTCAAAAGATTGTTAGGCTCTTCATACAGAGCCGATACAGGATTCAGAAAAATATTTTTTATATTATCCTCTATTGAAATTTTGTTGTTAATCTGCAAAAGATATTGCGGTGTACCTCCCACAAGCCCGTAGGCAAGTGCCTTATCTTCAGGTGACATTCCGTTAAAATACTCACAAGCCTCGCAAAATTCAAACGACAAAATCTTAAACTGAGCCGTTCTTCTGCCATACAAGGGTGCTTTGTATGCAAGCACATGGTCCTCCATATACGACATTGATGAACCGCAGAGAATAAGAAACAGCTTTGAACTGTCTTTATATTTATCAATTAACATTTGCAGTGTTGATGCAAGACTTCTTGACGCTCTTGCTACATACGGATATTCGTCAAGGCAAAGGACGATTCTTTTGTTCTCTGACAATTTAAAAACATATTCAAGTGCCGACTGAAAGTTTGAAAAAGCAGTATCCGTTTTCATTCCTGTTGAAAATTCAAGAATGCACTCGCTCAAATTTTCAAGATTTTGCTTTGCATTTGTTTCAACTCCTGTGAAACAAATTGCGTTTTTATCCTTGACAAACTCGTTTATGATAGCCGTTTTTCCTACACGGCGGCGACCGTATATGACGGCAAATTCAAATTTTCCGCTGTTATACAATCTGTTAAGCTGTAAAAGCTCATTCTTTCTGCCTATAAACAAAATTCTCACCTCTGACCGTTTGCAAATTACTCATCTACGATTTAGTTATTTACGATTAACTAAATTATAAACCACTGTTTTTTCTAAGTCAAGATTATTTTGCAATTTAGGTGGTTACGATTAACTAAATCGTGATAAAGTTATATTTTTTATATGTTGTAAAAATATGTCACCAAAGAAAAGTTCGGTATAAAAAACTGTATGAATCAAACAATATTACTGCAAATAATTTGCTGAATATGTATCAGACAAAGGGCAAAATTGTCCGAAGGGAGTTTTTAATATGAAAGCAACAGGAATCGTCAGAAGAATCGACGATCTCGGAAGAGTGGTTATACCGAAAGAAATCAGGCGGACGCTTCGTATTCGTGAGGGAGATCCGCTCGAAATTTATACCGCAACGGACGGCGAGGTTATTTTTAAAAAATATTCGCCTGTCGGAGAGCTTGCGGAGTTTGCGTCACAATACGCAGATGTGCTTGCCAAAATCAGCTCAATGCCGACAATCATAACAGACCGTGACCATGTAATTGCCGCCGCAGGAGTTTCAAAGCGTGAATTTCTTGAGCGCAGGGTAACAACCGTGCTTGAGGGATATATGGAAAATCGCAAAACCTATTCGGCAACACAGCAGACGCTCGGCGATATTCAGCCGATTGAGGGCATTGAACATTATGCATCGGTAATCTATCCGATTATCGCCGCCGGAGATGTTTCGGGTGCGGTAGTTATGCTCACAGGCGAACAGACCAAAATCCCGACAAATGCCGAAATCAAGCTTGCACAAACAGCCGCCGCATTCCTCGGCAAACAAATGGAAGAATGATTTTTAAAAATAGGTAATAATAAAAAATGCGGTCGGGAAGACAGGTGTAAAACAATACACCGAATTTTCCCGACCGTATTTGTATAAATCAAGTACACAAAACAACGCTTTACCGTATTTAACATTTATGGTATCATTAAATAAATTAAGCTGAAAGGTATGTTTCTTATGAATGGCTTTTCCGACAAGGTAAAACAAAAATTAGGTTACTATGTTTATGCCCTTGCAGATCCAAGAGATAACAAAATATTTTACATAGGCAAAGGAATTAACAACCGTATTTTTCAACACGAAGAAAAACTCGATAACTCAAATAAGTCGAATCGTATAAAAGAAATACTCTCATCGGGTAACAAAATCAAAAAACTAATTATATCATATGGTCTTTCGGAAAAAGAGGCATTCGTTGCCGAATCGGCTTTGATAAATATAATGAACTACATTGACTCTCAATCACTGACTAATGTAGTTTCGGGACACCACACGGCGCCTGTTATTACAGCTGAAGATTTTGAAAAAATTTACGGTGCCGAAATTCTTTCAAAAGAAGATATTTTTTACAATCTTTTAATTGTTAAAATAAATTCACTTTATAAATACGATATGTCAGACAGCCAAGTTATGGAATGTGCAAGAGGTCATTGGATAATCGACACCAAACGAGCAGAAAATTGCGACTATCTTATTGCTGTAAATCACGGACTAATTGTCGGAGTTTATGAAAATATGAAGTGGTATTCTTCAGGTGTGGAAACTCCATTCTATCCACGATTGTGCAAAGAAAATCTTTCAAGGTCAAATCGCAAATACTGCACCTGTCAAGCAGTTAATAAGCCGAATATTTACATAAACAAAAACATTGCCGATTTAGTAAATATGACGCAAAATCCTATTTCATACATAAACGGAAGAAAAAATACCGCTAAGCTGCTAAAACCATACTACGAAAAATTCATCAATAATTCTATGGATATTCATGATTTTGAAATGAATTTCGGTAATGATTTGGTAAAAATGGGATTTAAATTAGGCAGTTTCAATGATTCAAAATATGAATATAATAACAAAAACATTTTAAATATTACCGATTACAAACAGCTTAAGAAAATGCTGAAACATACGGATTACAGCACAGCCACATCATTGTTGATTTCAAAATGGAGATATATCACACATTGGAGTTATATGGATTATCAGCAGGAAAAAGATTTACCATTTTTCAAAGCTGTTATAGAAAGAATATTTGAACTTTCCGAGTAGCTTCATACAAAAAATTTTACAATTGATTTATTTTGAATAATCTTCAATTTTCTAAAAAACTAGCACATACAAAAAATAAAACTTCAATCTCTTGTCAAACAAAATTGAAGTTTTTTATTGACATAATTGTTCATCAATGATAATATACAAGTAAGAAAACGGCTTTAGCTGTTTCGTAAGTTTGAACAATAAAAATTAATTAAAGATTAACCGCTCTGTTCACGACACAGGGCGGTTATTTCTTTATGGTGAACACAATAAAAAATGTGAAGATGATTCTCACAGCTATGTATTCCACGCAATCACCCCCCCTTTTGATAAGGGAGTCGAAACAGCTGCCACCGTTTCCTTACCAAGTAATTATCGCAAAGTATTTTAATATATTCAATATCACGAACTTAAAATCACAATATATTTTATTATTAAATCACACCACATCAATCTGGCACATTTTCATTGTTGCAAGGGCGGAATTGTGGGTTTCGGGGGTTACGCCGGCACAGCAAGCCGAATCAACGCTGATTTCAGCGTTCGGGAAAAGTGCCTTTAGAATCAACGCATTTGACACAACGCAGATATCGGTGCAAAGTCCTACAAGCTCGATTCTTTCAAAGCAGAATTTATCCCAATGAGTATAGCCGAATGACGGCTTGTCAATATGAATTGCGTCGGGAACATCAAGTCCGTCTGCAATCTGCCAGCCGTGAGTATTTTTTACGCAATGTACAACGGGCAGTTTTTTGCCCTCGGGAGTGTTTAGGTAATCTTCACCGTGAGTATCCCTTGTAAAAATAATTTCATCACCGTTTGAACGGTATTCTTCAATCTTTTTGCGTACATTAGGCACAATTTTCACAGCCTCATCAGTACCGAGACTGCCGTCAATAAAATCATTCTGCATATCTATTACAATCAAAGTTTTCTTCATACAAATCACTCCGTTTTTAATTTTGAACTGTACATATCAAATATATCAGCTGACTTTGCCGCTGTCAATTTATTTGCAAAAATTTGTTTTGTAACTTGATTTTCGTTGTCGGCTCAATTAAAATAGTGTTTAGAAAAACTGCAAGGAGAACGCTTATGGGACATATGTATTTTGTCAGACACGGACAGACCGTGTGGAATGTTGAAAATAAAATCTGCGGTTCAACGGATATTGACCTCACGGAAAAAGGTCATGAACAGGCTGTTGAAACGGGCAAGAAAATTCTTTCAGAGAATATAAAAGCAGATATCATCCTCTATTCTCCGCTTATGAGAGCCGAAAAAACCGCAAAGCACATTTCGGAAATCACGGGAATTCCTGCAAAAGCAGAGCCGAGATTAACCGAGCAAAACTTTGGAAAATATGAGGGAACGCCAAGAAACGGCGAAGAGTTTCGCATTGCCAAAAGAGATTTCGTCAGCCGTTATGACGGCGGAGAGTCTATGCTGCACCTTGCACAAAGAATTTACAATCTGCTTGATGATGTGAAAGCAAGCGGAAAGGTTTGTGTTTTAGTTGCTCACAACGGCATTGCAAGAGTTGTCAACTCATATTTTAACGATATGACAAATGAGGAGTATGCAGATTTCGGTGTTAAAAACTGTGAAATTCTGCGTTACGATTTTTAAGTATTTCTAAATATCCGCATAAAATCAAGGAGTACCACGCATTGTGACACTACTATTTTAGTGTTGTTTTGAATATTGACGACAGAGACAGAGGAAGAAAAGGCATAGAAGAAATGCTTGTGAGAATGTCAAAAATGACTGATATGCCCGACAATCCCAAACAAAACAAAACACAAATATAAAACATAGGCAAGGAAAAATTAGGACGCTCCAAACGGAACGTTCTCTTACATTTATATATAGCTATTTATGAGTTGCTTTGATACTGCTGGAGAAAAGCCTGAAACGCTAGCCGCGATGCAAATCGAAATCCGTTTGTGAACGCTTGTAGCTCATTCCGGTCGTAATTTCTACATCCGTTTTTTAATTTGTTCGAACAGAGCTTTCTGTTGTCCTGTGAGAGTGGCTCTGAGCTTTGTTTCAAGCCGCACAACGGTTACAAACGATCCGCCTTTGTCTGTGCTGTTTGCTATGCTCTGCGCTGTTTTTTTAAAGAATGAGCGCCTTAATGCAATCTTAATACAGAGTGCCGAATCATTACACCGTTTTTTTATATTTCACGGTATACTCTTTGTAAACAAGTAGAAACAGGAGAAGTATATATGCCTAAAATTACACATAGAAAAAAGCGGCTGTCATCCTTTAAGCTGATCGTTTTGGGCTTTGCCGGCGTCATAGTGCTTGGAGCGCTGATATTGATGCTGCCGTTTTCATCGACTGCCGGAGTTGTTACGCCGTTTCACGAGGCGCTGTTCACATCGACCTCCGCCGTTTGCGTTACGGGGCTGGTCGTGCAGGATACGGGCAGTTATTGGTCCGCTTTCGGGCAGACGGTAATACTGCTGCTGATTCAGATAGGCGGGCTCGGTGTTGTGACAGTTGCGGCACTTTTCGCTATGCTGTCCGGCAGAAAAATATCGCTGATGCAGCGCAGTACCATGCAGGATGCCATCTCTGCCCCGAAGGTTGGCGGGATCGTCCGCCTGACTCGTTTTATTGTGCGGGGAACTTTTTTGATCGAGCTTATCGGGATGATCGTCATGCTGCCGACATTTTGCGGAAACTACGGTATTAAGGGAATTTGGATGGCGGCGTTTCATTCGGTTTCCGCCTTTTGCAACGCCGGTTTTGACATACTTGGCACCGCCGAAAACAAATACCCGTCACTTACGGGATACATAGGAAATCCGGCGATAAACATTACAATTATGCTTTTAATTATTGTGGGCGGTATTGGATTTTTGACCTGGGACGATATTTACACAAACAAGTGGCATTTCAAAAAATACCGTATGCAAAGTAAGGTCATATTGGTAACAACGGCAATCCTCATTATCGCTCCCGCAGTATTCTTTTTCTTCTGCGATTTTACGGGGCTGCCGCTCGCCGAAAGGATTCTTGCGTCGCTTTTTCAGTCTGTCACACCGAGAACCGCCGGTTTCAATACCGCTGATCTTCCCGATATGACCGGTTCTTCCAAGGCAATTATGACCCTGCTCATGCTCGTCGGCGGCTCGCCCGGCTCCACGGCAGGCGGTATGAAAACGACCACGCTTGCCGTTCTGATTCTGAGTGCATTCTCCGTCTGTCGCAAAAAGGACGATGCCGAAGTCTGCGGCAGGCGCATTGACGGTTCGACAGTGAAAAACGCCGCAGCCGTTGCCGTAATGTATTTCCTGCTGTTTTTTGTCGGCGGCATTGTTATCAGCACGGCAGAAGGTCTGCCGCTTAGCACCTGTCTTTACGAAACAGCGTCCGCTGTCGGAACGGTCGGGCTTACCCTTGGAATCACACCGCAGCTCGGTGTTCTTTCTCAGCTTATTTTGATCGTCTTGATGTATCTCGGCAGAGTCGGCGGACTTACCCTGATTTACGCGGCGATTTCCAACAAAAATCAGAGCGGAGCAAAGCTGCCACTCGAAAAAATCACAGTCGGATAAAGGAGTTACTATATTATGAAAAACATATTGTTAATAGGTCTCGGCAGATTCGGTAGGCATATTGCTTTGCAGCTGAATAAGCTCGGACACGAGGTGATGGCGGTAGACATCAACGAAGAAAGAGTCAATGAAAGTCTGCCGATCGTCACCAATGCACAGATCGGCGACAGCACAAACACGGAGTTTTTAAGGTCGCTCGGCATCGGAAACTTTGATGTGTGCATTGTCACCATCGGCGGAAATTTTCAAAACTCGCTGGAAACCACTTCTTTGCTGAAAGAACTCGGCGCAAAATTAGTTGTATCCCGTGCCGAGCGTGATGTGCAGGAAAAATTCCTTCTGCGGAACGGAGCGGACGAGGTCATTTACCCGGAAAAACAGGTAGCAAATTGGGCTGCTATTCGGTACACCGCCGACCACATTCGGGATTACATTGAGGTTGATGAGGGTCATGCCATTTTTGAGGTAGAGGTGCCGAAGGGATGGATCGGCAAAACCGTCGGAGAACTGGATATCCGCAGAAAATACAGCATCAATATTATGGCAACCAAGGAGAACGGAAAAATCAATATGGCAGTTTCACCGGAAACCGTTTTTACGGACAAGATCACTCTTTTGGTTCTCGGTGCTTACAAAGAACTGCAAAAGTGTTTTCGCATTTAACAGAGGTGAATGAGGATGGCTGAGCTATTGCTGATTGTCAGCCTGCTTGCCGTATTTGTTTTCGGATTTTATCTTATGAGCAGGCTGGATCGATTTCTTGAAGAAAACAGAAAGGCACTGTTAAAGGAAAACGAATCCTGCGAGCCTTCCGAAGTCCTGCTGCCGCATGGACTGTCCGAAAGTGAAATATTATGTGAGATCCGCCGTTTTCGTGAAACGCACGGAAATGTCGATATTATTCTTTCCGATGGGCAGAAGAATGATTTTTAGGTTGCGGTAGATTTTTTTACAGTTTTACTGTATAATAATAAAATAAAATAAAAAGGGCGGTGAAACCGATGAAAGTACAAACCGAACAGTTAAAATTCGATACAGACGAGCATATCCTTGTCTGCCTATCCTCTTCGCCGTCTAATGCAAGGATCATACACACCGCCGCAAAGATGGCTAAGGTCCTTCATGCAAGATTTACCGCCATCTATGTGCAGACGGATACGGTCATAAACGATGAGGATCAGTCCCGGCTTTCGCAGAACATACAGCTCGCGCAAAGGCTCGGCGCCGAGATCGTTATGACGCACGGCGAGAATGTAGCGCTGCAGATCTCGGAATATGTCAGGCTTTCCGATGTCACAAAAATCGTGATCGGGCAAAGCAGTGCCAGACGCAGAGGGCTGTTCGGAAGACCGACTCTCACCGAAAAGCTGATCTCCTCCGCCCCCGATGTTGACATTCATATTATTCCCGACGCACTGAACTACACAAAGTCGCACAGACGCCGTCTGTTCTTTGGTGCAGAGATACCGTCGCTGCGGGATATTGCCGTGACCGTCCTGGCGCTTGCCGTATGTACGGCGATCGGGTTTCTGTTCGACCATCTCGATTTTCCCGATACCAATATCGTTACGGTATACATCCTAGGTGTGCTGATGATCTCCGTTTTGACCAAAGGATACCTTTGCAGTATAGCAGGCTCACTTCTAAGTGTTGTATTGTTCGGATTTTTCCTTACCGAACCCAGGCTGTCCTTTCAGACCTATGCCGTAGGCTATCCCGTTACCTTTGCAGTTATGCTGGCGTCTTCCGTTCTCACCGGCACGCTTGCCTCGAAGCTGAAAGATCATGCAAGGCTCTCGGCTCGCTCTGCGTTCCGTGTGCAGGTGCTGTTTGACACTGACCGTCTGCTGCAAAAAGCAAAAAGCAACGATGATGTTTTAAGCGTGACCTGTATGCAGCTCTCGCGGTTGCTTGACCGCAGTATTGTTGCCTATACGAAAGGCGAAAACGGAATGTTGTCCGGGCGGCTGTATGCCGAAAAAAAGGATACACACGCTGAAAAGCTGCTAAGCGATGCAGAGCGGCAGACCGCAGAATGGGTGCTTCAAAACGGTCACCGTGCAGGAGCAGCGACAGCACAGTTTGGAAAATCCGAATGTCTTTATCTTGCAATCCGTGCAGGCGGCAGAGTCTACGGTGTAATTGGGATACCGATGAAACCCGAAAAGCCCGATTCATTTGAGAGCAGCATCGTACTGTCGGTTGTGAACGAATGTGCGCTGGCAATGGATAATGCTCACAACGCCGCCGAAAAGGAACGGGCGGCAGATCTTGCAAAAAGCGAGCAGCTGCGCGCCGACCTTTTGCGGTCGATCTCACATGATCTGCGCACGCCGCTTTGCTCCGTTTCGGGTAATGCGGACACGCTTTTGCATAACGGAAACTGCCTGGACGAAGCAACCAAGCAGCAGATCTATAAAGATATTTATGACGATTCCGAATGGCTGATCGGCGTGGTGGAAAATCTGCTGTATGTTACACGGCTGAATGACGGACGCCTGAAGCTGGAGCTTACCGACCAGCTTGTGGACGAAGTGGTCAACGAAGCCGTTTCGCATTTGAAGAAAAAATCCGTCGGACACAAGGTGACGGTAAGGTGCGACGATCTGATCCTTGCCCGTATGGACGCACAGCTTATCGTGCAGGTCATTGTCAACCTTATTGATAATGCTTTGAAATATACCGAACAAGGCTCCGAGATCTGCGTAAGTGCGGAAAAACAGGGCGGGGATGCCGTGATCCGAGTTACCGATAACGGAAACGGAATTGCAGACGATATGAAACCGCATATTTTTGAGATGTTTTACACCGGAAAAAATACCGTCGCAGACAGCCGCAGAAGCTTCGGAATCGGGCTTACCCTGTGTAAATCTATCGTAGAGCTGCACGGCGGAACGCTGACGCTTACGGATAATGTACCGCACGGCTGCATATTTACCTTTACTTTACCGCTCAGCGAGGTGACTCTGAATGAATAAACCCCTTGTACTCGTCGTGGAGGACGACCGCCCCATCCGCAATCTGATCGTAACAACGCTAAAGGCTCACGATTACCACTACCTGACCGCGGAGAACGGACACAGCGCTATTATAGAAGCGACCTCCCATAACCCGGATATCGTTCTGCTGGATCTGGGGCTGCCGGATATCGACGGCACACAGGTGATCGAAAGCATCCGCTCATGGTCAAATATGCCCATTATTGTGATCAGTGCGCGCAGCGAGGATAAAGACAAAATCACGGCGCTGGATGCCGGGGCGGACGACTATCTGACAAAGCCCTTTTCCATAGAGGAGCTTTTGGCACGCCTTCGGGTCACGCAAAGACGGCTGCTGCTGCTTCAGGCAAGCGGCGACGCCGACTCACCCGTTTTCCAAAACGGCAAGCTTAAAATTGATTATGCCGCCGGCTGCGCTTATCTAAATGGGGAGGAATTGCACCTGACCCCGATTGAATACAAGCTTTTGTGTCTGCTCTCTCATAATGTCGGAAAGGTGCTGACGCACACCTATATCACGCAGCAGATTTGGGGCAGCAGCTGGGAAAACGATATTGCTTCTCTGCGGGTGTTTATGGCGACCCTGCGCAAAAAGCTGGAGCCGCAAAAGGACGGTCCGCAATACATTCAGACGCATATCGGCGTCGGTTACCGTATGCTGCGGGTAGACTGAGAAAATCGAGGAAACAAGGATTTGAACCGACATGAAATAGAAAATCTTTTCGGAATTGAAGGGCTGAATATTGCTTAGTACGGACTCATTTTCCTGTTAGCTATAAAAAAGCACAACGCCACAGAGTTTTAAAACTCTGTGGCGTTGTGCTGCTCTCAATCGGTCACTTTTTGAAAGTATCCTTATGTGAGCCTGCCTTTTGCTGGGTTTTCCGGCGGAGTTTTTGGCGTGCCAAAAGGGATTCGAACCCCCGACCTTTCGCTTAGGAGGCGAACGCTCTATCCAACTGAGCTATTGGCACATGACATAACTATTGTATATGATGGCTTGCGATTTGTCAAGAAATTGGGAAATTTTCTTATTTTACTGAATATTTAAAAAAATTAAAAATAAGTGTTGACAAATGGAGAAACTTGTGTTAGAATAAATCTTGCTGAAATGCTGAAAGGCAAGATGAGCATACGGAGAGGTGTCCGAGTGGTTTAAGGAGCTAGTCTTGAAAACTAGTGATCCCGCGAGGGACCAAGGGTTCGAATCCCTTCCTCTCCGCCATTTTATTTTATAGTGAATTTAAACTTCACACGGAGGATTACTCAAGTGGTGAAGAGGCTCCCCTGCTAAGGGAGTAGGTCGCTAACGCGGCGCGAGGGTTCAAATCCCTTGTCCTCCGCCAAGAAAAAAGCACTTGCTTTTGCAAGTGCTTTTTTCAGTGAAATAAATCCAAAAGGATTTGTGAAATACCTATCGGTGTGAAATATGGATTTTCCATGTGAAGTGCCTGACGGCGTGAAAGGATTTATTTTATTTCACTTTCTGCGCAAGCAGAAAATTTCACAATATAATAGTATTATTTCACATACGAAGTATATTTCACTTGTTATAAATTAAAAGAGGTTCGTATGGCTGAATCAAAGCTTAGAGAACTATCAACTGATTTATATAACCGGTGCGGCACTATTCGCAGAATATTGGTTGCATCTATTAATACTGCAAAAGAAAATTTACAAAAGGAAAAGATTAATTCAAAATCAAAACCCAATATTTCCGTATAATAGCATTACACGATTGACGCCAAACTTAATAACTGGTAATATAAGGCTGTGAGAATATTTGTATTCTTGCAGCATATTTTTTTACCAAAAGGAGGATGGATTAATGGGATTTTTATTAGGAAAGACCGCTGTTATTACAGGCGGAGGAAGGGCTGTTTTCAGCGACGGAGGTTGCGGTTCAATCGGCTACGGCATTGCTGTTGCTTATGCAAAAGAGGGTGCAAACCTTGTTATTACAGGCAGAAATGTCAAAAAGCTTGAGGATGCCAAAGAAGAGCTTGAAAGACTTTACGGAGTAAATGTGTTGCCTGTTCAGGCTGATGTCAGCAAGGACGGCGACAACGAAAAGGTTGTTCGGAATGTTGTTGACAGAGCTGTTGAAACATTCGGCAGAATTGATGTCTTGATTAACAACGCTCAGGCTTCTGCGTCGGGTATTACGCTTGCAGATCATACAACAGAGCAATTTGACCTTGCTGTTTATTCGGGATTGTACGCAACCTTCTATTATATGAAGGCTTGCTATCCGTACCTTAAAAAGTCAAAGGGAACGGTTATAAACTTTGCTTCGGGTGCCGGACTTTTCGGAAACTTCGGTCAGTGTGCATATGCAGCCGCAAAAGAGGGAATAAGAGGTCTTACAAGAGTTGCCGCCAACGAGTGGGGCAAGGACGGAATAAATGTCAACATTGTCTGTCCGCTTGCATGGACTGCTCAGCTTGAAAAATTTGAGCAGGCTTATCCCGACGCATTCAAGGCGAATGTAAAAGTGCCGCCAATGGGACATTTTGGTGATGTCGAAAAAGAAATCGGCCGTGCCTGTGTTGCACTTGCATCACCTGATTTCAAGTATATGAGCGGCGAAACCATCACCCTTGAGGGCGGAATGGGACTCAGACCGTAACTTTATTTTTAAAAAATTCTTTTGTTCTGTTATTCGGTAAATCATTAAATAAAATATAAAACATACTAATATGAGTATTGAATTTTTTGTTCATATGATGTAATATCAAGTTACGGAGTACATACAAAAATTACTTTGAGGTGATTGTATGGGAATTTTTGATATAAAGAACACAGATATTTTCAGCAAGGACTATGACTCTGCAAACGCATGGCTTGAGTATAACATTTTTAATGAATGTACAAAGGACGAAAACGGAGAGTCATTTGATGAGTCTGATGAAAATAATTTTTGGGATTATTTAAAGAAAAATAAATAAATAATAAGTTACAAACAGCGACCGCAGAGTGATATGCTTTGCGGTCGCTTTTATGTGTTGTTCACACACAAGGACACTCGGCATAATATGAGGGTGTAGAGAATAACTTGATTTACGGGTGTTGTGTATGAAAAAGAGCGACATAAGAACATTTGGCATAATCGGCGGTGACAAGCGACAGCTTTTTCTTGCAAAATCAATTTCTGACAGTTGTTACGATGTTTTGCTCGGCGGATTTGACAGCCTTGAAAGCTACGGTTCATTGAGCTTTTGCAATGTTAAAAAGGCAATTTCGGAAAGTGACGCATTGATTTTTCCGTTGCCGTCAATAAGGACAGACGGAAGTCTTAACACTCCGTTTTCAAACGAGAACATTTTGCTTGACGGTGACGATATTGAAATTATCCTTAAAAAGCCTGTTTTTACTACGATGAAAAGCAGATTTTTAAAGGCATATCCAAGGCTTTCCGACGGTGAAATTTTTGATTACGGAGCAAGAGATGATTTTGCAATCCTAAACGCATTGCCTACAGCAGAGGGTGCAATTGAATGTGCAATGAGAGAATATGAGGGTACGATTTCGGGCAGTAAGTGTCTTGTGACGGGATTCGGCAGAATCGGAAAAATTCTTGCTCACAAGCTTGTTTTACTCGGAGCAAATGTTACCGTGAGCGCAAGAAAGCCGTCAGACCTTGCATATGTAAAAGCACTCGGCTACAATGCACTTAATACGGAAAACCTCAAAACGGTAAAGCGGTTTGACATTGTTTTCAACACAATTCCGAGGTTGATTTTTGACAGGGAACTTCTTATGAATACCGACACAAACACCCTTATTATAGACCTTGCGTCCCTGCCGGGAGGGGTTGATTTTGATACCGCCGAAAAACTCGGAATTTATGCCGTTAGGGCATTGTCGCTCCCCGGAAAATGTGCTCCGAAAACGGCAGGAGAAATTATAAAAACTACTGTATTTGACATCATCAAGGAGGTTTACAGGTGACAAAAGCAACCATAGGATTTGCAATGTGCGGTTCCTTTTGCACCTTTTCAAAGGCTTTTACGCAAATGCAGAGGCTTGTTGACTCAGGCTATGATGTTATTCCGATAATGTCGCAAAATGCCTTTTCAACATCAACTCGTTTCGGAAAAGCGGAGGAAACGGTAAAGAGGGCAGAAGAAATAACGGGCAAAGCTGTTCTGCACTCGGTTGTGCAGACAGAACCGATAGGACCTAAAAAAATGTGCGACTTGCTTGTGATTGCACCGTGTACGGGCAACACGCTTGCAAAGCTGTCGCTCGGAATTACCGACACGGCGGTAACAATGGCGGCAAAGTCGCATCTGAGAATTTTAAGACCTGTGCTGTTGTGCGTTGCAACAAATGACGCTCTCGGTGCGTCGGCACAGAACATCGGCAGACTTCTCAACACTAAAAATATTTACTTTGTTCCTTTAAAACAGGACGATTGCATCAAGAAACCAAATTCGCTTGTGGCTGATTTTGATAAGCTTGAAGATTACGTAACCCTTGCATTGCAGGGAAAACAACATCAGCCGATTTTTTTATAACAGAACAACAGCCGTCTTGAAATGCAAATTTTCAAAACGGCTGTTATTTGAGTTGACAATTAAAAAATAATGTGATAACTTAAAATATAGTATTTCTGCTGAACAGGAGTGGGTATTTAATGAGAAAAAGAGTAAACAAAATTATTTCTGTTGCACTATCGGCAACTCTTGCGTTCGGTGTGTTTACAGCATTGCCGATGTCGGTAAATGCGGTTGTATCAACGGCAAGCGAGGTAAGTGCGGAGGCGATTCCAAAACATGAGCTTTATAAAAGCTATACATATGGCGGATACAAATATCGCATTGTGGGTCAGAAATCAAACGGAAGATTTAACGCGTGGATTGAATCTTATTCCGGTAAGTCTGCAAGCGTCAATGTTCCTGCGTCAGTCGGTGATTGTGATATGGTCGGCATTGACAACAATTGTTTTTCGTTTAACAAAACTTTGAAAACAATTATTGTTCCCAAGGGCATTGCTGAAATTGGTTCAAGTGCATTTCTCGGCTGTACCGCACTTACAAGTGTAAGCCTGCCGAGTACACTGACAAAAATAAATTTTTGGGCATTTAAAAATTGTACAAGCCTTTCGACACTTTCAATTCCGTCAAGCGTTGTTTCGATAGGTGATAACGCATTTGACAATTGCCTTTGGTACACAAATCAATCTAACGGAATTGTTTACGCAGGAAAAGTTGCGTATAAGTACAAGGGTAAGCTTGCGGATAACAGCTCTGTTACGATAAAAAGCGGAACTGTATCAATAGCCGATTATGCCTTTACGGACCAAAAGCTTACATCAGTCACACTTCCGTCAAGCCTTGTTTCAATCGGTGAACAGGCGTTTTCATACACTAATCTCAAAACTGTAACAATTCCGAAAAGTGTAAGCTCAATGGGTTATAATCCCTTTGCGTACTGTTCACAGCTTTCAAGCATAACGGTTCAAAGCGGAAACACAAACTTCTATGTTCAAAACGATTTACTTATCGCCAAGAATCATATGTATTCAGTAACAAAAGATATTACTGATCCTGATGCACCTTCTACGGAATCAAGAAGCTACACATCTTATGCTCCGTACGGCTCGGTTGTGATATCGTTACCGTCAGCATCAACGCTGAAAACTGTTACAATTCCCGAAACGGTTAAGGCAATAGGCAATTATGCTTTTGCAGGAAGTAAAATCGAAAAGCTTACTTTGAACAGCGGACTTGAATCTATTCTCACATCTGCTTTTTCAGGTTGCACAAGCCTTTCATCGGTGAGCTTTTCCGACAGTATTATCAGCATTTGCGACAGTTCGTTTGAGGAATGTACTTCACTTAAAAATCTGAAATTCGGCAAAAATCTTGAATTTATTTCATACTATGCCTTTTATAACTGCCAAAATCTTCAATCGGTGACAATCGGGGAAAATGTAAAGGCAATTTGCTGTGATTCATTCGGCAATTGCAATGCTCTTGTAATTAACGGTAAGATTGGATCAACAGCAGAAACCTTTGCCAAAAAGTACGGCTACAAGTTTAAGTCATCAGAAACCACAAGACTTAAAGGCGATGTTGACAATAACGGTATTATTAATGTAGTTGACGCTACCGATATTCAGAAATATGTTGCTAATCTTACAGATGAAAATGGAAATAAGTTTATTGATGTCAACAATGCGGAAGATGTGTATGTCGCAGATGTAAACGGTGACGGCATTATCAATGTTGTAGATGCAACGCTTATTCAAAAGTATATCGTAGGACTTGTGGAGTCACTTTGATAATTAAACAATTTAATAAATAAAAACAACAGCCGTCTTGAAATGCAAATTCTCAAAACGGCTGTTATTTTATGTTTGGATTGTCTGTGCGACAGGTCAGATAATCAAGGCTTGTGCCGTAGCAGTCGGCAAGTTTAATAAGCAGGGAGAGGGGAATTTCTCTTTCGCCCCGTTCATATTTTGAGTACAGCGACTGGTCGCACATAAGAACCTTTGCAACTTCCTTTTGCGTAAGGTCATTGTCCTCACGCAAATCTTTTATTCTCAGTTTCATTTCATCACCGAATAAATTATAAAATAGTACATAGTAACCTATTGACTTTTAGGACAAACTGTCCTAAAATATAATTATTTGAAAAATGAGAAAACAAACGGCATTATCTTTGCGGTGCTCATATAATCTTATTTATCATAAATTGTGTATTATTATTTGCACAAGTGTCCAATGAACCGCAAATACGAGTTGATGATTACTTTGAAAAATTTAATTCACCTTAAATAAGAGCGTTGCTTAAATAAAAATAATATTTTATCTGTATATATATTGACAAATACCGCAAAATGCAGTAAACTAATGTCATAAAAATCCCGAAGAACATCTTCGGGACGAATAGCTTGCCGATTTAATTGTGCGTATAATTCGGTAAGTCTTTGTTGTCAGTCAGCCCCAAAATATAGTCGGTGCTGGTGTGATAATGTTTTGCGAGGCAAATCAAAACAGCGGTGGGGATATCACGCTGACCAAGTTCATAATTGCTGTAAACCTGTTGTGAACAATGCAGAATTTTGCTAACTTCTTTTTGCGTGAGGTCGGCATCTTCCCTCAGTTCCCTGATTCTTTTATACACAGAATTCACCTCGCATACAGTATAGCATACCGCAGATTGTTGTATTGCAATATACCGCAAAATGCAGTAAAACAGCAATGGTATTTTGGGTTAATTTTTAAATAATTATTCAGAGGGGAATGGTGTTTAAAACAAAAATATTAATCTTGCATATCAGATAAAACAATAAAATGATGGAGGAAATTATGAGAAAACATTCAAAATTTATTACGATTTTGCTGTCTGCTTTGTTGGCGGTATGTCTTGTGCAGACAGTATTTGTTCAGGCATTTGCAACCGAAATGGGCGATGATGACTTTGGTTGGGGCAATGCATCAACAAGTGATGAAGCAGAGACGGTATATCCTGTTTCAATGGAAGTTGTTAAGGCACCCGAAAGCGTTACTGTTAATGAAAGCACTTCTGATAAAATTACCGATAGCACTTTCTGGAGCAATGTTGTGTTGCACATTGTTTACAGCAACGGTGAAGAATATGATGTAAACTGTGACGGCATTAACAGCGAGGGCGGTATTGTTCCGCCCATTGCAGAAATTGACGGCTATAAGGGAAAAATATGCTATGGTATAAGTTCTGAAAATGAGGATACAATCAATTTTGAGATAATATATGAGTATGCCTATTCCGAAGAGCAATTATTGGTTTCAGCGGAATTTTCTGCCGAGAAAAAGGTAGATCCACACTCTATTGCAAGACTTGAAGTTACAAAGCTCCCCGATATGGTATTCACAAAGCCCCTTTTCACAGGCAGTCGTGATGATATTTCAACTGGAGAGGAATGGAATGAGTGGATGAAATCTCTTGATGTCAACAATTCTATTTCTAATCATATTGACGGTATGGAAATTACATTCTATTATGTAAACGGCGAAAAACGCAGTGTGGTAGTTAATAGTTCAAATCTTAAGATAATTGCTACTGTGCCATGGTATGCACTGTATGGAGTAGAGAATGTTGATGAATACGGAAACAATCTTTATTTTGCCGTGACAGACGAGGGCGATTACAAATTTTCTTTAAACAGCGATGGAAGAGATGGAACGGTTTACACAGCAAAATCAGTAGATAATCCTAATCCGTCAATTAAGCCTGTAAGCACAGAGGACACTCCTGCAAAGCCTGAAAAGCCGAGCGATAACATTTCATCCGCAACAAGTGATGTTGCAACAAAAGACAATGCAAACAATAACAACAGCACAAACGGCACAGCTAACAACGGTGTTGTTGCAACAGGTGACTTTGCAACTCCTGCAATTATCACAGTAGTTATGCTTTCGGCAGTTGCAGTTATGTTTGTATTTAAAAGAAAAAGAATGTTTTAATTTTGTGTGATTGTGTGAATTGATTTTATTGCCATACAATTTTTCAAAGCACCTGACATTAATTTGTCGGGTGCTTTTTGTATGATGAATGTTGCGGTTCGCCGCTACAGAATGGCATTATCTTTGCGGTATTTATATAATCGTATTTATCATAAATTCTGTGCCGTTACTCGCGGGCGCCCAATGGGACGCCCCTACAGAATGGTATTATTTTTGTTCCTTTTATAAGGTTTGTATTACCGTAATGTTTGCACTTTTACTTTTTGGCGGTCACAGACCGTTGATACAAAATTAAATTTATAACAAAACTGCACAAAAATTTATGGATAAAGACAGCGTGGGGTATTGCTCATGCTGTCTTTTTGTGTTAAAATTGTAGATAACAAAATGAAATAACGAAGGATTTGTCTATGAAATATTGTTCAAAATGCAAGCGTTTGCATAACGATGAAGAAACAGTCTGCAAAAACTGCAAGGCTCAGCTTAAAACAATAACCGATGAAAACACTCCCGTGTATCTGCTTACGGCATCGGGCTTTGAATTGCAGAGAGTTAAAGCCGCACTTGAGGACAGCACCGTTCCGTGTGACGCTACAATCAAGAAGTGTATGGAAAACAAGTACAGCAAAAGCATTAAGGCATACACGGGTTATGATGATTTGACCTATGATGTCTATGTTCCGTATTCGGCTTATGAAAAGGCGTTCGACACCTGTGTCGGAATCGGCGCAATCAAGCTTGAGGGCGAAGAAATTCTTGACGAAGATGTTGAATACACCGAGAATGACGGCGAAACGCTTGACGAGCAGTTTGAGAAAATGACGGGTGCAAAGCGTACAACCGTAAGAGTTGTCAGCGCATTACTGCTTTTGCTTATAGTTGCAGGCGTTGTGTTCGGAACAGATGCAATAATGAATTTTATTAAAGAATTTTTCGGATAATTCGGTATCCGATTTTGAGTTAATATTTAGTTAAAATGAATGAAATTACGGAGGATTTTTTACAATGAAACAGGAAACAAAGTGTTTGCATTCCGGCTATGTGCCTAAGAACGGAGAACCAAGACAGATGCCCATTTATCAAAGCACCACCTTTAAGTATGATTCAAGTGACGCAATGGGCAGACTTTTTGACCTTGAGGACAGCGGATATTTTTATACCCGTCTGCAGAACCCGTCAAATGATATGACTGCCGCAAAAATTGCCGACCTTGAGGGCGGTGTTGCCGCAATGCTCACATCAAGCGGTCAGGCGGCTAACTTCTTTGCACTTTTCAACATCTGCGAAACAGGCAGTCACATTGTTGCATCGTCTGCAATCTACGGCGGTACATATAATCTGCTCGGTGTTACAATGAAGAAAATGGGCATTGATGTTACTTTTGTCGATCAGAATCTTCCCGAAGAAGAGCTTGCAAAGGCATTCAGACCAAACACAAGGGCAATGTTCGGTGAAACAATTACCAACCCGACCGTGTCTGTTCTTGATATTGAAAAGTTTGCAAGACTTGCTCACTCACACGGTGTTCCGCTTATTGTTGACAATACTTTTGCAACCCCTGTCAATTGTCAGCCGATTAAGTGGGGTGCTGACATTGTTACTCACTCGACCACAAAATATATGGACGGTCACGGTGTTTCTGTCGGCGGTGCAATTGTTGACAGCGGCAACTTTGACTGGCTGAAATATGCCGACAAATATCCGGGACTTACAACTCCCGATGATTCATATCACGGCATTGTCTATGCCGAAAAATTCGGCAAGCTCGGCTACATTACAAAGGCTACTTCTCAGCTTATGCGTGACCTCGGTTCAATCCAGTCACCGCAGAATGCTTTTTATGTTATGAACGGTCTTGAAAGTCTTCATGTGAGAATGGAAAGACATTGCAAAAATGCTCTTGAAATTGCAAGATTCCTCAAGGCTAATGACAAGGTTGCGTGGGTTGATTATCCCGACCTTGAAGATGACAAATATCACGCACTTGCTGAAAAGTATCTTCCGAACGGCTCATGCGGTGTACTTTCTTTTGCGGTTAAGGGCGGAAGAGATTGTGCTGTTAAATTTATGGACAGCTTAAAGCTCTGCGACATTGAAACTCATGTTGCAGACGCAAAGACCTGTATTCTTCATCCCGCAAGCCACACCCACCGTCAGATGACGGATGAACAGCTTATTGAGGCAGGTGTTGCACCCGACCTTATCAGACTTTCGGTAGGTCTTGAAAATGTTGATGATCTTATTGCCGACATCAGTCAGGCTCTTGATAAGATTTAATTTTCCTTAAAAGAAATTATATATAAAATTGCAAAATAATTTTACGGAGGGTTGAATATGTCAGCTTTTGTATCTGCTGTTATTGTTGCGGCAGGCGGTTCTGTGAGAATGGGAATTGCCGACAGCAAGCAGTTTATTCCGCTTTTGTCACGACCTGCAATTGAATACACCCTGAAGGCATTCCAAAAATGCCACCTTATCAAAGAAATTGTAATTGTCTGCCGTGAACAGGATAACGACAGAATCAATAAAATTATCGAGCTTAATGGTTTCAGCAAGGTTTCAAAACTCGTCAAGGGCGGTGACAGCCGTGCCGACAGCGTGCGTAACGGAATCGGTGCGTGCAGTGAAAATGCCAAATACTATGCTATTCATGACGGTGCAAGACCGCTTATTACCGTTGAAGAAATTGAGCGTGTTGTTGAGGCGGCTTTTGATACGGGTGCGGCAACTCTCGGAACTTCCGTAAAAGATACAATCAAGGTTGTTGACGGTTTCAATAATATAGAAAGCACTCCTATCCGTTCACAGCTCCGTGCAGTTCAGACTCCGCAGGTTTTTGAGCGTGATTTGTACCGCTTTGCTCTTGAAAATGCCGGCGATAATCTCATCAACTTTACAGACGATTGTTCGCTGATTGAAAACATGGGCGGCGAGGTTCTTGTTGTAAAGGGCAATGAGGAAAATATTAAACTGACAACCCCGATTGACATTGTGATTGCCGAGAGTATTCTCAAGTCAAGACAACAGGGTTGATTGTGCAAAGGAGATTTATATGAGAATCGGTCACGGATATGATGTGCATAAATTTGCCGAGAACAGAAAGCTGATAATCGGCGGTACAGAGATTCCCTTTGAACTCGGACTTCTCGGTCATTCGGATGCCGATGTGCTTGTTCACGCAATTATGGACGCACTTCTCGGTGCTGCGGCTCTCGGTGATATCGGAAAGCTGTTTCCCGATACAGATGAAAAGTATAAGGGCGCAGACAGTATTCTTCTTTTGAAAGAGGTGTGCCGTGTGCTTGCCGAGTACAACTACAGAATTGTCAATATCGACTCAACCGTTATTGCTCAACAGCCAAAGCTGAAACCGCATATTGACGAAATGAGAAAGAATATTGCCAATGCCTGCGGAATTGATATTTCGCTCGTCAGCGTTAAGGCTACTACCGAGGAAAAGCTCGGCTTTACAGGCAGACTTGAGGGCATTTCCGCTCACGCAGTTTGTCTTATTGAGCAGTACTAAAAAGTTACAGCTTTAAAAAATGCACATATTTTATTACATACATTCGACACCTTGTTCATATTAATGAACGAGGTGTTTTTTATGTTAAGAAAGGCATTTGTTTCAATAACATTGTGTGCTGTGCTTTTAATTTCGCAGTTTGTCGGATTAAAGGTGAATGCTCTCAGTGCGGACAGCATATCCGCTCCGTCTGCCGTGCTTATGGAATCGTCAACAGGCAAAGTTCTTTTTGAGAAAAATCCGCATGAGCAAAGACCATGTGCGTCCGTAACAAAGGTAATGACGCTTTTGCTCGTCTTTGAGGCTGTTGACAGCGGAAAATTAAGCCTTGACGATGAAATTACTGCATCCGAACACGCCGCAGGAATGGGCGGAAGTGACATTTGGCTTGAAAAAGGGGAAACCATGAGTGCGGATGATATGATAAAGGCAACGGTTGTTGTATCTGCCAACGATGCGGCGGTTGCGCTTGCGGAGCATATCAGCGGAAGTGAGGACGCTTTTGTTGAAAAAATGAACAGCCGTGCCAAAGAACTCGGAATGAACGACACCGTTTTCAAAAACTGTAACGGACTTGATGAGGAGGGGCATATAACCTCTGCCTATGATGTTGCGCTTATGTCAAGAGAGCTTACAAAGCATGAGAAAATTTTTGACTACACATCAATTTGGCTCGATAATCTTCGTGGCGGTAAAACTCAGATTGTCAACACGAACAAGCTGTTGAAAACCTATAACGGAATTACGGGATTGAAAACAGGCACAACCAACGATGCGGGTTGCTGTATGTCTGCAACCGCAACAAGGGGAGATGTTTCGCTGATAAGTGTTGTTCTCGGCTGTAAAACAGGCAAAGAGCGATTTGCAGATGCGGCGGCACTTCTTGATTACGGCTTTGCGAATGTTTCCGTAAAAGAATTAACACTTCCCGAAGATATGCCGAAAAGCATTGAAGTGAACGGCGGTATGACCGACAGCGTAAAGCTTGAATGTAAGGTTTCTTCAAAAATAGTGGTTGATAAGGGCAGTGGTGCTAAAATTACAACCGAAATCGACCTGCCCGACAAGATTGACGCTCCAGTTGAAAAGAATAGAAAGATAGGTACGCTTACATATCTTGTAAATTCAAAAAAGGCGCAGAGCTTTGATATTTGTGCAGGCGATTCTGTTCAAAAAACAAGCTTCGGCGCATTGCTTGAATATGTGTTCGCTTCACTGATTTCGCTTTGATTTTGTCGGAAAATCAAGCGTTTGTGCATTGTTATTAAAAGCAGTACAAAAAACAATGCGGGTTTATTTTAAAAATTCACAAATTGACCTTGCAAAAACGCTCATATTATAGTATAATAAAACAACAAAGATACTTATTGCGATTCTATTTTCGCTATAGGAATTTTGGAGGAATTTATAAATGGCAACAAAGTTAAATGACAAGTATTTAAGTGATTTTATCGGCGAACACGAATATGACGGTGTTGCTGCCGAAGTTAAAGCAGCTCACAAGGTGTTGCATGACGGCAGCGGCCTCGGCAACGACTTTTTGGGTTGGCTCAATCTTCCTACAGATTATGACAAGGAAGAGTTCGCACGCATCAAGAAGTGTGCAGAGAAAATCAAGAAAGATACTGATGTATTCATTGTAATCGGTATCGGCGGTTCTTACCTCGGCGCAAGAGCGGCTATTGAATTTCTTTCATCACAGAACTACAACCTTACCTGCAAGGATACACCGCAGATTTTCTTCACAGGTAACTCAATCAGCTCATCTGCACTTGCAGAAATCATGGAGCTTTGCGAGGGCAAGGATGTTTCCGTAAATATGATTTCCAAGTCAGGTACAACAACTGAGCCTGCCATCGCTTTCCGTGTGTTCCGTGAAATGCTCGAAAAGAAGTATGGTAAAGAGGGCGCAAGAGAGCGTATTTACTGCACAACTGACAAGGCTAAGGGTACACTCAAGGCTCTTGCCGACGAAGAAGGTTACGAAACATTTGTTGTTCCGGACGATGTAGGCGGCCGTTTCTCGGTTCTCACAGCAGTAGGTCTTCTTCCTATCGCAGTTTCGGGTGCTGATATTGATGCTCTTATGCAGGGTGCCGCAACAGCTCAGAAAGAATTTGACAACGATGATTTAAAGACAAACGATTGTTACAAATATGCTGCAATCAGAAATATGCTTTACCGCAAGGGCAAAACTATGGAAGTTATGGTTTCTTATGAGCCGGCTTACACAATGATGTCAGAGTGGTTCAAGCAGCTCTTTGCAGAGAGTGAAGGCAAGGATAACAAGGGTATTTTCCCCGCAAGCGTTATCTTCTCAACAGACCTTCATTCACTCGGTCAGTACATTCAGGACGGCAGACGCACAATGTTTGAAACTGTTGTTCTCTTTGATAAATGTAAAAAAGAAGTTACTCTCGGTACAGACCCGACAAATGTTGACGGTCTTAACTTCCTTTCGGGCAAGACAATGGGATTCGTAAATCAGAAGGCTTTCGAGGGTACAGTTCTCGCTCATAATGACGGCGGCGTACCGAACATTGTTCTTAATGTTCCCGAAATGAACGAATCAGAGCTTGGCTATCTCATCTACTTCTTTGAGAAGGCTTGTGCTATTTCAGGTTATATGCTCGGTGTTAATCCGTTTAACCAGCCGGGTGTTGAAAGCTACAAGAAGAATATGTTCGCTCTTCTCGGCAAGCCGGGCTATGAGGATCAGAAGGCTGCTCTTGAGGCAAGACTCGGATAATTTCTTAATAAAGTATAACAACGGAGGAACTAATTATGGTTACTTTACTTATCGGTAAAAAAGGAACAGGCAAAACTAAAAAGCTCATCTCTCTTGCTAACGAGGCTGTTGCCGCTTCAACAGGCAATGTTGTTGTAATTGAAAAAGGCTCAAAGCTCACATATGATGTTACACATAAGGCAAGACTTATTGATACAGAGCAGTATCTCATCAGCGGTTATGATATGCTTTTCGGTTTTATCAGCGGTATCTGCGCAGGCAACTATGATGTTACTGACATTCTCGTTGACTCAACATTCAAGATTTGCCCGGAGGCTCTTGCAGGCCTTGAAACCTTCACAAAGAAGCTTCAGGATCTTGCCGAAACTGCATCAACTAACATTGTTCTCCTTATTTCTGCTGATGAAAGCGAAATTCCGGAGTCAATCAATGCTGTTTGCAGAAAAGTATAATTATACTAATTGATACTTAAAAACAAACTTATCCCTCTCGTTTTTCGGGAGGGATTTTTGTATATACAACTGTATAAATTTAGCACCTCAGTCAATAATAGAAACGGAGGTGCTTTTTTATGAGCGATTATTATAACAACAGAAAGAAAAAACGCAGTCGCCGTGAAAAAATCGGATTTTATACGGCTTGCTCAATTTGTCTGATTGCCGTTTGCATGGCGGTGTACTCAACCTACAATACATTATCAGTGCCAAGTGCAAAAACTCCTGCCGCAACTCAAAGCAATGAGGTTAAGGTTAATGAAAATGTCACGGGTGTAACCCAAACCTTGCCCGAGGTTAAGCTTGATGTCGAAGTTCCTACCATTGCGGCAACCGAAGAACCGTCAACAAATTCGACAGAAAGTTCAAAAAATGCTCTTGAAACAATGCTTTCAACAGATTTGAGCCTGAACTATCCGCTTAATTCAAACAATGTTGTTCGTGAGTACAGCGAAAAAAGTGTTTATTTCAAAACTTTGAATGTATGGAAACCGCACACGGGAGTTGATTTCGGCGGCAACCTCGGCGATGATGTAACCGCAATGACGGGCGGAGTAGTTACTAATGTTTGTGAGGATAAAATGCTCGGCAAAATCGTTGAAATTTCAACCGACAATGTCATATGCAGATATTGCGGACTTGGCTCGGTTGATGTAAACAAGGGTGATTCAATCGATGTCGGGAAGAAAGTCGGTACAATCGGCGCTGTCCCCTTTGAGGCAGGGGACAAAAACCATATACACATTGAAGTGAAGATTGATGGTAAGTACGCCGATCCGCTTTCTTTTATAAATAACAATGAATAATTGCGATTTTGGCGCATACAATATTAATGCAAGCCCTCGTTTCGTTTTAAGGGGCAACAAAAAAGGCGGATACTTTTGATTGAGTATCCGCCTCTTTTTTTGATTTTATGTCAATGATAAAAAATCACGGTAAATAAATTAAAATTCTGTCCGAAAAGCGATTATCTTTCGCTCTCGTGCCATTCTTCGTTACCAAAGATAAAATCATCAAGATCCATAATGACAAATTTCATATAGTACACCTCCTTAATAAAACAATATAGTATATTCAGGAAATGCTCGAATATGAGTGTTATTTTTTATTTGAGTCACAAATATTGATGTAACTTATAATAATGTCTACGGCCTGATCAACTGTAATGTTAGTGCTGTTAAGGCACAAATCATAGTTGTCTGCAAGACCCCATTTTTTCCCTGAATAAAAACTATAGTAATTTGCTCTGTTCTTGTCTGCCTTCAAAACTGCCTGTTTGGCTCTGGCAGGGTCAATGTCCTGTCTGTCAACAGCTCTTTTAATTCTCTTATCAAGATCAGCATAAATATATACCTTCACAAGTTTCGGATTATCTTTAAGAACATAGTCGGCGCATCTACCGACAACAACGAAATTTTCCTTTTCAGCAAGCTGCTTGATAATCTTGTGCTGTAAAATATAAAGACGGTCATTAACCGGCAGGTCGCCCACTGAAGAAAAGTTGTTACCGTAATTGTACAGTCCCACAGACAATGAATACAAAAGACTGTTGGTAGCTCTTTCGTCAGCATGCTTGAATACCTCGGGAGAAACACCGCTCTCTTTAGCGGCAATAGAAATGAGCTCCTTATCATAAAACGATATACCAAGCTTCTCGGCAAGTGCTTTACCGATATCGTGTCCGCCTGAACCATACTGTCTTGTAATGGCGATAATTTTATCAAAACTCATAACTAAACCTCCCGGTATTTGCAATTTGTAAAGTTGTACAGCAGCAACATTAAGTAGCTAAATGTCAAAACTATATCGCTTTACATATACTATAATAACACATTTTTGCGAAAAGTCCAGTCTGTAAAAACAAATTTTACGAAATTTGTACAAAATAAACAAATAAGTCTTATCCCAATTATATAAATGCACAATATAATTGGGAGTGAAATTACATTTAAAGGATAAGAACAAATTTCTTTTTACATATATATATGTATATGAAGAGGGATTCAGGGTGTAAAAAGCAGAATAATAGTGAAAAGGCATTAAAAATAAGATAGAATAAAGAATAATATAGAAAATTTGCCGATAATGTAAAAAAGATAAAAAAATTGTCAAAAAGGGGTTTACAAAAGAGGGAAGTGCTGATATAATATCAACTGTTGCGCTGAGAGGCGAGGCAGACAAGAG
>ENA-OUQL01000143-OUQL01000143.1-human-gut-metagenome-genome-assembly--contig:-NODE-143-length-41531-cov-5.46875_pt1 | contig 41531 bp, 30 predicted proteins | sample MGYA00237945_ERZ548829 | MGnify/ENA primary metagenome ERZ548829 (study PRJEB26490, sample SAMN05194708) | human gut metagenome | biome: terrestrial biome; feature: human-associated habitat; material... | reverse complement strand
GTTGCGGAGATTGCAATGATAATTTTTAATTTTCAGTTCCATACAAAAAAGCCGTACCCACGGAGCTTACGCTCCGGGATACGGCTTATAGCTTTACCGGTGGATCATCAATTATTGCGTTTCAGTTTTACTACTACATGTCTGTAAGGTTCTTCTCCCTCACTGACTGTCTCTACATAGCGGTTGCCCTGCAGAGATGCATGGATGATCCTTCTTTCGTACGGATTCATCGGTTCCAGAACTACCGGTTTTCTGGTTTTCTTTACCTTGAAGGCGATTCCTCTTGCAAGGTTCTCCAGAGTTTCCTTACGACGGCGTCTGTAGTCCTCGGTATCGAGTTTTACACGAATGTAGGTAGACTCGCCTTTGTTTACCACAAGGCTTGTCAGATACTGAAGAGAATCCAGTGTCTGGCCTCTTTTTCCGATGAGGATACCCATATCCTCACCTTCAAAATCCACATCCAGAGAACCGTCTGCAGTGTTGTATTTCGATGTGATCTCCACTTCTCCAAGATCCATGGAGCCGAATACGTCACGAAGAAATACGACTGCTCTCTCCTCAACCTCTCTGATCTTCTCCGGATCGCTGAGGATCTCTATCGGTCTGCCCTGCTTCGGTGCTCTCTCACGTGTTTCCTTCGGCTGACGCTCCTTTGGAGCTCTTGGCTGTTTCTCACGTGCAGGCTTTGCTTTGCCCTGGAAATCCCTTGCAGGTCTTTCCTTTGGCGCTGCTGCCTTTGCAGGTGCTTCTTCGGATGCCTTCTCCACCTGTACAGCTTCTTTCTTCACCGGCTTCTTCTCCTCTGCAGGAGCTGCTTTCGGTGCAGATTCTTTCTTTACATCCGGAGTAAAAGGCTTTTCTAATTTCTTCTCTTCTTTGATAGCGTCCAGTTTCACGGACTCTACCAGTTCATCGATTTCCTGCATATCAGAAACTGGCTCGATTCTGCGAACTTTGATCACGGCAGGTTTGCTGCCGATTCCGAAGAATCCGGAGCTGCCTTCACTGATAACCTGAATATCAAGCTGGTCACTGGAAGTTCCAAGCTCAAGACACGCTTTTGTGATAGCTTCATTCTTTGTTTTTGCTGAAAACTGAATGTAATCCTCCATTACGAACCCCTCCGTTCCTGATTATTTCTTCTTATTTCTCTCATCAAAGTCTCTTACGAGATTTGCTTTAGCTGTGATGCTGCCCGGTTTTGCACTTCTTGCCTTCTCATAAGCAGTATCAACCTTCTGTGCTCTGTCTGAAGCACCATTGTTTCCGCTGTTGCCCTTATTGATCACAGGTTTATTGATATTCTTGGCGGACTGATGAGCCTGATTGGTGATCTTCTGCGGCGGAAGTCCTTCCTTCGCACGCTTCGCTTCGATCTTCTTCATATTCTCATTAACCAAATCATCAATGTTCATCTTATCAAGATGACGATTGATTGCAAACTGCTGGGCACTTCGAACGACAGCACTGGCGATCCAGTAGATACCAAGACCAACCGGGAATGTGAAACAGAAGAATGCAGACATCAGAGGCATGACCATGTTCATGGTTTTCATGGAGTTTGCCATTGCGCTGGCCTGATCATTTCCGTCTGCCGGCTGTGTTGCAGCCTGTGGCATAAGCTTCAGGTTCAGCATCTGAGTTGCCCATGCAAGAACCGGGATCAGAAGTGCTACGATCGCAAGTAACAGAGAACCATGATTTTTGAAGAATTCCATGATATAGTACAGCGGCTGGTCTGCGATATTCAGTCCACAGAAGCCCTGCATCTTGGAAATATTGCCGGATGCTTTTGTGATCGCATCAGAAAATCCTGAAAACTGATTCATCTGTGCCAGCTCTTTCCACTGGGAAGGAGAAAGTGCATACAGAAAATCAACAATCGAGTTACTTGTAGCATTTCCGGCACTGTCCATAACGAGACGCACTCGTGTCATGGAATGGTCTGTGATAAACTGCTGCAGGATATCTGTGTATCCGTTTACAGCTAGCAGGTTGTCAACTACACCAGTAAAAATGTTCTTTACACTTCCAACGTAAGCAGGAATCCGGTAGATAACCTGATACAGAGCAAACAGAATAGGCATCTGAATGGCTAACTGTACACAGCTACCGGTTGGAGAAACACCATATTTCTGATAAACAGCCTGGGTTTCTTCGTTCATTTTCATCATGGAAGCCTGATCCTTTTTACCCTGATATTTCTTCTGGATCTTCTGGATCTCAGGCTGCATGATCGCGCTTAACTTGGAGAATTTCTGCTGCTTGATCTGCAGCGGTGTCATAAAGGCAAAGATAAGAATACTGAAGATAATGATACAAAGACCAATGTTCTGGATTCCGAACAGGCCGTCAAGCATCTTATATATGCCATCCATGATCCATCCCATCACAGACGCGATCTGTCCGATAATAGGAGTTCCGGTTTTTGTTGCTAAAAACAGTTCCAAATTCATTTCCTCCTAGACTTCTTATTCAATTGTAAAAGTCCGGTAACTATTCATTCGTCCACTAACTGCGGAAGTACTGAACAGTTACAAATTCCGATAACTGCTCTGCCCGGGAAAAGGCTGAACAGTCACAAAATAATTCATGGCACAGGGTCATAGCCTCCGTGGGAAAAAGGATTGCATCGCAATATCCTCCATACCGCAAGAAGACTGCCCTTAAATGCGCCATATTTTTCGATTGCTTCCAAACCATATTGAGAACATGTGGGAATATAAGGACATTTCGTTCTCTTCATCGGCGATATATATTTTTGATAGAGCCTTATCATCTTAATCAGAAATTTCTTTATCATGTTCATTCCCTGTTATATGATGCTTTCTTGCAAGATGCAGAAAAGCACTCTCGATCTCGTGAAAGCTCTTGCCCTTGGCTGCGGCTCTCGCTACTACTACAATATCAAGGTTACTGTCAAAATCTGTTTCGTTGAGACGATAGCTTTCTCTGATCAATCTGGTGAGTCTGTGGCGAACCACACTGTTCCCTACTTTTTTGCTTACTGATATTCCCAGACGATTCTTCATGTGCTGATTCTTCAGCACGTACATCACCAGAAGCCGATTTGCGTACGATGTTCCGTTCTGATATACAACTTTAAAATCTTGATTTTTCTTTAAGGACTCTGATCTGATCAAACGAATCCTCCTTAATTAGATTCCGCCTGCGCGGATATTTCTCCGGATAGAAGAAAAGACCACATAAATGCGGTCTTGCAGCTTATGCTGATAACTGTTTTCTTCCTTTTAATCTTCTTGCAGCTAATACTTTACGTCCGCCCTTTGTGCTCATGCGAGCTCTGAAGCCGTGAACTTTAGCTCTGGATCTCTTTTTTGGCTGAAATGTCATCTTCATAGGTAAAGCACCTCCTTTATCTATTTTTAATTGTTATGAAATAACTTATCATTCAGAACATCGTTTCAATTATATAAATAAACCTCCTTTTCGTCAAGTAAAAATTGCAAAAAACCCGATAAAATCAAGGGTTCTATAAAATACCCCCACCTTACGGTATTTATTTTTTTCTCTTATGTGGAAAGCGCTTATGGTTTACGTAACATTATCCACATTTTGTGGATAACTTGTGGATAACTTGTGGATTGACCGGAAATCTATCCACTTTTTCAGAGGGTTTGTTCACATCGTTTTCAAAAAAACCCTTTATTTGCGGTATTTTTAAGGTGGATTTTTTTATACACATAATTCTTCCACATTTTCCACCAATTCTCGACTTATGGAAACCTCCAGGACTCTTATCCACAATAATCCACCCTAATCCACAGTAATTTCCCCACATTATCCACATTCTTTTCCCCAAAATCTCAAGGATTTTCCATTGCGAAAACCCCATTTTCATTGTAATATATAAAAGGATATCTATCTCCAGTCGCAGACTGGGGTTATTATAATACTCATGGGAGGAAAAAATGGACGCTGTTATTGAAAAATGGGAGGAGATCCTGCAAACTGTCAAATCTGAATATGAGGTGACTGATGTCCCTTTTAATACCTGGCTCAAGCCGCTGAAAGTTTATGAGGTTGACGGAAAGCTGATAACAGTGGTTGTTCCCTCTGAACAGGCAGCGATCGGAGTCAATTACATCAGTAAACGCTACAAAATACCCCTCCAGGTTACTATCTGTGTACTGACAGGCATGGAAGAATGCGAGGTTCGCTTCGTTCTGGAAAAAGATCTCCCCAAAAAAACAGAAAAAAACACTTCTTATGATAAACAGGTTCAGGATACACGTTACGAAGAGGCGCATTTAAATCCAAAATACACCTTCGACACCTTCGTTGTAGGAAGTAATAACAAATTCGCCCAGGCCGCAGCTCTTGCAGTTGCCGAATCACCGGGAGATACCTACAATCCACTGTTTATCTATGGCGGAGCCGGTCTTGGTAAGACGCATCTTATGCATTCCATCGCTCATTTCATTCTGGAACACGACGAAAACAGCCGTGTTTTGTATGTAACCAGTGAGGAATTTACCAACGAGCTGATCGAAACCATCCGAAACGGAAATAACACGGCAATGAGCAAATTCCGTGAAAAATACAGAAATATCGACGTTCTTCTTGTCGATGATATTCAGTTTATTATAGGAAAAGAATCCACACAGGAGGAATTTTTCCATACATTTAACAGTCTTCACAGTGCCAAAAAGCAGATCATCATATCCTCTGATAAACCACCGAAGGATATGGAAATCCTGGAAGAGCGCTTCCGTTCCCGGTTCGAGTGGGGTCTGATCGCAGATATCACGCTGCCTGATTACGAAACCCGAATGGCGATCCTTCATAAAAATGAAGAAATGAACGGCTACAACATCAGTGAAGATGTTATCAAATATATCGCTACCAATATCAAATCCAATATCCGTGAGCTGGAAGGTGCCTTCAACAAAGTCATGGCCGGAGCCAAGCTTGAGAAAAAGGAAGTAACTCTGGAGCTGGCAGAACAGGCACTGAAGGATATTATTTCTCCGGATGAGAAAAAAGTGATCACACCGGAATACATCATCTCCGTTGTTGCAGAGCATTACGGAGTCACACCTGCGGACTTAAGCGGAAACAAACGAAACTCCAAGATTGTCATGCCCCGCCAGGTTTCCATGTATCTCTGCCGTGAGATCATATCCACACCTTTGAAAAATATCGGAAAAGCGCTCGGAAACCGTGACCATACCACCGTTATGCACGGTATCGAAAAGATCGAAAACGAATTGCAGAACGACGATAACTTAAAAAATACCATTGATATATTGAAAAAGAAGATTAATCCACAAGGTTAGGGAAGTTTTCCACATTACTGGTGTATAACGTGTTGATTGTATGTGGAGAGATGTGTACAACTTTTTTGCCAAAACGCGGCGGTAATTTTATCCCCGGGTTATTCACATGCGAAAATACCACTTTTACACAAAGTTATCCCAACGGAAAACCCCTGAAAACATCAGGCCTGCGGGAGTTTTTCACAAAATCTGACCCCCTACGGCGGTTACTGCGGATTCTTTCTATAAATATATTTATAAAAACCACAAATTGTTCAGAAAGGGAGTTATACACACTATGAAAATCATCTGCTCCAAATCAAGTCTGTTAAAAAGTGTAAGTATCGCACTCAAAGCAGTTCCATCAAAAACCACAATGCCAATCCTGGAATGTATTCTCATGGATGCAACCACAAACCAGATCAAATTTACCACCAACGATATGGAGCTGGGAATTGAAACCATCGTTGAGGGTACTATTGAAGAAAAAGGTAAAGTTGCTCTTGATGCAAAAATCTTCTATGAAATCATCAGACGACTTCCGGATAATGATGTTACCATTAAGACCGATGATAAATATGCAGCAACCATTACCTGTGAAAAAGCAAAATTCAATATCCCTGGAAAATCAGGAGAAGATTTTGCTTATTTACCGATGATCGAGAAGGATGAACCGCTGACGATCTCTCAGTACACACTGAAAGAAATGATCCGCCAGACTATTTTTTCGATTGCTGTAAATGAAAACAATAAGCTTATGACCGGTGAGCTTTTTGAGATCAAAAATAACTGTCTGAAGGTAGTTTCTCTGGACGGACATCGTATCTCTATCCGCAAAATGTCCCTTAAGAAAGATTATTCTGACCGTAAGGTGGTAGTTCCGGGCAAAACTTTAAGCGAGGTCAGCAAGATCCTTTCCGGAGAAGTGGATGATCAGGTCAGCATTTACTTTACAAAAAACCATATTTTATTTGAATTTGATCAGACTATGGTAGTTTCCAGACTGATCGAGGGAGAATATTTCAGAATTGACCAGATGCTTTCCAGTGATTATGAGACAAAACTGAAGATCAACAAAAAAGAGTTCTTGGATTGTATCGACCGTGCCACACTTCTGGTACGTGAGGTTGATAAAAAACCGATCATCATCAACATCACAGACGATGATATGGAACTGCGCATTGATTCTGCAATGGGTTCCATGAATGAAGAGATCGATATTGAAAAAGAGGGTAAGGATATCATGATCGGCTTCAACCCGAAATTCCTGATCGATGCGCTTCGTGTTATTGATGATGAAACTGTGACGATCTATCTTGTAAATCCGAAGGCCCCGTGCTTTATCCGTGATGATGAGGAGAACTATACTTACCTGATCCTTCCTGTAAACATCAACCAGAATCAGGCCAGATAAGACCTGGGAAATATAAGGAATAAGGGACAAGAGATGTACGCAGCAGCTTCGGGCATGTGAGTGTACGTGTGAGACGCACATGCTTGAAGCTGTGAACAGAATTGAGCTCGGCAGTCAGGATATGTAAGTGTCCGTAGGTCACGTACAGCCTGACTGCCGATATCAGGATTGATATAAACGGATACACCAAAAATGCGTGACCGTTCTTGACCGATTGTGTATGGGAATACGATCGTGTTCTGAAAATTGTTTTATGCGTAAACTGCTGGAAGGGGGTATTTAAATTACCGCCTTCCGGTGAAATTTGTATTTTGGGGGATTTTAAATACCGCCAGAAGATCAGAAAAGATCGATCTGACGGAGAAAATACCCCGGAGATAAGAGGAGAAAAAATTGGAGATCAGAATTAAAGACGAATTTATCAAGCTTGGTCAGGCGCTGAAGCTGGCCGGTGTTGTGGAGGACGGCGTTGAGGCGAAATATGCCATCAATGATGGTCTGGTACTGGTGAACGGTGAGGTGGAGAACCGCCGTGGCCGCAAGATCCATCCTGGAGATACCATTTCCTACGATGGAAAAGATATTTATGTGATCGGGTGAAGGAATGTACATTGAATCCATCAGACTGAATAATTTCAGGAATTATGAGTCGCTGGAGATGAATTTTGATCAGGGCACCAATATTCTCTACGGCGACAATGCCCAGGGAAAGACCAATATCCTGGAGGCGGTTTATCTGGCAGGTACCAGCAAATCCCACAAGGGAAGCAAGGACCGGGAGATGATCCGCTTTGAGAATGAGGAATCCCATATCCGAATGATGGTGAAGAAGGGCGATCTTTCATACAAAATAGACATGCACCTCCGGAAAAACAAAGCAAAGGGAGTTGCCATCAACGGGCTGCCGATCCGCAAGGCAAGGGAGCTGCTGGGGGTGGTGAATCTGGTGTTTTTTTCTCCGGAGGATCTTAATATTATCAAGAATGGACCGGGAGAGAGAAGACGTTTTCTGGATTCGGAGCTTTGTCAGCTGGATGGTGTTTATATCACGGAGCTGGCCGGCTACAATCACATCGTGAACCAGAGAAACCGTCTTCTCAAAGACTGTTATATGAACCCCGGGCTGAAAGGTACCCTGGATGTCTGGGATATGCAGATGGTCGATTATGGAAAGAAGATCATCGGGAAGCGGGAAGCCTTTGTGGAGGAGCTTAACGAGATCGCAAAGGGGCTTCATAAAGGCCTTACCGGCGGGATCGAGGAGCTGGAGATCCTGTACGAGCCAAGTGTGACGGCGGCGGAGTTTGAGGATAAGCTTTCCAGGAACCGGGAGCGGGATCTTCGGATGAAGCTGACCTCCGTGGGACCGCACAGAGATGATTTCTGCGTAAAGGTCAACGGGATCGACATCCGGAGGTATGGTTCCCAGGGGCAACAGAGGACTGCGGCCCTTTCCCTGAAGCTTTCGGAGATCTATCTGGTGAAGAAAAAGATCCGGGATACACCGGTGCTTCTGCTGGATGATGTTCTTTCGGAGCTGGATAGCAGCAGGCAGACATATCTGCTGGAAAGCATCCACGATATACAGACTCTGATCACCTGTACAGGACTGGATGATTTTGTCAGCCATCAGTTCAAGATCAACAGGGTTTTTCAGGTGGTAAAGGGGCATGTTTATATGCCTAAAGGGTTTTGACAAGCCCGTATGCATATGGTAAACTGATTCTGATTATGGAAAGTTGGTGAATATTTTGGATAAAGAGGAGTTTCGCGTTAAGCTGGGACAGATCAATAAGCTGGTCGAGACCCAGGATTACAAAGGCGCCATGCAGATTGTTGACAGCATTGACTGGCGTCGTGTGAAAAACGTCCGTACCCTTTGTGTAGTGGGCGAGATCTACGCGGCCAACAAGCGCTATGAAGAGAGCAAGGAAATTTTTCTTCTTGCCTACCACAGAGCGCCGATCGGCAAGAACATACTTTACCGTCTGATCGAGGTTTCCCTGAAAATGGGACAGATCAGTGAAGCCACAGAATTCTTTGATGAATACAGAGAAGTGGCAGGTAATGATAACAGCCAGTATATACTGAAATATAAGATCGTCAGAGCGAAGAATGCATCTCTGAATGAACAGATCCGTATTCTTGAGGAATATAAGGAGAAGGAATTTACGGAGCGCTGGTCCTATGAGCTGGCCAAGCTCTATTACAAGGCAGGAGACAAGCAGAAGTGCCTGGATCTCTGCAATGAGATGATCCTTTGGTTCAATGACGGAACTTATGTGATGAAGGCCCTTGACCTGAAACAGCGGATGGGTGTTCTCACTGGCGAAGAGAAAGAGAAATACGAACAGCGTTTTATCCCGAAGCTGATCCCGCCGGAAAAGGCGCAGGAGATCAGGGAGAGCAAGGAAGTATCCGGCGAGTATGAGGAGGCAAAACCGGTCACAGATACCATCCAGGTAGATGATGAGCGGGATCTGAACAGTGCGGAGACATTCCAGGAGAAGCTTTCCAAGGGATTCCGTGATATCTTTGGCGGACATAAGAAATCCGCGGAAGAGGATATGGAGGAAAAAGAAGCTGCGCAGGATGAAGAACAGGAAGAGGTTTCCACAGGCTCTGAGGATGTGACGGAACAGGCTGAAGTGCCGGAGGCTGAGACTGCTGCGGCAGCAGAACCGTCGGAGGAGTTTACAGATTCTGAGGAGATCGAAGCAGCAGAAGGAAGTGAGGAAGCTTCGGATGAGCCTTCTGAAGAGCAGGAAGAGTTTTCAGGACAGGAAGTGGATGAGATCCCGCTGGCATCCGGTGTTGAGAACCTGTCATCCGGAAGTATGAAGCTGCAGGATCAGGAACAGCAGGATAAAGAGGAAGAAGAGGCTTATCAGGAAGCGGAAGAAGCTGAGGCTGAGAAAGCTACAGAGATGTCTTTGTCCCAGAGTGTTGCAGAGATCATGAAGGAGAAGGCTGCCGGAAATCAGGAAAGTGAGGAGAAGCCTGCAGGGGTTCCGCTCAATGAGGAAGGCAAGCCTGATTTTTCCGCAACGATCCGTATGCCGGAGCTGAAGATCCCGAAGTCCATGATCAATGTGGACCCGGAGAATGCAAGCAGTTCCGCGGAGATCCCGGATGCGTCCGGAATTTTCGGAAGTATCGAGGATATTGCGGCATCTGTAGGTGACAGGTCCGAGAAGGATAAGGATAAAGAGTTCAACCTGGAGGATACCATTCTGGCAGCAGCTACACAGCAGGGAATCGATATCCCGGAGGAAGAGAAATCTCCGGATGTCCAGCAGTCCGACGTAACGGAAGAGCCGGCTGGTATTGAGGATCTGGATATTGCGGCTGATGAATTTGTTCCGGAGGAGCCGGATGCGGCAGATATCGAGGATATCATGGCGCAGATCTCCGCTCAGCAGGAGGAAGAGGTAACGGAGACTTCCGATACCAGAATTCCGGATATCGTATTTGATGAAGATGAGGAGCCGGTTACTGAGGAGGATCTTCAGGCTGCAGAAGCAGAGTTCCTGAATGGTCCGTCAGGAGTACAGAAGCCGGTGGAAGAAGAGGATGTGCTTCCGGAGATTCCTTCACTGGAATCTGAGGAGCAGGTGCAGAAGTCGGCAGCAGAGCCTTCTGCGAAGCTTCATCATGAGGAACCGGTGGCTGCAGCGGAAGAGGAAAATCTTCTTGATGAGGAAGAAGAATACAGTGATGACGCCTTTGACTTCCAGGAAGAGGATGACTTTATCAGCAGTCTCATCGGTGATGATTCTGATGAAGCCATGGAAGAGGACGATGAGGAAGAGGAGCTCAGCGAGGAAGAGCAGCTTGAGAAATTTATCGCTACGATCCATCCGGAGAAGGATCCTACAAAGATCGTTTCCAGAAAGAAAGAGCTCACAGATGAAGAGAAGAAGCTTTTCACCTATTTTGTTACAGTTCCCGGAATGAAGGAACAGCTGCTTGATGTACTCTGCGATGTGCAGATGGGCGCAGCAGACAAGACCTCCCAGACCGGAAATGTGATCGTTATGGGCGGCAGAGAAACAGGTAAGACGAGACTGATCTCAAGTCTGATCCCGGCAATCTGTAAAGAGCTGAATATCGAGGCTTCCAAGGTTGCCTATATATTTGCGGATGATCTCAACGGAAAGGATATTCCGGAGATCGTATCCAAGCTTGCCGGCGGTTTCCTTGTTATCGAGGATGCAAACCAGCTTTCCCAGGAAACAGCAGATGAGCTTGAGGAAGCTATGACCGGAAACACAAAGGGAATGATCGTGATCCTGGAGGATGAAAAGATTGGTATGCGTAAGCTGATCGCAAGATATCCGAAGCTTGCGAAGAAGTTTACATCCATGATCAACATTCCTGTATTTACAAACGATGAACTTGTTAATTTCGCCAAGGTCTATACCATGGAGAATGGATTCCGTATCGATCAGATGGGCATGCTTGCTCTGTATAATCTGATCGGGATCAACCAGAAGGAGGATCAGCCGATGTGCATCGGTACTGTGAAGACCATGCTGGATAAGGCTATGGAGAGAGCTCAGAGCGGATTGTTCAAGCGTTCCAAGAAGCGTGTGGACCGTGATGGCTACACGGTACTTTTTGAAAAGGATTTCAGCTGAAAATAAGAAAAAGCAGAGGTAAAAAATATGGCCAGACCTTATCTTGGTAACCCGAAATATACCATTGAAGTCCTTCAAAAGTATCATTTTGTTTTCCAGAAAAGGTTTGGTCAGAATTTTCTGATCGATGAGCATGTTCTGGAAAAGATCATTGAGTCTTCGGGTATCACGAAGGATGATTTTATACTGGAGATCGGTCCGGGTATCGGAACTATGACCCAGTATCTTGCGGAGGCTGCCAGAGAGGTGGCTGCTGTGGAGATCGACAGTTCGCTGATCCCGATCCTTAAGGATACGTTGAAGGACTGGGATAATGTTTCCGTGATCAATAACGATATCCTGAAAACGGATATCAAAAAGATCGCAGATGAGAAAAACGGCGGTAAGCCTGTGAAGGTGGTTGCGAATCTGCCGTATTACATTACGACTCCGATCATCATGGGGCTTTTTGAGAAGAATGTTCCTGTGGATTCGATCACTGTCATGGTGCAGAAGGAGGTTGCAGACCGTATGCAGGTTGGTCCCGGTACCAAGGATTACGGTGCGCTTTCCCTGGCTGTGCAGTATTATGCGAAGCCGGAGATCGTTGCGAATGTACCGCCGAACTGTTTTATGCCGCGGCCGAAGGTCGGAAGTGCGGTGATCAAGCTGACGCGTTATGAGAAGCCGCCGGTGGATGTGAAGGATGAGGGGCTTATGTTCCGTCTGATTCGTGCATCTTTTAACCAGAGGAGAAAGACACTTGTGAACGGGATCAGAAATTCCGGAGATTTTTCCTTGAGTAAGGAGGAGATCGAGGATGTGTTCAACAGGTGTGATCTTCCGCTGAATATCAGGGGTGAGGCGCTGACACTGGAGCAGTTTGCGATGCTTGCCAACTGTATTTATGATGAGAAAAATTAATATATGATAAACGCAAAAAGAGCCCGGGCAGCTGTTCCGGGTTCTTTTTGCGTTTCCGGACGGGAATGTTGGAGAGGTTTCCTGTCCGGACCTATATATTTGTTATAGAAAGGAGGTTATGTCTGAGGTGTCAGACATAAGTAAGTAATGAAAAATTTACATTTTTTATTTTACTGATGAGATGTTAGGAAAGTTTGTTTAAAATATGAAAATATTGTGAATATATTTTTGACGATATACATAAAGTCTGAATGATGTGGGTGGGAATGGGGAAAATTGAGGTTTACAGAGGGGTGGGGGTGTGTGGTATACTGAGGGGCGTCGAAAAGGTAATGATGAGGTAATAAAAAGGCAGTAAAAGATAGTTAAAAATAGTAAAAGGCAATTTTTAATAAGGGCTGGTGCCCGTATGGAGGTTGAATATTATGAGAAGATTGAACAAGGTTACAGCTTTGGTTATTGCGGGTGTTATTTCATGTACATCTCCGATGATGGTTATGGCGTCTGATTCCGGTTCTGTTATGAGTCAGGCGGAGGAGATCCTGAAGGATAATGAGGTTGGGTCTCTTGCTTCTGATCCGGATAAGGTTGGGGATATCATTGTTTATGTGAAGGGGCTTTTTGATTCTAACCAGATCACGGATGATGAGATTTCTCAGGGGATCGATGAGGCTGCGGATCATTTTGGGGTGAGTCTTAATGAGGATGATAAGAGTTCTCTGGTCAATATTATCAGTAAGTTCCGTGGAATCGAGATGAGTGATGATCAGATCAAGGGGTATGTGAGTGATGCTTATAGTACTTTGAAGGATATGGGTGTTACGAAGTCTGATGTGAAGAATATTTTTGAGAAGGCGATTGAGTTTATTAAAGGGATGCTTTCACGGCGGTGATGGTTTGTGATGGCTGGTGTTTTTGATGATGTTTTAGATGGAGTTTGAGTTAGAGGGTGAGGGTTGTGGCTCTTTTGTTGGGGTTGTTGTTGGTTTGTTTGGCTGAGATGTACAATATGTACAATGCTTAGGGTTTCGGTTTTGTTTGTGAATGTGGTGTTTTTATAAATTGGGGGAGGGTGTTTTGGAAAAAATTGTGCAAATGCGCTAATTGTTTACGAGATGTTCATTGTTTGTTCATATTTGTCTGGTAGTATAGGGATAGTTCGAAAGAACGTTACGAAAGACGCTGTAATGGTGTGTATCTGTATCATTACACATACAATTTTTTTCATAATAATCGCCCCGGTAAGCCACTACCGGGGCACTCCTCGTTTTTGGGCCTTTTTTGGGCTCTTTTTTTTGTGGGTGGGGATGGATGGAGGGAGGGACGGACGGACTGCCGGAGGGGCGGCTGCATGGTCGTGCCTGGTGCGGTCGTTTCGCCGGGTCATACTAAGCGTCTGAGTCTTCTGCCGTGCAGGGCGCCCCATAACTCGCCATGTACGCTGATGCGTACCTGGCTCAGACAGATGGGGCTTACTCTGCGGCTTGTGGCCGCAGAGTACCTTCCCGTCAGAAGCCTCAGGCGCTAAGTATGACCAGCGGCTTACTCCGACGCACCGGGTCCCGACCATGTAGCCGCCCCTCCGGCAGTCCGTCCTGTGCGTTGGAGAGAAACAAAAAGGATGCACTACAAAGAAATTCTGGAATTGTACTAAGTCCGTCCTGTACGTTGGAGAGAAATAAAGAAAGCATCAAGGGTGTGATAAATGGGCTGATCTGAGTCTGTCCTGTGTGTTGGAGAGAAATAAAGGGGGTAAGAAATTTCCAGTGCAAAAAATATAGCGCGGGTGGGGTGTGCATGCTATAATGATTAGGATTATAGTGCTGTCGTCTGGTTTGGGGCGGCGGTGGTTGGGTTTTTGTTTGAATGGGAGGTCTGGATATGGCGGAGTCTATGAAGGATTTTGAGAGGGAGCTGGAGGCTTCTTTTAAGAGAATCGATGAGGGTGATATTATCTCCGGGACTGTTGTGAGTGTGGATGAGTCGGGGGTTGTTCTTGACCTTAAGTTTTATGCTGAGGGTTTTATTCCGGTGGAGGAGTTTTCCCGGGTGCCGGGGTTTAATATTAAAGAGGCTGTTCAGCCGGGGGATGAGGTTCAGGCGATGGTTCTTCGCAGGGATGATGGTCAGGGGAATATTCTTCTTTCCAGAGCGGATGCTGTGGATGTGCTTGCCTGGGACAGGCTGAAGGAGCTTCAGGATTCGGGTGAGGTGCTGGATGTTGTTGTGAAGGGGATCGTTAACGGGGGTGCCATTGCTTATGTTGAGGGTGTCCGTGGTTTTATTCCGGCGTCGAGGCTTGCTTTGGAGTTTGTTGAGGATACTGAGGTGTTTCTGAATAAGCCGATCCAGGTGCGGGTGATCGAGGTTGATAAGGCGAAGAAGAGGCTGGTGCTTTCGGCGAGGGAGATTCTTCGTGAGAGGGCTGAGGTGGAGAAACGGAATAAGATTTCCAATATCCAGGTTGGCTTTGTGACGGAGGGTACGGTTGAGAGTTTGCAGCCGTATGGTGCTTTTGTGGAGCTTGGGAACGGGGTTTCCGGGCTGGTGCATATTTCTCAGATCTGTGAGAAGAGGATCCGGAAGCCTTCTGAGGTTTTGAGTGTTGGGGATAAGGTTAAGGTGAAGGTTATCGCGATCAAGGATGGTAAGCTGAGCCTGAGTATTAAAGAGGCATCGGATCTGATGGCTAAGGAGGTTGAGGAGGAGTCTTTTGAGCTTCCGGAGTCGGGGGAAGAGGCTACTACTTCCCTGGGGGCGTTGTTTGCAAATATTAAATTATGATTATTTTGGATGAAAAAGGATGGATGTGTATGAAAAAACCGGAGAGAATATTTGTAATCGGACATAAGAATCCGGATACGGATTCCATCTGTTCGGCTATTGCTTATGCGGATATTAAAAACAGAACTACGCAGAATAAAAAATATATCCCGAAGAGAGCGGGGCAGATCAATGAGGAGACCAGGTATGTGCTGAACCGTTTTGGCGTACAGCCGCCGGCTTATCTGGGGAATATCGGTACGCAGGTCAAGGATATGGATATCCGGACCAGTCCGCAGGCGGATAAGAATATGTCGCTGAAGAATACCTGGGATCTGATGCAGGAGAACGGGATCGTTTCTCTTCCGATCCGGGATAAGGATGGGTGTCTGGAGGGGCTTGTGACGATTGGTGATATCGCAAAGACCTATATGGATACTACAGACAGTTATCTTCTTTCCAATGCGAGGACGCAGTATCAGAGAATTGCCGAGACTGTTGGCGGTGAAGTGGTGGAAGGTAACGGACACGGATATTTTGTGAAGGGGCGTGTGCTTGTCGGTACTGCCAACCCGAAGATGCTGGAGGGATACGTTGAGGAGAATGATATGATCATCATGGGTGACCGTGAGGAGGATCATCTTCAGGCGATCAGCCAGAATGTCAGCTGTATCATCGTGGGTCTGAATATCGTGGTTTCCGAGAAGGTTATAAAGCTTGCTCATGAGAAGAATATCGTGATCATCCGGTCTCCGTATGATACGTTTAATATTGCGCGTCTGATCAATCAGAGTATTCCGGTCAGATTTGTTATGAAGCGGGATAACATGGTTACGTTTAATACCGAGGATTTTACGGATGATATCCAGGATGTTATGATCAAAAATCGTCACAGGGCGTTTCCGGTGATCAATCCTCATGGTAAGTGTATCGGTACGATCTCCAGACGTAATTTTCTGGATATGCATAAAAAGAAAGTGGTTCTTGTGGATCATAATGAGGTGGATCAGGCTGTTGATAATATCGAGAAGGCGGAGATCCTTGAGATCATCGATCATCATAAGCTGGGTACCTTGCAGACCATGACGCCGGTTGCTTTTCGTAATGAGCCGGTGGGATGTACGGGCACGATCCTTTATGAGATCTACGGAGAGCAGAGACTGGAGATCCCGGAAAAGATTGCGGGGCTTCTCTGTGCGGCTATTATTTCGGATACATTGATGTTCCGTTCACCGACCTGTACGCAGACGGATAAGATCGCTGCCAGTGCTCTTGCGCTGATCGCGGGGATCAAGATCGAGGAGTTTGCCCGAGAGATGTTTTCTGCGGGAAGTAATCTGAAGGATAAGTCTCCGGAGGAGATTTTTTATCAGGATTACAAGAAGTTTATCGGTGAGGGTAATGTTTCCTTTGGTGTGGGTCAGATCAGTTCCATGGACAGCGAGGAGCTTAAGGAGATCAAGGAGAAGCTGATGCCGTTTATGGTGAGTGAGTGTGGCCGTCATGATATCACGAGAGTTTATTTTATGCTGACGAATATCCTGGAGGAGTCTACAGAGCTTCTGTTTTACGGGGAGGGCAGCCAGCAGATGGCGGAGATCGCTTTTGAGCGGAAACCGGATGGAGATACCTTCAGTCTGCCGGGTGTGGTTTCCAGAAAGAAGCAGCTGATCCCGGCTATGATGGAGGCTGCTCAGCTGATGAACAGCGATTATGCATAAGAGGTGACGGAAAATGGCGAAACAGTTATGGAAGCCGGGGAACATGATCTATCCGCTGCCGGCTGTAATGGTGAGTGTTACCGATGGTGAGGGGCATGATAATATCATAACGGTTGCGTGGACGGGTACGGTGTGTACCAATCCGGCGATGGCTTATATTTCTGTCCGACCTTCCCGTTATTCCTATGATATGATCCGGAAAACGGGTGAATTTGTGATCAATCTGACAACGGAGAAGCTGGCGTTTGCAACGGATTTCTGCGGGGTCCGTTCGGGACGTGATGTGGACAAGTTCCGGAAGCTGAACCTTACGAAAGAGAAAGCGCAGTTTGTTTCTGCACCGATGATCGGGGAGGCTCCGGTTTCGATCGAGTGCAGGGTGCGTGAGGTGAAGGAGCTGGGGTCTCATGACATGTTTCTTGCGGATGTGCTTGCGGTCCATGCGGATGAAGCTTATATGGATAAAAACAACAGGTTTCGTCTTAATGATGCGGGTCTTCTGGTTTATTCCCATGGGGAGTATCTGGCGGGTGGCCGGAAGGTGGGAACCTTCGGCTACAGCGTAAAGAGGAAGCAGCAGAAGAAGCAGATGCAGAAGAAGTTGGATAAGAAATCAGACAGGGAATCAGACAGCGAAGCAGAGATGGCAGAGATGGCGGGGAAGTTGAAGACGTCAGGAAAGCCAGGGATGTCAGGGAAGTTGAAGATGTCAGGAAAGCCAGGGATGTCAGGAAAGTTAAAGATGTCAGGAAAGCCAGGGATGTCAGGGAAGTTGAAGACGTCGGGAAAGCCAGGGATGTCAGGGAAGTTGAAGATGTCAGGAAAGCCAGGGATGTCAGGGAAATTAAAGACGTCGGGAAAGGCAGGGAGAGAGAAACGGTAGGTTCTCGGAGCTGTAAGGTTTATTGAGATTTGGCAGCTGTTATGCTAAAATGAAAGGATACAGTATGAATAATATTACACTGATAGGAATGCCTGGTGCGGGGAAGAGCAGCATTGGTGTCGTACTTGCGAAGGTACTTGGTTACCAGTTTATTGACTCAGATCTTCTGATCCAGAAGGCGGAGAAGAGGACTTTGAGTAAGATTATTGCAGATGAGGGTACGGAGGGCTTCAAGGCGATCGAGAATCGTGTGAATGCTTCGATCCAGGTGGAGAATACGGTGATCGCTACCGGTGGAAGTGTGGTTTACTGCGATGAGGCTATGCAGCATCTGAAGTCTGAGGGTGTTGTGGTGTATCTTAAGATCTCGCTGGAGCTTCTTTCCAGGCGTCTTGGTAATCTTAAGGGGCGTGGTGTTGTGCTCAAGGAGGGGCAGACGCTGGCGAGTCTTTATGATGAGCGTGTTCCTTTGTATGAGAAATATGCGGACATTGTGGTGGATGAAGAGGATAAGGATCTGGAGGGGAGTCTCCAGGTTGTGCTTGAGGCACTGAAGAACAGGGGAGATAAGGCGTAACTGTTGGCTTGTGGAAACGGTTTGCTGGAGTGTTTCGGGTCATGGGTTGTGACAGGTTTTCGTCATAAATTGTTTACAAATCTGAAATATGTGTTATAATATACAACTGACCTAAAAAACGGTATTGCGGAACGTTTGTTCCTGCAGTAAATTCAGAGAAAGTTTCTGCTCATAGAGGAGTAAATAATAGAGGTGTGTTATGGAACAGTATGTGATTAAAGGCGGCAATCCTCTGGTTGGAGAAGTGGATATTGCGGGTGCGAAGAATGCGGCGCTTGCGATATTGTCAGCAGCCATTATGACTGATGAAACTATATTGATCGAGAATCTGCCAGATGTTAGGGACATCAATGTTCTGCTTGAGGCGATCTCCGAGATCGGGGCTCAGGTTGAGCGTATTGATAAGTCTACTGTAAAGATCAACGGTTCTACTATCGGCAATCTCAGCGTGGATTATGAGTTTATCAAGAAGATCCGTGCTTCTTATTATCTTCTGGGTGCTTTGCTTGGTAAGTATAAGCATGCGGAGGTTCCGCTTCCGGGTGGATGTAATATCGGCAGCAGGCCGATCGACCAGCATCTGAAGGGTTTCCGTGCTCTTGGTGCGGATGTTGATATCTGTCATGGTGCTATTGTTGCCAAGGCGGAGAATCTGCATGGCAGCCATATTTTCCTAGATGTGGTTTCTGTTGGTGCTACTATTAATATTATGATGGCTGCTTCTATGGCGGCTGGTCGTACGATCATTGAGAATGCTGCGAGGGAGCCGCATGTTGTTGATGTGGCGAATTTCCTGAACAGTATGGGGGCGAATATCAAGGGTGCCGGTACGGATGTGATCCGTATCCGTGGTGTTGAGAAGCTTCATCGTACGGAGTATTCGATCATTCCGGACCAGATCGAGGCTGGTACGTTTATGTTTGCTGCTGCGGCTACTCGTGGTGATGTTACTGTTCGTAATGTTATTCCTAAGCATCTTGAGGCTACTACTGCTAAGCTTGAGGAGATCGGGTGTGAGGTTGAGGAGTTTGATGATGCGGTTCGTGTCCGTGCGCCGCATGTGCTTCATCGTACGCATGTGAAGACGTTGCCTTATCCTGGTTATCCTACGGATATGCAGCCGCAGATCGCGGTTACTTTGGCTTTGGCTGAGGGTACGAGTATTGTTACTGAGAGTATTTTTGAGAACCGGTTTAAGTATGCGGATGAGCTTTCCCGGATGGGTGCCAATATTAAGGTGGAGGGGAACTCTGCTATTATTGATGGTGTGAGGAAGCTTACGGGGGCGCGTGTGAGTGCGCCGGATCTTCGTGCGGGGGCTGCGCTTGTTATTGCGGGGCTGGCTGCTGAGGGTGTTACGGTTGTTGATGATATTGTTTATATCCAGCGTGGGTATGAGAATTTTGAGGAGAAGCTCAGGAGTCTTGGGGCTGAGATTGAGAGGGTTTCCAGTGAGAAGGAGATTCAGAAGTTTCGGTTGCGCGTTGGGTGATGGTTGGTGACAACTGGTAACGATTGATGATAATTGGATATTTGAGTTTTGGGAGAGTTCCTGGGTGTTTGGGCCTGGGGGCTCTTTTTTTGTGTGGGTGGGAGGGATGAATGGAGGGAGGGACGAACGGACAGACTGCCAGCGGGGCGGCTGCATGGTCGTGCCTGGTGCGGTCGTTTCGCCGGGTCATACTAGGCGTCTGAGTCTTCTGCCGTGCAGGGCGCCCCATAACTCGCCATGTACGCTGATGCGTACCTGGCTCAGACAGATGGGGCTTACTCTGCGGCTTGTGGCCGCAGAGTACCTTCCCGTCAGAAGCCCCAGGCGCCAAGTATGACCAGCGGCTTACTCCGACGCACCGGGTCCCGACCATGCAGCCGTCCCGCTGGCAGTCTGTCCGTTCTGGTTTTTGGGGGTGTGAGGTGTGGTGGTTTGCCGGAGGGTGGTGGGCCATCAGCGCTGCGCTGGATGGCTGCAGGGGCTGAGTTTCTTTGTGGTGTGTTGGGAGATGGTGTGGCATCGGCGCTGCGTTGGATGTGGGTGGGGTGAGTTTTTTTGGGGGGTGTCGTGAGGGGATTGGGGATAGAGGCTATTTTGGATAGAGTGTGGTGTTTTTGTGTAATATTTAAATTTATTTTTGGAGTATTTTGGATTATAATTATGGAAAAAGATGGTTGGCCTGATTGGTTGACTGATTGACTGATTGACTGGTTGATTGATATCCGGAGTTTTGGTGACTGTTTTGTGGGACTTGAGAGATGAGCTTCGGATGTGTGTTGATGAGGGGTGTGTGATGGGCCTCGGATGTGTGTTGATGTGGCTTGTGTGAGGGCTTCGGAGGTTTGTTGGTTTGGTTTTGAGGGTGGTCTTTTGGGGGCTGCCTGGGTTTTGGAGGGAGAGGGTTGTATGTGTGATTATGTGGTTTTGCCGCTTTTGAATTCGTCTTTTGAGCCTGGGAGGGCTCGGGAGGTTGTTGAGGGGTTTGTGGATGTGGATTTGAGGAATATTGCGCGGGCTGAGCTTTTTTATTTTACAGGGCAGGCGGAGGAGTGTTGTGAGATCACGAGGGGGTATCTGTCCAGCAGGGTTATTGAGCTGAAGCTTTCGGCGTGTATTTTGTATGGGTATTCTAATCTGACGCTGGGGAATGTGGCGGCGGCTAAGCGGGGGATGGAGGGAATCCAGTCCTGTGTGAAGATTGCTATGAAGAAGAAGGTTCCTAAGGATGTTTATGCGTCCTGTCTTCTGGCGGGGTATGTGGGGGCGGTTTTGCTTCATCTGCCTACGGATGGGATGCCTGCTTTTGGGGAGTACAGCAGGATGCTTCCTGAGGGGCTGAGGCTTTTTGCCACGTATGTGATGGCTCACCATACTTATCTTAACGGGGAGATATGGAGTGCTTATGGGATGGGTAAGGCTGCTTTGTTTATGGCGGAGAGGCCGTATCCGATCAGTATGACGTATATCCATTGTATGATGGCGGTGTGTGCGATCAACCGAAAGCATAAGCAGGAGGCGCAGGAGGAGATGCTCCGGAGCTGGGAGCTGGCGAAGATGGATGGGTTTCTGGAGCCTTTTATTGAGCATCATGGGCTTTTGCGGGGGCTGATCGAGGCTTGTATCCGGAACCGGGATCCGGAGGCGTATCAGCGGATCACGGAGGGTGTGATTTCTTTCAGCAGGGGCTGGATGGCGCTTCATAATCCGGAAAACCGGAGAAAGGTTACGGGGGAGCTGTCGACGATGGAGTTTTCTATTGCCATGCTGGCAAGTGGGGGATGGACCAATAAGGAGATCGGAGAGCATCTGGGGATTTCCATTAATACTGTCAAGCATTACCTTACGGATATCTTTTGCAAGCTGAATGTCAAGAAGCGGGATGAGCTGAAAAAATTTATGTTAAAATAGTGACAGAGGCACTTTTTTTTGAAAAAACGGGCCTTACAAAACAACTGGTAGTGTTGTATAATAAATACCACAAATAGTCAGATTTTATTGGGAAATTAGGCGAAAAGAACCAGTAAACGAGTAAGTTAAGAAGGAGGAGTTGAAGACTGATTCTCGATAGCATCTGATAATGTCAATATCCTTACCAAAAATGCCTGGTATATTGACACTACAATCACATAAGGGTAAAATATTGAAAAGGTGTAACCTGTTTACTCACCGGCTAAAAACATGAAGCTTTTTTAAGAGAAAGGAATATAAACAGAAGTAAAGTAATAAGAAATACAGTACACGTTAATGCACACATAGGAAAGCGGGAAAGGTATGAAAAAATTAAGGAATAATAAGATCAGAAAACTCCTGGCATTTATGGTGGCTTTGGCGTTGATGGTATCCTGTATGCCGAGTGCATATACGATCTCCGCGAGTGAGGCGTTCGGAGATGGAACGGAGGATATATTTACAGATGGCGAAATTACATCTGAACCAGCGGCCGAAGAATCGACACCGGATGTAAGCAGCGCTGACCAGGAGGAAACGGAACAGGCGCAGCAATCGACGCTTACATATGAAAATGATTCTGTTAAAGTAACAGCAGAGGCACTGGAGGACGGAGCTCTTCCGCAGAATACAGCATTGAAGGCTGATAGCGTAAACGAGAATTCATCCGTATCTTATGATACAGTTTCTCAGAAGCTTTCAGCAGCAGCTACAGACAAGGGCAGCAGCCTGAGAGGTTTTTTTGCGTATGATGTGTATTTTGCTGATGGCGACGGAAACAGAGTCGAGCCGAACGGCAGAGTCAGAGTAACATTTGAGTACAAGACACCGGCAGCACCGGAGCTTACCGATGCAGCCAGCACGAGTGTAACCGTTGAGAAGCTTCATTATAACAGCAGTACCGGTGATACTGATGTTAACACCTTACAGGCCAACGAGGATCTGAAGGTTCTGAATGTCAACGAGGGCAAACAGATCCAGACACTTCAGGTTGAGACTGGCAACGCAGCTGTTTTTGCCGTTATGTGGGATTCTCCTGAGACAGCAGATGTCGAGGCGGAAGCTGTTTCCGGTAATGAGGACGAGGTGTCTATCGCATCAGAGGAGCTTACGGACGGAATGGATATTTCGGACGAGCCTGAGCAGGATGCAGCTGAGACACCGGCAGCAGAGAATCCGGAGGTAACTCCTGATGCAGAGCCTTCTGAGGCTCCGGCGGAGAATCCGGATGCTGAACCTACCGAAGCGCCGGCAGAGGATCCGGATGTGGTGGAAGAACCGGCAGAGGATATTGCGAGCCCGGAGGATGTTCCGGCAGCAGATGAGAATGGTGAGACAAGCCTGATCGAGGTTCTGGGAGACGATACGAATCTTCGTGTCAGCCCATCTATCGAGGCAGAGGTTCTGGCAACTGTAAACGCAGGAACACAGCTCACACTTCTGGATACCGTAACAGCAGAGGACGGAGCAACCTGGTACAAGGTTTCCTGGGAAGGAACCGAGGCTTACATAAGAAGCGATATGGCACAGGTTGTTGACAGCAGTGATGAGGCAGAAGAGCCTGAGGATGTGCAGGAAGAAGAAATTCAGCCTGAGATCACCAGATATGATTACACGAGTGACGAGGTCAATGTCAAGGTTACTCTTACCGATCCGGCAGACCTTCCGGACGACGCAAAGCTTTCCGTAACACCGGTAGAGCTCAGCCAGGAAGCGGAAGACCAGATCACCGAAGAAGCAATCAAAGAAAAGAAAGCCATCGAGAAGATCCATTCCTACGATATCAAATTCCTGGTGGACGGCGAAGAAGTCCAGCCGGGTGCTTCAGTGAAGGTATCTGTATCTCTGAATGATGAGAAGAAGATCAAGGATGCGGATGTATATCACGTAGATAAGAATGATAACGTTGAAAATATGGATGGCAGCGTTGCTAAGAATGGTGATGTTGAGTTCGAGACTACGCATTTTTCTACTTACGTAATTGTACAGAAGGGAAATAACACCATCCATGTTACTGTTAAATATTGTGACAAAGATGGAAATGAGATTTATGCGGCAGATAGTAATAAAGAACTTTCCGTTGGAGACAGACTTAAATTAAAAGAGCTTGCTAACTGGAAGGTTAAAAGCGTAGAGGTTGTCCCAACGTCCGAAGGTAGTAACAAAGAAGTGTATACTCCAGATGATACAGATGTTGAGAAGTCTATAGAACTGGCTGAGAATGCTACAGTTACAGCTTATTATGAAGCTACAACGGGAACAACAACTGGAGACCCGATATTCTTTGATTATACGGTTAAGGTACAAACTAATGCTGGCGAGGATTCTATAAATAATCCGAAAAATTATGATAATCCGAACAGTGAGCAGAAGTTAACAGTAGGTGGATCTGGCATTCATAAAGAATATTCAAATAATTATGATAAGTATACCTATGTATGGCAGGATGGTCAGAATCAATATCCAAATAGCTGGACTGGATACTGGGGAAAGAAAGATGGAAATGTAACAGTAAAGGGATTATTAAATAATGTTGACGGACCGAACGTTACATTTAATTATGCAGACCCAGGATTTTTTGAACAGAACGATTTATCTGTAAAAGATAGAAATAACAATACAGTATATCTTAGAAAAGTATATAAGGATTATAAACTTAATTTTGATAGAACTGGAGATACGTATAAGTTATCAACTGTTCAGAATGGAAGCAAAAAAGTGGTTGCAAACGCTGGTGCTAATTTCTTCCCATTGGATCCTGTTGGATATCAATCCGGGGGTAATCAAGCCAATGGTAATGTAGAGGATATCAATGAGATTTCAACAGGAGGTGGTAAATTACATAACTATTTCTTTGGATTGCGTTATGATATTAAGTTTACGCTTGGAGATTATATTGGAGATCTTAAGTATAAATTTACCGGTGATGACGACTTATGGGTTGTTTTGGACGGAAAAACAGTAGTTATTGACCTGGGTGGAATTCATAATGCAGCTACTGATGAAGTAAATTTGTGGAAGTACTTATTGAATGGTCGGGAAAAAGCAGATTTAAAAGATGAAGAGAAAAACGCTAAGCATACATTAACAGTTCTTTATATGGAAAGAGGAGCTGAAGCTTCCAATTGTCAGATGGAGTTTACGCTTCCAAATGCAACTATTTCACAGGTTACAACAGATCCACTTGGAACATTAGAATTACAGAAAGTAAATTCTAATGAGCAAGGAGTGAACGGAGCCCATTTTACACTTTACGGAGATTCTGCTTGTGAAAATGTAATTGAAAATGCAGAATCTAAAAAAGTTAATGGTGTGGATGGTAAAGTAATTTTCGATAGTAAATTAAGAGAAGGAACTTACTATTTAAAAGAAACACAGGCTCCAGATGGTTATGTAGGATCTACGGAAACATGGAATGTAAAGGTAGAGAAAAACAGTGAAAATACGGCAGCTTTAGTTACTTTGAAGGACAGTTCCGGAAAAACAGTTGAGGATAAGAAGATTGTTAACCAGACCCGGCAGGAAATTATTGAATCCAGTATGGTATATAATAAGACAGCGACGGTGAAGAAGTGGGATCAGAGAACTTATGATATCAATATTACGGCATCATCCAAAACAACAAGTTCTAGCGTAGTAACAACAGGTGGAATTGCGGATGTAGTAATGGCATTAGATGTTTCTGGCTCCATGGCATATGAACAGACAGGGAGGGATAGGGAGCCAGGCTACAGTATAGTTGGAAGATATAGTAATAAAAGAAATGAATTGGATCCAAATAAGATTTATTACTATGGTCTTTACCATAGCTTTATCATTGGTGGTTATTATTCGTATCATCTAATGATTAAGATAGATAATACGTGGATGTATTATTATGATAATAGTTGGAGGGAGATTGAAGATTCTGATACGGCTAATATATATGAGTGGCCATCAAGAATAACTGCGTTAAAAGAAGTAGTAAATCAATTTATAAGAAATACGGCTACAAGTTCATCTGAGAGTAATATAGGACTAGCGCCATTTAATACAGGTGTTACAAATGCTACAGATAAATTGTTAAATGTTGGTAAAAATAAGGATGATTTGATAAAAAAGGTTAGTCTGTTGTCTGCAGATGGCGGAACATCACCGCATACAGCATTAAAGAAAGCATTGGATCTTTTGAAAACTGCTAAAAATCCTAAATATGTAATCTTGTTTACCGATGGAGAACCAACAGGTGATAGTAGTGAGTGGAAGGACAACTATCAGGATTATGCAGAAGAGGCAGCTAAAAAATTAAAGGATAACGGTATCAAAGTATTTACGGTAGGTTTTGCATTAAGTGATAAAGGAAAAAAATTCCTGGAAGGTGATAAAGATAATTCGGAAAATTATCCAGGAATTGCATCTGAAGGTTGTGCATTTAATGCGAATAATGCAGAGGAACTTGCTAAAATTTTTGAGACAATCCAAAAAACAGTTACTGAGGATACCGCTATTGAGAATGCTACTATTACAGATGTAATTGATCCGAGATTTGTAATTCTTGATGATGGGGGAAATGCTATCACAGCGGATAAGTTAAAGGATGAAAAAACAGTCCAAGTTAATGGCGGAACAGTTTATCTTGATACTAAGGGAAATCAGTGTATTAAATGGGAAGGACAGACAATTCCTAATGAAAAGGAAAATAACCCTTGGAGTAAATCGATTACAGTAAAAGCCAAAGATGATTACATCGGTGGCAACAATGTTCCAACCAACGTATCGCCGGATTCAAAGATTTCTACGGGGTTTGGAGATGCAATTTTACCACAGCCAACAGTTAATGTAAAAGCAGATCTGACAGTGGATAATCTTGAGAAGGTTATTTTCTTAGGAGATTCAACACCGACAGCTGATTTACCAGATTCTATGTTGAGTTCTATTTTGCAGAAAAGCAAAAACTATGTCTATAATGAGACGACTAAAGAACTGGAGCCAGTACGGGTAACTAAAGATGATCTTACTTGTAGTTGGGCGAAAGATGAATCATTTGGAACTGATGAACTTACTAATTTGGAGAGTATGGCAGAGGATTATCCAACAGAAGATCCTACTAGATATTATCTAAAAGTAATTTATGATGCTGGGAAACCGACAGAGACAGTTGGCACAAAGCTAGGTAGTACAGCAAATACAGGTGGGAATATTGCTGGTGGAGAGACCCATATAGTAACCGCTATAAATAGCGACACTAAGAATTATCCAGATAAAGAATATGGAGTTTATACAATCCATATTATCAAAGGTCAGATTCAGATTACTAAGAAGCTTGAAGATGCTGCAAAGAAAAAGGGAACATTTACCTTTAATATTTATAAAGGTAGTGCAGAGAAAGCAAATCTTGTAACAACAGTAACTGCGGCTGTAGGAACTGGGGATACCGACGCTAAGTTTACTATAGGGGATGCTAAAACTACAACAGCTATTGTTACTGGATTGGCTCGTGGTGAGTATATTGTGCAGGAAGTAAGCCAGAGTGGTTATCAGTTGTTAGATGCAAGTAATGATTCAAAGGTAACTAATTGTAAATCTGAAAAGAGTAAAGATATTATCAAATTTACAATTGGTACAGACAACTATAACAAAAATGCATTAGAGGCTGAAGCACTGAACGTTGGAAGTGTTGATTATGCAAATTATGCAGGTCCAGGATGTGTTGGTAAAGTTGATTATACCAACAAAGAAACTGTGGCAAATGTAGATTTTGTAAAAGTTGATGCGGCAGATAATAATATAACGATTAATGGAGCAATGTTTACACTTTATAAAGCGGATGAAAGCTGGACTAAAGGTGAAAAAGTCAAAGTTGTGACATCTACAAATGGTGGAACATTTGGATTTGAAAAATTGCTTCCAGGTAATTATCTGTTAAATGAAACAAAAGCAGCTACAGGCTATTCGTTAGTAACTGAGCCTTGGAAAATCGTCATTGACAATAACGGAGGAGTTACAGTTACAAAGAATGACGGAAAAACAGAAATAGTAAAGAATCCTGATGAGAGATATATGATTGAAAATGCAAAACTCTACTCCTTACCAGAATCCGGTGGTCCGGGAACCTATGGATTTACAATCAGTGGTGTAGCGATTCTTGCAACTGCACTCCTGTTGTTTATAAATAATAAACGAAGGGAGGAAGAAGCAAAGAGGTCGTAACACATTAATTGTAAATAGCCGATGAAGGGCGAAAAAGAAAAATGCAGAGAAAGAAAGGAGCAAACCTTATGAAAAATTTATTTAAAAAGATTGGCGCATTATTAGTGGCAGCGGTTATGGTACTGTCTATGTGCACAGCGGCTTTTGCAGCTGTAGCAGGAACATCGATTAGTGTTAATAACGCAGAGGGAGCGAATCTGAGTTATATTCAGGTAATTCGTCCTAATGTAAATAAGACTACAGGTTGGGAATTTTGTTCAACACCAATTGCAAATGCGTATGAAAATGCTTTAGGAGTAACTGATGATCAGGCAGCAATTCAGAAATTAATTAATAATGCTGAAAATAAGGCAGATGCAGCAACAAGCAGTCAAATTGAAGCGGCATTAAGCGCAGTAATTAATTTAGGCAGCTTAACTGATAGTGATAATCCAATACCCGTTTCCGATGCAGGTGTATATGCGATTAACGCAGTAGATACTACAGGAAAATGGTCTTATAGTCCAATGGCTGCATATGTATCTTTTGGGACATATGATACAACGACAGGTGAGCCAGCTACTTTATCTGTGGATCCTGTAAATGCAAAAAGAACACCAAAAAATATTACTAAAGAAGTAGTAGATAATAAAGATAATGTTACAGAAATTGGTAGAGAAGAGACATATAAAGTAACTTCATCTGTACCATATATTCCGCTTTCAAAAACAGTAGATCGTTATTATAAAATTAAAGATACTATTAAAGGTGCTAAATATGTAACAACAGAAGAAAACGGTAAAAATTATGTAACTATTAATTTTACAATGGGTGGTGTTAACTCTCAGAGAAAGGCTGAGGTTAAAGAGAATGCCGATGGAACACAGTCATTTGTATTAGATCTTTCTGATTTAGTAAAAGATGCTAAAGGTGTTGCAAGTAATGCAAAGGCAAATGTAGAATATAGTTTCACATATAAAGCTACTGTAACAGACATCAAAGTAAACAACCACATTATTGGTTATGGTGAGAATGATCAGACCCCAACATTTGGTGGTGGAGATTCTAATCTTTATACAGGAAAGATTACATTAACAAAATATGCATCTGACGAGAATAATAATGACCTTACAGATAATGTAAAACTTGCGAATGCAGAATTTAAGATGTATAAAAAAATTGGTAACGATAAAAAATGGGCTAAGTTTGGTAATGATTATAAATTTATTGAGTGGGTTAATGAAGAGAGTAAAGCAACAAACGTTAAGACAGATGCTAATGGTACTTTAACTGTACAAGGTCTTGATGTAGAAGAAGCTGGTATTGAGTATTTCTTCAAAGAGGTTAAAGCACCTTCTGGATATTCTATTACAGATCAGGATGTAAGTGCTACATTGAAGTTTGCGGAAAATGTAGAGAAGGCGACAGATACTATTAGTGTAGGTACACATATGATCGATACTAAACTCTCCTCCCTTCCATCCACAGGTGGCATGGGAACATACCTCTTCACTATCATCGGTGTTGTAGTTATGGCTGGCGCTGCTGGTGCTTTCTTCATCAGCCGCAGAAAAGGATCTGAGGAGTAATCGTTTGATTGCCGGATCGATTCAATTCAAAAATTATTTATAAGCAACGACAAAGCAAGTATTAAAACAGAATAGTTTCTGATTATTCTGTTGAAGAAATCATTACCGCCCGGCCCCTTCGGGGGCCGGAGGGTAATACAACAGTATGGAGAAACCTATGAGAAAGAATAAGAAGAAAAATTATATTGGACTTGGTTTGCTGTTTCTGATAGGGTTGTCCATACTGCTGTATCCAATGGTCAGTGATGCCTGGAACCGGTACAGGGACAGCCTGCTGATCAGTGATTATAGCAGCAGTGTTTCTTCGGATGATAATGCGGAGAAGATTGACAGCATGTGGAAGGCAGCGCAGGAGTATAACGAACAGATCAAGCAGGAAAGTGTGCCGGATGCTTTTTCCGTGAGGGATGGCCAGACGGACAGTACATATGAGTCTCTTCTGAACCTGAATGGTGATGGAATGATGGGGTATGTGGAGATTCCTGTGATCGATGTGAGCATTCCAATCTATCATTACACGACAGATGAGTCTCTGGAGAAGGGTGCCGGTCATTTGTTCGGCAGCAGTCTTCCGGTTGGCGGCAAGAGTACCCATTGTATTTTGTCGGCACACAGAGGACTTCCAAGTGCGAAACTTTTTACAGATCTGAATCTTTTGGAAGAGGGAGATGTTTTTTACCTGCATGTGCTGGGTAAGACGCTTGCCTACGAGGTGGATCAGATTCTTACTGTTCTTCCGGAGCAGACAGAGTCTCTGGGTATCACTGATGGGGATGATTATGTAACGCTGGTTACGTGTACGCCTTATGCGGTGAATACGCACAGACTTCTGGTGAGGGGACACAGAGTTCCGATGAAGGCTGCGAAGGCGGTTCAGAAAACAGAGAAGAAGGTTACCGGAATCACCAATCCGACGCTTCCGATGCTTGCTCTCTGTGTTGTGATCGGAATTGTGATCGCGGTGATCCTGGTTGCCGGTATCAATTCTGTTCAGAACAAAAAACGACGCAGGAAATGATTTATGGCTAAAAAGAAAAAAAAGAAAAAGAGTAATGTTGTCCTGAACATTTTTATCGCCCTGGTGTTTCTGGCGGGAGCGGGAGTGTTCCTTTATCCTACGATCAGTGATATGTGGAACCAGTACCGTAACGCCCAGCTGGTCAGTAAGTACGAGGAAGCGGTAACGGAGCTTTCGGACAATGACTATGACAGGCTGTGGAAAGAGGCGAAGGAGTATAATGCCGAGCATCCGGTGAATGCCATTGTAGATGCTTTTGAGGAAGAGGATACTTATGAACTGAGTCATCCCTATGACGGAGTCCTGGATCCTAACGGTGACGGACTGATGGGCAGTATCGAGATTCCAAAGATCAAAGCGAAGCTGGCTATCTATCACGGACTGAGCAAGACCGTGCTGGAAAAGGGTGTGGGCCACGTGGAGGGCACCAGTCTTCCTATCGGAGGCAAGAGCACCCATGCGGTTCTGGCGGCGCATCGAGGTCTTCCTAACGCGAAGCTTTTTACAGATCTGGATCAGATGGAAAAGGGAGATATTTTTATCCTGCATATTCTTGGCAAGAATCTGGCCTACAAGGTGGATCAGATCAAGACGGTGCTTCCGGATGAGACCAGTGAGCTGGATATTGTTGAGGGTGAAGATCATGTGACTTTGATCACGTGTACCCCTTATGGAGTTAACACCCACAGGCTTCTTGTCCGGGGAGTGCGGACGAAATATGTGGTGGAAGATACAAAGAATGACGAAACGATACCGCAGAAGCTTGCTGTTGTGGATCCGAAGAGGGTTCTGGCCGGCGGCGCTGCAGTGCTTGTTGTTCTGATCCTGCTGATTTATCTGATCGTCCGTCATAGGGACAAAAAACGGAAAAAGAAGCAGCTTTCAGAAAGGAAAGAGGAGGCAGAGAGCGATGAAAAATAGAAGAAAGCAAGGGAAAATATTCCGGAGCCTTCTGGCTGTTCTGATGCTGACGGCTATGCTGGTCACGAGTGTTTTGCAGCCGGTTTTCGCCGGGGATTATGAAGCTGGAAAAACAGGTAATCTGACGTTGACGGTTCAGCAGGCGGATGAAGAGGGAAACCAGACTCCGCTGCCGGATGTAGGGCTGACGATCTACAAGGTTGGCAGTGTGAATTTTGATGGCAATGTGCATTTCGTGCTGGATGAGGCACTGGCTGCCGCAGCAATCGATTTTGATTCCATCACGACGGCTGATGGCTGGTATGAAGCGGCAGAGAAGCTGGCGGCTATGATCGTCAGCGGAAGCGTGGATGTGTGGGGTATGTCCAAGTCCTCTGATGCAGAGGGGAATATGACTTTCGCTGATCTGGCTGAGGGTATGTACCTGGTGGTGCAGACAGATGGAAACAGCAGTGTTATGGTTTCACCGATGCTGATCTCCGTTCCTTTTGCAGATCAGGAGCAGGGCTGGATGTACGATGTACAGGCTTATCCGAAGTCTGTAAGTAATCCGCAGAAGCATACACAGATCCAGGTTACGAAGAGGATCTATAATATTGATGAGAACGACAATGTGATTCCTCTGGAAACGAAGGAGGATGTAACTTATAAGGTTGGCGTTTTTTCGGATCAGGAAGGTACGATCCCGTTCCGTGATGATTATTTACAGGATATCCATATCCAGAATGCTTCCAGTGGTACAGCTACATGGACGGATGTTCCGGATGGCACCTATTATGTATTTGAGCTGGATGAGGATGGAAATCTTCTTCAGCAGAATACGAAGATCGAGGTGGATGATGAGAATCTTTACTACTACAATGTAACGAAGCCGAATGGTGAGAGTGAAGAGAAGTCCAATCAGGTTGTGATCGGTGGAGATAGTGGTGCTACTGAGGCAGCGGCTTATGTAAATAACTATTATACAAAGATCTCCGATATATTCAGCCGTAACGGATATATCAACATTAAGAAGAATGTGATGATCGATGGTGTTGCTTCTACTGTGGATGATACGTTCTATGCAGGTTTGTTCTCCACTGAAAGTAACGGTGAGCTGACGCTTGAGAAGGTAGTGACTCTGAAACAGAATGATAGTGTTCAGGTAATGGTGGATCTTCCAACAGATCAGGAGATCAACAGTGTTACTTATACTGTTCTGGAGACGGATAAAGATGGAAATCCGGTTGATGATGATACCTTTAAGTATACAGTTACCGGTCAGGGTGAGGTTACACTGAATAATGATAACCGATATACTGTAACAAAGGAAATCACCAACAGTCTTTCTTCTGAGCCGACACCGATTCCGACTGCTACACCTGGAACAAATCATGGTGGAAATGATCGGATCACTCCGATCCCGAATAACGGTACAGCGGGCGGAACTGCTCCGAACGATACCAGCGGTACAGCAAGACGTTCTGTAAAGACCGGCGATGATACACCGATCGGCGTATGGGTTGGAATCCTTGCAGCAGCGATCATTGTTGGCGGTGGTGCAGCTTATGGAGTTAAAAGAAAGAAGAAAAAATAAATAACGGATCATTTTGAAGGATGATCGATGGAAGAACCGGGCGATGTGGATGCCCGGTTCTTTTTTTGGAATATTTACGTATTGGGGATGAAAAAGCAGCGGGTGATATTTTTTATCGAAAATTGCTCTTGACATTTTGGTATGATAAGTATATTGTATGTGTTGCAGTAAATTTCATAAAAGATAGCCTTTTATTCAGAGTGGTGGAGATACAAAGGATCTGTGAAGCCACGGCAACCCCGGATAACCCAGGAAGGTGCCAACCTGAGCGAGCAATCGAACAATAAGAGGATTGTTTACAGAATTTAAACAGTCCGGATTGTACGGGCTGTTTTTTATGTATATAACCATTGTTTTATTACAAAAGGAGAAGATCATGGAGAAAATTTTATTTACATCTGAATCTGTAACTGAGGGTCATCCTGACAAGGTCTGCGACTCTATTTCCGATGCGATCCTTGATGCTATGATGGCACAGGATCCGATGAGCCGTGTTGCATGCGAGACTGCTACTACAACAGGTCTTGTACTTGTTATGGGCGAGATCACAACCAAGGCTAATGTTGATATCCAGAAGATCGTTCGCGATACTATCCGTGAGATCGGATATGACAATGCGGATTATGGCTTTGATGCAGATACCTGTGCGGTTATCACATCACTTGACAAGCAGTCCACAGATATCGCTATGGGTGTTGACAAGGCTCTTGAGCAGAAAGAGGACGATATGAATGAGGACGAGCTGGATTCCATCGGTGCCGGTGACCAGGGTCTTCAGTTTGGTTATGCTTCCAATGAGACTGAGGAGTATATGCCATATGCCATCAACATGGCTCACAAGCTTGCTCAGCAGCTGACAAAGGTTCGTAAGGACGGCACTCTGAAATATTTAAGACCGGATGGAAAGACTCAGGTTACTGTTGAGTATGATGAGGCCGGCAAGCCGAAGAGAATTGATGCTGTTGTATGCTCTACACAGCATGATCCGGATGTTACTCAGGAGCAGATCCATGAGGATATTAAGAAGTATGTTTTTGATGCGATCATTCCGGCTGATATGGTTGATGCGGATACGAAGTATTTCATCAATCCGACAGGTCGTTTTGTTATCGGCGGACCTCACGGTGACAGTGGTCTGACAGGTCGTAAGATCATCGTTGATACCTACGGCGGAACAGGACGTCACGGCGGCGGTGCTTTTTCCGGTAAGGATTGCACAAAGGTTGACCGTTCTGCTGCTTATGCTGCACGTTATGTTGCAAAGAACATTGTTGCAGCCGGTCTTGCTGACAAGTGTGAGATCCAGCTTTCCTATGCGATCGGTGTTGCGCATCCGACTTCTGTCAGTGTGAATACCTTCGGAACAGGTAAGCTTTCTGAGCCCAAGCTTGTTGAGATCGTTCGTGAGAATTTTGATCTTCGTCCGGCTGGTATCATCAAGATGCTTGACCTTCGCCGTCCGATCTACAAGCAGACTGCTGCTTATGGTCATTTCGGCCGTACAGATGTTGATCTTCCATGGGAGCATCTGGACAAGGTTGAGACTCTGAAGAAGTATCTGTAAGAGAGTCAAAAAAAATATTTATATATCCTTTTGGCAGGAATATTGATTTTAAGAAATGCATATGATATAATGCCATTAGGCAAAAGAGATAGTAATAGTTCCAAAAGAACAAAGAGTGAAGCCCCCGGTAGTGCCAATACCGGGGGCTTCTTCTAATTTTTTATAGTGGACAAGAAACCACTAGGTTAGCGTTGTCCTACTTGTTGCCGTCTAGCCATTTGCAAACGTAATAGGCAGTTATGTTTGCCATGCAGGAAACAAGAAAAGAGATAATAATTTCCAAAAGAACTCACCTCCTCCCGTTGCCGGGTATCGGGTGGACAACAAAAATATGATAGCATAGTTTAGAACAAAATGGAATAATACTGATGCTGGAAGATGGGGTTTTTTATAGAAAATTTAGAGATAGGGAATATAGTTTATGTTATAATACGTGTATGTGAATGTGTGAATTTATAAAGGACGGAGATACAGATGAAGTTAAAAACACGTATTATTGTGGGCTTCGTTGCGATCATCCTGCTGCCGCTGCTTCTTTTTTCCGCAAGTCTGTACGGGTTCAGCCAGACGCAGGCGAAGCATGTGCAGGAGAGCAGCAGCCAGGCTTCGGATTCCAGCCAGATGGTCTATGATATTTCGCTGCCGCAGTCTTCCAGCAGCCAGGTGAAGCTGATGGCCAAGGATATGATCCTGACCGCAACGATCATCCTTGTTTTTACCGCGTTGTCCGTAGGGCTGTGGATCTACAGGAGTATTGCGGTTCCGCTGGTGAAGCTTAAGAAGGCTACCAAGAACATCAAGGAGGGGAATCTGGATTTTGTGCTGGAGGTTGAGGGGAATGATGAATTTTCCCAGCTTTGCCAGGATTTTGAGGAGATGCGTAAGCGTCTGAAGGAGTCCACGGAAGAGAAGATCCTGATGGATAAGGAGAATAAGGAGCTGATCAGCAATATTTCCCATGATCTGAAGACGCCGATCACTGCGGTGAAGGGTTATGTGGAGGGGATCATGGATGGTGTGGCGGATACGCCGGAGAAGATGGACCGGTATGTGCGTACCATTTATAATAAGACCAATGAGATGGATCATCTGATCAATGAGCTGACCTTTTATTCCAAGATTGATACCAACCGTATTCCGTATACGTTCAGCAAGCTGAATGTGGAGGATTATTTTTCGGATTGTGCGGAGGAGCTTGGGCTTGAGATGGAGACCAGGGGGATCGAGCTTGTGTATGCCAATTATGTGGAGAAGGGTGTGCAGGTTATTGCGGATGGTGAGCAGATCCGCCGTGTGATCCATAATATTGTGAGTAATGCCATTAAGTATATGGAGAAGCCAAGGGGGATCATCCAGCTTCGGGTGAAGGATGTGGGTGATTTTATCCAGGTGGAGATCGAGGATAACGGCAAGGGGATTGCCGCCAAGGATCTGCCGTATATTTTTGACCGTTTTTACCGTACCGATGTTTCCAGAAATTCTTCCAAGGGAGGAAGCGGTATCGGACTTTCCATCGTAAAGAAGATCATGGAGGATCATGGTGGAAAGGTCTGGGCCACAAGCCGGCTGGGGATTGGAACGATCATGTATTTTGTTCTCAGAAAATATCAGGAGGTGCCAATGAATGAGTAGGATTTTGATCATAGAGGATGAGGAAGCGATCGCGGATCTGGAGAAGGATTACCTGGAGCTTTCGGGTTTTGAGGTGGAGATCGAGAACCGTGGTGATACGGGGCTTGTACGTGCCATGAAGGAGGAGTTTGATCTGATCATCCTGGATCTGATGCTTCCGGAGGTGGATGGCTTTGATATTTGCCGGCAGGTCCGTGAGGAGAAGAATACGCCGATCATTATGGTTTCGGCCAAGAAGGATGATATCGATAAGATCCGCGGACTGGGTCTTGGTGCGGATGATTATATGACCAAGCCGTTCAGCCCAAGTGAGCTGGTTGCACGTGTGAAGGCGCATATGGAGCGTTATAACCGGCTGGTTGGTTCCAATGTGCATAAGAATGATGTGATCGAGATCCGTGGTATTAAGATCGATAAGACGGCCAGGCGTGTGTGGGTCAATGGTGAGGAGACGACGTTTACTACCAAGGAGTTTGATCTTTTGACTTTTCTGGCTGAGAATCCGAACAGGGTTTTTACAAAGGAGGAGCTTTTCCGGGAGATCTGGGATATGGAGTCTGTGGGTGATATCGCTACGGTTACGGTGCATATCAAGAAGATCCGTGAAAAGATCGAGTTTAATACGGCCAAGCCTCAGTATATTGAGACGATCTGGGGTGTGGGGTACCGGTTTAAGGTGTGAGTCTGTGGGGAAGGCTTCGGATGGAGCTGCTGCAGGTGTATGAGTGCAGATCGGAATGATGGTGTATGATCTGCCGGGTGCTTTTGAGAGGAGTGGAGATATGCCGCTGTTGAGGGAAAGAATTTATACGATAGAGGATATTTATGCTTTGCCGGAGGGTGAAAGAGCGGAACTGATCGATGGACATATTTATTATATGGCGCCGCCGAATACGATGCATCAGAGGATTTCAAGTATTTTGTCCAGAAAGATAGGTAACTATATAGATTCTAACAAGGGCAAATGTGAGGTGTTTGCCGCACCGTTTGCGGTGTATCTGGATGAGAAGACGAATACTTATGTGGAACCGGATGTTTCTGTTATCTGTGATCCGGATAAGCTGGATGACAGGGGATGTAAGGGGGCTCCGGACTGGATCATCGAGATCGTTTCTCCGGCGAGCAGGCGTATGGATTATTATACCAAGCTGTTTAAATACAGGACTGCCGGTGTGAGAGAGTACTGGATCGTGGATCCTGTGAAGAAGCTGGTAATGGTGTATGATTTTGAAAATGAGGATACGGAGCAGTATACATTTCAGGATTCGATCAAGGTGGGAATCTATGAGGAGCTGAGGATCGATTTTGCTGAGATGTGATAAAAATGGAGGGGAATATCGTCTGGTGATAGCCCCTCCTTGTTTTTAGGATGAAAAGGACGAACTATGGAAGACAGATTATACAAGAAACTGGAAGCGTACGGTAAGAGTGATTTTTATCCGTTTCATATGCCGGGGCATAAGAGGAATCCGCTGGCTGTGGAGGGAGATTTTCCGGTGGAGATGGATATTACGGAGATTGACGGGTTTGATAACCTGCATCATGCTGAGGATATTTTGAAAAGGGCGCAGGAGGATGTTGCACGGCTTTATGGTGTGCCGGAGAGTTTTTACAGTATTAATGGAAGCTCCGGGGCGATCCTGGCGGCGGTGTCTGCGGCTGTGGATAAGGGGGGACAGATCCTGGTGGCAAGGAACTGCCATAAGGCGGTTTACCATGCGATTTATCTGCGGGAGCTGAGTGTCACGTATATTTATCCACATGAGGATCCGAAATTGGGGATAAACGGAGGGATTTCACCTGGCCGTGTGGAAATGTATCTGGCGGAAAATCCGGAGATCCAGGCGGTGCTGATCACTTCGCCGACTTATGACGGGATCGTGTCGGATGTGGCGAGGATCGCGGAGATCGCGCATCACTATGGTGTGCCGCTGATCGTGGATGAGGCTCACGGGGCGCATTTTCGGTTTTCGGATTATTTTCCGGTGTCTGCGGCGCAGCTTGGTGCGGATGTGGTGATCAACAGTGTGCATAAGACGCTGCCCTGTCTGACCCAGACGGGGGTGATCCACCTGTGCAGTGATCGTGTGAGTCGGGAAAAACTGAAGCGTTTTCTGGGAATCTATCAGAGCAGCAGTCCTTCTTATATTCTTATGAGCAGCATTGATGCGTGCATGGATAAGCTGGAGCGTGAGGGGGATGAGATGTTCCGTGTGTTTACGGAGAATCTGGAAAAAGCACGCAGGCGTCTTTCCGAGTGTAAGTATATCCGGCTGGTAACGCCACAGGCCTGTGAGTGCCAGAGAGTTTTTGATTTTGACAGATCCAAGATATTGCTTTCTACTGTGAACAGTTCGCTGAACGGCCGGGAGCTGCATCAGATCCTCCGGAGGGAGTTTCATCTGGAAATGGAGATGGAGGCGGAGAATTATGTGCTGGCGCTGGCGGCTGTGGGTGATACGGCGGAGGGCTTTGAGAGGCTTTGTGATGCTATTGAAGAGATCGACCGCCGTGAATCGTTAAAATACAGAGAAGAGGCTGTGGAGAAGGAGCCCTTGAAAAACGGAAAAATGAAGCAGATCATGCGGATCTCCCAGGCTATGGATGCGGAGAGTGAGCGGTGTCCGCTGGATGAGTGTATCGGACGGACGTCCGGGGAGTTTGCGTATCTTTATCCGCCGGGGATCCCGCTGATCGTTCCGGGGGAACAGATTTCTGGACATTTCGTAAAAAATGTGAGAAGATACCTGGAACAGGGCTTTGAGGTCCAAGGCCTGAGCGACCAGACCAGTGAGACGGTGTGTGTTGTGAGAAATGAGATGTGAGGTGCGTGGCAGCAGACGGCTCTGTGTATTACGGATCAGAGCGTGTATAGTAACGCATATGCAGCAGAGGAGACATATGGGAAAGATTTTTTACATTATGGGAAAAAGCTCTTCCGGTAAGGACAGTATTTACAGACAGCTGGAGGGGAATCAGGAGCTGGGGCTTAAGCGGCTTGTGATCTATACCACCCGTCCGATCCGAGATGGAGAGGTGAACGGAAGAGAATATTTTTTTGCAGATGAGAATAAACTGAAGGAGTTCCGAAGAAACGGGAAGCTGATCGAGGCGCGTACTTATCAGACGGTTTACGGGCCGTGGACATATTTTACTGCGGATGACGGGCAGGTGTCTGTGGGTAATGACAGCTATCTGGGGATCGGTACACTGGAGTCTTTTGTGAGGCTCCGGGAGTATTACGGCAATGAAGTGATGTGGCCTATTTATATAGAGGTGGAAGACGGAGAGCGTCTGGAGCGTGCGCTTGCCAGGGAGAAGACCCAGGAGGTGCCGAAGTACGAGGAGATGTGCAGGCGTTTTCTTGCAGACCAGAATGATTTTTCCGAGGAAAATATTCTTAAAGCAGGTATATGGAAGCGTTTTGAGAATCATAATCTGGATGAATGTGTGAAGGAGATCGTAAATTATATAAAATCTGTACAATAAGGAAAAATAGTTTTTTTTATACAGAAGATTATGTTATAATTAGTTGAAAGATGTCCGCCGGGTATAACGGAGGGCACAAAAGGCAGAAAGAGGTGATTCTTATGGCAGGATTTCATGACATCATCGGCCATGACGATATAATCAGGCATTTGAAGAATGCGATAGAGACAGGGAAGGTATCCCACTCTTATATTTTTACAGGGGAACCGGGATCCGGCAAGAAGCTTCTTGCGGGGACTTTTGCAGCAGCGCTGCAGTGCGAATCGGGAGAGTCTGAACCGTGTATGACTTGTGATTCCTGTAAGAAGGTGATTGGCAAGAATCATCCGGATATCATTACAGTAACTCATGAGAAGCCTGGAAGCATCAGCATTGACGAGGTGCGTGACCAGGTTGTGCGTGATGTGGATATCAAGCCGTACTGCAGTCCGTATAAGATCTATATCATTCCGGATGCGGAGATGATGACGGTGCAGGCGCAGAATGCCATTTTGAAAACTATCGAGGAACCGCCGGAATATGCGGTGATCATGCTGCTGACAAGCAATATCGACAGTCTTCTTCCTACGATCCGTTCCAGATGTGTGCGTCTGGATCTGAAGGTGGTGGATGACAGTCTTGTGAAGGAATATCTGATGGAGCATCTTCAGGTGCCGGATTATCAGGCTGAGATCGATGCGTCTTATGCGCAGGGCAGTATCGGCAAGGCGAAGGAGGCTGCGACTTCTCAGGAGTTTGCAGATATGACTGCCAATGCCCTGAAGATTTTGAAATATGCCAATTCCATGGAGGTTTATGAGCTGACAGAGGCGATCAAGACTTTGACTGCTGATAAGAATAATATCAATGATTATTTGGATATTTTCCAGTTCTGGTTCCGCGATGTTCTGATGTTTAAGGCAACAAGGGAAATTGACAACCTGGTTTTTAAACAGGAGATTAATTTTATCAGAGAGCAGGCCAGCGAGCGTTCTTATGAGAATATCGAAAAAATCCTTGAGGCACTGGAGAAGACGAAGGTGCGTCTCCGTGCCAATGTTAATCTCGAACTTGCCCTGGAGCTCCTGTTCCTGACAATTAGGGAGAAATAGAATGGAAAAGGTAGTTGGAGTCAGATTTCGTAACGTTGGTAAGATTTATTATTTTAATCCTAAGAATTATAAGGTGAAGGTCGGCGATCATGTGATCGTGGAGACTGCCCGTGGTGTGGAGTATGGCCGTGTTGTCCTGGAGCCGCGCAGCGTGAAGGAGGACGAGGTGGTCCATCCGCTGAAGGAGGTTCTCCGTGTTGCAACGAAGGAGGACGAGGATCATGAGGCTGAGAACCGCCAGAAGGAGAAAGAGGCTTTTAAGATCTGTAAGAAGAAGATCCGTGAGCATGGGCTTGATATGAAGCTGATCGATGCGGAGTATACCTTTGATAATAACAAGGTGCTGTTTTATTTTACAGCGGATGGCCGTATTGATTTCCGGCAGCTGGTTAAGGATCTGGCGTCTGTGTTTAAGACCAGGATCGAGCTTCGCCAGATCGGTGTCCGTGATGAGACGAAGATCCTTGGCGGTATTGGTATCTGTGGAAGGACGCTTTGCTGTCATACGTATCTTTCGGAGTTTGCGCCGGTTTCCATCAAGATGGCGAAGGAGCAGAATCTTTCTCTGAATCAGACGAAGATTTCTGGTGTCTGTGGTCGTCTGATGTGCTGTCTGAAGAATGAGCAGGAGACTTATGAGGAGCTGAACCGGAATCTTCCGGGTATCGGTGATATGGTAACGACGCCGCAGGGTGTTTCGGGTACGGTCCAGAGTGTGAATGTTCTCCGGCAGATGGTTAAGATCGTGGTTGAGGTGAATGACGAGAAGGAGATCCAGGAGTTTCCGGTCCGTGATCTGAGGTTCCGCCCTAAGAGAAAAAAGGGTAAGGGTGGTTCTGCTGACCACGAGGAGAAAGAGGT
>ENA-OUQL01000119-OUQL01000119.1-human-gut-metagenome-genome-assembly--contig:-NODE-119-length-49450-cov-9.1274_pt1 | contig 49450 bp, 35 predicted proteins | sample MGYA00237945_ERZ548829 | MGnify/ENA primary metagenome ERZ548829 (study PRJEB26490, sample SAMN05194708) | human gut metagenome | biome: terrestrial biome; feature: human-associated habitat; material... | reverse complement strand
AGCCCTAACATAAAAAAAGAATCCGACCTTTGATTGCAGCCATAGGTCGGATTCATTTTTTTATGAGCAACCAGCTAAAAACCGGGAGCATTTTTCATTTCGTGTTTTAGCAGCAAAGTTGCCGCTTCAAAAACAGTCTACTGTATAAGGTTTTTATTCCGCCTTGGAAAGCAATCCGTCGATGAACTGACGGGCGAGTCTCGCGGAGCGGTTGCCACGCTCCAGCGCAAAGCGCTCGGCGAGCAGCTCCAGTTCCTGCGTCGGCATATCGATGCCGTTTTCCTCCGCAAGGTGGCGCACGATGTGCAGGAACGTGTCCTTGTTCGGCTTGCTGAACGTCACATGGATGCCGAAGCGCTCGGAAAGCGATGCAAGCTCCTGCATCGTATCGTTGCGGTGAATATCATCGCCCTCACGGTCGGAGAACTTCTCCTTGATGATATGGCGGCGATTACTCGTCGCGTAGATTGCCACGTTCTGCGACTTCGCCGTAACGGAGCCCTCCAGCACCGCTTTCAGCGCATTGAAGTTATCGTCGTCCTTGAGGAACGAAAGGTCGTCGATGAACAGAATAAACTTCAGCGGGTTCGCAGAAAGCTCATCGAGAATTTTCGGGATCGACTGTAACTGATCCTTGCGCACCTCGATGATACGCAAACCCTCGCGCCACAGCGCATTGACGACGGCTTTCACCGTAGACGATTTTCCCGTACCGGCGTCGCCCGTCAGCAAAATGTTCGCCGCAGGTTTACCCTCAAGCAGCGCCTTTGTGTTATCGATGATGATCTGGCGCTCGCGGGCGTAATCCACAAGGTCGGAAAGCTCCGTCTTGTCCGGGTTGCTGACCGGCACGATCTCGGCATTCTCGCCAAGGTAGAACATACGGTTTTTGGCGTAAATGCCGTAGCCGTACTTGCCGATGTTCTCGGTGCGCTCTGTGTAGCACGCTTTAATGTCCGGCGCTTCGCTGACAAAGCCGGGTAAAAAGCCCCTATACTCCATCGCGCTGCGCAGCGTTTCCGGCGTGAGCTCCGCCGTCATCTGCAGCGTTTTAAGCTCTTCCAAAACGGCCTCGCGCAGGTAAGCGGGGATCTCTTCCTTTTTGCCCACGGCCTGCACGTAGACATTCTCGCTGTTTTCGCAGATTTCGCGCACATACGCGCCGAGTATGCCGCCGTTTGCGCGGTACAGCGCAGAGACGAACGACGCATACAGCGCCGGGGACGGCTCTGCGAGATACTTACGCAGACTATTTATAACCGCATCTTCCTGTAATTCTCTGAACACCGCCAGCGTGGAAAGGCGGATGCTCAACTCCTGTAAACTACCCATCAGTTCAAAATCGCCCCCGAAGCACCGCTGGAGACCAGCGCCGCATAGCGCTTCAGGTAGCCGGAAAGCTCTTTCTTCTTCGGCACAAAGTTCTTCATGCGTTCATTGAGGACAGCCTCGTCCACCTTCAGCTCAATTTTGTTCTCCGGAATATTGATGCTGATGATGTCGCCTTCCTCCACAACGCCGATGGGGCCGCCGGAAGCCGCTTCCGGGGAAACATGGCCGACGCACGCACCGCGCGTTGCGCCGCTGAAACGGCCGTCCGTGATGAGCGCCACGCTGTTGCCGAGACCCATGCCCATGATAGCAGAGGTCGGGTTCAGCATCTCGCGCATACCGGGGCCGCCCTTCGGGCCCTCATAGCGGATGACAACGACGTCGCCCGGTACGATCTTGCCCGCGTTGATGGCCGCCTGTGCGTCCTCCTCGCTCTCAAACACGCGTGCCGGGCCTTCATGCACAAGCATCTCCGGCAGAACGGCAGAGCGCTTTACAACGCTGCCCTCCGGCGCAAGATTACCGCGCAGCACGGCGATGCCGCCGGTCTGGCTGTACGGATTCTCGATGGGACGGATAACGTCGTGGTTCAGGTTCACGCAATTCTTGATATTCTCGCCGACGGTCTTGCCAGTCACGGTTATGCAGTCCGTGTGCAGCAGACCCTTTTTGCTCAGCTCATTCATCACAGCGTACACGCCGCCCGCTTCGTCAAGCTCTTCAACGTACGTTCTGCCCGCCGGTGCCAGATGGCACAGGTTCGGGGTCTTTTCGCTGATCTGGTTTGCGATGTCGAGGTTGATCTCGATGCCGCACTCGTGCGCGATGGCCGGCAGATGCAGCATACTGTTCGTGGAGCAGCCGAGTGCCATATCGACCGTAAGAGCGTTCATGATGGCGTCCTTCGTCATGATGTCACGCGGGCGAATGTTCTTTCTCAGCATATCCATGACCGCCATGCCTGCGTGCTTTGCAAGCTCGATACGTGCGGAATATACCGCCGGGATGGTGCCGTTGCCGCGCAGACCCATGCCGAGGGCTTCAGTCAGGCAGTTCATGGAGTTTGCGGTGTACATGCCGGAGCAGGAGCCGCATGTCGGGCAGGTCTTGCACTCATATTCGCGCAGCTTTTCTTCGGTGATCTTACCGGCGTTGAATTCGCCGACCGCCTCCGAAATGGAGGAGAAGCTCGTTTTTGCGCCGTCTACGTGGCCCGCAAGCATCGGGCCGCCGCTGACGAACACCGTCGGCACATTAAGGCGCGCCGCCGCCATCAAAAGGCCCGGCACGTTCTTGTCGCAGTTCGGCACCATGACGAGCGCATCAAAGCCGTGTGCCAATGCCATGGCTTCGGTGGAATCCGCAATGAGGTCGCGCGTGACGAGCGAATACTTCATGCCGGTGTGGCCCATTGCAATGCCGTCGCATACCGCGATCGCCGGGAAGACAATCGGCGTGCCGCCTGCCATCGCAACGCCGATCTTTACGGCGTCCACAATCTTATCGATATTCATGTGGCCCGGGACGATCTCGTTATAGGAGCTGACGATGCCGACGAGCGGACGTTCGATCTCCTCCTCCGTGAGGCCCAGAGCATGGTACAGCGCGCGGTGCGGCGCGTTCTGCGTACCGATTTTCAGAGAATCACTTTTCATTTTATTTCCTCAATCCGTGAAATTTTGACTGTGGCGCGGCGTCCCACATGGAAAAACGCGCCGTGTGTAAATAGGGTTTAAGCCATAGAGGAAAACTCCCCTATGGCTATCCCCTTAAAACAGATTCCGTTCAAATCAGTTGTTGATGAGCTTGTCCTCATCGCTCCAGCTGTACAGCTTGCGGATATCCGCGCCCACAGCCTCGCTCGGATGCTCGGAAGCCAGTTTGCGCATTGCGTTGAAGTGTACCTGGCCGCCTGCGGAAGACATGTCAAGCAGGAAGTCCTTTGCGAAGGTGCCGTCCTGAATGTCCTTCAGGATCTTCTTCATGGTCTTCTTCGTCTCCTCGGTGATGATCTTCGGGCCGGTGATGTAATCGCCGTACTCTGCCGTGTTGGAGATGGAGTATCTCATGCCGGCAAAGCCGCTCTGGTAGATGAGGTCAACGATGAGCTTCATCTCGTGGATGCACTCAAAGTACGCGTTTCTCGGGTCGTAGCCTGCCTCAACCAGCGTCTCGAAGCCGGCCTGCATCAGAGCGCAAACGCCGCCGCAGAGAACTGCCTGCTCGCCGAAGAGGTCGGTCTCGGTCTCGGTACGGAACGTGGTCTCCAAAACGCCTGCTCTTGCGCCGCCGATACCGAGTGCATAAGCGAGGCCGATGTCCCAAGCGTCGCCCGTTGCATCCTGCTCGACCGCGATGAGGCACGGTACGCCCTTGCCTGCCTGATACTCGCTTCTGACCGTGTGACCCGGGCCCTTCGGCGCGATCATGATGACGTTGACGTTCTTCGGCGGCTTGATGCAGCCGAAGTGAATGTTAAAGCCGTGTGCAAATGCCAGGGTCTTGCCCTCGGTCAGGTTCGGCTCAATGCTCTCTTTGTACAGCGCAGCCTGCTTTTCATCGTTGATGAGGATCATGATGATGTCCGCAGCCTTTGCAGCTTCGGCGCTCGTCATGACCTTGAGGCCCTGTGCCTCGGCCTTTGCCCAGCTCTTGGAGCCTTCATACAGACCGACGATAACGTCAACGCCGCTGTCCTTCAGGTTCAGTGCATGTGCGTGACCCTGCGAGCCGTAGCCGATGATGGCAACGGTCTTGCCTGCGAGCTTCTGCAGGTCGCAATCCTGCTGATAAAAAATTCTTGCCATGATAAATTACCTCTTTCTGTACATGAATTGGTATGTTAATTTAAATGGACAAACTAAATTAGAAATTGATGGCCTGACGGATCGTCGTGCTGCCCTTTTCAAGGGAAACATTGCCGGTGCGGCAGATCTCAAGGATCTCGTAGTCGCGCATCAAATCGACGAATTCATCGATTTTTCGCGATTCGGAGGTCAGGCAAAGCATCAGGGAATCCTTGGAGTAATCCACAGTCGTCGCGCCGAACGCGTCCGCCGCGGCAAGGATGTCACTGCGCGTTTTGGAATCGTTTTTCAGCTTAATGAGCATCAGCTCGCAGCTGACGGAGGTGTCCGGGGTAAACTCTTTAATGGAGCAAACGTCCGGCAGCTTATAAAGCTGGTTCACGAGCTGCTGCTTCTGCGTCTCGCCGCCCTCAAACGTGACGGTGATGCGGGAAAGCGCGTTCGATTCCGTTTCGCTGACGGTCAGAGAAATGATGTTGAACTGACGTCTTCTGAACATGCTCGTCACACGGTTCAGCACGCCGAACTGGTTATTGACCAGAACCGCTACGGTATATCGATTCATCTCATTCACCCACCTTCATGATAATATCATCCATGCTGCCGCCCGGCGGGAGCATGGGCAGGACGAATTCGTCCTTATCGATCCTGCAATCGATGACATATGGGCCGTCGCAGCTGAACGCGTGCTCAAACGCCTTGTCGAGCGCCGCCACGGTATCAACAGCCTCGCCGTCCGCGCCGAACGCGCGCGCAAGCGCCACAAAGTCGGTCTTGCGGTCGAGAATCGTGTTGGAATAGTGCTTATTAAAGAACAGCGTCTGCCACTGACGCACCATGCCGAGCACGCCGTTATTCATCAGAAGGATGACAACCGGCACGTTGTAGGTTACGGCAGTGGTGAGTTCGTTGAGACACATGCCGAAGCTGCCGTCGCCCGTGACGAGCACGCTGCGCTCGCCTGTGCCGACCGCCGCACCGATGGCCGCACCGAGGCCGAAGCCCATGGTGCCGAGGCCGCCGCTGGAAATGAAGCGGCGCGGCTTTTTAAAGTTCACGTTCTGTGCCGCCCACATTTGGTGCTGACCGACGTCCGTTGCAACGGCGGTATTCTCGCCGAGGTGCTTGTTCAGCGTCATAATCGCGTTGCGGGGCGTAAGGCCCGGACGAATATCGAGATAATCGTTTTCGGTTTCTTTTAAGGCTTTCACAGCCTTTTCCCAGTCGGGCTTCTGCTCCGCGTTGACGAGCGGAATGAGCTTTTGCAGCGTCAGCTTCACGTCGCCGCGCAGGCCGCAGGCGGAGTTCACGGTTTTCGAGAGTTCGGAGCCGTCCACGTCAATATGGATGATCTGCGCAAGCTTCGCAAACTTCTCGCGGTTGCCCGTCACGCGGTCGTTAAAGCGCACGCCGAGCGAAATGATGAGGTCGGCGTCGTGCATCGCCATGGAGGAAGCGTAGTGGCCGTGCATGCCCTGCATACCGAGGAAACGCGGGTGGTCGGTCGGAATGCCGGAAAGGCCCATCAAGGAGCAGCCGATCGGCGCGTCAATCTTCTCGGCGAGCGCCAGCATTTCTTCCTGTGCTTCCGATGTGATGAGACCGCCGCCGAAGTAAATGAACGGACGCTTCGAGGCATTGATGAGCGCCGCGGCTTCTTTGATGCGCACGTCCTTCGCCGCGTGGCGTTCTTCGGGCTGCACGGGTGTCTGCGGCTCGTAGTCGCAGACGGCCGTCTGCACGTCCTTCGGCACATCGATGAGCACCGGGCCCGGTCTGCCGGACTGCGCAAGCGCAAACGCCTCGCGGATGGTGTCCGCCAGATTCTCCACGGAGCCGACGAAGTAGTTGTGCTTCGTAATAGGCAGCGTCACGCCCGTAATGTCGATCTCCTGGAAGCTGTCCGTGCCGATCTGTGTCGTCGGCACGTTGCCGCAAATCGCAACAAGCGGGATGGAATCGAGGTACGCCGTCGCAATACCGGTCACAAGGTTCGTTGCGCCCGGGCCGGAGGTGGACATCACCACGCCCACCTTGCCGGTCGCTCTCGCGTAGCCGTCCGCCGCGTGGGCAGCGCCCTGCTCGTGCGCCGTCAGCATGTGGCGAATTTCATTCTGGTATTTATAAAGACTGTCATAAACGTTCAGGATCTGCCCGCCCGGATAACCGAAAACGGTGTCGCAGCCCTGTTCAATTAAAGTTCTGATGAGGATATCTGCACCTGTAAGCTGCATTCAATTACTCCTTCGTTAAGTATTCGAGGATGAGGTCGCCGCACTTTTTGCAGCCGACCTTCGTCATGCCGTCTTCCATAATGTCGGCAGTACGGTAACCCGCGTCAAGGTACTTGGAAACCGCATGCTCCACCGCATCGGCTTCCTTCGCCATATCGAAGCTGTAACGCAGCATCATGGCGGCGGAAAGAATGGTGCCGATCGGGTTTGCAAGGTCCTGACCCGCAATGTCCGGTGCAGAGCCGTGAATCGGCTCGTACAGGCCGCAGCTCGTCGCACCGAGGCTCGAGGACGGGATCATGCCGATGGAGCCGGTAATCATGGAAGCTTCGTCGGAAAGAATGTCACCGAACATGTTCTCCGTCACGATGACGTCGAACTGTGCCGGGTTCTTCACGATCTGCATCGCGCAGTTATCGACGAGCATATCGGTCAGCTCCACGTCGGTGTATTCTTCTGCCAAGCGGTGCATGACCTTCTTCCAAAGGCGGCTCGTGTCGAGCACATTGCTCTTTTCTACGGAGCACAAACGGTGATTGCGCTTTCTTGCCGTCTCAAATCCGATGCGGCCGATGCGCTCGATCTCCGCTTCACTGTACTTCATAATGTCCGTCGCGACCGGCTGACCGTCTGCATCATCGGTCTTATGCTCGCCAAAATAGATGCCGCCGATGAGCTCGCGCACGATGATGAAATCGATGCCCTTTTCGACAATAGATTTTTTCAGCGGAGAAGCGTCAGAGAGCTGCGGCCAGATCTTCGCTGGGCGGTTGTTGCTGTAAACACCCATACCCGCGCGCAGGCGCAGCAGACCCTTTTCCGGGCGCTTCGGGCCCGGCACGTCGTTCCACTTGTCGCCGCCTACGGCGCCGAGCAGCACACTGTCGGAAGCTACGCACTTATCGAGCATTTCCTGCGGCAGCGGGTCGCCCCACTTATCGATGGCACAGCCGCCCATATCGACGTCTGTATAATGAAAGGTGTGTCCGTACAGCTCTGCAATTTTATCCAGCACGCGGAGCGCTTCGTTTACGATCTCCGGGCCGATGCCGTCGCCGCGGATCACCGCGATGTTCTTCGTCATTTGTTTTCCGCCTCCTTGAGGGACTTCAGCAAGCCGCCTGCTTTGATGATATTCTGAATGAACGGCGGGAACGGCTGTGCCTTATACGTCTTGCCGGTCGTGATGTCGGTGATGATGCCGGTATCAAAATCGACCGAAACTTCGTCGTTTGCGTTGATCTCGTCCGCCGCTTCCTCGCACTCGAGAATCGGCAGGCCGATATTGATGGCGTTGCGGTAGAAAATACGCGCAAAGCTCTTTGCAATGACGCAACCCGTGCCGCAGGTTTTAATGACGAGCGGTGCGTGCTCACGGGAGGAGCCGCAGCCGAAGTTCCAGCCCGCCACAATGACGTCGCCCTTTTCGACCTTCTTTACGAACTCTTTGTCAATATCCTCCATGCAGTGGAGCGCAAGCTCCTGTGCGTTCGGGGTGTTGAGGTAACGTGCGGGAATGATAACATCCGTATCGACGTTATCGGGATATTTGAAAACCTTGCCCTGTGTGTTCATGCTTACGCCTCCTTATATTCGGTGATGTAGCCGGTCAGCGCGCTGGCTGCCGCCGTGTGCGGAGAAGCCAGGTACACTTCGCTGTCCACATGGCCCATGCGGCCGACGAAGTTGCGGTTCGTTGTGGCGATGCAGCGTTCGCCCGCTGCCAGAATGCCCATATAGCCGCCGAGGCACGGACCGCACGTCGGGGTGGAAACAACCGCGCCCGCATCGATAAATGCCGTCACGTAGCCGCGCTCCACGCACTCGCGGTAGATCTGCATCGTGCCCGGAATGATGATGCAGCGGATGCCGTCCGCAATCTTCTTGCCGTTCAAAATGCTGTACGCCGCTTCCATGTCTTCCATTCTGCCGTTCGTGCAGCTGCCGATGACGACCTGATCGACCTTAATGTCGTGCAGCTCGCTTGCCGGGTGCGTGTTCTCCGGCAGATGCGGACAGGCAACGGTCGGCACAATCTTTGCGAGATCGATGTCGATAACCTTTTCGTATTCCGCGTCGGAGTCTGCTTCGTATACAACCGGTTCGCGTTCGCTTCTGTCCTGTAAATAGGCAAGCGTAATATCGTCCACCGGGAAAATACCGTTTTTCGCACCGGCCTCAATCGCCATATTGCAGATGCACAGGCGGTCGTCCATGGAGAGGTTCTTCACGCCCTCGCCGGTGAACTCCATGCTCTTATACAGCGCGCCGTCCACGCCGATCATGCCGATGATCGTAAGGATCACGTCTTTGCCGCTGCAATTTTCCGGCAGCTTACCGGTCAGATTAAATTTGATCGCGGACGGAACCTTAAACCACGCCATGCCCGTTGCCATGCCGGCTGCCATATCCGTAGAGCCAACGCCTGTGGAGAACGCGCCCAGCGCACCGTAGGTGCAGGTGTGACTGTCCGCGCCGATGATGCAGTCGCCGGCGGTCACAATGCCCTGCTCCGGCAAAAGCGCATGCTCAATGCCCATCTTGCCCACGTCATAGAAGTGGCTCACGCAGTGGCTGCACGCAAACTCGCGGCACGTCTTGCTCTGCTCCGCTGCCTTAATATCCTTGTTCGGCACAAAGTGGTCGAGTACGATCGTCACTCTGTCCTTATCGAAAACGTCTGTAAAGCCCGCTTTCTTAAACTCATGGATTGCGACCGGCGTCGTGATGTCGTTGCCGAGCACGATATCCAGCTTTGCATTGATGAGCTGACCGGCGGTAACTTCACGGAGACCCGCGTGTGCCGCAAGAATCTTCTGCGTCATGGTCATTTTCATTTTAGTTTCCCCCTTTGATCATATTGTTGTAAGCGCTCAACAGCGCCTTTGTATTCGCCTTTACAACGTCGGTGTCGGTGCCTGCGCCCCAGAACATCGAACCGTCTTCCTTTTCAAGGCCGATGTACGAAGCCGCCACGCTCTGCGAGCCCTGCCCCTGCATACTGTGCTGGGTAAAGACCTGCAGGGTGTACTCTGCACCGGTGTACGCACGCAGCGCGTTGTTGATCGCGTTGAGGGAGCCGTTGCCCTCCGCTTCCATCTCGGTCTCTTCGCCGTCCTTCGCGAACGTGATGCCGATCTTCACGTTGTCCTTGTCGCGCATAAACTCAAAATCCGTCACGGTAACACCGTTCGTCAGATTGAGGTAGTTCTCTTCAAAGATATTCAGAACCTCATCCGGCTTCAGTTCCTTGTGCTCGTGGTCGGAAATATCCTTGCACAGATAGCTGAAGTGCTCGCGCATTTTCGGCGGCAGGTTATAGCCGTACGTCTGCTCCAGCAGATAACCGATGCCGCCCTTGCCGGACTGGGAGTTGACGCGGATAACGTCTGCGTCGTACGTTCTGCCGATGTCCTTCGGGTCGATCGGAATATACGGTACGTTCCACTGATGCAGCTTATTTTTCGCTCTGTATTTCATGCCCTTTGCAATCGCATCCTGGTGGCTGCCGGAAAACGCCGCAAACACCAGTGCGCCCGCATACGGAGCTCTTTCGTACACATGCATACGCGTGCACTTTTCATATTCGTCCACAAGGTACGGCATGTCGGAGAAGTCAAGCTTCGGGTCAACACCGTGGGAGTACATGTTCATCGCAAGCGTAATGATATCCACGTTGCCGGTACGTTCACCGTTGCCGAACAGCGTACCCTCTACGCGGTCTGCGCCGGCAAGGAGCGCCAGCTCGGTGTCCGCAACGCCCGTGCCGCGGTCGTTGTGCGGGTGCAGAGACAAAGTCACGAATTCACGGTACTTGAGGTTCTCGCTCATGTACTCGACCTGCGAAGCATACACGTGCGGCATGCCCATTTCCACCGTGACCGGCAGATTGATGATGACGTTGTTCGTCTCGCTCGGCTCCAGAACGTCGAGAACCGCGTTGCAGACCTCCAGCGCGTATTCCGGCTCGGTGCCCGTAAAGGACTCCGGAGAATACTCAAAGCGGAAGTTGCCTTCGTATTCGGCTGCAAGCTTTTTTACGAGCTTCGCGCCGTCTACGGCGATCTTCTTGATTTCTTCCTTGGACTTCTTAAACACCTGCTCGCGCTGTGCAACGCTGACGGAGTTATAGAAGTGGATAATTGCGCTCGGTGCGCCCTTGCACGCGTCGAATGTCTTACGGATGATGTGCTCGCGGCACTGGGTGAGCACCTGCACGGTAACGTCCTCGGGAATCATGTTGTTGTCAATCAGCGTGCGGAGGAACTCATATTCCGTCTCGCTCGCCGCCGGGAAACCGACCTCGATCTCCTTAAAGCCGACCTGCAAAAGCACTTTGTAGTATTCAAGCTTTTCTTCAAGGCTCATCGGGATGACAAGGCTCTGGTTGCCGTCGCGCATATCCACGCTGCACCAGATCGGCGCCTTTTCAATGTGGTCTTTTTCCACCCACTTGTTATATTCTTTCGATACCGGGAAGTACCCGACCTTATATTTGCTTGCGTCCATCATTTTGCTTTCTCCTCTCAACCCTTGGTGGTTCTGAAGCCTGCTTCACGCAGGGCGTTTTTGATCGTTTTCACATGGTTGTTGTCGCGCGTTTCCATTTCGATGCGCAGGAAGCAGCCGTTAATGCTTTCGGTGTTGCCCTTTTCATAGTGCACGCCGGTCACGTTGCCGCCGCAGTCCGCGATGATCGAAGAGATCTCCTTGAGCTGACCGGGCTTGTCGATAAGCTCGATGAGGAGGCTCGCGGAACGGCCGGAGTTCATCAGGCCGCGGTCAATCACGCGGGAAAGGCTCGTCACGTCGATGTTGCCGCCGGAGACGATGCACACAACGCGCTTGCCCTTTAAATCAAATTTATTGAACATCACGGCGGCAACGGAAGCAGCGCCCGCGCCCTCCGCGATCATTTTCTGCTTTTCGATGAGTGCCAAGATTGCGCTCGAAACTTCGTCCTCGCTCACCAGCGCGATGTCATCCACATATTTTTTGACAATCTCAAACGTGTTGTCACCCGGACGCTTTACGGCGATGCCGTCCGCCACGGTCTGCACGGTGTCGAGTGTCTCGATTTTGCCGTTGTGAATGGAGTTGTACATGCTCGGTGCGCCGGTCATCTGTACGCCGTACACCTTCACGCTCGGGCGGATGTGCTTTGCGGTGTACGCAATGCCGGAGATGAGTCCGCCGCCGCCCACCGGCACCACAATGGCATCGATGTTGTCAAGGTCGTTCAGAACCTCCAGCGCGATGGTGCCTTGGCCCGCGATAACGTCTTCGTCGTCAAACGGGTGCACGAACGTATAGCCCTCTTTTTCTTTCAATTCAATCGCCTTGTTATACGCATCGTCGTAAACGCCCTCCACAAGGCAAACCTCTGCGCCGTAGCCCTTTGTGGCCTCCACCTTGGAGATCGGTGCGGAGTCCGGCAGACAGATGAGCGATTTGATGCCGTTTTTCGTTGCCGCCAGCGCCACGCCCTGTGCGTGGTTGCCCGCGGAACAGGCAATAACGCCTTTCGCTTTCTCTTCTGCGGAAAGCTGGGAGATCTTATACGCAGAGCCGCGCACCTTAAAAGAGCCGGTGATCTGCAAATTCTCGGGCTTTAGGTACAGGTCGCAATCCGGCGCGATGCCGTAGGTCTTCACGACGTTTGTTTCGCGGATGATGCTCTTTAGAACGGTTTGCGCATCAAATACTTTGTCTAATGATAACATGTTCTTCTGCCTTTCCTGCTGTGTTCGGTTTAAAGCCTTATGAATTTGAAAGTTTGTGCTTTCAAACTTGCAGCTTGTTTCCTTGTTCTTCCGCTTTGAAGTGTAAAAAAACCGCCTCAAAGCCGTTTATGCTTTGAGACGGGTGTAATAACTAAATTATGCACTCGCGGTACCACTCAAATTGCGGAGAATCTCCGCCGCTCTTCGAAGTCTAATAACTTCTATGCACTGACGTAGCAATCACGGGATACCCTACTGAATTCGCTGTTCAGGCATCCGGCTCGGAAGGGAGAAATCTCTGCATCTCTGCACCGGTTCACACCTGCCACCGGCTCTCTGAAACAGCTCTGCACAGACAGTCTTCGTCATCGCTTTTTGTTATGAAATTGAATAGATTATAACACCCGCTTTCCCCGTTGTCAATGCTTTTCGACCGCCTTGTCAAAATTTTTCTTTTGTAAGTTTTGCAGGAAACTCCTTTTCTTCCACCGTTTTTTCCTTTTTTCGCAAATCGGGCGCTTTTTCCGCAATTCACGCAAAAAGTGTGGAAAACAACGTGCAAAATCCGCAGTTCTGCCATAGCCAAAATAAAAAAGGTATGATAAAATAAGAAGGTTGAAAAGAGACTATGTATTTTCGGGTGATTTTCGTGACAAAAAGTATGACAGAGGGTAAGCCCCTCAAGCTTATCCTGCAATTTGCGGTTCCGCTTTTGTTCGGCAACCTCTTGCAGCAAATGTATAATCTGGTTGATGCCGCCATCGTCGGCCGTGTGCTCGGCACCGGCGCACTCGCCGCCGTCGGCGCTACAAGCAGCGTGCAGTTTCTGGTACTCGGTTTCTGCATCGGCATCTGCATCGGCTTCGGTATCCCCATCGCCAAAAGCTTCGGCGCAGAGCGTCTTGATAAAATGCGTTCGTACATTTTCAACTCCGTGCTGCTTATCGCCTTATTCGCGGTGCTCATCACGGCGGTATGTTCTCTGTGCTGCACGCTCATTTTACAAATGCTCTCTGTGCCGCAGGATGTTTTTGACGACGCCTACGCGTATCTCATCGTCATTTTCCTCGGCATCCCCTTTACCTTATTATACAATCTGCTCTCCAGCATCCTGCGCTCCGTCGGTGACAGCCGCACGCCGTTCCTGTTCCTCGCCATCTCGACCGTCCTGAATATCGGTCTTGACCTGCTCTGCATCATTGTCTTCAAGTGGGGCGTTGCGGGCGCGGCGATCGCCACCATCGCAGCGCAGGCGGTCAGCGGCATTTTGTGCCTCATCTATATCCGCTTCCGCGTGCCGCTCCTCACGCTTTCCCGCGCAGACTGCAAAGCGGATGCCGAATCCATCCGTGACCTCGTCGTCATGGGCATCCCCATGGGGCTTCAAACCTCCATCACAGCCATCGGCAGCATGGTCATGCAGGCAGCGAACAATGGACTCGGCAGCGTGTACGTTTCGGGCTTCACGGCCGGTATGCGCCTGAAGCAGTTCTGCATGTGCCCGTTTGATGCCCTCGGCTCTGCTGTTTCCGTCTTCTGCGGTCAGAATCTCGGTGCAAAAAAGCCGGAGCGCATTCGGCAGGGCGTACGGCTCGGTGTCATCGTCGGCGTCGCCTACGGCTTCTGCATCGGCCTTGTCATGATCTTCTTCGGCCGCAGCATGTCCACACTCTTTGTTGAATCGAGTGCAGGCGACGTGCTCGACGCTTCCGCAAAATATCTGCGCTGCATGGGCTACTTCTTCTGGAGTCTCGGCATCCTCAACATCTGCCGCATGGCGACACAGGGCATCGGCTTCTCCGGCCGCGCGGTATTCTCCGGCGTAACGGAAATGTTCGCGCGCTCTATCGTCAGCCTCGGCTTTGTCGGCGCGTTCGGCTATACGGCTATCTGTTTCTCGGATCAAACCGCGTGGATCGCCGCCGTGCTCTACATCACCCCCACCTGCCTGCACTGCATTAAGAAAGTCACAAAGCAGATCGAAGCGGAAAAAGCGAACGCCAATCTCTCCGAAAGCGTTGGTTAAAAGTTTTGATCCAACTTTTTTTCAAAAAGTCGGTCAGATTCCAAAGATGAAACCTTTGGTCGTCGTCCGCAGACGACGAAACCCTTTTGCCTACCCAAAAATCAGGAGGATAGTAAGCAATGCTTCGCATTGCTAGAACTGTCCGGTGGACAGTTGAACCGCAAGGGACTCAATTAGGGGGTCCCTTGAAAGGCTTGCCCTGCAAGCCTTTAGAAAAAGCTCCCCCATCTCAACTATATAAAAGGAACCCATCTATGAACGAAACTATTGTAACACTCAAAAAAGGCGAAGGCCGCGCTTTCAAAGCGGGCGGTCTTTGGATCTATGACAACGAGATCGAAAGCATCCACGGCACGTTCAAAAACGGCGCCGTCGTCACCGTGCAGGAGCAAAACGGCTGCCCGCTCGGCCGCGGCTTCATCAACCAGAACTCCAAGATTCGCGTTCGCATGCTCACCCGCGACGCGTCACAGGAGATTGACGACGCATTTTTAGAGATGCGCGTGCGCAATGCCTGGGCATACCGCAAGCGTACGGTCGATACCTCCGCCTGCCGCGTCATTTTCGGCGAAGCGGATTTCCTACCCGGCCTTGTCATCGATAAATTCTCCGATGTCCTCGTCGTCGAGTCCCTCGCGCTCGGCATCGACAAAATGAAGCTGCAGATCGTCGACATCTTAAAGAAAGTCCTGCTCGAAGACGGCATCAAAATTCGCGGCGTGTACGAGCGCAGCGACGCCAAAGAGCGATTAAAAGAAGGCATGGACCGCAAAAAGGGCTTCATCGGCGATGAATTCGACACCGACGTCGAGATCGTCGAAAACGGCGTGCGCTACATCGTGGACGTTAAAGACGGCCAGAAGACCGGCTTTTTCCTCGACCAGAAATACAACCGTCTCGCCATGCAGCGCATCTGCAAGGATATGGATGTGCTCGATTGCTTCACGCACACGGGTTCTTTCGCATTAAATGCAGGCATCGCCGGCGCAAAGCACGTTTTAGGCGTAGACGCGTCGGAGCTTGCCGTCGCGCAGGCGCAGAAAAACGCCGCTCTAAATCATCTTTCCGATACGGTCGAGTTCAAGTGCGCCGACGTTTTCGACCTGCTCCCCGCGCTTGAAAACGAAGGCAAGCAGTTCGACGTTGTCATCCTCGATCCCCCGGCGTTCACAAAATCCAAAAACGCCATTAAAAACGCCGTCAAGGGTTACCGCGAGATTAACCTGCGCGGCATGAAGCTTGTCAAGGACGGCGGCTACCTTGCCACCTGCTCCTGCTCGCACTACATGAACGCCGAGCTCTTCGCCCAGACCATTGGGCAGGCCGCGCGCGCCGCGCACTGCCGCCTGCGTCAGGTGGAGTTCCGCACCCAGTCGCCGGATCATCCCATTTTGTGGAGTGCCGACGAATCCTATTACCTCAAGTTCTATATTTTTCAAGTCTGCCACGAGCACTGAGGAGGTGCTTTTCCTTGAAATTCACAAACGACCTCGGGTCGGATAACATCAAAGGACTTGTCTGGACTCTGGCCGTCCCCTCCATGCTCTCGCAGCTCGTCAGCGTACTGTACAGCATTGTAGACCGTATGTACATCGGCAATATCCCGAGCAACGGCACGCAGGCGCTCGCGGGTGTCGGCGTATGCGGCCCCATCGTCACGCTCATCTCGTCGTTCGCGTTTCTCGTCGGCATCGGCGGCGCGCCGCTTGTCAGCATCAATCTTGGCGAAAAGAACATAGACGCCGCTAAAAAAGTCATCGCAAACTGCTTCGTGTACATTTTGGCCCTCGCTGTGCCCGTCACGGTGCTGGCATATATCTTCCGCCGCCCCATTTTGCTCACGTTCGGCGCGACCGAGGCCGTTTACCCATACGCCGAGACCTACTTTTCGCTCTACCTGCTCGGCACGGTCTTCGCCCTCACCGCCACAGGCATGAACCAGTTTATCATCACACAGGGCCACAGCCGCAGCGGCATGTTCTCCGTTTTGATCGGCGCCATCACCAACATTGTGCTCGACCCCATTTTCATCTTCGCTCTCCATATGGGCGTCGCGGGCGCGGCCATCGCCACGGTCATTTCGCAGGTTGCAAGCTGCGCGTTCGTGCTGTGCGTCCTGTTCGGCAAACATATCGAAGTCCCCATCACATTTGGCGGATACGATTTAAAAGTCATCGGCCGTGTGACGAGTATCGGCATGAGCGCGTTCCTCATTATTCTTTTCGATAACGTCATGCTCATCTCGCTCAACATGATGCTTCAGCGCTACGGCGGCGACAACAGCGACATGCTCCTCACCTGCAACACCATCGTGCAAAGCTTCGAGCTGCTCATCACCATGCCGCTCGGCGGCCTCACCATGGGCACGCAGACCATTTTAGGCTACAATTTAGGCGCACGCCGTCCGGAGAAAATCCTTCGCGCGCAGCGGTACATCTTCGTCATCGCGGTCAGCTTTTGCGCCCTCATGACGCTCGCCGCACAGACCATTCCGCATCTTTTTGCAGGCATTTTCACCAAAGAACCCGAATACATTGCCATGACGGCGCGGCTCATCCGTATTTACACGCTCGGCACCGTGTTGCTTGGCATGCAGTACGAGATTGTGGACGGCTTTACGGGCATGGGCGTCGTCAAAATTGCGCTGCCGCTTTCGGTCTTTCGCAAGGTCGTCTTCTTTGCGTGCATTTTCATCCTGCCGCGCTTCCTGCCCATCGAGCAGATCTTCTTCTGCGAGCCCATCTCGGATATTTTCCCGCCGCTCGTCTCCATTTTGGTCTATGCACTCACCATCAAACGCGTTATTAACCGCGGTCCGCAAAAGCAGACCGCCTGACTTCTGTAAATCTTTTCCGAAAGGACTGTTTTAAATGACATTTCGTTCCGTACCGTATGACTCCCTGTCTTTAAACCCGTTCACAAAAATCGGCAAAGAGTGGGCCTTGCTCACCGCCGGCGATGAAAACGGATTCAACACCATGACCGTCTCCTGGGGCGCCATGGGCTTCATGTGGGGCAAGCCGTCCGTCACCGTGTATATCCGCCCGCAGCGCTACACGAAAGAGTTTGTCGATGCCCGCGATACTTTCACGCTCTCGTTCTACCCCGCAGAGAAAAAAGACGCACTCTCCTACCTCGGTAAAGTTTCCGGCCGCGATGAAGACAAGGTCAAAAAAGTCGGCTTCACCCCGGCGTTCACAAACGGCAATGCGTATTTTGAAGAAGCGGAGCTCGTGCTCGTCTGCCGCAAAATGAGCCGCACGTCGTTAAGACCCGAGCAGTTCCTCGACGAAACCGTAGACGGACGCTGGTACCCGAACAAGGACTACCACGAAATGTACATCGCAGAAGTCATCGATGTGCTCGTCAAAGAATCATAAAAAGCACAAAACCGCCGCATACCGGAAAAATTTCGGTATGCGGCGGTTTTCTCATATCTATCCTGTTTTTAAACGCATTCACCGAAGCAATCCTTAATCTCCGTCATGCGCGTCATCTGCTTTACGCCAAACGGACAGCGCTTCGGCCAGTATCGCGTTATCAAATAGTATTTTTGCGCGTTTTCCTTGCGATTTTGCAGGGAATGTGCTACTATGTTTCCTATAAATTCAAAAAAGGAGGGACACCGCATGACGTTTGTCTCCACAAAAAAATTAGAAAAGCCCATCCCGGAGGGCATGTCCCCGCAGAAAGCACCGTGCGGGGCTGCCTTTGCAAAATAAAAAATTCGGAGGTATTTCCGTGTCTGATAAACTTCAAAAATCCCCGTTGGCGGTCGTTTTCAATATCGTGCTCGCCGTCGCGCTCGTGCTGTTCATCATCAGCGCCGCTGTCGTCTTCACGCTCAATTTCCGTCCGCTCTATTATTTTGACGTTGACCATTTAAACATCACCGCCATGTCCGGCCTGCCGCGCGAGGAAATTTTGCAGAACTATAACGTACTCATCGATTACAACTCCATCTTCGGCACGAAAGTCCTGAATTTCCCCACGCTTGCCATGAGCGAGAGCGGCCGCATCCATTTTGAAGAAGTCAAAAACGTGTTCGGCGTCTTCGAGATCACGCTCATCATCAGCGGCATTTTGAGCCTTGCGGGCATCATCTACCGCCATTTTAAAAAGAACCCGGGGTATCTGCTGCTTTCCGGCATTTTAACGATCGCCATTCCCGCAGCGCTCGGTGCACTCATCGCCTTAAACTGGGAAACGGTGTTCGTTCTATTCCATAAGATTGTCTTCCATAACAACTATTGGATCTTCGATGCCGCAACAGACCCCGTCATCACCATTTTGCCCGATACCTTTTTCATGCACTGCGCTTTGATGATCTTGGCGCTCGTGGTACTGGGCAGCATCATCTGCCTGCTCGCATACAGGCACGCAAAGCATAAAAAGACGCACACCGCCTAAAGCTTTGCTGAAGCTCCGCTTTTCACATTCAAACAAGGAGGGATCTGCTTTGCAGACCTATAACTGGCCATATAAAAATGAATTAGATATCACCGAAACGCTTTCCTGCGACGTTTTGGTGCTCGGCGGCGGCCTTGCCGGCTGCTATGCCGCCATCGCGGCAGCACGGCGCGGACAGTCCGTCATCTTAGTGGAAAAAGGTGCCACCGCCCGCAGCGGCAGCGCAGGCACCGGTTTCGACCATTGGGAATCCGCCTGTACGAACCCCTGCTCCACCGTCACGCCGAAGGAAATCGCCGAAGCGTACGTCGATGAGCAGTGCGGCTACTCTAACGGCATCGCGCACTACATCGAGTGCCGCGAGGGCTACGACCGTCTATTAGACCTTGAGTCGTTCGGCGGCAAAGTCCGCGACACCGACGATGAATTCAAGGGCGCAGAGTTCCGCGATGACGAAACGAAGCTGATGTTCGCCTACGATTATAAAAACAAATTCACTCTGCGCGTCTGGGGCAGCACCTTTAAGCCCGCTCTTTTCAAGGAGCTTCTGCGCCTCGGCGTGAAAGTGCTTGACCGCACCGAAGCCACCGCATTGCTCACCACCGCCCGGAACGGCAAAAAGCATGGTGCGGGCGCCTGCGCCATGGACGTGCGCACCGGCAAGTTCTACATTCTCCGCGCCAAAGAGACCGTTCTCACCATGAGCCGCCCGGCGCGCGTCTGGCTTTTTAACCCGGATATGACCGGCCTGTGCGAGTTCCGCCCCATGCAGAGCATCGGCAGTGGCCACGCCATGGGCTACAAGGCCGGCATCGAGTTCACCATGATGGAAAAATCCGTCAAGGGCGAGTTCTCCGCCGCCGGCCGCAGCTTTCCGCCCTACGGCGCAGGCAATAACCACAACACGTGGTATGCCGCAACGATGGTCGACGCCCGCGGCGTGGAAATCCCCTACGTCGACCGCGACGGCAATGAGCTTAAAACCGTCTCCGAACGCTACTACCCCGCTCCCGGCCAGAAGTTTTTCTTAAAGGGTGGCGTCATCGATAACCCGAAGTACGAGTACCGCGGCCCCGAAACGCTCGATTTTGAAGAGCTCATGCGCCGCGGCTACCAGCTGCCGTTCTACGCAGACCTCAGCCGTATGCCCGACGCGGAGCGCCGCGTCATCTGGGGCATGATGATCGGCGAAGAGGGCAAAACAAAAATTCCGATCCTCAAAAATTACACGGAGCGCGGCTTTGACCCCAAAAAGCACATGCTGCAAAGCTACGGCACGGGCTGGCAATCCGCAAACTTCCTCGAGCAGGAGCGCCAGCTGTTCGGCGCGCCGGGCGGCATTTGGCACGATTGGGATTTGAAGACGAACATCGACGGCATCTACGCCGCCGGCGACCAGCTCTACGCCTCAGACTGCGCCGGTTTTGCCTGCGCCACGGGCTACTACGCCGGCCGCAAAGCCGCCGCAGCCGCCAAAACACTTGATACCCTGCCTGATTTCAGCGAAGCGGAAGCCGCAGCCGAGCGCGAACGCCTCCTTGCCCCCATCCGCCGCGAAGACGGCATGGATTGGCGCGAGCTCAACATGGCCATCTCCAAAGCCATGCAGAACTACTGCGGCGGCGTAAAGTGCGATGCGCTTTTACACGAGGGTCTCGACCTACTCGAGAGCTTTGAGACCGAGATCGTCCCGCAGATCAGCTGCAAAAACCCGCACGAGCTCATGCGCGCGCACGAGGTTTTCGACATTTTAACCGTCTCCAAGTTGATTCTGCACGCCTGCCTCTCCCGCAAAACGTCGTCCGAGCCGCTGTTCTTCAAGCGCACAGACAGCGATGAAACCGATCCCGAGCGCGACCGCCGCTTCATCACCGTCCGTCAGGAAAACGGCGAAGTCATCTACGGCAGCCACCCGCTCTACTATTTCGGCGACCTCGAGACCGAATACGAAAAGCGCAATCAGGATTACATCAAAAATGAGCAGAAGGGGGCGTATCGGAAATGAGCGAGCTTCAAAACAAAATTCTCACGGCAGAACCCGTGCCGTGCAGCACACACCCGATTATCTACGATGAAACCAAATGCGTCGGCTGCAACGCCTGCGTCAACATCTGTCAGGTGGATATCCTCATCCCCTCACCCGAAAGAGGCAAGCACCCCATCGTGCTCTACCCCGGCGAGTGCTACTACTGCGGCGCATGCGTCATGGCGTGCCCGCACGACGGTGCCATCCGCCTCGAGCACCCCCTCATGAACCGCGCAAAGTTTGTCCCCGTCCGCTGCCCGGAAGAGAAATAACCAAAACATAAAAACGCAAAAATGCCCTGCCTGTGTCTAAAAAACACAAGCAGGGCATTTTCCATTTTCTACGATACCTAATCAAACGGTCGTGCAAAACGCCGTCTTGTTTCTCGAAAGACGTTTTAGAAGATCAGCTGTTGATGAGCTGCTTATACAAACGAATGTAATCGTTTGCGGAGCGGCCCCAGCTGTTGTCACACGCCATTGCGCGCTCCACAAGCACCTTCCAGCCGTCCTTGCTCTCGTTGTACGCGTAGATTGCGCGGTGCACGGAGTTCAGCATATCCTGCGTGTCATACGTCTGGAACGTGAAGCCGTTGCCCTTGCCGTCGCCGCTGTCCGTAATGGAGTCCTTCAGGCCGCCCGTTTCGCGTACGACCGGAATGGAACCGTAGCGCAGCGCCACCATCTGTGAAAGACCGCACGGCTCGCTCTTACTCGGCATCAGGAAAATATCGGAGCCGCCGTAGATCTTGCGCGCAAGCTCCGGCACAAAGCCCTGGCACAGTACAAATCTGCCCGGATACTTCGCCTGCATCTCTTTAAAGAACTGCTCATACTCCCAGTCGCCGCTGCCAAGGACCACAAACTGCGCATTCGAGTACGTCATGATGTTGTCCACGCCGCCCTTTACAAGGTCAAGGCCCTTGTGGGAGACAAGGCGCGTTACCATACCGATGAGCGGCACATCCGGGTCAACGGCAAGGCCGAGGCGCTCCTGCATCTTTGCCTTGTTGACGGCTTTGCCCTCCAGGTGCGTTGCGTCATACGTCTCATACAGGTTCTTGTCCGTCGCCGGGTCATAGCCCACCACGTCAATGCCGTTCAAAATGCCGGAAAGCTTCCAGGCACGCTCGCGCAAAATCGGGTCCAGCTTGTGGGCGAACCACGGATCAAGAATTTCCTTCGCGTACGTCGGGCTCACGGTAGAGACCCAGTTCGCGCTCTCAATCGCGCCCTTCATCAGGTTCACGCAATCGTTGTATTCGAGTAAGCTCTGCTCGCTCTTCGGAATACCGAAAACGTCTTCCAGAATCTCAAAGCCATACTGGCCCTGATACTGGATATTGTGAATGGTGAACAGCGTCTTAATGCCGCTGTACCAGTCGTTGTTTGCATAGAACAAACGGTAGTAGATCGGCACCAGCGCCGTCTGCCAGTCGTTCGCGTGGATCACATCAGGCTTAAATTCAATGTACGGCAGCATCTCCAAAACGGCACGGGAGAAGAACGCAAAGCGCTCCGCGTCGTCAAAGTGACCGTAAAGTCCTTGGCGCTTAAAGTAGTACTGGTTATCGATGAGGTAGTAAATGACATTGCCTACCTTCGCCTCAAAAATACCGCAATACTGGCGACGCCAAGCCACCGGCACACTGATGCTTGTTAAAAACTTCATGTTGTCGCGTAATTCCTGCGGCACGCTTTCATACAGCGGCATCACCACGCGGCAGCCAATCAGACGTGCGCGCAGTGCCTGCGGTAAAGAACCCGCTACGTCTGCAAGGCCGCCCGTTGCGGCAAAAGGCAACGCTTCACTGGCACAAAACAAAACTTTCATATCAATTACACCGCTTTCCTTTCCTTCGTTTCTCGGGGCAGCTTAGACCTTGCTTTCCTTTGCAATGTACACCGGGTAGGTCTGATAGCCCATCAGCGTGCGGTTCTCTTCAATCTCCACGTTCTTGTCCGCCACAACATAATCGAGCCGACTGTTCGCGCCGATGACCGTGTCCTGCATGATAACGCAGTTGCGGACCTTCGCGCCTTTGCCGATCTTCACGCCGCGGAACAGCACACAGTTTTCCACTTCACCGTCTATCACGCAGCCGTCTGCAACAAGACAGTTGGTGGCATACGAATTCAAACCGTATTTTGCCGGCATATCATCGCGCACCTTCGTGTAGATCGGGCGGTTCGGATTGAACAGCTCTGCGCGCACGCGCGGATCCATCAAACCCATGTTAGCGTTAAAGTACGCTTCAAACGAGGAAATTTGATATGCAATGCCCTTAAATTCATAACCCATCACGCGCAGTTCGGGAATTACGCGCTGAACCATATCTTTATCAAAGTCATATTCGTTGCGGCTCATGCATCCTTCAACGAGCTGAAGCAGCAGTTCGCGGCTAAGGATATACATGCCGATGCCGTAATTCACACCGTGCTCGCTTCCGCGGTGCAAAAGCAACTCGCGAATGCGGTTCTCAGGGTCTACCATATAGATGTTGTTGCGGTCTACGTCCGGCGAAGTGCCATGGCGGTAAATGACCGTAATGTCCGCGTTCTGGCGCACATGCTGCTCCAGTGCCTCGCGGTAATCGATATTGCAGACCATATCGCAATCGGAGAGAATCACATATTCCTCAAGGGAATTTTTCAGGAAGCGGCGAATGGAATCGAGCGATTCGATCTTGCCGTCGGTTCTCGAAGTCGATTTGCCGAACGGCGGCAGCAGGTACAGACCTTCGCGCTTTCTCGAAAGGTCCCATGCCTTGCCGGAGCCGAGGTGGTCCATCAAGGACTGGTAGTTATCCTCCGTGATGATGCCGACCTTGTTGAGGCCGGAGTTCACCATGTTGGAGAGGGTGAAGTCAACCAAACGGTAACGGCCGCCGAACGGCACGGAAGCCATCACGCGCAGCTCCGTCAGGTCGCGTACTCTTTCTTCGTGTGCATAGGCAAAGATGATGCCCAAAACATTATTTCCAAACATTATGCCTGCGCCTCCTTATCGATCATTTCCTTCGGCGCCACAACGGTGCCCTCAGAGAGCTTGCAGTCCGGGCCTACGACCGCCACGCCCCAATCGTCTCTGTTTTCCATGTCCTCCGGGCGCTTACCGATGACGCAGTTCTTGCCGATGACGGCGTTCTCCGCCACGATCGCATACTGCACCTTCGCACCTTCTTCAATCACAGCGCCCGGCATCACGATGGAGTCCGTCACAGTCGCGGTCGGCGCCACATAAACGCCGTGGAACAATACGGAGAACTCAAGATCGCCGTATACGTTGCAGCCCTCTGCTACGAGTGAGTTCTGCACCTTTGCGCCCTTTGCAATGTAATGCGGCGGCATGACCGGGTTTCTGGAATAGATTTTCCAGTCTTCGCGGGAAAGGTCAAGACCGGCCTTCGGGTTCAAAAGGTCCATATTGGATTCCCACAGGCTGTCAATCGTGCCGACGTCCTTCCAGTAGCCCTCAAAGCGGTACGCAAACATACGCTCGCCTGCGTTCAGCATGGTGGGCAGCACATCCTTACCGAAGTCATTCGAGGAGTTCGGGTCCTTCTCGTCCGCTTCCAGATACGCGCGCAATTTCTTCCAGGAGAAGACGTAAATGCCCATGGAAGCCTTGTTGCTCTTCGGCACAGCCGGCTTCTCGTCAAATTCGTAAATAGAGCCGTCCGGGTTCGTGTTCAGAATACCGAAGCGGGAAGCCTCCTCCATCGGCACTTCGTAAACGGCGATGGTGCAGGCCGCATCGTGCTCCTTGTGATACGCAATCATCTTGGAGTAATCCATCTTGTAGATGTGGTCGCCGCTCAGCACAACCACGTAATCCGGGTTGTAGCGCTCAATAAACGGGATATTCTGGTAAATGGCATTTGCCGTGCCCTTGTACCAGTCAGAGCCGCTGCTCTGCTCGTACGGCTGCAAAATATGTACGCCGGCGTTCATACTGTCGAGATCCCACGGCTGGCCGGAACCGATGTATTCGTTCAGCTCGAGCGGCTGATACTGTGTCAGAACACCCACGGTCTCAATGCCGGAGTTCACACAGTTGGAAAGTGGAAAGTCGATAATACGGTACTTGCCTCCAAACGGAACAGCCGGCTTTGCGAGGTTCTTGGTAAGAACACCGAGACGGCTGCCACGGCCGCCTGCCAGCAGCATTGCAACTACTTCTTGCTTAGGTAACATGACTGATGATCCCCTCTCTGGTAGATTTCGAGCGTTCCGGCATTTTGCCGCCGCCCGTATATTGTTTCATGTAAAATGAATCAGGCTTTTTTCTTTGCGGCTTTTGTGCCGGCTGCCTTTTTGGCCGCGGGCTTCTTGGCCGTCGTCTTTGTCGTCTTCGCGGCAGGCTTCTTTGCCGCCTTGCGCTTGCAGCGCAGGAAGAATACCGTGTTCTCCGGCAGCGTCAGCGAAATGCTCTGCTCAAAGCCGTGCATCGCTTCATCCACGGTGCGTATGTTGTTGCCGTTCGTAAAGCCCGTGCCGCCAAACTCCGCAGCGTCGGAGGTAAACACCTCTTCGTAAACGCCCGCGTACGGCACGCCGATGCAGTAATTCTCGCGGCGGACCGGCAGGAAATTGCACACGGCAATCAGCTCGTTGCCCTCACGGTCAAAGCGGCGGAACGCAATGACGCTCTGGCTGTCGTCGTCGTTCGAGATCCACGAGAAGCCCTCCCACGAGAAATCGATCTCCCACAGCTCGGAACGGCCGAGGTAGAACGCGTTGAGCTTTTTAAAGAACGTCTGCGCCATCTGGTGCTCAGGGTATTGCAGCAAATTCCACTCGAGTTCTTCGTTAAAGTTCCACTCGTCGTGCTGCGAGAACTCCGTGCCCATAAACTGCAATTTTTTGCCCGGGTGTGCCATCATGTAGGTCGCAAAGCAGCGTACGCCTGCAGCCTTTTCCTCCGGCGTGCCCGGCATCTTATTATAGAGAGAACCCTTGCCGTAAACGACCTCATCGTGCGAGATCGGCAAAATGAAATTCTCGGAGAACGCATAGAAGAACGAGAACGTCAGGCTGTTGTGGTTGCCCTTTCTAAATAGCGGATCCAAAGACATGTAGCGCAACATGTCGTTCATCCAGCCCATGTTCCATTTATAATTGAATCCGAGACCGCCCATGTAAGTCGGCTTCGTCACCATCGGCCACGCGGTGCTTTCTTCGGCAATCATCATGACCTCCGGCACCTCGGCGAAAATCGCCTCGTTCAGTCTTTGTAAGAACGCAATGGCCTCCAGATTTTCCTTGCCGCCGTTCTTATTCGGGATCCACTCGCCGTCCTTGCGGTTGTAGTCAAGGTACAGCATTGAGGCCACAGCGTCCACGCGCAAGCCGTCAATGTGGTATTCCTTCACCCAGAACAGTGCGCTGCTCATCAAAAAGCTGATGACTTCCGTGCGGCCGTAGTCAAACACCAGCGTGCCCCACTCCTTGTGCTCGCCCTTTCTCGGGTCTGCATATTCATAGCACGGCATGCCGTCAAATTTCGCAAGGCCGGCCTCGTCGCGCGGGAAGTGTCCCGGCACCCAGTCCATAATCACGCCGATGCCCGCTTGGTGGCAGCGGTCGATAAAGCGCATAAAGTCCTTCGGCGTCCCATAGCGGGAAGTCGGCGCAAAGTAGCCCGTCACCTGATAGCCCCAGGAAGCGTCGAACGGGTACTCCGTCAACGGCATCAACTCAATGTGCGTAAAGCCCATTTCCTGTACATACGGGATCAGCTCGTCACCGAGCTTGTCGTAAGAGAACACGCTGCCGTCCGCATATTTGCGCCAGGAGCCCGCGTGCATCTCGTAGATGTTCACCGGCTGGTTATAATGCGGGTATTTTTTCTTGTGCTCAAACCAGCGGCCGTCGTTCCACTTGTACCCCGAAATGTCGTAGTAGCGGGAAGCCGTGCCCGGACGTGTCTCCGCGTGGAACGCATACGGGTCGGCCTTGTACGTCACCGTGCCGTCCTCCGCCGTAATGACGAGCTTATACGCGTCAAATTCCTTTAAGGGTTCGTCCGTATAGCCCTCCCAAACCGCGTCGTCGATCTTTGTAAGCGGATACTTTTCCGGATCCCATTCACAGAAATCACCGGTAATGGCAACTGCCTGCGCGTTCGGCGCCCATACGCGGCACACGGTGCATGCCTTCCCGTCCTTCACCGTGTTGTGCACACCCATGTATTCGTAGGAATGGCTGTTTTTGCCGCTGCGGAACAAATAAAGCGGAACATTGCCTTCCGGCGCCGTTTTGTTTATCATCTCACTCATACGTCCTGTCCTTTCCATTCGGAACAATCCGGCAAACGCCGGCGGTGCATGCCATTCTCATTTTTGCACCCGCAGTCCGTCCGAATTTTTTGCCGCACAGCGTCTTATTTTCCTATTTTCCGTGCCGTTCAATTTAATAAAAGACGCTCTGCACCAATGTTTATACTAATAATACCACAACAAGAAAAAAGTTCAAGGGTTTTTAGCTAATTTCTAACAATAATCCATGAAAACTCACTTCAGTTTGTATAGTTTCAATAACTAACCCCCGATAAAACCCACATAAAGGCAAGCTTCTCCGCCGCATTTCAGCCCACTTGCGGCGTTCCCCGTGTATTCTGTGTTTTCAGTATACTGCCCCCACGTTAAATACAGTGTCGGAAAAAGGAAAGTTTACTGAAACTTTCTGTAAATCCCTCCGCAAAAATCACGTCATCCCCAAATTAGCGTTTGACAAATCCCATTTTCTGTGGTAGAATACATAATACAGTTGATATGGAAGCGTAGCTCAGCTGGTTAGAGTGCCTGCTTCACACGCAGGAGGTCCGCGGTTCGAGTCCGCGCGTTTCCACCAAAAAAGAGCTGTCTCTTTAGAGACAGCTCTTTTGCTATGTTCGATTCCAATCCACCGCTTGACAAATCCCCGAACCGTTTCCTCGGTTCACTTCATCCTACCAAATCATACACGACCCGAGAGGATTTTTACTTATAAAAATCCCACCGCACCACACGGGAGCTTTCAGGGCCCGTATGACACGGTGGGGTTATAACTTCTCTGCAAGGGGAAAACGCAGAAGATGGGTTATCCGTTTTTTTCGGGGACAAACATCATTACAAAACTAACGAGCAAAGACACACAGCAACACCAAATGGCCTTTGTCCCAAGCAGGCCACTCATCAGGCTGCCAAGGCCGGCGCCGATGCCGAACACAAAAATAACACCGAAATACGTCAGCGATTTCTGCAAAATCTCTTTATCCCGCGTTCTGAAATACGCGCACAGTGCCTCGGTGCCGGAGCGCATGTTGCCGATGCACATCGTGCTCGCATACGCGTGGCCGCGCACCTTGTGGAACGTCTGCACCTGCATGGCACATACAAACGAGACCATCGCGTTCGCAAGCGGTTCAAAGTATGCCGGCAAAAAGCCGACGACAAGCAAAAACACGATCTCGCAGAACAAAATGATCTGCCGCCAGTGGATTTTCTCATACGTCTTAAAATGAATGTGTATCAGCTCCGCGGCCGCTGTACCGATCAAAAACGATACCACCGGGATAAGGTACTTCACCACGTTCGGCCAGTCCTTCTGGAACAGCGCCGTGCTCAAAAAAACAATGTTGCCCGTCTGCGCGTTGGCAAAAACCTCGCCGCGACAAAAGTAGGTATATGCGTCCTGAAATCCGCCGGAGAGAATGATGAACACTGCCGCGCGGAAGCTGTCGGACATCTGTCCGTGCAGATGAAACGGCTCAGCGACCTTCATAGGCGTGCTCCTTTTCCGGCACAGTGAAAACGACCGCCGTGTACGAGAGCACAAAGCCGAGCGCATACAGGGCAAGCGCAATGTAACTGCCGCCCATAACGCATTTTGCAATCATCCCAAGGAAAAAGCCAATCGTAAACACAGCCGCCGTAAAGCGAACGCGACCGGTATCCTCGCCGATGTGCTGCGCTGCGTGCACCACCATCGCCAGCATACCTGCGTCAAAGAAAATACCCATAATGATTTCAAAAACTACCGCTTCCATTTTATACCTTCTTCGTTTGGCGCACAAAACTTTGAAACGCCGCTTTTTATCTACGCTTTTCAGCACAAAATCTGCGCGAAATCATCTTGACTTCCCACAGCGTTACCATTATAATACTCTTATATCCATGTGTAAAATCTATAATCTATATATCTAAAATATCGTTATGATATAGCAAGGGGAACAGGGCCAACATGTACATCAGTTATGATTACTATCGAATTTTTTATTACGTTGCAAAATACGGTAACCTCTCGCAAGCCGCAAAGCAGCTTTTAAATAACCAGCCGAACATGACGCGCGCCATCAAAAACCTGGAAGGCGAACTCGGGTGCCCACTGTTTCTGCGCACAAACCGCGGCATGAAATTGACGCCGGAGGGCGAGCGCTTGTACGCCCACGTGCGCATCGCGTTCGAGCATATCGAAGCCGGCGAAGCGGAGATCACCGAGAGCCGCACGCTGCAAACCGGCACCGTGTACGTCGCCGCAAGCGAGGTCGCGCTGCGCTGCCTGCTGCTGCCCGTGCTCAAAGAATTCCGCCTTCTCCACCCCGGCATCCATATCCGCATCAGCAACCACTCCACGCCGCAGGCTATCGCCGCGTTAAAAGAGGGCACAGCGGATATTGCCGTCGTCACCACCCCCACCGTACCGTCCGCCTCGCTCACCGAAACACCTGTCCGGCCCATCCGCGAGTATGCCGTATGTTCACCGTTTTTCGAAACGCTCACAAACCGCCAAGTAAAGCTTGAGGAGCTCTTAGAATTCCCGCTCATCTCGCTCGGCGCCGATACCAAATCGTTCGAGTTCTATTCCGGGTTCTTCGCCGCGCATGGCCTGCCGTACCACCCGGATATCGAAGCGTTCACCGCCGACCAAATTTTGCCCATGGTCGAAGCCGACCTCGGCATCGGGTTCGTGCCGGAAGAATTCTTGGAAAAATGGTCAAATGTCTGTCGCATCGATTTGGAAGAGAAAATACCGGAAAGAAACGTCGTCGTCATCAAACGGAAAGGCCAACCCCTGAGCGTCGCCGCCAAAGAGCTCGAAAAAATGATCCTCGCCGTCGAAAAGTGAATGATCAAAAAGGAAGCACGCCTCAAATGAACTGCACCCCATTTGTTGGACAGTATGGTACACTGTTTAAGAAATGGGGTGTTTTTATATTTCAAAGGGAATACCGCTTAAAAGCAATCCCCTTCGGGCAGCAAAAAAGGCGGCCGAACCGCATCCGAAAACGCAGTTCAGCCGCCGAAATTCTATATTCTAAATATTACTTACAACTTCTGACAGAACTCCACTTTTTCACCGTTTGGGCCTTCCACGGTGAAAAACTTCACGCCGTTCGCCCAAAACGGCAGCCCGTGAATCTCGTCGTCGAGCATCGTAAGCCCCGCTTCCTTCGCCGCTGCGAACGCCGCTTCAACATCCGTCGTGTCGAGCGCAATGTGGTCGATGGCGCCGGGCTTCCCCACCGCCGCATGGTTCTCATACGTCTCAATGACTAAATTTTTGAGCTGCAAAAACGTCACGCGCTCGTTCGCCGCCTCGTTTACGGTCTCTAAAACCGGCTGAAAACCGATGGTCTCGTAAAACGCAACGGTCTTTTCCAAATCGTTCGTCGGCACGCCGATGTGCTGCACACCGGTCAGCATTTCGGGAAATTTCATAAGTATCACCTTTCATTTTTAAAATAGTAAAGCAGCGCCGCAAAACTCCGCACGGCACTGCCTTAAACCGCTCACGCGGAAATTCACCAATAAATTTACTTAAATATCATCGAAAGCAAGCCCGTAGACTGTAAGAACAGCACCAGCATCATCACAGGCGCTACGTAGCGGATCATCACGTAATACATACGCTTGCGGCGGAACTTATACCCTCCGCGCTCCATCTCGTCCGCCACATATTTCGGCGATTTCACCCAGCCGATCAAAATGGTGGAAAGCAGCGCGATCAACGGCATCATAACGCTATTGCTGACGTAGTCCATAATGTCCAGAAGCTGTGCGCTCGAGCCGTTCGGCAGTGTCACGTTGAAGTAGAACACGCTGTACCCGAGCGCGATCACCGCGGAAGCTGCGAGGTAAATCAGCGCCAGCACAAGCGTCGTCTTCTTTCTGTCCGTGTGGAAGATCTCCATACAGTTCGCAACGATAGACTCCAAAACCGAAATGCAGGAGGTCAGCGTCGCAAAAATTGCGGAGATGAAGAACAGCACACCGACCACCGTGCCCGCCGGGCCCATCGCGTCAAACACCTTAGGCAAAGACACAAACATCAGGCTCGGGCCTGCGCCCATGCCGTCCGTGCCGGAGAACACGAATACCGCCGGAATGATCATCACGCCTGCAAGCAGCGCCACGCCGGTGTCGAAAAACTCGACCTGCGAAACGGATTTGTTGAGGTCAACCTCCGGCTTCACATACGAACCGTAGGTGATCATAATGCCCATCGAAACGCTCAGCGAGAAGAACAGCTGGCTCATTGCATCGAGCAAAATCTGCAAAAAGCGCTCCACGGTCAGCCCCTCAAAGTGCGGGGTGATGTAGTAGAGGAAGCCCTGTAAACCCGTGCGCACGTTGCCGTCCGCGTCCTCGTGCTTTAACGTCAGCGAATAAATCGCAATAATAACAACAAGAACCAGCAGCACCGGCATCATGAATTTCGATACCTTCTCAATGCCGCCCTCAACGCCCTTATACACAATGAACGCTGTCACCGCCATAAACAGCAGGCCGAACACCACAGGCGACACCGGCGACGTGATAAACGACGTAAAGTAGTCGTCCTGCGCCGCGCTCGAAGCCTGCCCCGTCAGATACACGCACGCGTACTTCGTGATCCAGCCGCCGATGACCGCGTAATACGTCATGATGAGCACCGGAACCAAAAACGTCAGCACACCAAGGAACTTCCACTTCGGGTGCATCTCCTCGTATGCGCCGATGGCACTTTTCTGCGTCTTTCTGCCAATCGCAATGTCGGAAGTCAGCAGCGTAAAGCCGAACGTCAGCACCAGCACCAGATAAATGATGAGGAACAGTCCGCCGCCGTCCTTTGCCGCAAGGTACGGAAAGCGCCACAAATTGCCCACGCCCACCGCGCTGCCGGCCGCTGCCAGCACAAAGCCGAGCTGTCCGGAAAAATTGCTTGTTTTTTTCTCCATAGTCCTATACACTCCTCCGTAAAATACCAGCTATACCCCAAAAGCCAAACTGCCGCACTTTTCGAATATATACGTATTAGTATACTACTTTAACTCAGAGAAGTAAAGAAAACTTTACACAATTTTCCCGAAAAATGCGAAAAACACCGAATTTCTCCGGTGTCTCCCTTTCCAGACTTTTTGGGGTCATTTCAGAACACATCGGGGCTGTCTTTATATTCCGCACATTCGACAAGGAATGTACGGATATAAGAAAATCACCGAAAAAAGTCCGTAGTGGACTGATCTCGGTGATTTCCCTTGCCATTGCTGCGCCTGACAGCTAAGTTCTTTTAACTTTTCGTTGTCAACCCGTGGCTTTGCAACTCGGTTATTCGCCCATTGCCGATTCAGCTGCAATGATAATTTGACTTACTGCCTTATCAACGAAAACCGAAGGGTTTTCGGCTTTTTTGCTGTGGTTGACGGTTTGCCGGCAAGCAGACTCGCAAGTGCTTCCGCATCAAGTACAGGCGCAGCAGCGTCAGGTGCTTCTTCGGTCTTGCTTTTGTAAAAGAATGAGCAACACGCCCATGCGGACTGGAAATTGTCCACCGGGGCGTGTTTATCAGGGAGAAAATATTTTCTGTTTAGTAGAAAACGGGTTTACTTTGCGACGTGCTTACCGCGCTTTTTACTCAAAAGCACAAGTGCGGCAATGGCTGCGCCGGAAACGGTGAGGAGGGAAATACTGAAGATGACGGCAATGTAATCGCTGCCGGTTTTCGGGGTATTTGATCCGTTGTTATTGTTTGGAACCGGGGTAACGGTAGCCGCTGCGCTCGGCGCTGCCGTAGGCGCAGGCGTTGTGGTCGGCTCTGTGGTCGGTGCCGGTGTTGCTGTGGGTGCCGTTGTGGGTGCCGTTGTGGGTGCCGTTGTGGGTGCCGTTGTGGGTGCCGGGGTAACCGATGGCTCTGTCGTAGGTACCGTGGTCGGTTCCGCCGTAGGTTTGGCAGACGGCTCCGGAGTCACGACCGGATCGGGTGTGATGGGTGTGTTTTCATTGCGCGTATAGCCGCAAACGGTGCACTCCTCGTGCTTTGTTCTGGCTTCTATGCTCCGAGTGCTGATGTCGCTTTCCGCTTCGTCATTGACCCAAACGAAGGTGTGTGCCGCTTCGTTTACATGTACGCTGCAGGTCACGTCGTCGCACGGGTTCCAGTGGGTGTTCTCGTCGAACTTCCACACAGTTGTATCCGTTACGGCATCCGTATGCTGCTCGGTGGTAAACGTATCGAGCGGCGGGATAAGCTCAATGCCGGTATTCCAGTAGAGCGCCTTGAGCGGATCGTCCGTACCGGTTTCTTCCAGTGTGCCGTCTTTTACATGGCGACTCTGGCTTGTGAGCGTAATGTCGCCGTTCAGCGCCTTGCCGGGCTTTGCATCCCGGCTTGTAAATGCCGTGCCGCCCTGGAGGAAGGTTTCGCTTGTGGAGATGGTGCCGCTACCGGAAATTGCCGTGCCACCGTCACCGAAGAGCGGTGCACCGCCGATGGCAACAAGCTTACCATTGCCGGTGATAGTACCGTTCAAATCGATTGCAGTGCCGCCTGCAAAATAGGTCATACCACCGCCGCCGTATGCAACGAGCGTTGCGCCGTCTGCAAGCGTCAGGGTGCCGTTGACCTGCAGAGCGGTCTGGCCAATCTCATTGCCGGCATCATCGCCTTCAATGAAGACCTGTCCCTTGACGGCCACATTGCCGTTTGTGACAACGACCGGGGCAGACGTGGTACGGTCCGTCAAATCGCCGTTTGCAAGGTAGTTAGCATGGGAATAGATCGCTGCGTTTTCCAAAATTGCGCCGTCTGCAAGGCGGATCTGGCCGCAAACGGAAGCGCCCGTCTTGAATTCGCCGCTGTAAGCACTGTAATTCATGGAGAACGTACCGCCGCCCTGCACGTCGATGATGCCCTGCACAACGGAATCGTCCAGTGTCAGTTTGCCGCCGTCTTCGACGACGATGCGCACGCTGCTGAGAATTTCCATGTTGGTGAGCGTCAAGTTGCAGCCGGCCGGGATGTACAGTGTCTGCGGAATGTTGCCCGCTTCTACCTCGTCCCAAGCAAGGTCATAGCCGAGGTAGCCGTATGTGCCGCTCTCATGCGAGCCGAACCAGACTTCGAGGTCAGCCGGTACACGGACGCTTTCTTCTTCACCGTCCACATTGCTGCCGAAGTTTTTGATGGCCCACGGCTCCATGATATCCCAAGCATACAGGCCGTTTGCATACTGCTTGAGGTTTTCGATCTTGATCTGCTCGGCGAGCGTTTCTTCGCCGGTGTAGATCATAAAGGGCAGCGTGTTGCTGGTCGCTTTTCTACCCTGCTTGTCTTCGATGGAAACCGAGACGAGGTATTTACCTGCGTCCTTCGGTGTGCCGCTTAGCGTAAGGTCACTGCTGATGGGCATGTAAACGCCGCTCATACCACTGTCTGCGTCTTCCGGAGTGCCGCTTTCGACATCTGGCACGATGCTGACCTTGCACTTGCTGCCGTTGAGATCGATTTGGGAGTTATTATCGAGCTTTTGCCAATCGTCGTCGGTCGGCTCTTTGTCTTTTTCAACCACTGCACCGTAAACGGTAACGTTGCTGTTGTTATTCGATGTGGAACCGCCCGTGCTTGCGCCGGAAACGCCGTCATAATCTTTCTGGCTGACGATAGCGGCTTCAAACGAGCCCTCAATCTTTACATGCAATTCATATGGATCGCCTTCGCCGTCGTCTGCAACGAGAGAAGCCTTACCGCTTGTATCTACAACGAACTTGAGGTTCAGGTCTTCATAGCCTTTTGCGGAAATGGTGATGACATCGCCGCTTCTGACAGGTACTTCATTTTCGGAAGCCGAGTAGCTCTTTTGCGCAATCTGGATGTAGTTATCATCCGCATACTTTCTGTATGCGCCGCCGGAGGAAATGTTATACGACCTTTCTTTCCAAGAAATGCCATTCACCTTAAAACTGGTAACGTTTTCCACATAATCGCTCGGCTCGGAGAAGTTGATATGCCAATCGTTTCCGAAAGTATCTTCCGTAAGCGTGACCTTGTCGATATCTACAACTTTCAGTGCGGATGCCTTGAACTTTGCCGTAACGGTTACGTTTGCAGCCGGCATCGCGAAGGTGTAGGAAGTTTCGGAAACTTTTTTGGTCTCCACTTCTTTGCTTTCCGTCTTTACGGTTAGTGTATCAAGCTCATAGTCCACATCCGGGGTGACGGTAACTGTAACTGTCTCGCCCTTTTTGATGCCCTCGGAAGCGCTCAAAGAGACGCTTCCGTTTTCGGCCTTCGCTACGTAAGCCTTGTAGGTGGTTTCTTCCACTGCACCGATGGTGACCTTGTGCTTTGACTTATCCAACGTAAGCGTTAACGGCTTATATCCCTTTGCGGTGATAATGCAGGTCGCGGGATTTGTATCAAAGCCTTCACCGATGTAAAGATAGCCGTCTTCGTATTCGTTACCGGGTCTGACATAATAATTGCTATTTCTGCTCACACCAAAGGAAGACGATGCCTTTTCCCATGCAGTGCCGTTTACTTGAACGGCGGTGATCGAATTCAACCAATCATACGCACCGCTGAATGTTAAATTGAAGTCGCTTCCAAAATTAGAACTTGCCGTAAAGCTCGTCGGCGGATCCGTATCCTCTACCGGTGTCGGCTCCTCGGTCGGCTCCGTTGGGGGGGTGCTCGGTTCAACCTCCGGGGTCTTTACGGTTGCAGTGTAGGTATACGGATACACAGACACGTTTTTCTCTACGTTCACCGTGATCGTATTGTAACCTTCTGCCGTAATTTCGAGCGTTGCCGGATAGGAATCGGGATTTACGATTTTCAGCGCCGTGTAGCTGCCATATGCACCCGTAGCACTGCCCACATTCCAGAGGGTTCCGCTGGCGCCCCAACCGAGGTCACCTTTGGTGTACGAAGTGCCATTTACCGTAACGCCGGTAATGGCATTCATCCATGTTGTGTCAGCAAATTCGAGATTCAGCGTCTCTGGCATAAATCCGCTGACTTCGCAGCTTTTCACTTCTGTCGGTGCTGCTGCCTCTGCCACTGCGCCGGTCACGACCATGGACAAGAGGATCATTGTCACCAAAAGCAAAGATGCTGCTTTCTTGCAAATGTTTCTCATGTTGCCTCCTTCATTTTTTGCGGTTTCTCCGCCGCTTCGGATATTTCCACGGACAGCTTTCAACAAAATCTCTTAAAATGGTTGAAAGGCGCGCTTTTCCGTGGTATAATGCTGCGCGTGGGTTAGATACATCTAACTTACACTGAAAAAAATCAGTGTAAGCACCCCAAGCTTTATGCGCCGCAAAAGGCTTTCAATCCCTCACGCGAAGGATTACGTTCTCTGCTCTTACGGTGTATATAAAGTTAGATAGTACTAACCTCCACACAGTATGCTACCAAAAATTTCCTTTGTTGTCAACCGGAAACGGTATTCATTTTTTGAATATCTGTCATCTATTTTTAATATTCTATGATTTTTTCTCAAAAGGAGACCACTATGCAGAAAGTTTTATCCGTTTTTGGCTGTTTTGTGCTGATTTTTGCTCTGTGCACGGGGTGTTCCCGCACGCCACAAGCCGAAAAAAAGACATTCTACGCCATGAACACCACCATGGAATTTACCGTATACGGCAGCGCTTCGCTCGTTGACGACGCGGAGGCGCTGATAAACAGTCTTGAAGACGAGCTTTCTGTGACGAAAGACACAAGCGAGATCGCGCAGATCAACCAAAACGGCTCTGGTGCCGTTACGGGCAGCACCGCCGACCTGATGGGAAAGGCACTTGCGATGTGCAGCCGCACAAACGGCACACTGGATATTTCCGTTTACCCCATTGTGCGCGCATGGGGCTTTACGACCGGCAGCTACAAGGTGCCGAGCGAGGAGGAGCTCACCTCCCTTTTGCCGCTGGTCGATTACACGAATGTGCAGTACGATGAAGTCACCGGAGAAGTGATCTTGCCTGCAGGCATGGAAATCGACCTCGGCAGCATTGCAAAGGGCTATGCCGGTCAACAGGCAGCGGAACTTCTGCGCGAAAAGGGCGTCACCTCCGCACTTTTGAATCTCGGAGGCAATGTGCAGACCATCGGCAGCAAGCCGGACGGCGGCGCATGGCAAATTGCCGTGAAAAACCCTCACAATAAAGAGCCCATGATGGTGGTCTCCGTGCGCGACAAAGCCGTTGTCACATCCGGCGGATACGAACGTTATTTTGAACAGGACGGCAAGACCTATTGGCACATTATGGATCCGAAGACCGGACGTCCGGCAGACAGCGGCCTGCTTGCCGTGACGGTCATCGGCGAGGACGGCGCGATGTGCGACGGGCTTTCCACCTCGCTTTTTGTGATGGGCTTAGAAAAAGCCGCTGCTCTCTGGGCAGAAAGCAGCGACTTTGAAGCGATTTTCATTGCAGCGGACGGCACGGTCTACATTACGGACGGACTGAAAGAGGATTTTTCCCTGCTTTCCGACTATACCGATACCACGGTGCAGGTCATTACGCGGTAAAAAACTTATGCAAAATCGACCTTTAAACCGCTGCATAAAATTTCGAGCTCGTCCATTTCGATGCAGTGCGGAAACGTGTTATGCCGTACACCGTCGATGCACGCATCTAAATTCATCCATAAAACACGGTCTACCTCGGCAGGGTCGATATTAAAAGCGCTTTCATCTGCGTCGAACCAAAGGTAGAACACCTTCGAGACCTGACTGTCGTGAAACAGCTTGCCGCAAAACTCGCCGTCATACACCACGCGGCGCGTGCCGCAGTACACAAGGTCTTCCGCTTTCGCGTGCACGCCAAGCTCCTCGAAAAGCTCGCGAATTGCCGACTCTCTGTAATCACTGTCTGCCGGAATATGACCCGCGCTTGACGTATCGTACCGATCGGGAAAAGACTCCTTGTGCTTGGCGCGTCTTTGCAGCAAAACCTGCAATTTGCCGTCTTTCTTACGCACGAGCCACAAATGTACCATGCGGTGCCGAATGCCCTTTGCATGCGCCGTTTCGCGCTCTACCGTTTCGCCTGTGGGGATCCCGTTCTCATCTACAATATCTAAATATTCCGCCATACTATGATTTAAACTCTCAATTTGCATACAATTACAAATCTTTTTCGGTTTGTATCATTGATTGTGTATACTCGCTCAGGGCAAATTACAAGACCACAGTTAAAGTTGTAGAACGCTATGCTGAAAAGTATATGAATGCCAACTGTAATAAATCTTGACATAGGACCACAGTTCCTTTTCGGTCATACAAAACCCTCCCTTCCGGTCCATGACAATGTTATCATATATGATAATATCGTCAAGAGGTTCGGCTATCTTTCCAAGTCCCTCGGCTTCTTTTCAGGCGGTTCATCGCCCTCATCGGGTTCACCGCCAACGATTTCGTTCTCACGCTTATCCACGCTTTCCGTGATAACCCTTATGGGCAGGAAGTTCGTGGCGCACCTTCATCCGGCTGGGGTATTCGCCCCCGATCAGGAATGTACCAATTGAATGTGTATTCGGTTTTCAAGATTCACGAGGGAATTCGTTTTGTCCCTCAATAGGTAGGCAGTGAGAAGGCTCATTTATAGACCCCCTAAACGAAAAAAGCCGCTGATTCATAGTGAAACCAGCGGCTTGATTTGCGGTGTGTTCAGCTGAAAACGGGCAAAAAATAACGGTCACACAATCCAAAGGGACTGTGTGACCGTATTTATATCGGTTGTTTTGCCTACGCTACTGCGTCAACTTTTTACTGGCGCGGATTGCGGATGGCAGCCTGCGCCGCAGCAAGACGAGCGATCGGTACACGGAACGGAGAGCAGGAAACGTAGGTGAGACCAACGTTGTGGCAGAACTCGACGGAAGTCGGGTCGCCGCCGTGCTCGCCGCAGATACCAAGCTTGATGTCCGGGCGGGTGGACTTACCGAGCTCGCAAGCCATCTTAACGAGCTTGCCTACGCCAACCTGGTCGAGCTTTGCGAACGGATCGTTCTCGTAGATCTTCTTATCATAGTAAGCGCCGAGGAACTTGCCTGCGTCGTCACGGCTGAAGCCGAAGGTCATCTGAGTAAGGTCGTTCGTACCGAAGGAGAAGTACTCTGCTTCCTTCGCGATCTCGTCAGCCGTCAGAGCAGCTCTCGGGATCTCGATCATGGTGCCGACCTTGTAGGTCATGGAAGAGCCTGCCTCTGCGATGAGCTTATCAGCCGTTGCAGTGACAACGCCCTTAACGTATGCCAGCTCCTTGACTTCGCCAACGAGCGGGATCATGATTTCCGGAACGATGTTCCAATCCGGGTGCTTAGCGGAGACATTCAGCGCAGCCTTGATAACTGCGGAGGTCTGCATCTCTGCGATTTCCGGATAGGTAACAGCCAGACGGCAGCCACGGTGACCCATCATCGGGTTGAACTCGTGGAGGCCGGCGATGATTGCCTTGACCTGCTCGACAGTCTTGCCGGTGGACTTAGCCAGCAGCTCGATGTCAGCTTCTTCGGTCGGAACGAACTCATGCAGCGGCGGATCGAGGAAACGGATGTTAACCGGCTCGCCTTCCATGGTCTCGTAGAGCTTCTCAAAGTCGCCCTGCTGCATCGGCTCGAGCTTAGCAAGAGCAGTCTTTCTGCCTTCGACGGTGTCAGCGCAGATCATCTCGCGGATAGCTGCGATTCTGTCCGGATCGAAGAACATATGCTCGGTACGGCAGAGGCCGATGCCTTCTGCGCCGAGGCGCTTTGCATCGATAGCGTTCTGCGGGGTATCGGCATTCGTACGAACCTTCATCTGACGGAACTTGTCAGCAAGACCCATAATGCGGCCGAAGTCGCCGGAGTCAACAGAAGCCGGAACGGTCGGGATGAGGCCGTCGTAGATGTTGCCGGTGGAACCATCGATGGAGATGCAGTCGCCCTCGTGGTAGGTCTTACCGGCGAGTTCGAACTTCTTGTTCTCTTCATCCATGGTGATAGCGGAGCAGCCGGAAACACAGCAGGTGCCCATGCCACGCGCAACAACAGCTGCGTGGGAGGTCATGCCGCCGCGAACGGTGAGGATGCCCTGTGCAGCCTTCATGCCTTCGATGTCCTCCGGGGAGGTCTCAAGGCGAACGAGGACGACCTTTTCGCCCTTCTCGTTCCAAACCTTTGCATCTTCAGCGGTGAAGACGATCTTGCCGCAAGCAGCACCGGGGGATGCAGCCAGAGCCTTAGCAACCGGGGTAGCAGCCTTAAGAGCCTTAACGTCGAACTGCGGGTGCAGCAGAGCGTCGAGGTTTCTCGGCTCGATCATGAGAACAGCCTGCTTCTCGTCGATCATGCCTTCGTCGATGAGGTCGCAAGCGATCTTCAGAGCAGCAGCCGGCGTTCTCTTGCCGTTACGGGTCTGGAGCATGTAGAGGTGCTTGTCCTCGATGGTGAACTCCATGTCCTGCATGTCTCTGTAATGATTTTCAAGGGTGTTGCAGATGCCTACGAACTGCTCGTAAACTTCCGGCATGACTTCCTTGAGCTGGTCGATGTGCTGCGGGGTGCGGACACCTGCAACAACGTCTTCGCCCTGTGCGTTCATGAGGAACTCACCGGTGAGAACCTTTTCGCCGGTGGACGGGTTACGGGTAAACGCAACGCCGGTGCCGGAGGTCTCGCCCATGTTGCCGAATGCCATCATCTGCACGTTAACAGCGGTACCCCAGGAATACGGGATATCGTTGTCGCGGCGGTAGACGTTTGCACGCGGGTTGTCCCAGGAACGGAAAACAGCCTTGATAGCGCCCATGAGCTGTTCCTTCGGATCGTACGGGAAGTCCTCGCCGATCTTTTCCTTATACTCAGCCTTAAACTGATTTGCGAGCTCCTTCAGGTCGTCAGCGGTCAGCTCAACGTCCTGCGTTACGCCCTTCTTAGCCTTCATCGCGTCGATGAGCTGCTCGAAGTACTTCTTGCCGACTTCCATAACGACGTCGGAATACATCTGGATAAATCTTCTGTAGCAGTCATAAGCCCAGCGCGGGTTGCCGGACTTCTTAGCCATAACTTCAACAACGTCCTCGTTGAGGCCGAGGTTGAGGATGGTATCCATCATGCCAGGCATGGATGCGCGTGCACCGGAACGGACGGAAACGAGAAGCGGGTTCTCCTGATCGCCGAACTTCTTGCCGGTGATCTGCTCCATCTTTTCAATGTACTCCATAATTTCAGCCTGGATCTCATCGTTGATGCGGCGGCCGTCTTCGTAATACTGGGTGCAGGCTTCGGTGGAAATGGTGAAGCCCTGCGGAACGGGCAGGCCGAGGTTCGTCATCTCAGCAAGGTTTGCGCCCTTACCGCCGAGAAGCTCGCGCATGCTCGCGTTGCCTTCTGTGAACAAATAGACATACTTTTTGCTCATTGGAAACTACCTCCTTGAAAATTTACACGGTTAAACCGAGTATTAACTGATTTTTCCGGCGAAAAAGGCATAAAAAACTTATTCACTGTTTCGCCGCACTCTATTATACCAAATATATTTGCGAATTTCCATACCTTTTTTCGAGAAATCGTCTGTTTTCGGAAATTTTTCGCAGAATTTTTCTTTTAGACAGATTTTTGCGCCGCAAAACGATTTTTTAAGGCGGGTTTTCCCGCGTTTTCGGACAAAATAGGCTTGCAAAACCTTTTTGTGGGTGGCATAATATAATATATTTGAAAAGCGGGCATGCCCGCAAAAACGCACACGCAGAGAAAAGCGCAGCGGCGAAGGGTCTCCCCCTTTCGGCGGCTGTGCGGCTTCTGCGTGCCTTTCGGCATCCCCGAAAACGGGCGGTGCGAAAAAGAAGACAAAAACATTGATGTAAAAAGGAACATTCCATGAAGCTTTTTTCTAAAAACGATCAAACTTCGGGCGGCGCGGACTGGCTGATCGTGGGACTAGGCAACCCGGGCCCGAAATATGAGATGACACGCCACAACGCCGGCTTTTTAATGCTGGACGCCATCGCGGAGCACTTTAACATTGAGGTGCGCCGCGTGAAATTCAAGGGCCTTTACGGCAAGGGCACCATTGCGGGACAGAGCGCCGTGCTTTTAAAGCCCTCCACCTTTATGAATTTGAGCGGACAGTCCGTAACGGAAGCGATGAGCTTTTTCCACATTCCGCCGGAGCGCACGCTGATTGTATTCGACGACATTTCGCTTGACGTCGGGCGCACGCGCATCCGCTTAAAGGGCAGTGCAGGCGGGCACAACGGCATGAAGAATATCATTTATCTGAGCGGCAGCGACCTGTTCCCGCGCATGAAGATCGGTGTAGGCAGCAAGCCCGAAGGCTGGGACCTTGCGGACTGGGTGCTCTCCCGCTTTACAAATGACGAGATGAAAACGCTAAAAACCGTTTCCGAAAACGTAACGGACGCCGTGGAGCTGCTCCTCTCCGGCGCGCCGGACAAGGCGATGAACCGCTATAATTCCTGAGCGGCTCCCCGAAAGGAACACTACTATGCGTATGAATTTTTTGAATGACGCGCTCGGGCGCGTGCCGGAATACCGCGCGATCGAAAACGCTGTGCGGCAGCGCAAGACGCCGGTGGCCGTGACGGGTTTGGCTTCCATTCACAAAGCAAATATTCTGCACACGTTACTTTCTGCCATGTCGAAAAAAGCGCTGTTTATTGCGGGCGACGAAGCGGAAGCGACGCGTATGCTGGAAGACCTGAACGCGATGGGCGTGACTTCTGCGTTTTACCCCCTGCGCGATTTCAGCCTGCGCGACACGGAGGGCAGCTCGCATGAATATGAGCGCCAGCGCATCGAAGCACTGACGCTGCTGCAAACCGGGCAGTGCACCTGCATTGTGACGACGATCGACGCGGCATTGCAGTATGTTCTGCCGCCAAAAAAGCTGAAAGAGCGCACGGTGAAACTTTCTGCCGGACAGGAAATTTCGGTGGATGAGATTGTGCGGGCGCTGGTGCGCTGTGGCTATGTGCGCGCCGATCAGATTGACGGCACGGGTCAGTTTGCGCGCCGCGGCGGCATTGTGGACTTCTACTCCCCCGGCGGAAAAGCACCGGTGCGTGTGGAATTCTGGGGCGACGAGATCGACACCATCTCGTATTTTGACGCGGAGACGCAGCGCCGCACCGACCAGATCACGGAGGTGACCATCTCCCCTGCCGTGGAGGTCGTGCCGGACAGCATGAGTATCCTTGCAAAGAAACTCGAGGCACACGCAAAAACGCTGCGCGGCAAGGCGGCGCCTGCCGCAAAGGAAGTGCTGCTGCGCGAGGCGGATAAACTGAAAAACGACCTGCACATTGGGTGCATGGACAAATATTACACGTTCGTTTACGAGACAGTCGCAACGCTGTTCGATTATTTTGACACGGATGCGCTGCTGGTGTTCTCCGAAGGCTCGAAATTAAAGGAACGCATACGCACGACGCTGTGGCAGTGGGGCGAGGACGTACGCGGACTGCTTGCGGAGGGCGTGCTGTGCCGCGGGCTTGACATGTACACCGAGACGTATGAATACGCCTTAAAGCGTGCGGAGGACACGGCGAGCGTTTATATGGACGCGTTTGCACGCGGCTCTTACGACACGCCGACAAAGGCGCTTGTGAACATGACGGTGCGGCAGCTTTCCGTTTGGGGCGGCAGCACGCAGCTTTTGGCCGAAGACCTGACGGCTGCGCTGCACAACCGGCATGCCTGTGCTGTTTTAGCCGGCACGGAGCGCGCCGCGATGAACGTGGCGGCAGATTTAAAGGCCGCCGGACTGCCTGCGGGCTATTTTGAGAGCCTTTCCGCCATCACGCCGGGCACGGTGGCCGTTGTGGCGGGTACGCTTTCCGCAGGCTTTGAATACCCGAACGCGAAATTTACGCTCATCACGCACGGGCGCATGAGCGCGGGCAGCCAGCCGAAAGCGAAAAGAAAGGACAAAAACAGCAAGGCCGTTTACAGCCTTGCCGAGCTGACCCCCGGCGATTATGTGGTGCACGCAACGCACGGCATCGGCATTTTTGAGGGCATCCACAAAATCGACATGCAGGGCATCACGAAGGACTACATCAAGCTGCGGTACGCGAAAAACGACACCTTATATGTGCCGGTGACGCAGCTCGATTTAGTTGCGAAATACATCGGTCCGCGTGAGGACTCCGGTGTAAAACTGCACCGCCTTGGCGGCACGGAATGGCAGAAATCGAAAGCGCGCGTACGCGCCGCCGTAAAGGACATCGCAAAGGAGCTTATTGTTTTATACGCTCAACGCATGAAGCAGAAGGGCTTTGCGTTCCCCGAAGACAACGAATGGCAGCACGATTTTGAGGCGCACTTTGAATACAACGAAACGGACGACCAGCTGCGCTGCATCAACGAGATTAAAAACGACATGGAGCGTGAAGCGCCGATGGACAGACTGCTGTGCGGCGATGTGGGCTTCGGCAAGACGGAGGTTGCCTTGCGCGCGGCGTTTAAGTGCATCACCGCCGGCAAGCAGTGCGCCATCTTGGTGCCGACGACGATTTTGGCGTGGCAGCACTACCAGACCGTTTTAAAGCGTATGGAGGGCTTCCCCGTGGATGTGGAGCTGCTCTCCCGCTTCCGCACGCCGCGTCAGCAGGACGAAATTCTGAGAAAGCTGAGACGCGGCAGCATTGACCTCATCGTCGGCACACACCGGCTGGTCTCGAAAGACGTGCAGTTTAAAGACCTCGGCCTTGTCATCATCGACGAGGAGCAGCGCTTCGGCGTGCAGCAGAAAGAACGGCTGAAAGACGTGTGTAAATCTGCCGATATTCTGACGCTTTCCGCAACGCCGATCCCGCGCACCTTGAACATGGCGCTTTCCGGTATACGCGATATGTCCGTCATTGAAGAAGCGCCGCACGACCGTCACCCGGTGCAGACATACGTGATGGAATATGACCCGGGCGTCATCTCCGACGCCATCAAAAAAGAACTGCGCCGCGGCGGGCAGGTGTATTACCTGCACAACGACGTAGCATCGATTGAGCGCGTGGCGGCGGGTATTCGCGAGCGCGTGCCGGAGGCGAGGATCGGCATCGGCCACGGCAAAATGAGCGAGCAAGAGCTCTCCGAAGTCTGGCGGCGTTTGATGGAGCATGAAATTGACGTGCTCGTCTGCACGACGATCATTGAGACGGGTGTGGACGTGCCAAACGCGAACACCCTGATCATCGACAACGCCGACCGCATGGGACTTTCGCAGCTGCACCAGCTGCGCGGACGCGTGGGCCGCAGCACCCGCCGCGCTTACGCGTACTTTACGTTTACACGCGGCAAGGTTTTGAGTGAGATTTCGCAGAAGCGTTTGGCGGCGATACGCGAATTTACGGAGTTCGGCTCCGGCTTTAAGATTGCAATGCGCGACCTCGAGATTCGCGGCGCAGGCAATATCCTCGGTGGCGAGCAGCACGGGCACATGGAAAGCGTGGGCTATGACATGTACTTGAAGCTTTTAAACGAAGCCGTAGCCATGATGAAAGGCGAAGCGCCCGAGAACCCCGTGGAGGAATGCACCGTGGACATGCAGGTGCAGGCGCATATCCCGGAAAGCTACATCGATTCCACCGCGCTGCGTTTGGATGTTTACCGCCGCATTGCAGACATTAAAACGTATGAGGATTCGAGCGATGTTGTGGATGAGCTCATTGACCGCTTCGGCGAGCCGCCCGAAAGCGTTTATGGGCTTATCGACATTGCTTTGCTGCGCAACCGCGCGACACAGCTTGGCATTACGGAAGTCAAGCAGCAGGCAAACGCGCTTCTGCTCTACAAAGATAAGTTTGACATGGAGCGCGTGAAGCGCCTCATTCAGGGCATGCCGAACAAGGTGATGCTATCCGCCGGCAGCCGCCCGTACATCAGCGTGGCGCTGGGCGGCAAGGCACCGCTCACCGTTTTGGAGGACGTTTTGAAAGTTCTCTGCGGCGATGAGGACGCGAAAGCGCCGAAACCCGCTACAAAATAACTGGACATTTTGCCGTATCGGCGGTATAATGAACAACAGCAAACCTTTGTGGACATTTTGTCCGCAATATTTAAGAAAGGTACGGAACAAACACCATGAAAAGAATCGCAAAGATTACCGTGGCGCTGCTTTTGGCCGTTGCCATGTGCTTCAGCCTTGCGGGCTGCTACGATGAGGATCTGAACTGGTCCGCAAAGTACGACGATACCGAGCTGCCTGCCGGCGCATACATTTACTACCTCTCCATTGCGTACAACGAAGCGGCTTCCAAGGTCTCTACCGAAGACGAGGTCTTGAAGTCCGAAATCGACGGTACGCCGGCCGAGACGTGGATCAAAAACCGCGCGGACGAGTATGTGAACCAGTATTTCTATATTCAGAACGAAATGAAGCGTCTGGGCCTTGAAATGACCGACGAGGATTACAGCACATGCCTCCAGACCACCGAGAGCTACTGGAACTACTTCGGCACGAGCTTTGAAAAGTTCGGCATCGCAAAAACCTCCTTTGACATTGCGTATTCCCAGTATAACAGAATGTACCTTAAGGTCTTCAACGCGCTGTACGGCGAGGGCGGCGAAAACGAAGTGCCGGAAAGCGAGCTGCGCCAGCACGTTGAGGACGATTACTACGACTACGAGTATTTCTCTGCGCCGCTGACGAAGACGGATGATGACAATAAATCTGTTGACCTGACCGACGAGGAAAAAGCCGACCTCAAGGAGACACTGGAAAAATACAAGACGAAGATTGAGACCGGTGCGATGACCGTAAACGACGCCGCAACGGACTATGCGCTCAAAGTACAGCAGGACTCCACCTACCAGACCGGCATCAAGGACGAAAACGGTATGCAGTCAAGCTACATGCCGGACGCGTTCATCTCTGCGATTAAGGAGATGAAGGAAGGCGACGTGGAGGTCGTGGAATCGACAAAGTACATGATCGTTCTGCACCGTCTGCCGATCAAGGACGACGAAGACACGCTGCTGGAGAGCAGTGACAACCGCTCGCAGCTTTTGCTTGAGCTGAAGAACACCGAATATGCCGATGCTGTCAGCGCGGCTGCACAGAGCTTTGAGGGCGTGGAATGGAACCAAAAGGTACTGAACCGCTACAAGCCCTCCATGTTTGCGGATACCAAGAAGAACGGCACGTCTTCCGTCGCTTCTGAAAGCAGCGACGAAAGCGCTTCTTCCGAGGAGAGCAGTGCGGAATCTTCCGAAACTTCTTCCGAGACGAGTGAGACTTCTTCTGAATCTTCCGCTGAGTAAATCATAAAATAAAGGCAGCATGGGTATTGCTTCATGCTGCCTTTTTGCTTACAAAATTTTTTAAAAGGGGACGAGACTATGGATTTTTGGAAACGGGCACAGGAACTGAAAGACGAAATCACCCAAAACCGCAGGCGTATTCATCAGAATGCCGAGGTGGGGTTGAACCTACCGAACACAAAGGCGTTTGTGACGGAAAAGCTGCGCGAATACGGCCTAAAGCCGACAGAATGCGGACATGGCGTGACAGCGACACTCGGCAAGCCCGGCAAAACGCTTTTGCTGCGCGCCGACATGGACGCGCTGCCGATGCCGGAGGAGAGCGGCGAGCCGTTTGCCTGCCCCACCGGCGAAACGGCTCATGCCTGCGGACACGATATGCACACGGCGATGCTGCTGACGGCGGCGAAAATGCTGAAAGAAAACGAAAACGCGCTTTGCGGCACGGTGAAATTGATGTTCCAGCCCGCGGAGGAGACATTCGAAGGCGCGCGCGATATGCTGGAAAACGGATTGCTTGAAAATCCGCCGGTCGATGCGGCGCTCGCGTACCACGTGGCGGCAGGCAAATCACCCGTGGGCTTTGTGATGTATAACGACTCGGGCGTGATGATGGCTTCCGTAGACGGATTTGAGATTACGGTTCACGGGCGCGGCTCGCACGGTGCGAACCCGAACCTTGCCATTGACCCCATCAACGTAGGCGTGCACATTCATCTCGCCTTGCAGGAGCTCATCGCGCGCGAAAGCGACCCGACAAAGACGTGCGTTTTGACAATCGGGCAGTTTATGGCCGGAACCGCCGCGAACATCATCCCGGACACGGCCGTGCTGCGCGGCACCATCCGCACGAACGACAAAAAGGCCCGCGCACTGCTTGTACGCCGCATGCGCGAGACGGCGGAGCGCACGGCTGCCGTGTATAACGCGACAGTGGAGATCAGGACGCTTTCCGAAGTGTGCCCGCTCGTGTGCGACAAATCGGTGACGGACGACATGCTGCGCTACATGGGCGCGCTGAACATTCCGAACTTTACGCCGTACGGCGGCATTTCGGCGACGGGCTCCGAGGACTTTGCCCTTGTGGCCGAACGTGTGCCGAGCGCAATGATGTACCTTGGCGCGGGCTACATGGACGAGCGCGGACAGTACACCGCGCACAACCCGAAGGTCGTCTTCAACGAGGGCGTCCTCCCCATCGGCGCGGCGTGCATGGCGCATTGTGCGGTGGAGTGGCTTAAAGAGAACGCGTAATAACAGAAAGCTTAAAATCCCGTTCACTTTTGAAGTGACCCCAAAAAGTTAGACAATATTTCGAAGTAAAAATTGTTCAAGCAGCCGAAAGGGCTTGCTGTCTGTGAATTGCAGGCGGCAAGCCCTTTAGCTTTGCCTTGATCCTGCGGTTGTTGTAGTAATCCAGATATTCGATCAGTTCCAGTTTGAAGTGTTCCATGGAGCGGAACTCCTGCAAATACAGCAGCTCACTTTTGAGCAGCCCGAAGAAATTTTCTATCACAGCATTGTCCAGACAGTTTCCCTTGCGGCTCATGCTCTGGCGAACACCTTTCTCCCGGAGCATCTGTTGGTATTGTTTGTGTTGGTACTGCCAGCCCTGGTCAGAATGGAGAATCAGGTTTGTTTCGGCCGGGATCTTTGCAAACGCCTCGTCTAGCATGGTGGTTACCATGCTGAGTACAGGACGATCCGAGATGGTGTAACTGACCAGATCGCTGCTGCACAGATCGAGGATGGGAGAGAGATAGAGCTTTTCTCCGAACAAACTGAACTCTGTCACATCCGTGACCCATTTCTGGTTCGGCTTTTCGGCATGGAAATCCCGATTTAGCAGATTTGGTGCGATTTTGCCCACTTCACCCTTGTAAGAACGATACTTCTTCATCCTGACACGGCAAACCAAGCCCAGCTCCTTCATAAGTCGCTGGACAGTCTTATGGTTCAGGAGGAAATTGCGCTTGTGAAGTTCTGTTGTAATGCGGCGATAGCCGTATCTTCCTTTGTTTTCATGGTAGATGGCCGTGATCTCCGCTTTGACAGCTTTATACTTATCTGCACTGTTTGTCCGCTTCAGATGGTAGTAGAAAGTGGCACGGGGTAGTTGAGCGATTGAGAGAAGAATATCCAGAGAATGTCTTTGCCTCAGCTTTTGAACTACCTGCGTTTTCTGCGCTGGCGTCGCTCGTCTTCCAAAACCAAGGCTTGCAAGTTTTTTAGGTAATCGTTCTCCGCACGCAGTCGCTGCACTTCGGCCAGCAGATCTTCTTCTACCTCTTTTGGCAGCTTCTTTGGCCGACCAGTGCTGCCGCGGCCCCGTCGCTCAACCGACAAGCCTTCCGGCCCTTCTTCCAAATAAATGCGTTCCCA